>Ga0310121_10000127_pt1 | contig 76005 bp, 70 predicted proteins | sample CB27_Tmax_986_MG_FD_203504 | JGI IMG/M metagenome (GOLD analysis project Ga0310121, IMG submission 203504) | Marine microbial communities from Western Arctic Ocean, Canada - CB27_Tmax_986 | ecosystem: Environmental > Aquatic > Marine > Oceanic | place: Canada: Western Arctic Ocean | collected... | reverse complement strand
GTGCGGCGCCCAAGGCGACCAAGGCCTCTCCGGTGATTGCCGCACCGATCTTCGCCTGCAGATCCTGACTGTCGTCCACCTGCTTCATGAAGCGTTCGAAATTCTCTTTGCTCATGGTCTCTCTCCTGCGATGCGTCCATTGCCGACGGCCACGATCCGGACGGCGTGCGTCATCGACCTACCTCAATTGCGACGATGTGATGTAGGACCCGATCCTACCGCTGGCTGGCAGGGGGGCAATGCGGGGGGTTCCGGGCGGTGCAACGGGGACGAGGGTGAGTCACGCGCTCAGAGAGCTTTCAATCGCTGGGGGTCACAGAGATGTCCGGGTTAACGGCTTAGAACTAGATCAGGCGCATGAGAATCACCAGCCCGAGGTAGAGCACAAAAGTTGCAAAACTCTGCCACCCCTGCGGAAGCGCGTTGCGAATGGGCCGGAGTAATGGCTCGGTGAGAGCATCCACCCGTGTCGTCAGCGAGCGGGTGGTGTTATTCACGGGGAGCCATGTGAGGAACATGGAGGCCAGCACGATGAATGAGTAAAGTTCGAGTAACAGACTGATCACATGCATAATCCCTAAACATAAATCGCTTGTCGATTCTTCACTCCACCCTAATCGACCTGAGAACAGATATTAGCCATAAGTAGGGTTGTCTTCAATATAGAAGCAGTGTCTCCAGCATCACTGGCTGGTAGCCATGCCGGTCAGTCTACGCCACTCGCGATGGGTTGTGTAGGGGGTTGACTGTGACGGGTGGATCCACCCCGTAGAGGACGAGGACGCACCCGCCCGCTCGTAGACGGAGGATGCAGTGCGGGGGTAGTGACCGACTTTTGGATCCCGGCCCAAAATTAGCGGTTCAACGGGGACGAGGGTGAGTCACGCAGGTGCGCATCGTCCCATTCGTGGGCGAGGCGTTGGGCGTCGGCGATCTGGTCAGGGGTCATCCGGCCTGCAAGCATGTCGCGATTACGGCCCGCGCGGACCGAGGTCGATCTGGAGCGCTGGAGCCAGCTCTCTGAGCTGCCGAACGACGTCCCCGCCCACTTCCGGCATCTAGCCTTTCAGCCGATGGGATCGCCTGAAACGTCTCCCCTATATCTCCCTGACTGGGGTCGAATGGAGGGGACTGGAGTAAACGCGGGTAAAATGAAATACAGCGAGAAGCAGTAATGAATTCGGCCCTGAACTACGAAAGTCGTGCGCCATCACCATGTTAGGGTGAATGGGCCTTCAGGGTTCGACTCCCAGGCGCTTCCGCCACCAGTTGCTTCCGTATCGGTAGAACCTGGACCGCCGGTCGGTCAACCCCAGCTCGATTTGTCGATCGACAACATGAGGGCCTACAACGAAAAGTATGGCCAAGTCGCAGGGAACGGCATCCTGAAACACGTCGCGCCCGAACTGGGTGGAGTGGCGCATCGCGGCGGTGATATGGTCACGCGAACGCTGGGCACCCGGTTCGCGGCCATCTTGCCAGACACGTCGAAGGAGGGTACGCCGGCGGTCGCGAGTTGTTTTCGTGCAAGTATCGAAACCGCAAACAGCATTCGCGCCGCCGACGAGCTCGTCGTCCGTGTGGGTATAGCGCCCCTGCACCCCGACAGCGCCTCGACCTGGGACGAGCGAGCTCGATCTTGAGGCACTGGCCCACCTCTGCCTCACGCTGCCAGAGCACGGCAAAAGCCCGGTATCGCTCTCGATCGCCACTCCCCCTCCCGCGCACAACGTCTGAGCCTCACTGTCGACGGCCGGACCTCACACACGTGACAACCCGTGGTGAAAGGCCAATAGCATTCCGCTGTACCGGCTCGGGCACACGGCCACTACACACCGAGCAGCAGGTCGACGACGCCATCCGTGTCGCTGAAATCGGACAGGACAGCGTGTGCGCCAGCTGACCTGAGCGCGGCCTCGTCGTAGGGCCCGGTCGCCACGGCCACTGATCGGGCGCCGGCGGCGGCCGCACACCTAACATCAAGCGGCGTGTCGCCGATCACGACGACGTCGCCGGCCGCCGCCACCGCCACCCCTTCACGCCGTGCCCGGTCAAGCGCGATCGGGACCAGATCGTCCCGCACCGGTGCGTCGTCCCCAAACGCACCGAAGCGGAAGAAGCGCCAGAGATCGAAGTGCTCCAGCTTGATCTGCGCCGGTCTGGCGAAGTTGCCGGTAATCAGACCAGACCGTACAGTACTCTGCCGGCTCAACATCTCGAGCAGCGCCTCTACGCCCGGCATCAGCCCCTTCCGCGGTCCCGGGAAATGGATCTCGTCGGTGAACAGCTCGCAATAGCGGGTATGGAACAACGCCCGTGTCGCGCGGTCGACCGTGACTCCAGCACGGTCGAGCGCCGCGGTCAGTATGAGCTCGTCGGTCGAGCCGGCGACCTGAATGTCGTCGAAACCGCGGGCCACGCCGAACAGCTCTTGAAACGCGCATGTCAACGCGCGGTAGCCCGCCCGCCCCGATAGGAGCAGGGTGCCGTCGATATCAAACAACAGGATCTTGGAAACCACCGGTGGTGTCTGCTCAGAACCCTGGATCCGGAATAGGGGATTCTGGATTCTGGGCTCAAGGCGGATGACGCCGCGAGCTTTCAATCATAGACTCCGAGTTCCCGGTTGACCTGCTCCACGATCCGGCTGGACTCGTTCAGGGCGTGCACGATCGCCCGCAGCGCGGCAACATTCGCTGCGATCGCGAGCACCGCCAGCATTGCATGAAAGCCACCAGGAATGACTCCGGTGTCGACACCGCCGCCCACAATGGCGGTCGCCATCGTCAGTGCCATCGCCACCGTCGCCAGTTTAAAGACCGGTCCGCGTAGGGCGGCGACCCTGACAACGGCGTCGGTGGTCAGCGCGCCCTCGGTCACCGCGTCACGAATGGCACGTCCCTTCCCGATGAGGTAGAACATGGTCATTGAGTGCGCCAGCAAAGTGATCAGCGTAACAAAGATGGCCAGCGTGGCGTGCCGAAGGACTTCATCAGCAGTGATGGCCCTGTAGCCGAGGGCGAAGCTGACGACGAGCCCGGCGAGCGAGAGGACAGAGGTGGTGATCAGCGCAGCGGACATCGGTCGTTCATCATATCAGCCGCGGCGGCGGGGTCGCCGATGAGCGATACACCAGCGCCGTTCGTCTCGCGGTGGTTACCGGTGGTACGAGACCGTCTCGGCCCCAGGCGCGATGTGCTCGATCTGGCGATGGGCACCGGCCGCCATGCCCGGGCGGCAGCCGCGCACGGCTTCCGAGTCTTCGGCGTCGACCGCGATCTCGATCGGGTCAGGCTGGCAAAGACCGGCGCGCTAGACCGTGCGCGGCTCTGGGTCGCAGACCTCGAAACGGCGCCGCTGCCGCGGAACCGCTTCGATCTCGTGATCGGCACGAATTACCTGCAGCGATCGATCTGGCCGGCGTTCCGCGACGCCGTCCGAACGGGAGGGTTCGTCATCTACGAGACGTTCACCGTCGCGCAGCTGACCCACGGCACCGGCCCCAGGTCCCCCGATCATCTGCTCCGGCCGGGCGAGCTCCGCGCCGTGTTCGAAGGCTGGACCCTGTGCCTCGACGAAGAATGCACGGCCCCGGTCGGAGTCGCGCGGGTGGTCGCCAGAAAGCCGGACCACTGATCGTGTCGGAGCCGATACGCGCTCAGCGGCCTGCCGCCAAGGCCTTCTTGCGGGCGGTCCCTCTACGTGGTTTGCGCTCACGAGCAACGAGCGCTCGATATTCGCTGATCAACAGCTCGAGATGTTCCCGCTCCTCGTCGGCGAACTCCAGGAAGATTCGCTTACCTTCCGAGTCCTCGAACCGCTCACCGTAATGTCTGAAAAATCGGTGTGACCCGCGCTCACACCGGATGCCGATCATCAACGCCTCTCGATCGTCGACGACCTTGTCTAACCCCTCGGTGCCGGAGGCGAACAACCCGTTCGCAGCCCCCTTAAAGAAGAGAAACGTCGGATAGGACTCGAGCTGCGGGTCCTCGGCGAGCAGCTCCTGATAGCGCTGCTGGAGGGTGTCAAGATGCTCCTCTTCTTCCGCCGCCAGACGCCGGAAGACCTTACGCGCCCGCGCGTCCCGCACCAGCTCTGACCCGCGGGCGTAGAACTCGAGCCCGCTACGCTCGGTGGCGATCGCGATCCGCAGCGCGTCACGGGCGAACAGCAACTCGGTCGTCGCAACCGTCGTGGGCACGCGACGCCCAGCCCGACAATCCTCGCACGTCCCGTAGATCTGCAACACGCTCTGCCGGGCCGCAAAGCCACGTGCCGCGGCGATCTCCTCGAGCAGTACCTCAATGTCCGTACTCAGGAACTCCGACGACCGGTTGCACGATTTGCAGATCAGATGGAAATGCCTGGGGTGGCGGTAGGAATGCTCGAACCGGAACCGGCCGTCACCGAAATCGACCTTGCGGGCAATGCCAGCATCGACCATCCACTGCAGTGTTCGGTACACGGTGGCCCGACTGATCTTCTGATTTTCCCGGCGCATCAGGTCGACCAGATCATCCGCACTGAAATGGCCGTCCTGCCGCAGAAAGACGTTGATGATCAGGTCGCGCTTGGTGGACCGCTTGCCGCCGGCCGGGCGCAAGCGCTCGAGGTAGGCCGTTTGTGCGTCCATACCTGACGTCCCGCGTCAGAAACTCGGTGCGTCTCTCGCACGCCGCGTCCGGGCCATCACGAGGCGAGAAGGGGCGAGTCGGGGTAACCGGCCGTGTCGAACGTCACGGGACGCCCCATTCGAGATCGGGTAGCCCGCGCGGAGCAGGGCCGAACACGACCGAGCGTAAACATGGCGATACCCCGCGCACCGGCGTGCGAGGTTACACTTCGAACGACGAGCCACACCCGCAGGTCGACTTGGCGTTCGGGTTCTTGATCGTGAATCCGCCACCGGTCAGGTTGTCCACGAAATCGACCTGCGCACCGGTCAGATACCGCAAGCTGATCGGGTCCACGTACAGGCGGACACCGTTTGACTGGAAGACACGGTCGGCCGACGCGTCGCCGGTGCCCTCCTCGATCATCAGCCCATACTGAAAGCCAGAGCAGCCGCCGCCCTGCACGAACACCCGGAGCCCGACATTCGCCTTGTTCTCTTCCGCCATCAGGCCGACAATCTTGGACGCGGCCGTCTCGGTCACAGTGATAAACTCGGACATCGGTTTCGATCTCCCCCCGGCTCCAGAACGGAACCCTCTGCGGATTATAGCCGGGTGTTGCCGAGTGCGACAAGACCGCCCATGACGGACACCAGACGCGCGGATCGGCTGAGCACCGGCAAGCGTCGGTGCCAGACGACGGCCTGAGCGAGTGTGGTCTGCCGGCCTGGACCGAGAATCGGACGTGACCCTTCAGACACCCGCGTCGCTGCTCGACCGGGCACAGGTCAGGTGGAACGAGATCGGCGAGAGCCAGCCCGACCTAGTTCCGACCATCGCGTTGCAGCGATCGCTGGTTGCCCGCACGATCGCGGCAGTCGGTCGGCTGAGCGGCTCCGGGCCGCCCGCCGTGAGCCTCGAACCGGAACAGGTCGCCGACAAGCTATGTGCCGGCACCCCGGCGTTTCGGGGCGAGCCGATCACGTTGCCGGCCGCCATACTCGGCCCGCTGGTCCTCGAGGCGTGTGACGATCTTGCCAGCGGTGGTGCGGGTGGCGTCGCCCGGCGCGTGCGCACCTGCCTCGACGACGGGCGCATCGACATGTGCTCGCTGCTTACGGCCTCCTTCGACCGCGACCAGAACGCCATCCGTGTCAAAGCACTGCATGAGGGCGTTGCGCCAGACGTACTGTGGCTCGTGGCGGAGCTCGCGGCGGGACCGGCGGCGTACGTGGCACAGCGGACGCTGTTCACCCAGACCGGAATCGGACCCGAACCGTCGGTCGCCAGCGCGCTCGAGAGATGGCCACGCGGTTGCTGTCCAGCCTGCGGTTCCTGGCCGGCGTTCGGCGAAACCGTGGAGCGTTCCAGCCTGCTCCGCTGCTCATTCTGCGGACTCGGGTGGCGGCCGCGTGACCACGGCTGCACGTATTGCGGCGCCGAACCCGGGCACCTGACGTCGCTCAAGGCGGACCCCGGCGCGGCGCACCAGGCGGCGCTCTGCTCCAGCTGCGGCGGCTATCTCAAGTGGCTTGACGTCCGGGCATCCACACCGTTCGAGCTGCTCCCGGTAGAGGATCTCGCGTCTACGCCGCTCGACGTGCTGTCGGTCCATCAGGGTTTCGGGCGCCCCTCGCTCCCCGAGCTCGGCGGACCCGAGCGACAGCCCTGTAAGATGGTAGTGTCCACCCCGTGAGATCCCTCCGCAGATCCGCTCGCCAGCAGCACGCCTGGCGAGCTGCTGACGAATGTGCCCAAGCCTGCTTCTGCCGACGACCGGCCCCGGACCGCCGCCAGGGCGAGAGACCTTCCGCAAGCTGGGTATAATCGAAGTGGATCTCGACCAATGTTCACACGCGCACGTCTCGGGGTGAGTCTGCTGGTGATGATTGCCGGCGCTGTAGCAGTGCCGGCGGCAGCCCAGGCCCTGCCGCACGCGCGGCTGTTCCCGCCCGAGGACCTCGGTCTGCTCGAGGGTCCCGACCGCAGATTGTGGCAGAAGCCGGACGAGATCATGGACGCGCTGAACATAGCGGACGGTTCCATCGTTGCCGACGTCGGCGCTGGTGCCGGCTGGTTCACGGTTCGTCTAGCGCGACGGGTCGGTCCCAACGGACGGGTCTACGCCGAGGACATCCAGCGGCCGATGCTCGAAGCGATTAACTATCGTGTCCGCCGGGAAGGACTCACGAACGTTGAGACGGTGCTCGGCACACCGGAAGACCCTAAGCTGCCGGCCGGTCTCGATGCGGTGCTCATCGTGGACGTGTACGCCGAAGTCGAGGATCCGGTCTCCCTGCTGACGGACGTCGCGGCGGAGCTCAAGCCGCAAGGGCGCCTCGGGATCGTCGACTTTACCAGGGAGGGGGGGGGGCCAGGACCACCGATGGAACAGCGCGTCGAGGCAGCCGATGTCATCCGCGACGCCGAGGCGGCCGGACTTACCATGCTTTCGCGCGAGACGTTCCTCACCTACCAGTTCCTGCTCGTGTTCGGGCTCGACCAGAGCTCGCCGTTCCCACTCCCCCGCGCAGCGGGGCCGTAAACGCTGACCAGCGAGGTGGAGCCAACGGGCCCGGACGGTCTGAGGCGAGCCACGCCTCGTGTCGGTGCCATGCCGACTGCGCTCACGATCGCCGGCAGTGACTCCGGAGGGGGAGCCGGCATCCAGGCCGATCTGAAGACGTTCGCCGCGCATGGTGTGCACGGGCTCTGCGCGGTGACCGCGATCACCGCCCAGAACACGATCGGCGTCAAGGCGGTCGAGGTAATTGGCGCGCCCGTCGTCGCGGCGCAGATCGAGGCGGTGGTCGCCGACTTCGACGTCCGCGCGATCAAGACGGGGATGCTCCCCAACCGGGAGGTGGTGATCGCCGTCTGCGAGGCGCTCGAGACGCTGGCCGACGTCCACTTGGTGGTAGACCCCGTCATGGTCGCCACGAGCGGCGACCGGCTACTCGACGACGACGCCATCGACCTGATCCGTGCCAGGTTGCTGCCCCACGCGCGTCTCGTCACCCCCAACTGGTCGGAAGCGGAGGTTCTGGCGGGGATGCCGATCGCGTCGCTGGACGACACGAGACAGGCCGCAGCCCGACTCCGGACCCGCGGTGTCGGGGCCGTCGTGATCACCGGTGGTCACCTCGAGGGACCAGAGTCGATCGATCTGCTTGACGACGGCGACGTCGTCGTCGAGCTCCGCGGCCCGAAGCTGGAGAGCCGGAGCACCCACGGCACCGGGTGCACGTTCTCCGCCGCCGTCACTGCCGGACTGGCGTGGAGACTGAACCTCGACGACGCGGTGGTGAGGGCCAAGCGCTACGTCGAGGGGGCAATCCGGCATGCGAAGCCACTCGGGCGCGGCCACGGCCCGGTCAATCATTTCTGGAGCAAATGAGCGACAATGAGGGAGGGCATGCCAACATCGCAGTACGCGATCACGACTGATCCGCTGGATCTCCGCGAGCTGGTGAGCGCAATCGTGACCCCGGTCGCGTCGGGCGGCTCGCCGGCCGTTGGTCCGGGTGCCATCACCTCGTTCTTGGGTATCGTCCGCGACGAGAATGCCGGGCGCAGTGTACTGCGACTCGAGTACGAGGGTTACGAGTCGCTGGCGGTGCGAGTCTTCGAGCAGATCGGCGCGGAGACCGCCGAGCGGTGGGCAGCGCGGGTGGCGTTGCATCACCGGCTCGGCACGCTGCAGATCGGCGAGGCCAGCGTGATGATCGCGGTTTCGTCGGCGCATCGCGCCGAAGCCTTCGCCGCCTGCCGGTATGTAATTGAGCGAGTGAAGCAGATCGCGCCGATCTGGAAGCACGAATTCTTCGAGGGCGGCGACGTCTGGATCGAAGGCGCCACCGCGGACCCCGGCGACGACACTGCGCGTCAGAATGCCCATCGCGCGGCCTGTATCGAATGAAGCAGCGCCGTCGCCAGAACGCAGTGCGCGGCTGACACGGCGCGACAAGGGAGCATTCGAGACGCCCCGCCCGGCAAGCCGGGCACATGAGTCCGATACCGGCCATCGGCATGCGCGTTAACATCCGTTTGTTCGCCCGGCTGAGGGACATCGCTGGCACCGGAGAGATCGAGCGGCAGGTGCCTGACGGCGCCACCGTCCGAACCGTGTGGGAAGCTCTGGCCAGTGAATTTCCTGCGCTGCAGGACTACGAGGTCTCGATCTCGACGGCGGTCAACGCGGAGTACTCGCGGATGGACGCACCGGTCAGCCACGGCGACGAGGTGGCGTTCCTGCCGCCGGTATCCGGCGGATAGAGCCCCGTGTCCGCAGTGCACGGACAAGTATTCCGACGCCCGTCGGCTGCCGCCAGTCGTCCAAACTCAGATGCTTTGACCTTCTCCAGAGCCCAGACATGTTCGACAAGCTGCAGACGATCGAATCACGCTACGACGAGTTGATGGCGCTCGTCAGCAACGCCGCGGTGCAGGCCGATCCCAAAGAGTATCGGGCCCACTCGAAGGCGCTGGCCAAAATCCAGCCAGTCGTGGAGATGTACCGTGAATACAGGACGGTACTGACCGAGATCGGCGAGGCCCGAGAGCTGGCGGACGGCAACGACCCCGATCTGCGGGAGCTGGCCGTGCAGGAACTGACCCGGTTCGAGACACGGCGCGACGAGCTACTGACCGAGATCAAGAACCTGTTGGTGCCCAAGGACCCCAACGACGATAAGAACGTCGTACTGGAGATTCGCGCGGGGACCGGTGGGGACGAAGCCGGGCTGTTCGCAGCCGATCTATTCCGGATGTACACGCGGTTCGCCGAGCGGCATGGCTGGAAGGTGGAGGTCATGTCCACCAGCGAGAGCGGTGTCGGCGCGATCAAGGAAGTTATCGCGCTATTCGAGGGGCGCCAGGTGTACAGCCAGCTGAAATACGAAAGCGGCGTCCACCGGGTGCAGCGGGTGCCGGCCACTGAAGCCAGCGGCCGCGTCCACACCTCGACGGCGACCGTCGCGGTGCTTCCGGAGGCCGAGGAGGTCGACATCGCGATCGACCCGAAGGACCTGCGGGTCGACACCTTTTGCTCGAGTGGGCCGGGCGGTCAAAGCGTGAACACCACGTATTCGGCGGTACGGATCACGCATCTGCCGACGGGGCTGGTCGTGTCTCAGCAGGACGAGAAATCACAGATCAAGAACCGCGCGAAGGCAATGAAAGTGCTGCGATCGAGACTCTACGAGATGGAGCTCCAACGCCAGCACGACGAGATCGCGCAAGACCGGCGGAGCCAGGTGGGCACCGGCGAACGGTCGGAGAAGATCCGCACTTACAACTTCCCGCAGAACCGGGTCACCGACCATCGGATCGGGTTCACTACCCATCGCCTCACCGAGATGCTCAACGGCGATCTCGCCGAGATGACCGAGGCTCTCACAACGCACTTCCAGACCGAGAAGCTCGAGAGCGCGGAGCGGGTCTCCGGATCGTGATTGCACGGCGGTCCGGGTGCACGGGTCGGCGGTGACGCCGATAGAGGAACGGGTGTCGGCCGCCCGGTGGCCGCTCGTCGCCTCCGGTATCGGCGAACACGACGCGGCACTCGATGTGGAAGTGCTGGCCCGCCACGCCCTCGGCTGGGACCGCGCACGGTATCTCTCGCACGCGCGGGACCCGGCTCCACCCGCGTTTGATCGACGGTTCGACCGGCTAATCGAGCGGCGTTGCCGACGTGAACCGGTCGCGCAGATCACCGGGTCGCGGGAGTTCTGGGGTCTGGACATCGCCGTGACGCGTGACGTCCTGATCCCCAGGCCGGAGACGGAGCTCCTGATCGAGACCGGGGTGGCGCTGCTCGCTGACCGGGCGACGCCGTGGGCCGTCGCCGACGTCGGCACCGGCTCCGGCTGCCTCGCGGTTGCCCTCGCCCATGAGCTACCGCGCGCACAGATCACGGCGACCGACTTCTCGCCGGCTGCGCTGGCCGTCGCGCGTCGGAACGCCACCCGGCACAGCGTGGGCGACCGGATCAGCTTCCACGAGACGCGCTGGCTCGAAGGTCTGCTTGGTCCCTACGATCTCATCGTCTCGAACCCGCCGTATGTGCCAGAGCCAGAGATGGCGAAGCTGGCACCCGAGGTCGCGCGCTACGAGCCGGCAGCAGCCCTGTGCGGTGGCCCGGACGGTCTCGACCCGGCGCGCGAGCTACTCCCGACCGCGGTGCTCCGGCTGCGACTCGGCGGATGGCTTGTGCTGGAGATCGGTACTGGGCAGGATCAGGCGGTCACCGAACTCGTGGCTCGCCAGCCCGAGCTGTCTCTAGGCGAGATCCAGAAGGACCTGCAGGGCATCCCACGGACCGTGGCGGTCCGCCGCGTCCGCTAAGACGGCCTGGCCTAACGGGTCGGGACACTCGTCCGTGGTCGCCAACGGCCGTTTCGGTAACGGGAACACCTGTCATGTAACCGAACGTTTCGCTGAGAGCTACTACACCCGTCCGGCGCCATGGAGGCCCGCATGCCCGATGATTGTCTCTTCTGCAAGATCGCCAACGGCGAGATCCCCGCGACGATCCTCTACCAAGACGATCAGCTACTGGTGTTCGAGGACGTCAACCCGCAAGCGCCGTTCCACGTACTGATCATCCCACGACGGCACATCTCGACGCTGAACGACGTGCGGCCGGGGGACGAGCTCCTGCTGGGTGGCCTGATAGCTCGCGCCGCGCAGATCGCCGGAGAGCGTGGGCATGCACAGGACGGCTTCCGGACGGTGGTCAACTGTAACCGCGGTGCCGGGCAGTCGGTCTTCCACATCCACCTGCACTTGCTGGCGGGACGAAACATGGCCTGGCCGCCAGGGTAGGTGCCTTGCAGCCGTACGCCCCGCCTCACATGACACAGGGCAACAAACGGCAGCTGACTGCTGCTGCGACGGACCGTTGAATGACTGACGCTCAGTCAGAACCCGCGACAACGGCTGGCAACTCCCTGAGCGTGGTGATGACCGGTACACCCTCGACCCGGCGGTCGGTCCGGCCAGACCGCGCCAGTAGCACGGCTCCCATACCGAGCCGGCGCGCGCCGGCCACGTCATGATTGACGCTGTCGCCTACCATCACGGCCTCGTCCGCCGCTACGCCAAGCTCGCGAAGCGCCGCCTCGAAGATACTCGGGTGCGGCTTCATGAACCCGTGGTCGGATGAAGAGACGGCGCCGGTGATGAAAGTGTCGAGCTTGAAGTAGCTTTGGAACGAACTGAGACAGCGGTGCGTGTTCGAGATCAGCCCGAGCCGCAGACCACGCTGGTGAAGCTGACGCAGCACCGGCTTGACGTCGTCGTACAGCGAAAAGTGCCGGCACACGGCCCACTCTTCGTAGATCTCTCGCGCGCAGGCGTCGAGTCTGGGACCGCGGCCGCCCATCTCCTCGATGACCCGCCGCGCATAGCGCACGAACAGCTCGGGCCGATAGCTCGCGTCCGCGTCCACCTCGAGCTCGCCCGACGCGATGGCGACCGCCGAGTCGAACCGCGCGGTGTCGACACGCAGCCCGTGCCGGTCGCTGAACAACCCGTAGCCGGCGGCGTCGAAGGTCGGCCCCGGGTAGATGAGTGTGAAGTCGACGTCGAAGAAGACCGCTTTCGTCACGAGTCCTCGTACGGCCCCGCAATCGCGATCGCGGCGCGCTCGGTCACGAGCGCGCCGCGCGCCGCCCCGGTGAGCCCCGGCGGCTCGTCTTTCGACTCGACCCGATACCAGCACCACACAGAGACCAACGGAGCCGTGCGTGCTTCCTGGATGAGAACCTTCAAGCCGTTGTCGAGCACTGCGGTACGGGGGATTGGCAAAGCGCCGTCACGGGCGGGAGCCTCCGGGGACACGGCTTCAATTATACAGGGCGACCCGGTACGCCCCCGGGAGCGGTGCGCGGAGCCCGTCAGGGCCATGCACTACAATGACAGACTGCGATGTTTGTGTCGTGATGCCTGACTGGAAGAAGACCCTCAACCTGCCTCGCACCAGTTTTCCGATGAAGGCCAACCTCCAAGCGACGGAGCCGGCCACTCTCGAGCGCTGGCGCGAGATGGGGCTCTACGCGCGCATCCGCAAGCACCGGGCTGGCGCCCCGCGGTTCGTGCTGCATGACGGACCGCCCTACGCCAACGGGCAGATCCACATTGGGCATGCGCTGAACAAGGTATTAAAAGACATCATCGTCAAATCACGGACGATGGCTGGATTCGACGCACACTACGTGCCAGGCTGGGACTGTCACGGGCTCCCGATCGAGCTGAAGGTGGACCGGCAGCTCGGCGGGAAGAAGCGCGAGATGAGCGTGGCCGAATTTCGCCGGGCCTGCCGCCGGTACGCCCAGCGTTTCGTCGAGCGACAGTCGGCCGACTTCCAGCGGCTCGGCGTGCTCGGCGCCTGGGACCGGCCCTATCTGACGATGGCCCCGGACTTCCAGGCCGCGATCGTGCGAAGCCTGGGCCGATTCGTCGAACAGGGAGCGGTCTACAAAGGCAAGAAGCCGGTGCACTGGTGTCTGCATTGCCGCACGGCGCTCGCCGAAGCCGAAGTGGAATACGAAGACCATACCTCGCCATCGATCTTCGTCGAATTTCCGCTACACGCCCAGAGCGTGCTCGAACTGGCGGCGCGGGCCCCGGGCCTGGCAGACTGGCGGGTCTCGGCGCTCATCTGGACGACCACGCCCTGGACGATCCCGTCAAACCTAGCGGTGGCTTTCCACCCAGACCTCGATTACTCCGTCCATGACGTCGGCGGCACGGCGGTCATCGTGGCCAAGGCTCTAGCCGGGCAGGTCGCAGAGGCGGTCGGCCGTCCCTTCGGCCCGAAGCTCGCCGGCCTGAAGGGGCGCGACCTCGAGGGGCTGCGGTTTCGACACCCGCTCTACGACCGGGACTCGGTGGGCGTGCTGGCCAACTACGTCACGCTGGAGCAGGGCACGGGTGTGGTCCACACCGCGCCTGGGCACGGCGCCGACGACTACAACACCGGCGTGCGCTACGGGCTGGAGATCTACGCCCCGATTGGACCGTCGGGCCGGTTCGACGACGACGTGGAGATTGTGGGCGGTGAGCAGGTCTTCGATGCCAACCCAAAAGTGGAGGCGGCACTGGCCGGGGCGGGCCGACTATGGCACAGCGAGCTGCTCGACCACGCGTACCCGCACTGCTGGCGGTGTCATCACCCGGTGATTTTCCTGGCCACATGGCAGTGGTTCATCTCCATGGACACCGGCGACCTGCGCGGCCGGGCACTGGCGGCCATCAAGCAAGTGGAGTGGTTCCCAGCCTGGGGCGAGGAGCGCATCCGCAACATGCTGGCCAACCGGCCGGACTGGTGCATCTCGCGCCAGCGGTCTTGGGGCGTACCGATTCCGGCGGTCTACTGCTCGGGGTGCCGGGAAGCGACACTGACGACCGAACTAACCGACCGCGCGGCCACCGTCTTCGCCGAGCATGGTGCCGAGGCGTGGTACGAACGTGACATCAGAGAGTTCGTGCCGCCGGACCTGCGTTGCCAGAAATGTGGCGGCGCCGAGTTCGAGCGGGAACGCGACATTCTCGACGTCTGGTTCGACTCGGGGTCAAGCCACGAAGGAGTGTTGGTCAACCACCCCGAGCTACAGTGGCCGTACACGGTGTATCTCGAGGGCAGCGACCAGTACCGGGGCTGGTTTCACAGCTCCCTACTGGTCGGGCTGGGCACCCGCAACGCGGCGCCTTACCGACAGGTGATTACCCACGGCTTCGTGGTGGACGAGTCGGGCCGCAAGATGTCCAAATCGCTCGGCAACACCATCGAGCCACAGACGATCATCAAGCAAAGCGGTGCGGAGATTCTACGGCTCTGGGTGGCAATGGTCGACTACCGCGAGGAGGTGCGAATCGGCACTCAAATCCTGGCTCGTGTCGTAGAGGCCTACCGGAAGATTCGCAACACGCTGCGGATCATGGTGGCGAATCTGTACGACTTTGACCCGGCGGCTGACGCCTTGCCGCTCGACCGACTGAGCGAGGTGGACCGCTATGCGCTCGCCCGTTACGGCGAGGTGGCGGCTCGCGTGCTGCGTGCCTACGACCGCTACGAGTTCCCGACGATTGTGCACACGCTCAACAACTACCTAACGGTCGACCTGAGCGCGTTCTACGTGGACATCTCGAAGGACCGACTCTACACCCTCCGCGCCGGTTCAGAGGCCCGCCGGTCGGCGCAGACAGCCATCCACACGATTGTCGACGGCCTGACCAGGCTCCTTGCGCCGATTCTGCCGGTGACGGCGGACGAGCTGTGGCTCACGCTACCGGGCGCCGACGCCGACAGCGTGCACTTGGCCGACTTCCCGAAAGCGGTCGAGACGCTGGTCGACCCAGAGATAATCGACCGTTGGACGCACCTGCTGAGCCTGCGCGACGCCGTTAACGGCGAGATCGAGAAGCTGAGACAGGACAAGGTCGTCGGCACGTCGCTCGAAGCGGCGGTCACCGTGACCGCCGACGGGGCACTGGCGCAGCTACTCGAGACGTATCGTGACGACCTACCGATGCTGTTCATCGCTTCGACGGTCTCCTTGGAAACCGGTTCCGACGACGACGCAGCCGCGGCGGTGGTCTACCGCGGCACGACCGGGAGCGCGCGTATCCAGGTGAGACGCGTCGACGCGGCCAAGTGCCCACGCTGCTGGCGCTGGGTGCGGCCCAGAGCAACGACCGAAGACGAAGCCGAGACCAAGGTCTGCGACCGCTGCGCGGAAGTGCTATCGGAACCGGTCACCCCGGTCGGGTGACCACACCGCGAATGGCCATCGAGTCCCAGACGGCACCCGTCGTCACGCCGGCACCCGACATCGCCGGAGCTGGAGCCGGCTTCATGACGCGGCGGGTCATGGGGACAATCATCGTGGCGATCCTCGTCCTCGACCAGGTCACAAAGCTACTGGTCCGGACCCAGACCTCGCTACACGACAGCATCGCGGTCGTACCTGGGCTGCTGAACCTCGTGCACGTGCGGAACACCGGCGCTGCATTCGGGTTCCTGAACACGGTAAACATCGCCAACAAACAGCTTCTGATGACAACCGTCGCGGTGGTCGCCCTGGTGGCGATCGGAACGTACGCGTGGCAGGTCCGGTCGCAGGATTCGCTGGCCCGATCCGGACTGGCGCTTATTCTGGGCGGCGCCATCGGCAACCTGATCGACCGCGCATCGGCCGGCTATGTTATCGACTTCATCGACGTGTACTGGCGGATCTATCACTTCTGGGCGTTCAACGTGGCCGACTCAGCGATAACGGTGGGCGCCTGCCTATTGATCCTGGACATGTTCGTGGCGAGCCGCGATGTACCCACTCCTCTTTGAGCTGGGCCCGCTCAGCATCTATAGCTACGGCGTGCTGCTGGCGACCGCCTACATCGTCGGGCTGCGCGTCGCGCTACGCCGCGCGGACCGCGCCGGTCTGAACGGCCAGCGAATAATGGACCTAGGGATCTTCGTCATCATCAGCGCTCTGATTGGCGCCAAGCTGATGCTATTCGCGGTCAACTTCGACCAGTTCACCAGCGACCCCTCGCGGCTCTGGACGCTGCTGAAGTCGGGCGGCGTCTTCTACGGTGGACTACTCCTGGCCATACCGGTCGCCTGGTGGTACATCCGCCGGCACAAGCTGCCGCTCTGGATGACCTGCGACCTGTTCGCACCCGGGATCGCGCTCGGCCATGCCGTCGGCCGACTGGGTTGTCTAATGGCGGGCTGCTGCTACGGCCTGCCGACCGACCTGCCGTGGGGTATCACCTTCACCAACACGCTAGCGGCCGCCAACGTCGGCACCCCGCTCGAGATCGCGCTGCACCCAACCCAGATCTACGAAGCGATAGCCGCGCTTTCCGTCTTCGGGATCCTGCTCGCTGGCGAGTACCGGTGGCGAAGGTTCCCGGGTCGGACCTTCTGGACCTACATGCTGCTCTACCCTCTCGCCAGGTTCGTCATCGAGTTCTACCGCGGCGACCCGCGTGGCATGGCGTTCGGCACCATCCCGACCTCGCAATTCCTCTCAGCATTGATCGTGCCGCTGAGCATCGTGATGTTGATATGGCTGGGCCAGCGAGGCGCGCCGGAGGACGCCTCGGCGAGGTCCCGGCGAAAGTGAGCCGCGTGGCCGGAAGTGGGATGGGCGACCATGAAGAGCCCGGTGGCGATGTCGTCAGCGAAGCGCTGCGGCTCGAGGTGACCGACGAGCACGACGGCGACCGCCTGGACCACTGCATCACGGCGATAGTACCAGGGCGGTCTCGCTCTCAGATCCAGCGGCTGGTCCGAGACGGCCACATCCGCCTAAATCAGAAGCCGGTCCGGCCGAGCCATGCGGTGCACACCGGCGACACCATCGACCTGGAGATCCCCTCACCGGCGCCCTCATCTCCGAGCCCCGAAGCGCTCCCGATCACTATCGTCTATGACGACTCCGACCTGGTGGTGGTCGATAAGCCGGCCGGCATGGTCGTCCACCCGGCCGTCGGTCATACGAGCGGTACCCTGGTCAACGCACTACTGCACCACGTCAAGGGTCTGAGCGGCATCGGCGGCCAGCTGCGCCCCGGTATCGTCCATCGGCTCGACCGCGGCACCTCGGGTCTGCTGGTCGTCGCCAAGCACGACGCCGCGCACGCTGAGCTGTCACGCCAGTTCGCCGACCGCAATGTCACAAAGGAATACGTGGCGCTGGTCTGGGGCCTTCTCAACACCGGACGCCGCATCGACGCCAATGTCGGCCGCGACCCGGTCAACCGCCAGAAGATGTCAACCCGCGCCCGCCGTGCGCGATCGGCGGTGACGCGTGTGACTCGCACCGAACGTCTCCGCGGCCTCACCCTCGCGACGGTCTCCATCGCCACCGGGCGTACGCACCAAATCAGGGTCCACCTCAGTAGCATCGGTCACCCGATCGTCAGTGACCCCGTCTACGGCGGCATCCGCCGACACCTCGCCGCCGACCACCGAATCCTGGCCACGCTGAACCGCCCCTTTCTACATGCCGCCAGGCTCGCCTTCACGCATCCGCGCGACGGTCGGCGAGTCGAATTCACGACCCCGCTACCCGAGGACCTTCAGGCAGTGCTTGACGCACTTCGGGAACGGCGTGGCCAGCTTCACGCGATCAGTGAGGTTGCGAAACCTTGATGACGGCGATGGCTCCGCTGACTCCCAACCCCTGTTGCTCGGAGTATCCGCCCATGAACCAACGAACCCTTTCAAGTGAGACCGTCTTCACCGGCAAGGTCTTCACCGTCCAATTGGATCGCGTCAGACTCCCCCATGGTCCAGAGGCCATGATGAATGTCATCCGCCACCCCGCCTCGGCCATCCTGCTCCCGATGCCAGACCCGGACCACATCATCCTCGTTCGCCAGTATCGCTACGCGATCGACCGGTGGGTCTGGGAGCTCCCCGCCGGTGGCATCGACCGGAACGAGACCGCCGAGCGGGCCGCCGCCCGCGAGTGCCACGAAGAGATCAACCAGGTCCCGACTCAGCTCGAACGCCTCGGCGCCTTCTATCCAACCCCGGGCTACTGTGACGAGCTGATGATCTTCTTCCGTCTAACCGGACTGCAGGAGCCAGAGCACGATGCGGAGCCCGACGAGGACGAGGAGATCGAGGCCAGGATCTTCACCGTGGACGCAGCCCGCCGGCTCGTTCGGGACGGCGACACGCCCGACATGAAGACCGCGTTGGGTCTGACGCTGATCTAGGACCCGTAGTGCGACCCCGCGTCGCACCGAGAACGATTGCGACCGATACCGTGCTCGACCGCTGCAAGGCGCGATAATCGAGGCGGTGAAGCTGTTTCAGTAGCGAGAGGAAACGCTTGGGGGTTTCACAGCCCAGCTCCGTCCGGGCTTCCTCGATGGTCGCGACGTTGATGTCGACGGTGTCTAAGAGCTGTCTGGCGTAGCCGCCGGCCGTGATGATAGCGGTCGGGTGGCCCGCGGCGCGCACGGCGCGCAGCACGAGACGGTCCCACTGTCGTAGCCCATCCTTGGTTAGCTTGATATTCCCCAACTGGTCGTCCTTTAAACGGATCCGCACCGGCCAGATAGAACACCGTGTCGGGTCGGTGCGCGACAACGTGCGGTAGCGCCGCCTCAAGCTGCGCCAGGTAGGACGCGTCGTCGGTGCCAGGCGCGAGGCCGATGTCGAGCGCGCCGCGTGGCTTGAACGCCGGGTAGTTGTGCTACTCGTGCATCGAGAACGTAAACACGGCCGGATCCTGAGCCTAGATCATCGCGGTGCCGTTGCCGTGATGGACATCCAGATCCACATCCACGACGGCGGTGCGCGACACGGCCCCTTCCAGACGGAGCACCTGAATGGCCACCGCCACGTCGTTGAACAGACAGAACCCCTCGCCGTGGTTCGCGAAGGCGTGGTGGAACCCACCGGCTATGTGGGCGGCGATGCCATCCGCTAGCGCCAGGCTGGCGGCAGTCACGGTGCCACCGGTCATCAGCCGGAATCCCCCCACAACCGCCTCGGTCAGCGGCAGCTCAAGGCCGGCGATCTCGGCTGGCGACAGGGTGAGGGTGTGGACCTTCTCGAGGTATGAACCTGTATGCGCCGGGGCAAGCTGATCCAAGGAGGCAACCTGCGGCTCGACGCTGCTGATCAGGCGCGGATGAGTCGCGGCGACCAGCCGGTCGCAAATGTGCTGGTATTTCTCGATCGAAAAGATATGCTGTCCGATATCGATCGCGTAGCGGGACGAGTAGACGACCTGTATTAGCCTGTCGCCAGGATTCATTGGGGGACGACCCCCGACGAAGTCGCGCTCCAGTCCCGCCTGGCCACCCGTCCGTCGCCACAGGAGGCGCCCACATCCAACGTGGCACGTCCGGCTGGCTGACGCTTCATTGCACGGTGCTGTGCACCTCGTGTTCGTCTGCCTGAGCATCAGCCACGGCACCGGCATGGCGGTCCGTGGCTGGCTGCAGCGCCAGCTTCAGGACGTCGTCGATCGTCGAGACGAAGTGGATCGTGAGGTCGCGACGCAGGTCTTCGCTCAGGTCCTCCTTGACGTTTTTCTCGTTCTGTTTCGGTAGGATGACCTCGAGTACTCCGTGCCGGCGGGCCGCCAGCACCTTTTCCTTGATACCACCGACCGGCAGTACGTGGCCGGACAACGTGATTTCACCCGTCATCGCCAGATCGCCGCGAACCGGGCGACCGGTCAACTCAGACGCCAGCGCTGTCGCCATCGTGACGCCAGCCGACGGGCCGTCCTTCGGGATGGCGCCCGACGGCACATGGAGGTGGAGCTCAGCGCTCTGGTAGAAATCCTGGGCCACACCATACGACTCGGTCTGGCCACGAAACCACGACAGGGCGGCACGCGCCGACTCCTTCATCACGTCGCCCAGATGCCCCGTCAGTGTCAGGGATCCCTTGCCCGGCATACGCGACGCCTCGACGAACAGCACCTCGCCGCCAGTCGGTGTCCACGCCAGACCCAGCGCCACACCAGGATTCTTCGTCCGCTCGGCCACCTCTTCGTCCTCGAAGCGTGGCGCCCCGAGCATCTGGGCCACCGTGTCCGGCGCAATCTCCACCGGATCAACCGTTCCCTCGGCGTGACGGCGCGCCACCTTCCGACACAACGCTCCGATCTCTCGCTCCAGGTTTCTCACCCCCGCCTCGCGCGTGTAGCCGCGGATGACCGCGTGCAGCGCGTCGTCGGTGAACGAGATCTGTTCCGGCGTCAGACCGTGATTCTCGACCTGCCGTGCCACCAGGTGCTCGGTGGCGATCTTCAGCTTCTCGTCCTCGGTGTAGCCCGGCAGCTCGAGCACCTCCATGCGGTCGCGCAGCGGCGGCGCCACCGGGTCGAGCACGTTCGCCGTCGTGATGAATAGCACCTCGGACAGGTCGAACGGCACGTCCAGGTAGTGGTCGCGGAACGTGTTGTTCTGCTCGGGGTCGAGCACCTCGAGGAGGGCCGATGACGGGTCGCCCCGAAAGTCCGAGCCCAACTTGTCGATCTCGTCCAGGATGAACACCGGATTCTTTGACTCGGCGCGCCGCAGTCCCTGGACGATCTGCCCAGGCAACGCCCCGATGTAGGTACGCCGGTGACCGCGGATCTCCGCCTCATCGCGCATGCCGCCCAGTGACACCCGGACGAATTTACGGTCGAGCGACCGCGCAATAGACTTCGCCAGCGACGTCTTGCCGACCCCAGGCGGGCCCACGAAGCAGAGAATCGGCCCCTTTACCGCCGGGTTCAGCTTGCGCACGGCGAGATACTCGAGAATGCGGTCCTTCGCCTTCTCGAGATCCGTGTGGTCGGCGTCGAGCACTTCCTTGGTGCGCGCCAGTTCGATCACGTCGTCTGTGCGGACGTTCCATGGCAGCGCCACTAGCCAGTCGAGATAGGTGCGCGACACCGTATATTCGGCCGCCGCCACCGGCATCCGCGACAACCGGTCGAGCTCGCGCAGCGCCTCCTTCTTGACCGACTCCGACATACCGATCGCCTCGATCTTCTCCCTGAGCTCTTCGATCTCCTTTGTCTGGTCGTCGGTCTCGCCCAGCTCCTTCTGGATCGCTTTGAGCTGCTCGCGCAGCAGGTACTCTCGCTGGCTCTTGCCAACCTCGGACTGCACTTCGGACTGGATCTTCGAGCCCAACTCCAGCACCTCAAGCTCTTTGATCAAGGTCCGGTTCAGGTGCTCCATCCGCTCGCGCACGTCGAGCGTCCCGAGCACCTGCTGCTTGGTTTCGGTCTGGATGGTCGTCAGGCTCGAGGCGATGAAGTCAGCAAGCTTACCCGGTTCAGTGATGTTGCCGGATAACGCCTGCAGATCGTCCGACAGCAGCGGCGACAGTGAGACGACCTGCTGGAAGTTGTTCTTGATATTGCGCTGCAAGGCGTCGATCTCGAGCCGGTCTTCCTCGTGCATCACCTCCTCGGCGCGATGGACCCGCGCGCGGATGTATGGCGTGGTCGCGATCACCTCATCGAGGCGAAGACGCGCCTGTCCCTGGACGATCAGCCGAAGGGTCCCGTCAGGCAGCTTGAACATCTTGTGGATGTGGGTCGCCGTGCCGACCGGATACAGATCCGCCTGGTCTGGCTCTTCGGTGCCAGGCTCGAGCTGGGTAAACACGCCGACAAGTCGACTGTCGGTGAGCGCCTCTTCGATCAGGCGGACGGAACTCTCGCGGGCCACCGCCAGCGGCATGAATGAATTCGGAAACAAGACGGTGTCGCGCAGCGGCAAGACCGGCAACTCGAGTGGAATGTCGAGCGACCGCTCCACGCCGGAGACCTCCTCATCGAGGAGCTCAAATCCATCGCTCATCCTACGATTCTCCCTGCCGAGCCAAGGGTGAGAAGTCGGCCCGCCCCAGCAGGCTGGAGCAGCCAACGGGTTGGAGTCTAACCCGAAAGCCGACGACGCGGCACGCCAAAACGACCGTGCGTGTCGTTGGAAGCGGTCGGGTGCGCTAGCTGGACGAGGTGCCGAATAGCAAGACGGCCTTGCTGCGGGATTCGAGCACGCGCTCGCGGCTTTGCTCCATCTCGCGAACCTCTTCGCAGTTCTTACAGCGGACGGCGAACGGCAGGGCCCGCAGCCGGCGCTCGACGATTTCCTCGCCGCACTCGTAGCAGTACCCGTAGGCGCCTTCCTCGAGCCGGACCAGGGCCGCATCGATCTTGTCGAGCGTCTCCGCCTTCATCTGGATTAGCGCGAACTCGATGTCGTCCTGGATATCCGATTCCGATGTTTCGGCCACGTCAGCTGCACCATACTTCGTCGTCTTCGTCGCCTCGGTCCGGACAGTGCGAATCTTGTGCTGCACCTCGCCGGCAATTTCGTCGTGCCGAACGTCAAGAATGTGACGTAGTTCCTGATACCGTTCATCCGTTATGGACTGTGTCTGGGTACTCATCGTTACGGCTCCTTCCCATCCGACCTGCCAGGGTTGCGCACTCAGGATCGTGTCGGATCCAAGCCCCGATGACGACAGGCTTATAAGCAAATCCGATACCAGAACACCGAGCCGACACGGGCCCGCAGGTGTCCGAAAACGAAGCGACCTGACTTGGGATCGAAGGAAGGGATGGAGACGGTCCGGCGGCGGGTCTGGGATGGCCCTATGGCTCCCGCCCCTCCTTCTGAGCCCGTTCTATGTGCCTCATTTACTATGCTTTACTGGCCCCTGTCACGATTCGATTGCTCGGTCGACTGCGCATCCGTTGTGTTAGACGACGAAGCTGGGTGTACGGTTTCAGAATTTTTCAGGTTATCCGTCTTCACAACCGGTTATCCGTCCTCACAAGAGGACGTCTTGTGACGGTTCTCACGGTTGGTCCAGAACTCGTCTGGCGATGATCCAGCGATCGGTGTGGCTTCCATCAACCGCTGGTCGGTTGACAGCGTTGACGCTCGAATCCGCGGTGTGCCAAGCTGATCCAGCCGGCCACAGGAATGAGCACTGAAACCTGTCCGCTCTGCCAGCGCCGCCGCGCGCGCCGCACCTGCCCGGCGCTGGTTCGTCAGATCTGCGCAGTCTGTTGCGGCACCAAGCGGCTGACGGAGATCCGCTGTCCGCCGGACTGTGCTTATCTCGTGTCGGCGCGGACACACCCACCTGCCGTGGTCCACCGACAGCAGGAACGCGACGCGCGGTTTCTGCTGCCGATCGTCGGTGGACTCGATCCGAGGCAATATCAGCTCTTCTTCCTGGTCCAGGGAACATTTCACCGGCTCGCCGGGACCGGCGGGATGACCGTGGATGACGAGGTGGTCCGTGACACCGCGCGGGCGCTCTCCGCCACCTACGAGACGGCCGACAAGGGCATTATTTACGAACATCATCCGTCGTCTGTGCCGGCCGAAAGGCTCGCGCGCGAGCTGAAACCGCTACTGGAGCAACGAGATGGGCGAAGCCCGGTGGCCAGTGAGCGGGACCTTGCCGCGGTGCTGCGATGCGTGGAGCGGGCCGCGACGAAGGCGCGCACGGCACTCGACGGCGACCGCCGCGCCTACCTCGACCTGGTAGCTCGTCTGCTCCATGCCTCGTCAGGCGGTGACACCGGGAGACCTGACGCCACCGACACCCCGACAGAAACGCCACCGAGCAAGGCCCTGCCGCTCATCGTTCCCTGAGAGCCCGTAGTAAAAGCCCGCTGACTTCTACCGCTGCTGCGTCCTGGCTGGAATCTCGGGCCAGCGTGGTATCGTGGTGCGTGGAATCAGTCGCAGCGCCAGCGCGACGCCCACCTCTGCTATAATCGGGCGTCCGGACCGATGGGCCGGACCGATGGAGATGATGCTCAGGTAAGCACGATGGCGAAGCGTTGCGAGATCTGCGGAAAGGGCCCGGCCGCCGGGCGAAACGTCAGTCACGCGCACAACGTCACCCGCCGACGATTCCTGCCCAACATTCAGAGGGTGAGAGCCGCGGTCAATGGCGGCGTGAAGCGGATCCGCGTGTGCACGCGGTGTCTCCGCTCGAACAAGGTCGTCAAGGCGGCCTAGCAGCCCGTGGTCAAGCCTTCGATGCGTTCGCTGTATACCGTCTGACTGCGCCAGCCGCCGCCCGGACCGCTCCCATACGGACGACCGCCTGGGCTCGCCGAAACCTTGGAGAAGGCGGATTGCTGTTCGGTCGAATGCTGTCCGGTATGCCGCCTCGCTCCTGCTAGTTCCGTCAGGTGCACCGCCCGTCCCAGCGCGAGACGTAGCTTCACCGTGGACTGCTAGAGAATTACCGACTGATGCGTCAGGCCGTACAAACCGACGAGGCACCGGCGGCGGTCGGACCGTACTCTCAGGCGGTCCGGGCCGGCTCGCTGCTTTTCATCTCTGGTCAGATTCCTCTAGACCCAAGGTCTGGACAGGTCGTTGAAGGCAACGCCACTGCGCAAACCCACCGGGTCATGCAAAACGTTGGCGCCATTCTGCGGGCCGCCGGCGCCGGCTACGATCAGGTCGTGCGCACGACGATCTTCCTCAGCGATCTCGACGACTTCGCGCAGGTCAACGAGGCCTACGGCCGCTACTTCGACGACCCTGCGCCAACACGCGCCACGGTACAGGTGGCTGCACTACCCAAGGCGGTCTGCGTCGAGATCGACGCTGTCGCCTATCTCGGCTGATACCGTCAATAAGGGGGTCGACAGCTTCCCGCTTCTACCGCATCTGCCTCTCGACCTCTAGCACCCCTGGGACACCGCGGATCACCTTGATGATCCGCTGCAGGTGCTTCAGATCATCGATCTCCATCGTCACGCTGATCCGCCCGTGGTGATCGCTTGTGGTGGTCTCGACCTTCAGAACGTTGGTCTCGAGACCGGCGATCTTCGAGGTCACGTCAGCGAGAATACCGCGCCGGTCCTCCACCTGGATGCCGAGCAGCACGATGTAACCGGAGCCATCCGCGCTCTTTTCCCAAACCACGTCGATCCGGCGCTCCGGGTCATACAGCAGATTTAAGACGTTAGGACACCGGGCCGCGTGCACCGAAACCCCCTTGCCGCGAGTCACATACCCGACGATCTTTTCTCCCCGGATCGGGTTGCAGCACCTAGCCCGGAACACCAGGAGGTCGTCGAACCCCCGGACCTTGACCTTCTCTTCGCTCGGGCGCAGCATCCGGCGCACGACGGTGCCGATCGAGGGGGTGCCAGCCTTCTCCTTGAGCTGCCTCGGCACCAGCTTCGCCAGCACCGATCGGGCCTGGACCTTCCCGTAGCCGATCGCAGCGAATAGGTCGTCGGCGCGCTGCGTGCCGAATTCGCCCGCCACCCTCCTCACCGCCTCAGGCTCGAGGACCGACTTGGCGCTGACGTCGAACCGCCGTAGCTCCTTATCGAACAACTTGCGACCAAGCTCGACCGCCCGCACCTTCTCCTCGGTGTGGATGAAGTGCTTGATCTTGTTGCGCGCGCGTGACGTGACGACGATGTTCAGCCAGTCCCGGCTCGGAGTGTGCCCCGGCGCCGTCACGACCTCGACGATGTCGCCGCTCTGCAACCGCGTCCGGATCGGTATCATGCGGCCGTTCACCCGCGCACCGACACACTGGTGCCCGACGTCGGTGTGGATGCCGTAGGCGAAATCGATCAGCGTGGCACCACGGGGCAGTGCCTTTACCTCCCCCTTGGGGGTAAACGTGTAGACCTCGTCCGGGTAGAGGTCCACCTTTAAGTTGTGGATGAACTCGCCGGCGTCTCCCACATCCTGCTGCCACTCGAGCAGCTGGCGCAGCCAGGTGAAATGCTCCTCGTCCGGTGTCACCCCGATGCGCCCCTCCTTGTATTTCCAGTGCGCGGCGATACCATCCTCGGCGACGGCGTGCATCTCCTCGGTCCGGAGCTGCACCTCGAACGGAACTCCCTTCTCGCTGACGACCGAGGTGTGCAGCGACCGATACCCGTTCGCCAGCGGCATGGCAAGGAAGTCCTTGAACCGACCCGGTACGGGGGACCAGGTCTGGTGAATGATGCCCAGCGTCGCGTAACAATCGCGCACCGAGGTCGTGATGACACGAAGCGCGATCAGGTCGTAGACCTGCTCCAGAGAGATTCGTTGACGTTTGATCTTCTGGTGGATGCCGTAGAGTCGCTTGATCCTGGATTCGATCCGGACAAACGGAATCTGCGCCTCCGTCAACCTGCGGTCGAGCGTCCGCCGCAACCCGGACACCGTGCTCTTCGTGGCCCGCCGGCGCCGCTCCACCCACGCTCGCAGTGTCTCGTAGGCCCTCGGGTCGAGATGCCTGAAGGCGAGATCTTCCAGCTCGTTCTTTACCCTCTTCATCCCGAGTCGATGGGCGATCGGCGCGTAGATGTCGAGCGTCTCCTTGGCAATCGTCAGCCGACGGTCTTCCGCTAGGTGGTCCAATGTCCGCATGTTGTGCAGCCGGTCCGCCAACTTCACGATAATCACCCGGACGTCGTCGACCATGGCGAGCAACATCTTGCGGAAATTCTCCGCCTGCCGCTCCTCGCTCGACGAGAACGGGATGGTGCTGATCTTGGTGACCCCCTCCACCACGTGAGCCACCTCGGACCCGAACATATCCTGGACCCGGTCGATCGACGTTAGCGTGTCCTCGACGACGTCGTGGAGCAGCCCGGCCGCGATCGCGACGTCGTCGAGCCGCATATCGGCGACCAGGCCCGCGACCTCGAGCGGGTGGGTCAGATACGGCTCGCCAGAGCGACGTCTTTGACCGGCGTGCTCCGCCGCGGAGAAGTCGTAGGCCCTGCGCAGCAGGTCGGTGTCAGCGTCCGGGTGGGAGGCACGGGCCTTGTCGGCCAGGTTCTCGAAGCTGATCATCAGACGTTCTTCTTCACCAGCGAGCAACAGCTGGTCCACTGGCCCGGAGATGCTCCACCAGGCACACCGCAGCGCCCCGGCCGGGCACGACTATGCCCATCATAGGAAGCGTCACGGACCACCGTCAACCGGGTGTCACCGGGGCGGACGTAACTCGAAGAGAAACGGACGCCGTCGACGTAAACTGATTGAAAAGACAGTAGGTTGCCAGAGCTGACCGTGTTGCTTGACTTGCCGTTTTTCGCTTCACTATACTGATGCGTCGTCAGCGCAGGGATGGCTCGTGCTTCACGGCGCGAAAAGGCCTGCCGGCGCCCCAGACCGGATGCCCAGCGCAACCGTCAGGTAAACCAGACGTCCGTCCAGCGAGACGACGTCTGGAAACACAGGGGTTATAAAGGGGACCGCTATGCACATGCGATCGTTTGGAACAAGACTCGCGCTCATCATCACCATGGCCCTGCCGCTGGTATCGTGCCAGTACTTCGACCAGCTCGAGGCGCTGAAGGTGATCAAGGACGCCCACACGCTGTATCAGCGGAGCGACTACGAGGGCGCCGTCACGTTGTATGAGGAAGTCATCGCCAACGACCCTAACCTGGTTGTGACCTATTTCTATCTGGCGAACAGCTACGACAACCAGTTTAGACCGGCCCTGCGTGGCCAGGCCGACAATGACCGGCTGCTCGAGCGGGCCATCGACAACTACATCACCTCGATCGAACGGGAGACCGACGCGGCGATGCAGACGCTGTCGATGCAGTATCTGGTGGCCGCGTATGGCCCAGACAAGGCGAACGAGCCAGCGTCGGCAGAACCGGTGCTGCAGCAGATGATTGAGATCGATCCGGAGAACCCGGACAACTACTTCGCGCTGGCCAAGCTCTACGAGGACTCGGGGCTCTATGACGAGGCGGAGCAGGTAATGTTGCAGATACGCGACCGGTCTGCCGACGACCCCAACGTGTATCTGCAATTGGCCGGGTTCTACAACCGCAGCGAGGAGTTCGAGAGAACGATCGAGGCGCTCCGCGAGCGGGCCGTGCTCGAACCCGAGAATCCGGAAGCGTTCTACACCATCGCCACGTACTACTGGGAGAAGGCGTTCCGCGACTTCCGCCTCAGCGAGGAAGAAGAGATGGAATTCGTGATGCTTGGACTCACCGAGGTAGACAAAGCGATTATGCTGAACGCAGACTACATGGAGGCGCTGACCTACAAGAACATCCTGCTGCGGATGCAGGCTAACCTCACGGAAGATCTCGAGGTGCGGGACGATCTGATCGGCGAGGCCGACGGGCTGCGTGACCGTGCCGAGGAGCTCCAGGCGCTGCGGACCTCGGGCGCCGCCGGCTAGGCTAGGCCGCCCTGGGCTCGCCAGGCGAGATTAGGCTCGGGCCGGGCCGCCACGACTGGGCGACCCGGCCCGTCCTCGTGTACGGGCGCTTTGGCGTTACCAGGCCGCTCTCTGGCGGCCTGAACAGCCCCGTGGCGGCGAGTTCGTGGTGCTTGGCTGCTATGGCTCCCGTCTCCCGGCAATGGGATGCTCCTTCCAGGAGCCCGTGATGACAGCCCTTCGTCGAACCGAAACCCTGGCGTGGCAGTGCCGCGCACGGCCGGCGCCAGACTGGAGGAGCAACACCGTCCAGCCGGGCTACAGCGCCGGTTGAATGCAGCTTTCACCACGGTCGCGTAGGACAGAGGGTGCTCGCCCTTCGGCATCAGACGCACACAAGAAAAGACCGGCGTCCCATCCTCAAATGGACCGCCGGTCTTTGGATCGTGCAGTTATCCTGGACCCGATTCTTTACAACGCGTCCGCCCCACCGGCCCGTCGCATCCCTTCGGTCACGATGCCGACCTTGGTAATGCCCGCCCCCGTGGCGGCATCGATCACCTCGATGATCTCGCCGTACCTGAGGTTACCGGCGCCTGCGATGAACATCGTCTTATCACGACGCTGCTCGAAGATGTCGCGGAGCCGAGACTCAAGCTGCTGGATCTCAATCGGCTGCTGGTTGACCGTGATCACACGGTCGCCCGTGTATTGCAGCACGATCTGGCTGGTGTCGGCCTGCGCCTGTTGCGCGCCACGGGTCTCGAGCGGCAGGTTGATGTCGAGGCCACGCTGGGACAGCGGCAGCGCCGCCAGGAAGATGACAATCAGCACCAGCAACACGTCGATGAATGGCGTGATGTTGATCTCCCCCTGCGATGTGACCTTTTCGGAGGTAAAAACATCCTCCGCCCCGAAGTGCTTCTTCTTGGCCATCGTCTATTCGCCTCCCCCGGCGCCCGCACCGCCGCTGCCGACCTTGCGCTCGGTGATCAACCCGATCTCCTCGATCCCGGCTCGCTGGAGCCGGTCGAGAACGGACATGATGTTGCTATACTGCGCATCCTGGTCAGCCTTGATCAAGACAATCTGTTCGAACTTGCGTTCGAGTGCCGCCTGCACTTGCGTCAGCAACTCCTGCTCCGGGACCTGGACGCTGTCCACATAGAACCGGCCGTCCGCCGTCACCGCCAGCACCGTCTGTGCGTCATTCTCAGGCTTCTCGTTGGTGTAGGACGCCTCGGGCAACGTGACGTCGACACCCTTCTGCAGGAGAGGAGCAATGAGCATGACAATGATCAGCAGCACCAGCATCACGTCAGCCAGTGGCGTGATGTTGATCTCCGAATTCAACGCGCCTTTTTTCTCGCCTACTTGCATTCCCATCGGTCTGCCTCCTCGGCTCGCCTCGGATTTAGCGGGAGCGACACGGCGCCACCGGCACCCACGCTAACGCTAGTCCGCCTTCTTGATGAAGTAGTCGACGAGCTCGGACGACGAGTTGTCCATCTCGACGTTAAAGAACTCGATCTTCGAGGTCAGAAAGTTGTAGAACCAGACCGCCGGAATCGCCACGAACAGCCCGACCGCCGTCCCGACAAGCGCCTCAGCGATACCAGCCGACACCGCACCCAAACCGCCAGACCCGGTGGCCGCGATACCCTGGAACGCGTTGATGACGCCCAGCGTGGTCCCGAGTAGCCCGACGAACACGGCCGTGGCGCCGATGGTGGCCAGCGACCCCATCCCCTTCTTCAGGTCAGCCGCCGTCAGCGCGCTCGCGCGCTGGATGGCCCGGCGCACGCTGTCGACTAGGTCGTCACGGTTCAGCTCGACGCCAGAGTCCTTCTGAAACTGGTACTCCTGCAGCCCGGCCAGCACGACTTTGCCGAGATGGCTGTACTTGTAGTTCTTAGACTGCGAGATCGCAATGGCATCCTTCAAACGACCGTCTCTGAGGTGCTTCGCCACCTGGGGCGCAAACAGCTTCGACTGCTTGGCGGCCTGGAAGAACGTGAACAATCTCTCGAAGAAGACGCCCATCGACCACATGGACATCAACGCCAGTATAAACATGAGGGATTTAACCGCCAAGCCCATCTGTTCCCAAAGCTCAAGAAGATCCATTGTGCCTCCTCACTAGGTCCAAAGTGCAGGTTCGTCGAATACGGCACACCGGTGATTACCGGCGCCAAACAGTGCCTCTCTCTAACTCAGCTGGAAGTTCACGGTAACGGTCATGATGACTGGGACGGGGACGCCGTTCAACAAGGTCGGCGTGTATTCCCACTGCTGGACTGCCGCGATGGCGGCATCATCGAGCAGTGCCACCGAACGCAACACCTTGACTTCAGTGACCCGACCGTCCGGACCAATCACCGCCTCGAGGATGACGACCCCGGTAACACGGGCTGCTTGCGCCACTGGCGGATACCGCGGGTCAACATTCCTCGTCTTCGTGGGCGGGCTGATGTTGCCGCCGACACGAACAGGCTCGGGCGGCGGGGGCGGCGGGGGCGGCGCTTCCAGCAGTCCCCCGACGATACCGCCGACGGCACCGCCGCTGATTCCTCCCTCAACACCGCTAACCGCGCTGAGGTCGAACCCCGTCTCCGGCACGATCTCGGCCGGGGCCTCGATGGGCGCGGCGTTGGGATTGACGTCGACCACCGGCACCGCCACCGGCGCCGCGGCAGCCGGCGGCGGTGGCGGTGGCGGTGGTGGCGGTGGCGGCGGCGGTGCGGCCACGAACGCCATCATCGACGGCGGCGTCGGCAGCACATCCGCGGCCAGCAGCGGTACGATCACAATGGCGCCAATCGCCACCACGTGTGCGAGGATGGAGACGGGCACGGTGTACCACTTCTGTGCACCAATCTTGATCGTCGGGTTCGCTATTTCACCGAACATCTGACCAGCCACTATCATTCTCCTCAGCTCACGATGAGCTGCCAGCCTGACAATAAGACCGTCGATTATACGCAGACGCGAAATAAAGTGTCAACGTAACGCTGCGAACGCAACCGGCAAGTAACCTGAGCGTGCATTGAACCTCAGTATCCTAAGGATTTCAAGGATATTCTCAACTCGCCAGCAGAGGCGCCGTACTACTGCATCCACGCGACGACCAGCGGAACGAAGATCACTGCAACGATCGTCATCAACTTGATCAGGATGTTGAGACTCGGCCCCGCGGTGTCCTTGAACGGGTCTCCGACGGTATCGCCGATGACCGCCGCCTTGTGCGGCTCGGAGCCTTTACCGCCGTGGTGTCCTTCCTCGATCAGCTTCTTCGCATTATCCCAGACCCCGCCGGCGTTGGCCATCATTAAGGCCATCAGCACGCCGGTGACTAGGGCACCGGCCAGTAGGCCGCCCAAACCGGACACCCCGAGCAAAAACCCGGTCAGGACCGGCGCCGTGACCGCCAGTAAACCCGGCATGATCATTTCCCTGATAGCGGAGCGGGTCGAGATCGCGACGCAACGTGCGGAATCAGGTATCGCCGTCCCTTCGAGCAACCCGGGGATGGCCTTGAACTGCCGCCGCACTTCCTCGATCATCTCGTTCGCCGAGCGGCCCACCGCGTTCATTGTCATGGCGGAGAAGATGAACGGCAGCATCCCGCCGATGAACATCCCGATGAGCACGTTCGGGTTCGTTAACTCGAGGCTGAGCAGGCGCTGGTCGAATGCCGCGACACCGCCCGACCGTGCCACGGTGGCCGTCGCCGTCGCCTGGAAGGTCGAAAACAGCGCGAGCGCCGTCAGCGCCGCCGACCCGATCGCGAACCCCTTCCCCATCGCAGCCGTCGTGTTCCCGACCGCGTCAAGCGCGTCGGTACGATCGCGGACGTACGACTCGCACTTGCTCATCTCGGCGATGCCGCCGGCGTTGTCGGCCACCGGGCCGTAGGCGTCGACCCCGAGACTGATCCCGAGCGTCGACAGCATTCCCACCGCAGCGATCGCGATCCCGTAGAGCTCGCCCAGCTGATAACTGAAGAAGATCGTCACGCAGATGACCAACACCGGATAGCCGCACGACATCATGCCGACACCCAGCCCGGCAATGATGTTGGTCGCCGGGCCCGTCTCCGACTGCTTGGCGATGTGAGCCGCCGGCGGTTTGTCCTTGCCCGTGTAGTACTCGGTTATCTTTCCGATCACGATGCCGGAAACGACACCGAACACCACACAGCCCATAACGGCCCACGGCACCGCCGTCGCCTGAATCAACCCGGCCGCGCCGATCAGAACGATGACCGATGCCACGATTAACCCGCGCAGCAGCGCGCCCTGCACCTGACTCTCGTCGTCGGTTCGCACCGTGAAGGTCCCGAGCATTGACGCGATGATACCGATACCAGCCAGATACACCGGGAAGACCGCCAGGTCCGCCTGCACCGAGGAAAACGCCACGCCGTCGATTCCCCACAGATCGCCGGCGGTCGTGGCGGTCAGTGCCCAGGCGAGCGCCACCGAGGAAATGATGCTGCCGACATACGATTCGAACAGGTCGGCGCCCATCCCCGCGACGTCGCCGACGTTGTCACCGACACTGTCGGCGATGGTGGCCGGGTTCCGTGGGTCGTCCTCCGGAATGCCGGCCTCGACCTTGCCAGACAGATCACCGGCGACATCGGCGGCCTTTGTGAAAATCCCGCCTCCAACACGGGCGAAAAGGGCGATTGACGAGGCACCTAGCGACATCCCGAGCAGGGACCCGACCGCTGACGGACCGTTGCCGTCGAGCCCGCCGTACTGGAAGTAGAGCAACGAGATGCCCAGTGTCCCGAGGGCGACGACCGTGAGGCCCATCACGGCGCCGCTCGAGAAAGCGACTTGCAACGCGCCGGCGAGACTCGACCGGGCAGCGGCGGTGGTTCGTACGGCGGCGCCGGTCGCCGTACGCATACCGATCCACCCCGCGGTCGCCGACAAGACGGCGCCGACCAGGAAGCTGAGACCGACCAGGGAGGCGTTCCCCGGCAAAAACGTCACAAGAATGCCGAACATGACCACGACGAAGACCGCCAGCACGGTGTACTCCGTGCGCAGGAACGCCATTGCCCCAGTCCGAATCAGCGCGGCAATCTGCTGCATCTGTTCGGTGCCGGCGTCACGGCGGTTGATGCTCCTGACCAACACGAACGCGAAGATCGCGGCTGCGATCGGCGCGCCGCACCCAAGAAGAAAGAAAAGTGAATTGTCCATTCCTGCCCTTATCGCTCCGTTGCTCCTCAAGAAACCCGACAAACTAACAACCGCCGTTCGCCGCTGTCAAGCTACTTCACGTTTCGGGGACCGGACCCGACACCGGCGTTCCACCTACCGGCGCCGTTCCCACGGTCCCGGCCGCGCGCAGCGCGTCGTTGAAGGCCATCCCACCTGTCAGGAAAACCCGCACACCTTCCTGCACCGTCAGTTCCGGGTAGAACGCCAGGTTCTTCGGAAAGACTCGCACGTCCCCCAGATACAGGTGGTTGGTCGGCACGTAGACGGCGAGCATCAGCTCGCGCCCGCTGCCCCGATCCAGCGTGAACTCCCTGGTCTGGAACCCAAGGACGCAACCCGATTTCGGATCATCGATGAGAACGACCCGTTTAAAAGCCAGCTCGTTGTCTGGAGAAAACGCCGCGACGAGCTGTTTCACTGGCGCATAGACGGCCCGGAACACGGGGAGCCTGAGCAGATACGACTCGCCGCGCTGCAACAACCGCTTGCCGAACACGTTGGTGGCCAGCACCCCCACTACGAGCACGATCGCCAGCGTGGTCACCAGCCCCAGCCCGGGCACCTCACTACCCAGCCATCTACTGTACACGGGTGCCATGACCCCATCGATCAGCCGAAAAGCCCACACCAGCGCCGCCACGCTGACAACAAGCGGCACGGTCACGAAAAAGCCGGCGATGAAGCTGCGTCGGAGCCAGTGCATCGAGTGTCCCGTTCCGCCGACCGACGGCCGCACCCTCAGGCCGCCAACCAGATCCCCAGCGCCGCGGCGACAACGAGGCGGTAATACGCAAACGGGTCGAGCGAGTGGCGCTCGACATACCAGAGCAGCACGGCGATGGCGAAATACCCGACCACACCGGAGGCCACGAAGCCAACCAGCAGCACCGTTGTCTGCTCCGCCATCCCACTCGCACCCAGCGTCCACGCGACCCGGACGCCAGCGCCGAGAATCGCCGGAATTCCGATCAGAAAGCTGAACCGCGCCGCCTCCGAACGTGTCAACCCGACCAGCATCGCCACGGTGATGACGGCCCCGGACCGCGAAACGCCAGGCACCAAAGCGACCGCCTGCGCGCACCCGAGACCGACCGCCTCCATCGTCGAGAGCGATGCCGACGCCCGGCCACGCGACCCGATGCGCTCGGCCGCCAGCATCACCAACGCGCCGACCACTAGCGCCACCGCGGCGATCCCAGGCTGGCGGAGGTGCTCGACGAGGTCGGCGAAGAGCCAGCCCGCCAGCGCGATCGGGACAGTCGCCGCTATGATCAGCCGGCCAACCCGGGCCGACTCACCGGTCCGCCCGGTAAGCGCACCCGGGGCCGCGACGGCCAACCGCTCGACATCCTCGCGAAAATAGGTAAGCACAGCGAACAACGTGCCCAAATGACACGCCACGTCGAACGCGAGCTCGGCCGACCCCACCTGCCAGCCCAACAAGCCGCGTACCAGGATCAGGTGCGCGGAGCTGGAGATCGGGAAAAACTCGGTCAGCCCCTGAACGACCCCGAGCAACGCGGCCTGAATGACGGTCACACGCGATCGTGATCCATGTGATTCGTGCCCATCTCAGATCCTGTGACAGCGGTATCGGTGGCCCTGGTCAACCGAAGATCCCACGACCCTGAGCCCCCGCCGAATCCAGGGTTCCTGCAACCTCAGGCGCGGACACGGGTCTTCCGGGTGCGTCGCTTGGGTTTCGAGGTCGTCTGGGCCCGCCCTGCAGTGGCATGGGCGCGCCTCGACGCGCGGCGCTCGCTGATGACGATCGCGGCGGCAGCCGCAATAAAGATAGTCGAATACGTGCCACTGATCACACCGACGAGCATCGTGAAGGCGAAGCCACGCAGCACCTCGCCGCCGAACAGAAACAGGGCCAGCACGGCGAACGCGGTCGTGCCGGACGTGATGATGGTACGGCTCAGGGTCTGGTTGATGCTGGTGTTGACCAGCGTGTCGAACGTATCCAGCCGCATGCGCCGGAGGTTCTCCCGGACGCGGTCGAAGACCACGATCGAGTCGTTCACGGAGTACCCGGTGATCGTCAACATCGCGGCCACGACGTTCAGGGACAGCTCGTAACCGACGAAGGTGAGTATCGAGAGTGTCACGAGGATGTCGTGCGCCACGGCGATAATGGCGCCCACCGCGAAGCTGAAACGAAACCGGAGCCCGATATAGACCAGGATGCCGAACATCGCGAACAGAAAGGCATTGATGCCGCGGCTCTTCAGCGCCTCGCCGATCACCGGGCCGACGAGCTCCTGGCCAATGACGGTGAACCCACCGACCGAGCTCTGCCCGAGTGCGGCAACGACAGCGTTGGCCCCTTCCTCGAGACTCGTGCCCTCCTCTGGTCCGCCTTGGGGCAACCGGATCAGGATCTCGTTGGCATCGACGGTGCCGTAACGCTGGACGACGTTCTCGTCGGCGACCCCGCTAATGGCAGCGCGGACGGCGTCCTCGGTGACCGGCGCATCGAACTTCACGATGACGATCGTGCCGCCCGAGAAGTCGATGCCGAGTCTGAGCCCACCCTGGGTCGCGACCGTGACCACGCCCGCGACGATGATCAGGATCGAAAGACCCACGGCGGGCCAGCGCCACTTAAGGAAGTCGAAGTTCGGGTTCTTGAAGATAGGCATACGGGCCTTGGCGTCTGGTGGACTCGTCCTCGATGGCTGGGAGCTGAAGGTCCGAGGCGAGTCTCGCTAGATGCTGAGCGTCGCTTCCCGGCGACGCGTCAGGATCGCCTCAAATATCGTTCGCGACACGAACACCGCCGTGAACACATTCGAGACGAGGCCGAAGAACAGGGTGGTCGCAAAGCCCTTGATCGGTCCCGACCCGAACTGGAACAGAAAGGCCGCTGCGATGAGCGAGGCGATGTGGGTGTCGAGAATGGTGAGGAACACCCGGTCGAACCCCGCCGAGACGGCGGCGCGCACCCCCTTGGCCGAGCCCAGCTCCTCCTTGATCCGCTCGAAGATCAGCACGTTGGAGTCAACCCCCATGCCTATCGTCAAGATGAAGCCGGCGATGCCCGGCAGCGTGAGCACCGCCCCGATGTAGGCCATGCAGCCCAGCAGGATCAGCAGGTTCAGCGCCACCGCCACGACCGCGTTGATCCCGGACAGGCGGTAGTAGACCAACATGAACAGCGCAACGGCGACCAGCCCTGTGATCGACGCGATGACCCCGGCGCGGATCGAATCGGCACCCAGGGTCGGACCGACGGTCCGTTCCTCGAGGTAAGTCAACGATGCCGGCAGCGCACCCGACCGCAGAATCAGCGCGAGGTCCGACGCCTCCTCCTGCGAGAAGGTGCCCGTGATGCGGCCCTCGTCGGCGATCCGCTCCTGGATCACCGCCGCCGAGTAGACCCGATCGTCCATGATGACCGCCAGGCTGCGACCGACGTTTGCCCCGGTGAAGTTCCCGAACTTGCGCGCGCCTTCCCGGTTGAAGGAGAAGCTGATCGCCGGCTGGTTGTACTCGTCGATCGTCGGTCTGGCGTTACGCAGATCCCTGCCTGTGACCGGCGCCACCAGCCGGACCAGATAGTAGGCGGTCGAACCAACACCAGGCCCAGCCGACTGATCGGCACCGGTGACGACCTCGAGGTCAGGCGGCACGACGCCGCTTCTCGTCTGCAGCAGCATTTCGCGCGACGGTGCCGGTCCCTCCTCGACCAGCTTAAGCTCGAGCAACGCCGTGGAACGGATGATCTCCTTCGCACGAGCGACATCGTCGACACCCGGCAACTGAACTAGGATCTGGTCGCCGCCCACACCGTGCGGAGCGACGATCGGTTCGGCCACGCCAAGTTCGTTGACACGTCGCTCGATCGTCTGCAGCGCCTGCCTTACCGCCTCCTCCCGCAACGCCCGCTCGACACCCGGCCGCATGCGGAAGGTGTAGACGCCGCCAGGCTCCGAGTCGCGGTCGTAGCTCGCCTGCAGCAAGTCGTCCGCAATCTGCCGAAGTTCCTGGTCCCGGTCGGGGGGCACACCCTCGATCCGCAGCTCCGTCGGGGACACCGCGACGGTCGAGCTCAGCGAGATGCCGCCGAGACTGGCCTGCTCTCTCAGCTGCTCGCCGACGGTCTCGGTCTCTAGCCGCAGCGCGTCGTCGGTCTGAACCCGCAGCACCATATGCACACCGCCACGCAGATCCAGACCGAGGCGGATCCGGTCCTCCGGCGGATACACCGCAGCGCCGGCCGCCACTACCACGCCGATGATCGTCAGCACCTTCCAGCGCAGGTTCTTCGCCATTGCTTTGTCTGCTTTGTCGTCCGCCTTGTCACTCGCCCCTCAGAAGGGTTCGATCACCGCGACCCGAAGCCGTTCGTCGCGTCACATCGACCCGGCATCCTGCACCACTGGGTCCTGCCCCTGATACCCGCCGACCGCGGCCCGAGAAACCTCGATCCGGACCTTGTCGGCGACCTGCAGCTGCACCGACCGATCATTCAGCTTCGTGATGCTGCCGTAGATCCCACTGGTCGTGATGACCGTGTCTCCTACCTTCAACGCGTCCCGAAACTCCCGCACCTTCTTCTGCCGCCGTTTCATCGGCAGCAAGATGATGAAATAGAAGATCGCCAGGATCAGCGCAAACGGCAGGAACTGCACCCAGACGGGCCCAGCCCCGCCCGCGGCCGGAGACGCCATCGCATACACCGCTCGCATACCGAAACTAGGCACTAGGACCCTCTTGCTGACGACAGGCCGCGAGCCATCTCACTTCCCGCTGGCGTCATCGGCTCGGACACTCTCCGCGCAGGTCACACGGCACAGGCCACTCGAAGCCGGCGGTGTAAGCCCCCCCCAATCCCGCCAGAGCGGTGTTGCTCCTCGGCCACATATCCGCCAACGTGTTCGCTCATCGCGCCTTGCCAGCCGGGCACATCGCCGATTTGGTGCCACGTGGGATCTCACCACGGGCTCCTATGGACGGGGTCGGCGAGAGAACGTCTCGTGGAATCGTTGTCTGAACTGTTCGAACGAGCCGAACACAACAGCCTCTCTCATTCTACGCATCGTGTCAAGGTAGAAGTGTATGTTATGCAATGTGTTAAGGGTGCTCGCCGTCATCTCACCGGCCACGAACAGATAGCGGAGGTAGGCCCGCGAGAAGTGCCGACATGTGTAGCACCCGCAGTCTGGATCCGGGGGTCTCTGGTCCTCGGCATACCGCGCCTGCTTGATCGACAGCGGCCCGGCACGCGTCAGGAGCTGCCCATTTCGCGCGTTGCGCGTGGGAAGCACGCAGTCGAACAGGTCGATACCCCGGGCCACGCACTCGACCAGGTCGTCAGGCATGCCGGTGCCCATAAGATACCGAACCCGGTCGTCGGGCAGCATCTCCGCCGTGCCGGCCACAACGTCGTACATCAGGTCCACCGGTTCGCCGACGCTCAACCCACCGATGGCGTACCCTTCGAACTCGAGCACCACCGTTTCCAGAACGCTCCGCTCACGCAACCGGCCGTATACGCCGCCCTGCACGATACCGAACTGCGCCTGACCGGGGTTGGAAACCTCACCGCCGAGCACGCTCGGATGGTCGGTGATTGCCAGAAACCGCTCCCGGCCTCGTCGTGCCCACCGTAGGGTCCGCTCCATCGAGCTCTTCGCCTGGTCTTCAGACACCGGGTAACTGGCGCACTCGTCGAACACCATCGCGATGTCAGCGCCCAGCCGGATCTGGATGTCCGTAGCACCTTCCGGAGAAAGCCGCTGCAGGCTGCCGTCGAGGTGGGAGCGGAACGAAACGCCGTCTTCATCGATCTGCCGGCGGTCCCCTTGGCTGAACACCTGGTATCCGCCGCTGTCGGTCAGCACTGGCCGGTCCCAACCCATGAACCGATGCAGCCCACCGGCCCGCTCCACGAGCGCCGCGCCCGGACGCAAATGCAGGTGATACGCGTTGGCCAGGATGATCTCTGTGCCGAGACCGACCAGGTCACGGTGGGTGACCCCCTTGACCGCGCCCCGGGTGCCGACCGGCGCGAAGGCCGGGGTCCGCACGAGGCCGTGTGGCGTCCGTAACTCGCCGGCGCGCGCGCCAGCGTCGCGATGGGTCACAGAGTACGAGAAACCTTCTGGCACTGGCGTATACTACACAGTGTTGCGAATGCTCTGGTCCTTCCGTCGCCGAACCTGGGCAAGACACTGTACGGGAACACGCGGGCAGTCCGTGACCCCGCAAATCGAGCCGATCGGAGTCGCCCACCACGGGATGCTCCACCCGGGAGGCATGTCGCGTCTACGTGAGACCGGCCACTCGATCCGGATTTCGGAGTGAGACGTCTCCGCATCGGCGTCATCTACGGCGGCCGCTCGAGCGAACATGAAGTGTCGCTGGCGTCGGCCGCCGCAATCTTCGCCAACCTGGACCGCGAGCGATACGAACCGGTACCGCTCCGTATCGAGCGGGCCGGCCGCTGGGCGCTCGCTGAAGGTCCCCCGACCCTGGCATCGGCCGTCGACACGATCGAGCGCGCCCGGCTCGAGCACCACCGCCCTAAACACCCGGCGCGGGAAGTGCATCTGGTCGCGCGCCCCGGTGAGGAAACGCTGCTCACCGTCGAACGTGTCGCAGGGTCTGGGTCCGAGGGCAAGGACCACGCGATCGTCCACACGCTGGCCCTCGACATGATCTTCCCGATCGTGCACGGTCCCTACGGTGAAGACGGCACCCTGCAGGGTCTGCTCGAGCTTGCCAATATCCCCTACGTCGGCGCCGGCGTCCTCGCCTCGGCCGCGGCAATGGACAAGACGGTGATGAAGGTGCTATTTGCCGCGAGGGGGCTGCCGACCGTGAAGCATGACATCGTGTTGCGGCGAACCTGGCGGGCAGACCGCTCCAAGGTCGTGGCCGGACTGAGCGAACGGCTCGAATTCCCGTTGTTCGTCAAACCAGCCAACCTTGGGTCAAGCGTGGGTATCTCACACGCGACGGATCGCGGGTCGTTGTCGAGCGCGATCGATCTGGCGGCCGAGTTCGACCGAAAGATATTGGTTGAGGAGAGCGTGACGCCGTGCCGCGAGATCGAGTGCGCCGTGCTCGGCAACGGCGACCCCGTCGCGTCGGTGCCTGGAGAAATCATCCCATCAGGCGACTTCTACGACTACGCGGCCAAATATCTTGATGGCCGTTCCGAGATCGTCGTTCCCGCGCCGCTAGCACCTGAACTCACCCATGAGATCCAACGGCTGGCGGTCAGTGCGTTCCGCGCCATCGACGGCGCCGGCATGGCGCGTGTGGACTTCCTGCTCGAACGGAATACCGACCGCGTCTTTGTCAACGAAATCAACACCCACCCGGGCTTCACCACGACCAGCATGTTTTCCAAGATGTGGGAAGCCACCGGACTGAGCTATCCCGCGATGCTCGACCGGCTGATCTCGCTGGCCGCCGATCGACACGCCGAAAAGCAGGAATCCCGGACGAGCGTCTTTTGATGCATTACAGTTTTGGCGACCATCAACCGATAGGATGGCTCGGGATGAGACGAGCGTGTTTCGACTCGCGGCGAAATTTGTGCTTGACACACTCGTTTTCTCACCCATAATCTACATCTGGTATGAGGGTGGGCGGCTCAGACCACCTGTTGTGATGTTCCGAGCAGGTAAATCTCGCTGAGCGACCGCGTGCCAAGGAGGAAGAATGGCAAAGAAGGCAACGAAGAAGAAGGCTGCCAAGAAGGCCGTCAAGAAGGTAGCCAAGAAGGCCGTCAAGAAGGTAGCCAAGAAGGTAGTGAAGAAGGCTGCCAAGAAGGGTGGGAAGAAGCGCTAAGCCGCTCTTCCCGACTTCAGAAAGAGGGGGCGCTCTGTCGTCCCCTTTTTTTTTGTACGGTCGCGCGCCGTCTCCCCCGCGGCCCGGTCACCAGGTCGAGCCCACGGCGATTCGACCGGCGCTGACCATAGGTGTAAAGCCGGGCTTCACCGCGGTTTTCTAGGGCAGCGGGGTCGTGCCGTCCCACACCCGCACCAGCCGGATCACGTCACCGCGCTGAAGCTGGTCCGCCACCTCCATACCGGCAATCACCTTGCCGAACACCGGGTAGCGTGCATCGAGCTGAGGTTGCGGCGATGTCGTGATGAAGAACTGGCTCCCCCCCGTATCCGCCCAGTCGAGAGCCATCCCTACCGTGCCCCGCAAGAAGGGTAGCGGACTCAATTCGTCGCGAACGGTGTACCCCGGGCCACCCTCGCTGTCCCCTCGCGGATCGCCCGCCTGCACGACATAGTCGGGCACCACCCGATGCACCAACAACCCGTTGTAGAAACCGGAGCGGGCAAGGCGCATGAAGTTGTCGCACGTGAGCGGCGCCTCGTTGACCGCCAGCTCGAGTTGGATGGTGCCCCGGTCGGTCTCGATGAAGACGTGCGGCGAAACCGAGGGCGTCACCAATTCCAGCGAGCTATACGCCTCGAGAGGCAACCGCAACGGGGCCGGTCGAATCGCCGATTCGGCGTCGCTCGACGGGTCGAGCCTCGTCAGATGCTGCGCCGCGCGGACGCGGACGGCCCAGTCAGGATCCTCCCGCGCCGACCGTAGCGTCTCGAGCGCGGTAGCGCCTCCGATCCGAGCGAGCGCATCAACCACTGCGGCCCGCGCCAGATACGACGGGTCGCCCGCCGCGTCTCGATACGCGGCCCCCAACGCCTCGACCGCCCGGCTCACCTCGAGCTCGCCGAGCAGCGTGGCGGCCGTCTTTCGCACCACGACGTCGCTGTCCGACAGGCTCGCCAACAGCACCTCCACGGTGTCGGGTGACCGCACCGTCGCCAGCGATCGGAGGACCTCGGCAATGACGCGCCGATCTATGTCTTCGAGCATCAGCGCCAGCCGGAAAGCGGCGACATCCGGCTCTACGAAAGCCAGCGCACGAGCCAGATCGACACGGACCTGCCACTGGGAGTCGGGCTGCAACCCCGAGAGCACCAGAACGAAGAGCTCGGGGTCGAGCCGCGCCAGCCCGCGCAACGCGGCGCCACGCAGCGGCGGCCACGGATGAGACAGCAGCTCGACCATGACGTCCGTCGAGTCCTGCGCGTCGACCGCTGCCAGCGCCTCGACCAACTCCAGCAACAGCGCCGGGTCGAGGTCGGGTGTCTGGAGCAACCGGCGCAACTGCGGGGCGGCTTGGTCATCCCCGAGCTCGGCTAGCGCCCGCACGGCGGTGATCACGACACGCGCATCACGCCGTCTCGGGTCGAGCAGCTCCAGCAGGATCGGTAGGGCCGAGCTGTCACCGAGCGAGCCCAGTCCCCGGGCCGCGATCGACACGCCGATACTGCCCTGGATACCGGCAAGCGTTCGCAGCGGCCCCACGGCCCTCAAGTCACCTACCTGTCCGAAAGCGTAGGCCACCGGCCACCACCACAGAATTGGTTCCCCGTCCTCGGTTAGGATCGTCGCCGCCAGCGCGTCGTAGGCCCCGAGCGCCGCCAGCGCGTAAAGGCCGGATCTGAACGCTTCGATCCGCGGCGTAAGTGGGTGACCGAGCTCCTCCGGGTCGACGTCATAGGCTTCGGTCATGTGCATCGCGACCATCGCCTGGATCGCGTCCACCGTCCCGGTCGCTCCCAGCGTGCCCAGCGCCCGTGCGGCCTGCCCCTGGACCACCGGCGACACGTCCCGGAGCGCCTCGACCAGCGGCTCGACCGCCACCGCGTCACCGATCAGCCCCAGACCGAACGCAGCGATCTCCCGCACCTCCATCTGCTGATCGGACAGGGCGCCCACGAGCGCCGGAACCCCTTCGCCGAGCCCGACGCGGCCGATCGCCAGCGCTGACCGGCGCCGGATCGCGGCGCTGGGGTCCTCGATGAGACTGAGCAGGTCCGGTGTCGCCGTCTGGGGCAGGCTGACCGCACCCGCGGCGACAGCATCGTCCGAGACCGGGGTCACCCCCACGTCCGCCCCCTCAACCCGCGCAATGTCCTCGGACACCGGCAAGGACGAGTCGCGCAACAGACGTTCGTCCTCCAGCCTCAGAATCCAGGCCAGTTTCTGCTCATGTCGGATGACGACCGGGGCCAGAACCGACGTCGGCGGCGCTGACGCACATCCGGCAAGGGCGAGCGAGACGAGCAGCAGCCCGGTGTGGCGACCTCGAGCCGGAAGGGTTGCTGGCATCGGTAGCGGCAAGCACGTCAGCTAGACATCTTGAACAGGCGACGCCGTCGCGCTTGAAACACGTTTTCCGCCACCCGAGTCGAGATGTCCAACCCGAGCGGAGCGAGGCCGGCATATAAGCCTGGCGGCGGTGCAGCAGCCCGCCCTCGTCCGACCGGTTTGGGGTGGAGCTTCGCTGCTGTCCCTCGTCAGAAATCCGTCTCGATTCTCCGACTCGGAACACTCCAGCGTCGGCGCATGATATCACGCGGTTCGGACGCGTCGAGGCCGGCCGGCCAGCGGTTTCACCGGAGGCGGACCGGCCGCCCTGACTGGTATAATCGCGGCAAGTTGGAATTCCGTCATATCGCGATCGAAGGCCCGATTGGAGTCGGGAAATCGGCGCTCGCGGCGCGGCTGGGCGCCCGTCTCGACGCGAAGGTGGTACTCGACGACACCGACAACCCCTTCCTCGCCGATTTCGCCGCCGATCGACCGGGCGCCGCGTTCCAGACCCAGCTGTTTTCGCTGCTGGCCCGTCACCGTCAGCAGGTCGGCTTACGTCAGACGAGCCTCTTCAGCCAGCGGACCGTCTCAGATTACCTGTTCGACAAAGATAAAATCTACGCCTACCTGAACCTGGACGACAACGAATTATTCATCTACCAGCGGCTCTACGATCTCCTGGTGTCCGATGTCGTCCCACCTGATCTCGCTATCTACCTCCAGGTCCCCACCGACGCGCTACAGCGCCGTGTGCGGTCGCGGGAGCGAGAATACCGGGAGGATGGCCAAACTCCACCCGACCCGGAGTATCTGCGCGAGCTGAACGAAGCCTATACTCATTTCTTCTTCCACTACGGCTCGACACCCCTTCTGGTCGTCGAAGCCGCTCACCTCGATCTCGAGTGGGGCGACGCGGCACTCGGCGACCTATTGAAGCAGGTGCACGGCATGGGCCAGGGCACCCGGTACTACGTGCCGCGATGACGCCTGGGCCGCTCACCTGGGGTAAGCTCGGCGCATGGCGTGGTTCAAGAAGGCAAGACGGCCGATGACGGCGCCGACCGAGCCCAGCCGGGTGCCGGAGGGGCTCTGGATCAAATGTCCGGGGTGTGCGCAGATTCTCTACAACAAGGATCTCGCCGCGAGCCTGAGCGTCTGCCCGAAGTGCGCCCACCATTTTCGACTCGACGCAGCCGCACGGCTGCGTTCGCTGCTCGACGATGGCGTCTGGCACGAGCACGACGCCGGCCTGGTCTCGAATGACCCGCTGAAATTCACCGACCGGAAACCCTACGTGAACCGCCTGCGGGAGGGAATGGCCGCCACCGGGCTGCGCGACGCGGTGATCACGGCCACCGGCGCCATCGAAGGGCTGGCCGTGGAGATCGTCGCCATGGAGTACGGCTTCATCGGCGGCAGCATGGGCGTGGTGGTGGGCGAGAAGATCACGCGAGCTGCGGAACGTTCGATTGCGCACCGCCAGCCGCTGGTCGTCATTTGCTGTTCGGGTGGCGCCCGGATGATGGAGGGTACGCTCTCGCTGATGCAGATGGCGAAGATCAGCGTTACGCTCGCGCGGCTCGATCGCGCCCGCGTGCCTTATGTCGCCGTGCTTACCGACCCCACCACCGGAGGGGTAACGGCGAGCTTCGCAATGCTCTCCGACATCAGCATCGCGGAACCGGGGGCACTGATCGGCTTCGCCGGTCCGCGGGTGATCGAGCAGACTATCCGCCAGAAGCTCCCGACGGGCTTTCAACGTAGCGAGTTCCTGCTCGAGCACGGCATGCTCGACATGATCGTGGACCGCCGGAAGCTCAGGACCACCCTCGGCAGAACGCTGCGCTTCATGGGCGCGGCCCCGGTCGCGACCGCGCCCGGCGAGACCGTTCCGCCCCAGACCGTACACGACACGACGCCGCCGGTGTTGGCGCCAGACTGACGCGCTCCTCGGCCGGCCGCAACACATGGACCCGCTGGACGCCCTGTTCGCACTCGAGCGCTTCGGCATCAAACCGGGGCTGGACACCATCCGCCTACTCACCGAAACACTGGGCGACCCGCAGTCGGCGTATCGGACCGTTATCGTGGCTGGTACCAACGGCAAAGGGTCTGTCGTGGCGATGGTCGACAGCGCGCTGCGCGCCGCCGGACATCGGGTCGGGCGCTACACATCACCGCATCTCAAGACCCTGGCCGAGCGTTTCGTCGTCGACGGCGCCGTGATCTCGGAGCAGGAGCTCCGGCTGGAAGCGGTCCAGCTCCACGAGCAGGTCGATCGGCTATTAGCCGACGGCCGGCTGTCAGACCCGCCGACGTTCTTCGAAGCGACGACGGCGATGGCGCTGTCCTGGTTCCGCCGTGCAGGCGTGGAGCTGGCACTGCTCGAAGTCGGGCTGGGCGGTCGGTTCGACGCGACGAACATCGTGACTCCAGTCGCCGCTGTCATCACTGCGATCGGACTGGAGCACCGGCAGTATCTCGGCGACACGCTCGAGGCGATCGCCCGCGAGAAGGCCGGTGTCATCAAGCCGGGAATAATCGTCGTGACGACCGAGACGACGCCGGCCGTGGTGGCACTCTTTGAGGCGGTCTGCAAGCAGCGTGGCGCGCGGTTAGTACGCGCCGACCAGGACACCGAGGTCGCGGTCGCCCAGCACGGCGACCCTCCGGCGATCCGGATCACAACACCGCGGCGTGCGTATCCAGCGTTCAGATTGGGGCTCGCCGGCGCGCATCAAGTGTCGAACGCGACCGGCGCTCTCCGCCTCCTCGAGACGCTCGAGGACATCGGTATACCGGTCGGCGTCGATGCCATCGTCATCGGGCTCACCAGCGTCGTCTGGCCGGGCCGCCTGGACCTGGTGCGGGTCGGTGATCGCGGCGCGATCCTGCTCGACGCCGCGCACAACCCGCCCGCAGCGGCCGCACTCTCGACCCACCTTCGTGGGGCATTTCCGGCCGGACTCCCGATCGTACTCGGAGCTATGGAGGACAAGGACGTCAACGGCATCGTCGCCTCGCTTGCCCCGTGCGCCACGGGGTTCGTCTGCACCGCACCGGACACCCCGAGGGCAATCCCGGCGGCCGTGCTCGCCGAGCGGGTGCGACGGCTCGCCGGGTCGATACCGGTGACCCTCGACCGCGCTCCCTGGCGGGCGGTCGAGGCTGCTTGGCGAATGTCGGTCACCGTGTGCGTGACCGGTTCCATCTTCCTCGTCGGCGAGGTTCTCGCGGCGATCGAGCGGTCTGGCAGCTCGCGATGAGGAGGCGGGCTGCATGGACCGTCGCCCTCGGCGCCACACCGGGCGCACATTACGGACTGCCGAGCGTGATACGCTTCGGGTGTTCTCGTGAGGATCGCCACACCGTCGTCCGAAGACGCGCCCCCGCCGGTCGGATGATTCGCTTTACCTTATTCGGCTTCCTCATCCTCGTCGTGACCGTCGTCTCGGCAAGCGCCCAGAATCTGCCCGGCGTCGACGCATCGCGGCAGTTCCGTCTCGAACAGCTCACCAACAACCACACCAGGCTGACCGGTGAGGTGGAGATCGACGGCGGCGCGTGGCAGTTCTACGCTGACCAGATAGACATTTTCACCGACGAGTCGCGGCTGGTCGCGTCTGGCAATGTCGTGTTCACCGCCGAGGGAGGGCGGATCGCGGCCGACCGTGTCGAGTTCGACATCGACTCGGTGACCGGCACCTTCTACAACGCCACTGGGTCGACGCGGCTGATCGAGGATGTCGAACGTAGCATGTTCGGCACCCAGGAACCCGAGATGCAGTTCTGGGGCGAGATCATCGAGCGGGTCGGCCCGCGGATCTATCGGCTCACCCGCGGCGGGTTCACGTCGTGCGTCCAGCCGACCCCACGCTGGGAAGTGAAGGCCAGCTCGGTGACGATCAATCTCGACGAATACGCTGTGATGCGCAACTCGGTGCTGACGGTCAAGGGCGTGCCGTTGTTCTACCTGCCGGTCATGTATTACCCCATCCAGGAGGACGAACGGGCCACGGGGTTCCTGATTCCAACTTACGGCGCCTCGACCATCCGGGGGCAGTCGATCAGCAACGCGTTCTTCTGGGCGGTCAACCGCAGCCATGACGCTACCATCTTTCACGACTGGTTCTCATCCACGGGTCAAGGGCTCGGCGCCGAATATCGCTATGTGTTGGGCCCGGGGTCGCGCGGCAACGCGAGGACCTACCTGCTCAAAGAGCGCGAGACGACCGTCGTCGACCTGTTAGGCGCCGGAACCGGCGAGACGACGATTCCTGAGCGGCACAGCTACAATCTGCGCGGCGCGGCACGGCACCGCATTTCTGACGCGCTGACGGCCCGCGGTCAAGTCGACTACTTCTCGGATATCACCGTCGAGCAGACTTTTCACACCAACATTTACGAAGCATCCAACCGGTCGCGGAGCTTCGGCGGCAACGTGACGGGTTCGTGGGGCGCGTATACCCTCAGCGGCACCGGGGATGTCATTGAGACGTTCTTCGGAGACACGCAGGCAACGCTCCACGGGACCGGCCCACGGATCTCGTTCAACCAGTCGGAGCGACCGCTATTCGGCTCGTCGATCTACGTGGGCTTCACGAGCGAGTACGCCAATCTGCTGCGCCGTTCGAGGTTCGACAATCAGGAGATCGAGTCTGGGCTGAACCGGATCGACGTGAACCCCTTGGTCCGGGTACCGTTCACCCGCTGGCCGTTCTTGACTCTGAATTCGTCAGTCGCCTGGCGTCAGACCTACTGGACCGAGAGCGTCGACGAGTTGGTCCAGGTGGAAAACGGGGTCTCCCGGTCGTTCGTGGAAATGCAGACCCAGATCACCGGCCCAGTCTTCGTCAAGGTTTGGGACACGCCGAACAGCGCCTACTCGGAGCGGATGAAGCACGTCATCGAGCCGTGGGTCAACATCCAGCGGACCACGGCGATCGACAGCTTTGACCAGATTGTGCAGCTAGAGGGCACCGACTCGATCGTCGGCAACCTCACGCAGATCCGCTACGGTCTGAACAACCGCCTCTATGCCCGGCGCGCCGAGGAGAGCGGCCCGTCAGTGGCGCAGGAGATCCTGGCCGTGTCGATCGAGCAGAGCTACTACACGGACGACAACGCCGCCCAGTTCGACCGGCAGTTCCAGACCAGCTTCCAGGGCACGCTGCCGAGCAACTACTCGCCGCTGGCGCTGATCGTGCGCGCCGGCCTGACCCGTGATCTCTCCGGCACGCTCCGGGCCGAGTACGATACGCAGTTCGGGGCACTGCGAAGCATCGCTGCGGACGCCAATATCGGGTTGAGTGGCTGGCTCCACCAGACGGCCGGCTGGAGCCAGCGGCGCTTCATCGAGGAACTGCCCGGGTTCAACGACCGCGACACCCTCGACCACTACCTGAACTCCTTCACCAACCTGCGCACGCTGGACAACCGGCTCGGGGGAGTCTACCAGTTCAACTACGACCTACAGCGCGGCCGGCACCTGCAACAACGCGTGCTCGCGTACTACAACGCGCAGTGCTGCGGTGTGAGCGTCGAGTATCAGTCGTTTAACCTCGAGGGGCTCGGCGCCCGCGTGCGGGTCGACCGGGACCGCCGCCTCAACCTCTCGTTCACGCTCGCCGGCCTCGGCACGTTCTCGAACATGTTGGGCGCATTCGGCGTGGGAACCGGCGCGCAGCCATGAAGGGCCTAGTCCTGAGCGGCGGCAAGGGGAGCCGGTTGCGGCCACTGACCTACACGCGCGCCAAACAGCTCGTGCCGGTCGCTAACAAACCGGTCCTGTTCTACGGCATCGAAGCGCTCGCGGCCGCGGGGATCCGGGATATCGGCATCGTGGTCGGCGATACCCACGATGAGATCCGGACTGCTGTCGGCAACGGCGCGCGCTGGGGCGTGACGGTCACTTACATCGAGCAGGACGCCCCCCTTGGGCTCGCCCATGCCGTGCTCATCAGCGAACCGTTCCTGGGTGACGAGCCGTTCGTCATGTATCTGGGCGACAACCTGCTGAACAAGGGAATCACTCCGTTTGTCGATGAGTTCGTACGCACCAAGCCGTCGGCGCAGATCCTGCTCACCAGGGTGCAGGACCCCCAGATGTTCGGCGTCGCGGAACTCGCCGACGGGAAGGTCACGCGTCTGGTCGAAAAGCCGCAAGAGCCGAAGAGCGATCTGGCGCTGGTCGGTGTCTACATGTTTGGACCGGAGATCCTGGAGTCGGTCAAACTCATCACACCCAGCGCCCGGAACGAGCTCGAAATCACCGACGCGATCCAGAACCTGATCGACCGTGGCTGTGTCGTGCGACCACATCTGGTGGATGGCTGGTGGAAGGACACAGGCAAGCTGGATGACATGCTCGAGGCGAACCGGCTGATCCTCGACACGTTCGAGCGCCGCATCGACGGAACCGTCGACGCGGACTCCCGCGTAGAGGGCAAAGTGGTTGTGGAAGAGGGGGCCCAAATCCGCCGATCGGTGGTGCGCGGACCGGCCATCATTGGCGCCAAAGCCCGGATCGAGCAGGCCTACGTCGGGCCGTTCACGTCGATCATGAACGACGTCGAGATTAGGGACTCGGAGATCGAACACAGCATCGTTCTGGAAGGCAGCGTGATCAGCGACCTTTCCAACCGGATCATAGACAGCCTGATCGGCCGTAACGTGCGAATCTACCGGCAGCCGGTCAAGCCGTCAGCATACCGCTTCATGCTCGGGGACAACTCCGAGGTCGGGATTCGATGGTAGACGGCGGGATGCCGGTCGAGGTCTTGGTCACCGGCGGGGCTGGCTTCATCGGCAGCAACTTCGTGTTGCACACGCTCGCCACGCACTCCGACTGGCACATCACCACACTCGACAAGCTGACTTACGCCGGACGCACGGAGAACTTGCGCGATGTCATGAACGACCCCAGGCACCGGTTCGTCCAGGGTGACGTCGCAGACGCAGCGGTCGCCGGACCGCTCGTGCGGGGCGCCGACATCGTCGTGCACTTCGCCGCCGAGACCCACGTGGACCGCTCCCTGCACGAAGCCGGCACTTTCATCACGACCGACGTCTACGGCAGCTTCGTGCTGCTCGACGCCGCGCGTCATGCGCCCCGTCTGCGGCGCTTCGTACAGATCTCCACCGACGAGGTCTATGGCAGTGTCGAGACGGGTTCCAGCACGGAGTATGATGAGATCAGGCCGCGCAATCCGTACGCGGCAAGCAAGGCCGCAGCTGACCGGCTGGCGTACAGCTACTGGGCCAGCCACGGTGTGCCGGTGGTCATCACGCGAGCGTCGAACAACTACGGCCCGCGTCAGTTTCCCGAGAAGGTCATCCCGCTCTTTGTGACCAATGCGATCGAACAGATGCCATTGCCGCTCTATGGCGACGGACGGCACATCCGGGACTGGCTACATGTCGAGGACCACTGCCGGGCGCTCGACCTGCTGATTGATCGTGGTGAACACGGCGAGGTGTACAACATCGGCGGCGGCAACGAGGTAACGAACATCGATCTCACCACCAGGATCCTGGAGCTCCTTGACCGACCGCGCTCGCTCATCGAGCCGGTTCAGGATCGGCCGGGTCACGACCGGCGCTACTCGCTCGACACGACGAAGCTACGAGCGCTCGGCTGGAAGCCGCGGCACCGGTTTCTCGACGGGTTACGGGCCACGGTCGAGTGGTATCGGGACAACGAGTGGTGGTGGCGGCCGATCAAGGATGCCGATCCGGCCTATCGCGCGTACTACCAGACGCAGTACGACCGGCGGGGCAGGGACGAAGACCAGCGGAAGGTGGAAGGCGGTCCTGCCCGCCGAAGCCTCGGCGAAGGCGGAAAGCAGACGGAAGACGCCTGAGGCGCCGCCGCAGGCATCGACGGCCGATATCTGACGGCAGACGGCCTCCCAGATCCGTACCGGTCTCCACTTAGCCCGTGATGCGCTCACAAACACGAATCTTGTGCTCGTTCGGGCACGCCGGCGACGGGCACGGCGCGCACGTGCGCACCCGCGAGGGAGCGGCGCGAGGCGTTAGGGCCCCCGCCAGCGATTGAGCCAGGGTGTGGGGTGAAGCCCCACGCTAATCTTGGATGGCGGACACGATCCTCGTCACCGGGGCGGCCGGCTTTGTCGGCAGTCATCTACTCACCTTGCTGGATTCCACCACCGCGGTGGACGCAACCCTCGTGGCCTGGCGCCGACCTGCCGGAGCCGGTGCGCGGCCGGACCAGGCACCGCCGAGGCCCGCCCCGGCTGGTGACCGCGTCACCTGGCGCGAGGTAGATCTACTCGACCAACAGGCGATAAGGCGCGCGATGGAAGAGATTCGACCGACGCAGGTCTATCACTGCGCCGGCGTCGCGAACGTCGGCGCGTCCTGGTCAAACAGCCACACGACGCTGCTGTCCAACGTCCTGGGTACCGAGCACCTGCTCGGCGCGCTGCGCGACCATGGCGCGTCCGCGCGTGTGCTCATCCCTGGCTCGGCGCTCGTCTACCGGCCGTCGGGCTCGGCGCTCGACGAGACGGCACCCCTGGGTCCCGTCAGCCCCTACGGGCTGAGCAAGCTCGCCCAGGAAATGCTCGGGCTCGCCGCAGCCCGGCAGGATGGCACGACCGTGCTTCTGAGCCGCTCGTTCACCCACCTCGGCCCGGGTCAGGCGCTTTCGTACGCGGCCTCGAGTTTTGCCGCGCAGATCGCGCGGATCGAGGCGGGGCGGGCCGAACCGGTTCTGGCGGTCGGTAATCTCGCGGCGCGCCGGGACCTGACGGACGTACGGGACACGGTACGTGCCTACCAGCTCCTCATGACCGGGGGCACGCCCGCCACACCCTACAACGTGTGCTCCGGCAAACTGTACCGGATCGAAGAGGTCCTCGACATCCTGCTGGCCAAAGCGGCTGTCAGCGTGTCAGTCCGGCAGGACGCCACCCGCACGCGGCCGGACGACAATCCGCTGCTACTGGGCAACCGGTCAAAGATCACCCGCGACATCGGATGGTCACCTTCGATCCCGCTCTCCCGAACACTTTCAGATCTGCTGGACTACTGGCGCATGACCGAGAGGCAACGCCGTCCAGGCCAGATAAAGCGCGGGTCGAAGGCAACGGGACCCTTGGCATGAGCTGCTGGACTCGCGATCGGTGCTAGCCGGCCACGGTCTCGGCAATCAGCTCGGCCAGCAACGCAGCCCGCCAGGGCAACGCGTCCACCTTGATGTGCTCGTAGAGCGAGTGCGGCCCGGCGCCAACCGCGCCCAGCCCGTCGAGGGTCGCCACACCGAGCGCCGCAGTGAAATTCCCATCTAAGCCACCACCGGTGCCGCCCTCCGCCATGTCGTGCCCTAGCCTAGCGGCGATCGCGCGTGCACGCTCATACAGGCTGGCGACCACCTCGGTTCGTTCCAGCGGCGGTCGGTCTAAGCCCCCGCTTACCTCGATCCGCGTCCCGGGAAAGGTGGGCACCAGCCCGCGCACCAGTGCCGCCACCCGCTTGGCCTCTTCCGCGGTCGTCACCCCGATGTCGATGGTGGGGTGGCCCTCTTCTGCCACAACGTTGGGTCGGGCACCGCCGCTGATCATGCCAACGTTAATCGACACGCCTGGGGCCATGTCCATCACCCGCTGCAGATCGACGATCTGCGCCGCGAGTTCGTGGACCGCGCTGGCCCCCTTTTCCGGATCGACCCCGGCGTGCGCAGCGATTCCGCGCACCGTCAGGTGGGACTCGCCGCACCCCTTGCGCGTGGTCTTGACCCCGTCCCAGACCAGCGCCGGCTCGAGCACGAATACGGCCCTGCTCCGTCGCGCCTCCTCTTCGATCACGGCGCGGGACGTGCCGCTCCCACGTTCCTCATCGATCGTCCAGAGCATGACAATCCTGTCAGCAGGCAGGACGGCCTGGTCAGGGCACGAGCCGCCAGCATCCCAAGTACGATGCCCCCCTTCATGTCGAGCACACCGAGCCCGAAGAGACACCCCTCCCGGATCTCGAGCGGCGTCCGATCGATCTGACCGATCGGCCAGACGGTGTCGAAGTGCCCGATGAGCAGCACCTGACTTGCACCGCTGCCGAACTCGGCCCGCAGGCGATCGCCCACCCCCAACTGCGGAAGCCGGGTCACCGTGCCGCCGATCGCCGTCAGGCGGCGCGCCAGCTCCTCGCCGCACCGATCCACCGCGGTCTTGTCGGTCGTCGGAGACTCGAGTCTGGCCAGCGCCATAGTCGTCTCGAGTGCCCACTCCTGTTCGACCTGGCAGAATCGAAGCAGGTCTCGCGTGCTCGTCGACTCGGAGGAGCCGTGCGTCACCGTGTCCATGATCCATGGGTCGCCATATTGGTTGCACGGCGCCGACCCGACCCGCATAATGACTGCATGGATGTGCGTGGTCTGCTCGCTGGCGGCCTGCTCGCCGTAGTGGCGTCGCCCGGCTTGCCGGCCGCTGGGCCGGCCGGCGCCCAGCCGCAGCAGTCACAACCGGTCCCCCGTCCGTTCCCCCGTCCAGGTGACACCGGCCAGAACGCGGTCGAGACGCCGGACGAACCGCCGGCAACGCTAGCGCCAACCATGGCCGACGGCGCAGAGGTAACACCCACGGAGGCGACGCTGGGGCTGCCGATCTACCCAAACGCCCAGTTCATCACCTCATACGATGCCGGCCGCGGCCAACGCTATTATCTCTTCGGAACCAACTCCAGCTTCCAGGAAATGGTGCGCTACTACGCTCTGATCCTCGATGAACGTGGGGACCTCGTGTTCGACGCGCCGGCCACCCACATGTTCGAGGTCGGTCGCTTCAGGGAAGACGAGATGGCCTTCCCACCTGGTGTGACGGTCAAGGACTATACGTGGAACGGTTCGGACGGCTACCTGAATCTTGCGGGCGGCGAACCCGCGTGGTTCAGAACGGTCATTCAACTGGTGCCGCCCCCGCCCGGTCAGACCCAGCGGTAGGTCGTGTCCCCCCGCTGTTACTCCCCCGTTGTCCTGACATAGATCTCCCGCTCCGCGCGGAACTCCGCCGACTTCTCCCGCATGCCGACGTCTAGCGCCTCGGCCTCACCGACGCCCAGCCCAGCGGCGTAATCGCGGACCTGCTGCGTAAGCTCCATGCTGCAGAACTTCGGGCCGCACATCGAGCAGAAATGAGCGACCTTCGCGCCCTCGGCCGGCAAGGTCTCGTCGTGGTACGCGCGGGCCGTCTGCGGGTCGAGCGACAGGTTGAACTGATCCTCCCAGCGGAAGTCGAACCGTGCCTTGGACAACGCATCGTCCCAGGCCTGAGCGCGCGGGTGCCCCTTGGCGAGGTCGGCGGCATGGGCCGCGATCTTGTACGCGATGACCCCCGCCTTCACGTCCTCGCGATTGGGCAAACCTAGATGCTCTTTGGGCGTCACGTAGCACAGCATCGCGGTACCGTACCAGCCGATCACGGCGGCGCCGATGGCGGAGGTGATATGGTCATACCCGGGTGCCACATCCGTTGTCAGCGGCCCTAACGTGTAGAATGGCGCCTCATCGCACCAGTCCAGCTGGCGCTCCATGTTCTCCTTGATCAAGTGCAGCGGCACGTGCCCCGGTCCCTCGTTCATCACCTGGACGTCATACTCCCAGGCGATCCGCGTTAGCTCGCCCTGGGTGCGGAGCTCGGCGAACTGCGCGTCGTCGTTCGCATCGGCGATCGACCCTGGTCGTAAACCATCACCAAGCGAGAACGAGACGTCGTAGGCCTGCATGATCTCGCAGATTTCGCGGAAATGCGTGTATGTGAAGTTCTCCTCGTGATGCGCCAGGCACCACTTCGCCATAATCGCCCCGCCCCGCGAGACGATCCCGGTCAACCGCCGCGCCGTCATCGGGACGTAGCGCAGCCGCACGCCGGCATGCACCGTGAAATAGTCGACGCCCTGCTCGGCCTGCTCGATTAGCGTGTCACGATAGATCTCCCAGGTCAGTTCTTCCGGACGACCATCAACCTTCTCGAGCGCCTGATAGACAGGCACGGTGCCGATCGGCACCGGCGAGTTACGAATGATCCACTCGCGAGTCTCGTGAATGTTCGGTCCGGTCGACAGGTCCATGACCGTGTCGGCACCCCAGAGCGTGGCCCATTGCAGCTTCTCGACCTCTTCTTCGATCGACGACGACACCGCCGAGTTCCCAATGTTGGCGTTGATCTTGACCAGGAAGTTCCGGCCGATCGCCATCGGCTCGAGCTCCGGGTGGTTGATGTTGGCCGGAATGATGGCGCGGCCCCGTGCCACTTCGTCGCGCACGAATTCTGGGGCAAACCCCTCCCGCAGCGCGACGAACTCCATCTCCTCCGTCACCGTACCGCGCCGCGCATGGCACAGCTGAGTCACGCCCTCCGTGCCACGTCGTGCCACGCGCGACGCGGCCGGCATCGACAGCCCGGCACCAGTCGCCCCCAGATGGAGGAGCGGCTGCTCAACGACCCGACCGCGACCCTCGATCCAAGGATCCCGCAACCGCGGCAGCCCCTGGCGCACGTCGTTGCCATGCGGCCCGCTCGTGTCGTAGACCCGGACCGGGGCCTGACCACCGGACAACACGATCTCGCGCATCGGCACCCGCACGCGGTCACCGTCGACTAGCACCTTGCGGGAACCGGGGAACGCTTCCGTGAACCCGCTCGCGGGTGACGATAAGATTGAGAGGTTTTGAGCCATGCGCCGCACTATAGCACGCGTGACCGGCGGTGGATGCGCCCGAAACCGGCACCCGGGCTATAGTAGAATCCAGCCAGTCAGACTTGTGTGATCGTCGGTTCTGAACCCATCCATAACCATTTTCTAAGAGGACTCCATGGCCACGACCACCGACAGCCCGGTGAACGCCAGACGGCGGACGCTGGCCGCCACCGACCCGGCTATCGCCGGGGTGCTCCGCGACGAGACGACGCGCCAGAATTCTGGGCTGGAGCTGATCGCGTCCGAGAACTTCGTCAGCGCCGCCGTGCTCGAAGCGGCAGGCTCGGTGCTCACGAACAAATACGCCGAGGGCTACCCGGGACGCCGCTACTACGGCGGCTGCGAGTTCGTAGACGTCGCCGAGGCGCTGGCGACCGAACGGGCCGTCGCGCTCTTCGGCGCCGACCACGCGAACGTGCAACCGCATTCGGGCGCACAGGCGAACATGTCGGCCTACTTCGCCCTGATCGCCCCCGGCGACACGGTGCTCGGGATGAGTCTCGCCCACGGAGGGCATCTGACCCATGGACATCCCCTGAACTTCTCCGGACAACTCTATTCCATCGTGCCCTACGGCGTACGACGGGAAGACGAGCGGATCGATTACGACGAACTGGCGCGGCTCGCGCGGGAGCACAGCCCGAAGATGATCATGGTGGGCGCAAGCGCCTATCCGCGGATAATCGAGTTCGCCCGCATCCGGGCGGTCGCTGACGAGGTCGGAGCGGCCATGGTCACCGACATGGCGCACATCGCTGGGCTGGTCGCCGCCGGAGTCCATCCGAACCCGGTCGAGCACTCCGACGTCGTGACTACCACAACCCATAAGACGCTGCGCGGCCCGCGCGGCGGCCTGGTGCTCTGCCGTAAGGCCCACGCCAAGGCGTTGGACAGAGCGCTGTTCCCAGGGGTGCAAGGCGGCCCGCTGATGCACGTCATCGCCGCCAAGGCGGTGTGCCTCAAGGAGGCGGCTGAACCGCCATTCGCCGAGTACCAGCGACAAACGGTTGCCAACGCGGCGCGGCTCGGATCGGGACTGCGGAACGCGGGCTTCCGGCTGGTCAGCGGTGGCACCGACAACCATCTGGTCCTCGTCGACGTCTTCTCACGCGGGATCACGGGCAAAGCGGCCGAGGCGGCATTGGGCAAGGCGCTCATCACGGTGAACAAGAACGCGATCCCGTTCGACGAGAATCCGCCGATGGTGGCCAGCGGGATCCGGATCGGCACGCCCGCGATCACGACCCGAGGGATGGCCGAGCCGGAGATGGACCTGATCGCCGACTACATCGCCCGCGTCCTGGCCTCGCCGGAGGACGATGGCGTGGCCGCGATGGTCCGCGCGGAAGTCGAAGCGCTGTGCCGAAAGTTCCCGCTGTATCCGGATCGGACCGCCGCGTAGGGAGTATCCAGAGGGTCCGGTGCGACGGGAAGGGAAAGACCGCGCTGGCCGGCGGAAGCATACACGCAGCCGGAATCGATCTGAGCCAGGCGTTCTGATCCATCCGCTCGGGCGCCCCGCAACGGGCTCCGTCCGATGCGGGTCTTGATGCCGTCTCGCGTCCGAAACGATTCAGACGACATGGCGAACGCCCCGCAACGCACTACCACTGGCGAGGCCCACGCGTCGCTCCAGCGGCAGGTCGGCGCGGCGTTCGCCGAAGATGGCGCACTCGCCGGCGCACTGCCATCGTTCGAGACCCGGGACAGCCAACGGGACATGGCGATCGCCGCCGCCGAGGTGTTCGAGATCGGCGGGGTGTTGCTGGCGGAGGCCGGTACCGGCATTGGCAAGACCCTTGCCTACCTTGTGCCGGCCATACTTAGCCACCAGCGGGTGCTCATCTCGACCGGCACGAAACAGCTGCAAGATCAGATCTACTACAAGGACCTCCCCGCCTTGCGGGACGCGCTGGGGGTAGATTTCACCGCTACCTACATGAAGGGACGTGGTAACTACCTCTGTCTCCACCGGTTCGACGCCTACCGGACGGGTGACGACCTGCGCACCGCAGCTGACGAGGGGCATGCCGAGGTGATCGCCGAGTGGGCGCGACAGACCGAGACCGGCGACCGCACGGAGATAGAAGACCTGCCGGACGATCTCCACTTCTGGAGTGAGATCTCAGCCACATCGGAGAACTGCATCGGCAGCGACTGTCCCCAGCACCAGGACTGCTTCGTGACCAGGATGCGTCAGCGGGCGGCCGAGTCAGACCTCGTGATCGTCAACCATCACCTGCTCTGCGCTGACGCCGCCGTACGGCAGTCGGCCTACGGCGAAGTGATTCCGTCTTGTGCGTACGCGGTGATCGACGAGGCGCATCAGCTCGAGGATGTCGCGACCCAGTATTTCGGTATTTCGGTGAGCACCTACCGACTGGAACGGCTGGTCAGCGACGGTCGACGGTTCGTCGACCGGGACCTCGGGCACGACGCGGACACGGCCGATGCCTTGCGGGACTCGCTCGACCGGGTGGCCCACCGAGCGACGCTCTTCTTCGGCGCGGTCCAGCTTCATTTGCCCGCCAGTGAACGGACGCGCCTCGACAGCGCGACCCTCGAACCGGTGTCGGAGACCGGACGACGTCTCGCCAGCACGCTACGAGCACTCGAGGCGATCGTGGCGCTCGCCACGGACCCGTCCGAGGACGTTCGATCGCTCGGGCGCCGCTCCAGCGAGCTCGGCGAGCAGGTCGACTTCGTACTGGGGGCGGATGACGAGGACTTCGTCTACTTCCTGGAACCGCGTGGGCGTGGGCTGTTCCTTCGGGCGGCACCGATCGATGTCTCGGCAATCATCCGGGAGTTGCTGCTCGACCGGATGGCGGCCACCATCCTGACGTCGGCGACCCTCGCGGTAGACGGCTCGTTCAATTATCAGCGGACGCGACTCGGGATTAACGACGCGGCTGAGATCCAGCTGGCCTCCGAGTTCGACTACGCCGAGCAGACCATGCTGTATCTCCCGAGACGGATGCCGGAGCCCCGGGCGCCCGGCTTCACCGGGGCCGCCGCAGAGCAGGTCCGCGCCCTGCTTGAGGCGACGCGGGGCCGCGCGTTCGTCCTGTTCACAAGCTACGCTAATCTGCGCGAGGTGCACCGGCTGGTCGAGCATACGACCCCGTTCCCGCTGCTGGTGCAGGGAACCGCGCCGCGCTCGGTGCTGCTCCGCGACTTCCGTGTCACACCGAACGCAGTGCTGCTGGCCACCTCCAGCTTCTGGCAGGGCGTGGACGTCGCCGGGGATGCGCTGAGCTGCGTGATCATCGACAAGCTGCCATTCGCAGCGCCCGGTGACCCGATCACCGCGGCACGCATGGAGTCGATTACGAAGCACGGTGGAAACCCGTTCGACGAATATCAGGTGCCGCTCGCCATCCTTAGTCTGCTGCAGGGCATTGGTCGACTGATCAGACACCGGCGGGACCGCGGGGTGCTGTCGATACTGGACCCACGGGTGCTCACCAAGAGTTACGGCCGCCGCTTTCTGGCTTCTTTGCCACCGACGCCGATCGTCAGGGAAATCGACCAGATCGAGCAGTTCCTGGCACGGAAAAGGGTATAGACTGGACTCGATTTGTAGGCTTTCGTAGCACCACGCCTCGGGCAGTCCTTGGTGAAACCCAATCGTCGCGCGGCTGGTGTGACGTGGGAGAAGGGCCGGCAGTCATATGACCGAGGTACGATCCACCTTCAGCAAGGCTTCGGTGGGCCCTCGCCAGCTCCGGGATAGGAGCGACCCGGGCGACTGCGAGTGCCGTCAGACGGAGTACGGCCTCGACCCGCGAGGCTTTCGCTGCGGTCTGCCAGGGCGCCTTCTCCTCCTCGCGGTGTTCCCGCTGCTCACGGTGGCCGGCGTGCACACGCAAACGACGGGAGCGGTGGCCGGCATGGTCGCCAACCGTACAGGACAGCCGGTCCCCGGGGCCACGGTGGCGCTCGTGGCGCGCTCGACCGCCGGGGGCCGACACGAGACATCGACCGACGAGTCCGGCCATTTTCAGCAACTAGGTCTGACACCGGGACAGTACACGGTGACCGCCGACAAGAACGAGCTCGGCGGCCAAGTCTTCCGCATCCTTGTCCATCCAGGGGGCTCGGTGACCATTCGCTTCGTCCTCGAAGCGGGACGGGTGCCGTCCGCGTGGCTGCGGGACGTCCCCGGCAACGAGGCAGCGGCGGCCTTCGAGGCCGGGGTCCTGGCGAACCGGACTGGCGACTTCGAGGAGGCGATCGTGCAGTTCGAGGCGGCGCTCAAAATCCTGCCGGCATGTGTCGACTGTCGTTTCAACATTGGGGTGGCGTATAGCAGGCTGGACCGGTTCGCCGAGGCTGAGACCGTCTTTCGGGACGCCTTGCGCGTCCGCTCCGACTACGCTGCCGCCTATTACGGTCTGGCCAATATCTACAACCGACAGAACCGAACCGAGGAAGCGGCAGCCGCCCGTGGAGAAGCCAACCGCATCGCGATCAATGCGCTCGCCGCCGGACGCGCACGGGCTCAGGACACCCTGAATCGTGGGATCGTCTTCTGGAACTCCGACAACGTGGAGGACGCGGTCAGGCAGTTCAGGGAGGCCCTCGAGGCCGATTCTTCATTGGCGGAAGCCCATTACTGGCTGGGTCTGGCGCACGAGAGGATGGGCGATCAGGAGGCGGCAGTCGTGGCGTTGTCCCGATATCTCAGAATGGTGTCTGACGGCGAGCTCGTCGACGCGGCCAGACGGCGCCTGGCTACCCTCGAACCCTGATCGGTCGACAAGAACGTTGTTCCACAAGTCCGGACGCTCGGAGAGCCGCTCCCACGCCAGCGGGTTCACACCATCATGGAGCTGGCACACCGGATCACGGCAAACCTGAACAGGGTCAACGCCAGGATTTCCGCCGCTGCCGCCTCGGCCGGGCGCGAGGCATCCGACGTGCGCCTGATCGCCGTCTCGAAGACGTTCGGCCTCGAGCACGTCGAGGCGGCAGTGGCCGCGGGGTTGCGTGACTTCGGGGAAAACAGGGTCCAGGAGGCGCTCTGGAAGCGGGAAGCGACAGCCGGATGCCGGATCAGCTGGCATCTCATCGGGTACTTGCAGTCCAACAAGGCCCGCAAGGCGGTGGTGTTCGACTGGATCCACTCGGTGGACAGCGTCGACCTGCTGCGTCGGCTCGACCGGGCGGCCGGCGACTGCGGCCGCACGCCGAACCTGCTCGTCCAGGTCGACTTGGCCGGCGAGGTCACCAAGCACGGCGCGCCGGAGGCGGAAGTGCGGCGCATCATCGACGCGGCGCCCACCTGCCGGTCCGTGCAGGTCTGCGGCCTCATGGTCCTGCCGCCCTGGTCGCAGGACCCGGAGGCCGCGCGCCCCTACTTCCGCAGGCTGCGGTTGTTGCGTGATGCGCTGCGCATGGCGGGACCCGACCGGTCGCAACTCGACCAGCTCTCGATGGGCATGAGCCACGACCTCGAAGTGGCGGTGCAGGAGGGCGCCACGATGGTCCGGGTTGGCAGTGCGTTGTTTGGCCCCAGGCCGTCGGCGTAAAGTCCGTCACGAAAAGGGTAGAAGGCAGAACGATTCCTGACGACTCGTCTCTGACCCGGTCGCTGCGAGCCACCGGCGATGGCGTTCGGGTACGAGTGCGGGTGATCCCTCGCGCGTCACGTACCGAGCTGGTTGGAGTACGGAACGGGATACTGCTGGTTCGCGTGACCGCGGCGCCGGTCGACGGCGCGGCGAACGAGGCCCTCATCAAGCTGCTGGTGAAACGGCTGGGCGTAACGCGACACGAAGTCCGTATCGTCAGCGGCGAACACGCGCGGCAGAAGGGTGTGCTGATCGAGGGGCTAACGGTCGAGCATCTGCGTGCCCGGCTCCGCAAGAAAATGTAGGCCTTTCAGGGTGGAGCGAGCAACCCTCGAGTGACCGCTGCCTACCGGCTCCAGACGTGCGGGTACTCGCAACTGTGCCCGTCACGGTATCGGCCGCAGCAGCCGCTCCCACCGTGTTCGGGTAAAGAAATGCGTCATCGCCGAACCGAACCGGCGAAGGGTCGCGCCGACACCGACATCGCTGTAGAACTCGCTCTCGGACTCATAGGACCAGTACAGCACGAATGCCTTCCCCTTGACGTAGCCCACCGGCAACGGTCCCCAGTACCGGCTGTCCTGCGAATCACCCCGGTTATCACCCATCATGAACAGGTGCCCTTCGGGTACGACCAGGGGACCAAACGTACCGCGGATGTCGGGTGGCACGTGGCCGCCCGGACGCACGACGTCCAGGTAGAGCTCCTCTATGGGCTCGCCGTCGATCAACACCTGGGATTGCCGCAGTTCAATCGTCTCACCTGGTAACCCGATCACGCGTTTGATGAAGTCACGCTCGGGCTCCTCCGGATACTTGAACACGATGACGTCGCCACGCTGATACACCCCGATCGGCAACAGTGACCGCTCGACGGCGGTCTGCGACGGCGCGGAGATGAACTTGTTCACCAGCAGGTGGTCTCCGATCAGCAGATTCGGCTCCATCGACCCGGTCGGGATCTTGAAAGCCTGGACCACCCAAGTCCGCACGAACAGCGCGAGGATCACCGCGATGGCAATCGACTCGAAGTACTCCCGTGTCGTGGACTTCCGGAATGACATGAGCCCTATTGCCCGTTCCACGCAGCGAGCCGGGTTCCGAGGGCTCCTGCCCCGCATCCCCCTGATCCCCGCTTCCTGATTTCCTGGCGAAGCGCTGAGCCGACCGTGTCAGGACGAACCAACGCTATGCGCCTCACTAGTCCGAGTCGACCGCCAGGACCGCCAGAAACGCCTCCTGAGGAATCTCAACCTGACCGACCCGCTTCATCCGGCGCTTGCCTTCCTTCTGCTTCTCGAGAAGCTTTCGCTTGCGGCTGATGTCACCACCGTAACACTTCGCCAGGACGTTCTTGCGTAGCGCCTTGACCGACTCGCGTGCGATGATCCGTCCGCCCACCGCCGCCTGGATGGCCACATCGAACATCTGGCGCGGAATCAATCGTCGCAGCTTGGTGGCCAGCGTTCGGCCCCGCGCGTAGGCCGACTCTTTGTGCACGATGACCGACAACGCATCGACTGGCTCGCCATTCACGAGCAGATCGAGCCTGACTAGCGGCGACGTCCAGTATCCGGTCACATGGTAATCGAGTGACGCGTATCCACGCGAGAGGGTCTTCAGCCTATCGTAGAAATCCAGCACTACCTCATTGAACGGCAGCTCGTAGGTGACCATGACGCGGTCCGACGCCAGATACTCGATCCCCTTCTGCACTCCGCGCTTCTCTTGACAAAGCTGAAGGATCCCCCCGACGTACTCCGACGGGGTCAGGATCATCACCGAGATCACCGGCTCCTCAATCAACGTGATACGACCCGCGTCCGGCAGCTTCGCTGGGCTGTCGATCTCGAACGTCTCGCCGTCGGTGGTGGTTACGCGGAAGAGCACGCCCGGCGCCGTGGTGACCAGATCCATGTCGTATTCACGCTCCAGCCGCTCCTGGATGATCTCCATATGCAGCAGCCCCAGAAAGCCGCAGCGGAACCCGAAGCCGAGGGCCACCGAGGTCTCGGGCTCGAAGAAGAACGAGGCGTCGTTCAAACGCAGCTTCTCGAGAGCGTCGCGAAGCTGGGCGTACTGGTGCCCCTCGACCGGGTAGAATCCCGCAAACACCATAGGCTTCATTTCTGAAAAGCCGGCGCAGGGAGTGACGGTCGGCCGCGACGTCTCGGTAAATGTGTCGCCGATCTGGGCATCACTCACCGTCTTGATACCGGCGATTAGGAAGCCGACCTCCCCGACCGCCAGCTCAGACACGACCAGCGGCTTGGGCGAGAACACGCCGACCTGCTCAACCTCGTAGTCCTGACCGCAGGCCATCAGATGAACCTTCATCTTCGGTCGGACCACGCCGTCTACGACCCGGATCAGCACGATCACCCCGCGGTAGGGGTCGTACCACGAATCGAAGATCAGTGCCTTGAGCGGTGCATGCCGATCACCGGCCGGCGGCGGCACCCGGGCAATCACCGCATCGAGAATGGTGCGGGTGCCGGTACCTTCCTTCGCGCTCGCCATGATGGCGTCGGCCGCATCGAGACCGACAATCTCCTCGATCTGTCTTGTGGCCTCCTCGGGCTGCGCGCCCGGCAAATCGATCTTGTTCACGACCGGAATAATCTCGAGGTTCTGCTCCACGGCCAGATAGGCATTGGCCACAGTCTGCGCTTCGACGCCCTGGGATGCATCGACCAGCAGCAGCGCCCCCTCACACGCCGTAAGCGCGCGAGTCACCTCGTAGGAGAAGTCCACGTGCCCCGGAGTATCGATCAGGTTGAGCATGTGCGGAACGCCGTCCTCGGGGGTGTAGATCAACCTAACGGCGTGGGCCTTGATCGTGATACCGCGCTCGCGCTCGAGATCCATCGAATCGAGCACCTGAGCCTCCATCTCTCTCGGACGCAGGGCGCCCGTGAGCTCGAGAAACCGGTCCGCGAGCGTCGACTTGCCGTGATCGATGTGCGCAATGATGGAGAAATTGCGGATGTGACGTTGGTTCATGAACGTAAAGCCATTATAGACCGGTGTCTGGACCAGAACGTGCGACGGGGGTACGCGCCGGCTCAGCGCGCATCGAGCGGTACAAATACCTGCGGGTACGCCTGACCGGTGTACTCTGCCCGAGGCCTAATCAGGCGGTTGTTCGCGTATTGCTCGAGCACGTGAGCCGTCCAGCCGGCGACGCGGCTGACGACAAAGATCGGTGTGAACAGCCCGACCGGGATCCCAAGCGAGTGATACGTCGATGCGGAATAGAAATCGACGTTGGCGTCGATCTGCTTCTCGGCCTTCATCACCGCCTCGATACGCTGGGAAATCTCGAACCACCGGGTGTTGCCGGCCTGCCGCCCCAGATCCCGCGACATCTGACGCAGGTGGGCCGCCCGGGGATCCTCTGTGCGATACACGCGATGCCCGAAGCCAGGCACCCGCTGCTTGGCCGCCAACATCCCCTGAATCGTAGCCACCACCCGCTCGTCGTCGGCGTCCTCGCCGATCGCCGTCAGCATTTTCATGACCTCGGCGTTAGCGCCGCCGTGTAGCGGCCCCTTCAGCGTCGCCACTCCTGCCACGATGGTCGAGTGCATGTCCGCAAGCGTCGCTGCGGAGACACGCGCCGCGAATGTCGAGGCGTTCAACTCGTGGTCCGCATGGAGAATCAACGCCACGTCGAGCGCGCGGCCGGCCAGCGCGCTCGGACGCTCACCGGTCAGCATATACAGGAAGTTCGCGGCGTGCCCAAGGACCGGGTCGGGTTGCATCGGCGCGCCGGCGGCGGCCAACCGCCCCAGCGCAGCGACCAGCGTGCCGAGCTGCGCCGTCAACCGCACCGCCTTGCGCAGCGAGGCGGCTGGCGAGTCGTCACCCACATCCGGATCATGGTGCGCCAGGGTTGACACGAGGGTGCGAACGGCGTCCATCGTGTGCCCGGGCGGGAGCGACCTCATAATTCGCACAACCGGCTCCGGCAGCGGACGGTCCCTGGCAAACTCGGTCTTCAGGTCTCCCAGCTCCGCCCTGGTGGGCAGCCGCCGGTGCCACAGCAGGTAGCAGATCTCCTCGAAGGTGGCCGATTGCGCGAGATCGTGGATGTCGTAGCCACAGTACGCCAGTACGCCCCGTTGCCCGTCGAGGTAGCAGATCCTCGATGAGGTCGCGACGACCCCCTCGAGCCCGGCAGCGGTCGTTGTGCGCGTCGTCATTGGTCGTCCTCGCTTGGAAGTGCTTCCCGTCTCAGCGATCGGCTACAGACAAGCCGCTAGCGCCCAACAGCCGTCCGAGCGTACACGCGCGGGTTGGGCTTGTATATTGCGCCGACGATCATGCCGTAGGCAGCGAACTCCACGACGTAGTCGATGGCGAGGGCCGCCGCCAGACCTCCCGAGATCGGAAACATAACGTAGCCCCATACCGCCGCGAACGAAACGAGCATGATCGCGACGAGCACACCGAACCGCATCCCTTCCTGTATGCCATACCCTCCTTCGTAGCCCTTGGCGTACGTGTAGGAGAAGGCGAAGAAGCCAAGTAGCGCCAGCAGGAAACCGGTTAAGGGCTCGGTCTCCCCCTGCCCGGACAGCTCCTGGCTCGCGTACAGGTCGTCGAGGATGACCGTATGCACGACATAGCCAATGACGATGAACGCGATCCAAGCGACCACCGCCGCCACAGTCACGCGGGTTAGGTTCATGGCCGAACTCCCTTCGACATCTCTGGACGCGCTCCGTGGTCCGAGGCCACCCACGAAACAACCGTAGCGGCGACATCGCAAAACCTGGAACGCGGTTCTCGGTCGCCCCCGAGCAGATGGCTAGAAGCCCGCGCAGCGGAACTGTAAGGGTAGCAGCCCAACGATGATGTGCCGAGCCGCGTCCTGGTGTTCTGAGGCGCAGCCAGCCAGATCCACCAGCCGACGGCGGCCCGAACGCAGCCGCTCCGCACGCGTCGTGTGTAAGATAGATCAGACAGACGGAACCGCTGAAACCCACGCGACCGGCAATGGGACCGGCACGGCGGCGGCGCACGGCACCGGTATGAGACCTGAGACACTCCGAACCCTGCTCGAGCAGGTGCGTAGCGGCACGCTCGAGGTCGAGGTGGCACAGACGCGACTGGCCGCCTCGATGCGCCAGGCACCGTTCGAGGAGGTCGGGTTCGCGCGCATCGACCACCACCGGGCTATCCGGCAGGGCTTTCCGGAGGTCGTATTCGGCGAAGGGAAGACGCCGGAGCAGATTGCCCAGATCGCCGAGCGAATCGTGGGGGCTGGACAGAACCTGCTCGTAACCCGTACCGACGTTGAAGCGTTTGACGCCGTCCTGGGTCGGGTGCCCGGGGCGGCGTTTCACGAGACCGCCCGCGTCATCAGCCACACGACCGACGGACACCAAACCGGGCACGGCACCATCCTCGTTGTCTCCGGCGGCACCTCAGACCAACGGGTGGCCGAGGAGGCAGTCGTCACCGGGGAGGTCATGGGCAACCGCGTCGAGCGTCTCTATGACGTCGGCGTCGCCGGGCTACACCGCCTGCTAGCGGAGCGCTCGCGGCTCGAGCAGGCCCGCGTCATCATAGTCGTCGCCGGGATGGAGGGGGCGCTGCCCAGCGTGGTGGGCGGGTTGGTCTCGGTGCCCGTGATCGCAGTACCGACGAGCATCGGCTACGGCGCCAGCTTCGGCGGCGTCGCCGCCCTGCTGTCGATGTTGAACAGCTGCGCGACCGGCGTCGCGGTCGTCAACATCGACAACGGGTTCGGTGCCGGGGCAATGGCGAGCATGATCAATCATCTGGCACGTCCGCGGGGGACGCCTGGTGCTTGAGTTGAGCACTATCACGTGACCGTGGTAGATTCGGGAGTTGGGTTACTGGTGCGCCTGGTCTCGGGGTGTCAAGAGAACCCACTCTCCAGCCAGTGATCGGACCCGGGGCCATCAAGCCACCAGGGTCACCCGGGCGCACCCATCGTTCGGACGAAGTGGCGCCCGGCTCGGCGGCGCGGTGGAGCACGAGGGGGATGCGCCGTGCCCCAGGCTGGCGATCAGAACCATCCGCTTTCACCCGATGCACACAGGCACCCTCACGACCCTCGAGTTCGACCGGGTAGTCGAGGCGGTCACGAGTTTCGCGTTGACATCGCTGGGCGCGGAGAAGCTGGCCAAACTGAGCCCGCTTACCGATCCGAACGCGGTTCACGCGGCGCTTGCCAACACAACAGAGGGTGTCCGGTTTCATGAAGCGAACGGTGGGTTTCCGCTCGAAGCCCCGGACGATCTCGACAAGACACTGGCCTCTCTCGCCATAGAAGCCCGGCCGCTCGAACCGCTGCAACTGCTGCAACTGGTCGATTTCCTGGGCTCAGTGGAACAGGTCTGCCGGTCTGTCGCCGCCGCCACCGGAGGACCGTACCCGGCGCTGTCGTCGATCGTGGATGGGTGCGCGACCTGGGGTCGCGAATGCGGCGACGTGCGCAAGAAGGTGCAACCCTCAGGCGAGCTCGCCGACGACGCAAGCCAGGTGTTGAGTACCATCCGAGGCCGGTTGCGGAAGCAGCGGAACCGGTTGCGGGGCAACCTCGAGTCGTATCTACGCGGACGGGATACCGCCCGATATTTGCAGGAGGCGGTCGTCACCGAACGAAATGGACGGTTCGTGTTGATCGTCCGGTCGGAACACCGCGCCGCGATCCCCGGTATCGTCCACGGCAGCTCGGCGAGCGGCGCCAGCCTCTTTCTCGAGCCGCTCAGCACGGTGGACATCAACAACGAGATCGTGGCGCTCGAGGAACAGGAGCGGGATGAAGTCCGCCGAGTGCTGTTGGCGCTGTCGACGGCTTTCCGGCGTCGCGCCGTCGACCTGCACCGAACGCTGACGGTCGCGACCGAGATCGACGTGCTCCAGTCACGCGCCGGCTTCGCCATCGCTGTGAACGGGGTGGAGCCGCTGGTCACCGCCGACCAGACGCTCGAACTGCGCGACGCCAGGCACCCGCTCTTGATGACCAGTGTCACCAGGCGGCTGAAGACGCCTCAACGGGAGGACGCACCGGTCGAGCCGGTACCGGTCGACATCGTCATGGCCCCCCCCGCACGCGTGCTCATCATCACCGGGCCGAACACCGGCGGCAAGACGGTCGCGCTCAAGACCGCCGGCTTGCTCGCCCTGATGGCGCGGGCCGGTCTGCATATCCCAGCCGCGCCAGGTTCGCGTGTCCCGGTGTTCAGATCGGTGTTCGCCGATATCGGCGACGAACAGTCGATCACAGCGAACCTGAGCACCTTCTCCGGGCACGTAACGAATATCGTCGAGATGGACCGACAGCTGTCACTGCCGGCGCTGATCCTGCTCGACGAGGTTGGCGCGGGCACTGACCCGGTCGAGGGCGGGGCACTGGGGCGGGCGGTGGTGGAACATTTCCGGCGGCGGGGCGCTCATGTCGTGGCCACGACACACGACGATGTGCTCAAGTCATACGGTGCCACGACCGAGGATGTCACCTGCGCGGCGTTCGGCTTCGACCCGGAGACATTCGCCCCCACCTACCGGCTGGCCTACGGGTCCGCCGGTCGGAGTCTGGCGCTGGAGATCGCCGGCCGCTTGGGTCTGGACCCTGAGATCATCGACGCGGCGGCCCAATTACGCAGCGCCAGGGAGACACAGCTCGCAGACCATCTGGCGGCGGTCGACGAGGACCGCCGACAGCTCGACGAGCTCAGACGCACGCTGGATCAGCGACAGACGGAGCTCGCCGAACGCACCGAGCGGCTGACCGAGCGAGAGACCGAGCTCCAGGGTCGTGAACGGGCGGGTCTAGATGATCTGGAGCAGGCGCTCGACACCCGGCTTCGCGCCGCGCGCGGGGAAATCGACGAGGTCGTCGACACCCTGCGGCAGCGAGCCACGGCACTCGAACGGGAAGCGGCCGAACGGGCCACTAGCGGCGGAGCCCCGCTGTCGACTGGCGACAGCGGAGCGCTGCGTGGCGAGGCGCGCGCCGAGATCGAGGCGATTGCGAGCGGGTTCAAGGCCCAGCCGACACCACCAGCGTCGTCCACTCTCCGACCCCGGATCGACGTTGGAGCCAGGGTGATGGTTCCAACGCTTGGTGTCGACGGCACCGTGCGGTCGGTGCACGGGCACGAGGCGGATGTCGAGGTGCACGGGAAGCGGATCCGTGTGCGTGTCGAGTCACTCGAAGCGGCCGCGCCGAGCCGGACGCCGACCGAGCCACAGAACCAAGTGGCGATTCACGTCGAAGCCCCGAGCGGTCCGCTCGACGAGCTCAACCTGATTGGATGCCGTGTCAACGAAGCGCTATCCCGGGCTGAGAAGCATCTCGACCAGGCGATCATGGGTGAACAGCGCGTCGTGCGGTTCATTCATGGGCGTGGGACCGGCCGCCTGCAACGCGCGATCACCGGATTCCTCGACACGCACCCGCTGGTGCGCCGCGTGTCTCCAGCGGGGCCCGAGAACGGCGGCAGCGGTGTCACGATCGCGGAGCTGAAGGAATGACGGTGCTCCTGTCTCCCGCCAGCATCCCATAATGGGTTTATTTCCACAGTCCTTCATCGACGACCTCAAGGCACAAGCCGACATCGTGCAAGTGGTGCAGGACTACGTGCCGCTCAAGAAGGCCGGCAATAGCTACAAGGGGCTCTGTCCATTTCACTCCGAGAAGACACCGTCGTTTCACGTACATCGCGACAAGGGGTTCTTCCACTGCTTCGGGTGCGGAGTCGGTGGCGACGTGCTCAAATTCATCGAGCTGCAGGACAAGCTTGGATTTCAGGACGCGGTGCGGCAACTGTCCCAGCGCTTCGGTGTGGAGGTCCCGGAACCGGACACCGAACGGGACACGGCGGCCGAAGCGGAACGAGAAGCGCTACTCGGTGCGCACGAGGCGGCGGCCGAATTCTTCAGGTCGCGTCTGGCGGACACGATCGGCCGGACCGCTCGCGAGTATCTTGACGCACGCCACGTGACGCACGAAACGGCCGAACTACTTGGGTTGGGCTTCGCGCCGCCGGCCCCGGATAGCCTGATCACGCACCTGCGCGCCAGGGGATACTCGGATCAGCTGCTGCTGCGCAGCGGTCTAGTCACCGCACGCGATGAACGGCCGTTGGTCGACCGGTTTCGCAATCGCCTGGTCATCCCGATCGCCAGGGACACGGGGTCGATCATCGCCTTCGGCGCGCGCGCGATCCGGCCAGACCAGAAGCCGAAATATCTGAACTCGCCGGAGACCGCCATCTATTCGAAAGCACGAACGCTGTATGGGCTGCATCTTTCAAAATCGGCGATCCGCAAGGCCGGGTACGCTGTCCTGGTAGAGGGCTACTTCGACTTCGCGCAGACGGTGCAGGCCGGGGTCGCCCCGGTCGTCGCGTCCTGCGGAACCGCTGTCAACGAGCACCAAGTCAAGCTGCTCAAACGATTCACCCCTAAGGTCATCGTGAGCTTCGATCCGGACCTGGCCGGCGCCAGCGCCTCGAAGCGCTCCGGCGAGTTACTGCTCGCCGGAGGCCTGCAGGTCAACGTGGCTGTGCTGGAGGACGGCGAAGATCCCGATACATGTATCCGGAAACGTGGTGCCGCCGGGTACGTGGAAAAATTACGCGCTTCCCGGCCATATCTGGGATACTTGCTAGATCGGGAAGCGGCAGAGTATGACCTGAGCCGGGGCGACCACCAGCGAGAGTTCCTGACGAAAATGTTACACGTGGCGGCGCGGATTCCGGACGCGGCGACCCGGGACCTGTTCGCGGACCGTCTCGCGCACAAAGCGCGGATACTCGAGGACGTCGTCCGGGCGGAAATCCGAAAGGCTGCGGTTGCCAGACGGACGACGATCGACGCGCGGCAGATCTCAGCGCGACGGCCGGTCAAGACCGCAGAGAAAGGACTGATCTGGGCCCTCGTACGGGACACACCGTCCGCCCTGAAGGTCATAGCCGAGTTGACTGACGACGATCTCGCCGGACTGACGACGGCACCGATTCTCTCTACGGCCCGGTCACTGGCGGACTGGCCATCGGACACGGTCCTCTCGACACTCTGCGAGCGCCTCAGCACCGAGGAGGCGGACTGGATGGCTCGAGTGGGCGCCCAGGAAGCGCCGGCGCCGGCAGCCGCCTGCGGGCAGGAGCTCCAGCGGCTCCGCTACGAGCGTCAGCGCGCCGCGTTGCAAGACGAGATCTACCGATGCCAGCAGCTGGGCACACCCTCGGCGCTGGCGGAAATCGACCTGCTCTGGCAGAAGAAGCTTGCACTGTTGACGAAGCTCGAATCGCTACGATAGTGACGGCCGGGGGGGCCGATCCGTGGATCAGGACTACACCAAGCGGAAGACCAACCGAGGAGGAACACTGTTGTCGCTCGAAGAAAAGTACGACGAAGTACGGCAGCTCGTCGAGATCGGCAAGGAGAAGGGGTACCTACTCTATGACGAGGTAAACGAGCTGCTCCCCCACGAAATCACGACGTCCGACGAGCTGGACGAGCTGTTCACCGCCTTCGGCAACGCCGGTATCGAGGTGGTCGACTCGGAACAGAAGTACCGGGAGAACAAGCTGCTCGACCGGCGCGGCGAAGGCTCTGACGACGTCGAGCTGGATCTGACCCCGAGCGCAATCGACAAGACCAATGACCCGGTCCGGATGTATCTGCGCGAGATGGGAACGGTGCCCCTGCTGACCCGCGAGGGCGAGGTCGAGATCGCCAAACGGATCGAACGAGGGAAGCTGTCGATCGTCAAGGCTATCTCGCGGACGCCGGCCATCGCCAGGCTGGTCATCCGGATGGGCGAACAGCTGAAGAACCGTGAACGTTCAATCCGGGAGCTGGTCGTCTTCCAGGACGACGAGATGAACGAAGAACGGATCGACCGACGCGCCGGCGAGGCAATGGCGCAGATCGAGACGCTCCGGAAAACCCGTCTGGACGTGATTCGTCGCGAAAAGAAGGTCGGGACGATCCCCAAACGCGAGAAGAAGCGCTATCGACGGAACTACCGCAATCTATTGCGCGCGCAAGTCAAGCTGTCCAGGCTGGTTCGTGGCATCGACTTCACGGAGCCAGTCAAACGGCGTCTGATCGACGAGGTCAAGGACGGTGCCGAAGGGGTGCTCCGCATCCAGCGAGAGATCGAGCACCTCGACCGCCAGCTGAAGGCCAAGACCCGCCGGCGGATCAAGGAAGAGGACAAGCGGCGGATCACGCGGCGTCAGCGCGAGCTGCGAGCCTTGCTCCGGAGTCGGACCGAGGAACTGGAACAGCCGGCGCTCGCACTCGAGCGGACGGTCTACACCATCCTACGCGGGGAGATGCTGGCCGAGCTCGCCAAGAAAGATTTGGTCGAGGCGAATCTGCGCCTGGTGGTGTCGATTGCCAAGAAGTACACGAACCGTGGGCTACAGTTCCTCGATCTGATCCAGGAGGGGAACATCGGACTGATGAAGGCGGTCGATAAGTTCGAGTATCGCCGGGGCTACAAGTTCTCGACCTACGCCACTTGGTGGATCCGTCAGGCGATCACACGAGCGATCGCCGACCAGGCCCGGACGATCCGGATCCCGGTCCACATGATTGAAACGATCAACAAGCTGATCCGAACGTCTCGCGCGCTCGTGCAGGAACTTGGTCGTGAACCGGCGTCGGAGGAAATCGCGAAGCGGATGGACATCCCGGTCGCCAAGGTGCGAAAGGTCCTCAAGATCGCTCAGGAACCGATCTCACTCGAAACGCCGATCGGGGAGGAAGAGGACAGCCATCTCGGTGATTTTATCGAGGATCGCCAGGAGGTTTCTCCAGCCGAAGCCGTGATCAATCTCAACCTCAAGGAACAGACGGATAACGTGTTGAAAACCTTAACACCACGCGAGGAAAAGGTGATCAAGATGCGGTTCGGCGTAGGGGACGGCAGCGAGCACACCCTGGAGGAGGTGGGCCAGAACTTCGCGGTCACACGCGAACGGATCCGCCAGATCGAGGCCAAGGCGCTGCGCAAGCTGCGGCACCCGTCGCGTAGCCGGCGGCTACGAGCGTTTCTCGAAGGCACCTAGTAACCTGGGCATGTCCACTCCAAGCCCTGGTTGCTTGTCATTGCGGCGGATGTTGAGACCCGCCCCCATGAATTCCGGGCCCATAGCTCAGCGGTCAGAGCCGCCGGCTCATAACCGGTCTGTCCCAGGTTCGAATCCTGGTGGGCCCACCACACGAACGAATCGACATAGTAGCGAACACGACGCACGTCGCCGACGGCCACGCATCGTACGCCGAAAGGGTCTTGCGTGTCCGATCGGGCCGATTCGGCGGCCAGTCTCACAACTGGTGGCTGCTGTGCTGTGCGCCCCGCCCGCCGGCGGGGCTTTTTTTTGTTCGGGTCCAGACGGAGACGTGACACGCGATGCTGGCAGACCTTGAGCGGTTGATTCGACTGCAACGACTCGACGACGCAGCAGCCGAGGTAGAGCGCACCGTCGATGCAATCCCGGCGCGTATCGAAGCGCTCGACACCCGTCTGACCGCTAGCACTGCCACGGTCGACGCGGCCAAGCGCCGCCTGGACGACAAGAAGGCCGAACGCCACGCGGTCGAGAAGGACCTGGGCGAGGTGCAGACCCGCCTCTCGCGGTTCAAGGAACAGCTGATGGCTGTCAAGACCAACAAGGAATACACGGCGATGCAGCACGAGATCGCCACCGCCGAGGCGAGAGTTCAGCGACTCGAGGACGCCATCCTCGAGCACATGCTCGACATCGACGACCTGATGGCCGAAGTCGAGGAGACCGAGCGCGCGCTGCAGGCTGACCGGACTGAGGTCGAGCATGAACGCGCTCAGCTCGAGTCCCAGCGTGCCCGGCTGGAAGACGAGCTGGGTGGTACGTCCGACGAACGGGCCAAGCTGATCGGAAGCATAGGCGCGGCGGCGCGCAGAGTGTTCGAGACTATCGCGAGCCAGCGGCACGGCATCGCGGTGGTCGAAGCGCGTGACGGGCACTGCAAGTTGTGCAACGTGCGACTGCGCCCGCAGATGCTGAACCGGATTCTGCTGAACGCCGAGCTGATCCAATGCGAGAGCTGCATGCGAATTCTCTATTACCACCCGGACAGCGTGAGCGCACAATCAACCTGAAAGTGGACCGACGAATGACGTCGACGCGTGTGGCGGCCCATATCGACCGAGGGGCGGGCAAGCTGGTCCAGCCGGGCATCGCCGGCTACGCCGGCGATGCCAGACCATCTTCAACCGACCGCTCTTGACGCCATCCTCTCGACCGCCGAGAACCCGTGTATCTCGTGTAGTGTCTACGACATACCTTGACAGTTGCCTGGCTGGGCATCCCGCCTGGCGGCGTCGCGCCTCGGTCACACATGCCAAAGTTTGTCCCCGTGTCGCGTCTGGCACCGGCCTAGCGTGACATCGATCACGACGGCTCTCGGTACGACGCCGGGTTTCACCACGGGCTCCCCTGGAAACCGGTCGTTGATATTCCAGGCGGACCATCCGGACCAGGTCGACGGTCGTCAGACCACGAACCCTGACCGTGCTGCCAGTTGACAGCATCCGCCAAATGGATATCGGTGTGGCCAGCCCATTGCACCAGAACCGATCCAGCGAACATCATCTCGCGCGTGGATGAGAAAGGATGACCCACCTGGACGAAACGATCGCGGTCAAGGTCCTACCGGCCGACGGAGGGGCGCCGACAGGCAAACTTGCCGACGTGGAACTGCTCTTCACCGCCGGAACCCTCGAGGGACTCAAGCTACTGAGGTTCACGACATGGGAGGGCCGCGGCGGCAAGAGTCCGAGTGTGAGCCTGCCATCCAGGCAATATATGTTCAACGGCGAGCGCCGTCATTTCACGCCACTGCGGCCGACCGGCAACACCCAGACGCAGGACACTTTACGCGACACGGTAGTGGCCATGTTTGCGGACACGGCACCCGGCGACCAAGGCGGCTGACCCTGAGGGCTGCATCTCAGCTGGAACCGCGGCGTTCAGCAGTGAACCCGAGTGTCTTTCGACGTCACTCCGCCT
>Ga0310121_10000126_pt1 | contig 76092 bp, 62 predicted proteins | sample CB27_Tmax_986_MG_FD_203504 | JGI IMG/M metagenome (GOLD analysis project Ga0310121, IMG submission 203504) | Marine microbial communities from Western Arctic Ocean, Canada - CB27_Tmax_986 | ecosystem: Environmental > Aquatic > Marine > Oceanic | place: Canada: Western Arctic Ocean | collected... | reverse complement strand
ATCGAGGTGTGCCCACCGCCATCAATGTGGGCGACTACTTGATTGGCCTCGGTTATCGGTTGGTTGCTGCGGATGCCCAGCAACTCGGTCCCGAGGTTGCCACCGACATCCTGGCCAGGCTTTCCGATGCCCACACACGTCTGAGTGAAGGTCAAGGTGCAGAACTGCTCTGGCGTGACGGGGCAAACAAGCGATTGACCCCCCTCGATGCACTTAAAATCTACGCCCTCAAGACGGCCCCGGCATTCGAAGTGGCTATGCTCTGCGGCGTCAGACTTGCCGGGCCGACCGGGCCCTATGATCGACCGCTCAAGCAGCTTGCCAAACACCTCGGCATCGCCTTTCAAATTCTCAATGACTTGCAGGACTGGCACGGCGACGATCACAACAAATTGGTTGTCGGTGCCGATGCACTGAGCGGACGCCCCACCATTCTTTGGGCGCTGGCAATCCAGGCGCTCGACGAACCAAAGCGACTTGAATTAGAGCAATTGGCAAATTCGGATCAGCCATCAGCAACGCTGTTGCCCTGTCTCCAGGCCCTCTACGAACAAGGCAACGTCTTCGAAAAAGCAGGTCGACTGGTCGACAAGTACCAGCAACGAGCTGAGCAAATTGCCGAAGACTTGGAACCGGTCGAGTTGCGCCGTTTGGCCTTCTACATTATCGATACGGTCTTGGATCGTCCCGAGCAGACAGAGCCAGCCATTGTTCCCTTCATTAATGTCCCGGTAACCAGTTCGTCATCCTAGCGATCCTTATGGAATCAGCGGATCTTTACACCGGGAGCGCATCCCGGTTGGCCGAGTTGTTTCACGACAGTCTCGATGCTCTGGGTACGTTTGAATCAGCCCAGGCATCGGACTTACCCGACGACGCCCGTGCGCTTTTGGCTCACAACAATCACATGACCGTCACGTTAGAGGCGTTTCATAACAGCCTGGTCGACGTGGAAATCCTCGCTGAGCGGGAAGATGACGCCTCCTATGCCCGCGAAGTCTTGCTCCGTCGCCAGTCCGATCAAAGCATTGTGCAGTTTGGCATCATGCGGATTTGGCTCGCCGATTTGACCGCTACAGCAGAGCGTGACCTCCGTCAGCGGAAACTGCCGCTTGGCCGCGTGCTTATCCATCATGGCGTGCTTCGCGAAGTTGAACTCATGAACCTCTGGCGAATCCACCCGGCGGAACACGTCGACAAGCATCTGGGCCGCAGTGACACCAGGGAGGTCTTCGGGCGAACGGCTCAAATTCTCGTCGACGAGCGGCCTACCGTGCAATTATTGGAGATTGTCGGCGTTTAACGCGAATTCCCTGTCCGAGGGACCGTTCGAACGATCCCACGTCGTGCACATTCAGTCGGGATGAGGGTCGAAAGTCCGTTTCCCTGGCGGTGCCTGAACCCCCAAGTCACCTGAACCGTTGCCCCGATGAGTTGACCGTTTGCCCCGACCAGCGGGGGTGGGCAAGTTGGTTTGCTGGCGAAACCGAACAGACCGTTGCCGTACGCTGGCAGCTTGCCTACGATACTCAAGCCGCAGATTTTTGGCCATCGTTGCCAGGTTCGTGTCCAGGTTAAGCCGTAAATGGTCCATAGTGAGCAATTCGATTGCGTGGTCATCGGCGGCGGGCCGGCCGGGTCAACCGTTGCTGCCCTGGTTGCAGAGGCTGGCTTTCCTACCCTGCTACTGGAACGCGAGTGGTTTCCCAGGCCTCACGTCGGGGAATCACTCATGCCCGAAACCTACTGGGTCTTCGAGCGACTTGGAGTTCTCGAAAAGCTTCAAGCCAGCCTGTACCCCCGCAAAGTCGGTGTCCAGTTTGTGAGTAGTTCCGGCCGGGAATCTCAACCGTTTTTGTTTCGCACGCACGATCCACGAGAATGCAGCGTGACGTGGCACGTTGACCGTGGCGAGTTTGACCAGTTGTTGTTTGACAATGCGGCTGAAAAAGGCGCAGACTGCCGCTGCGGGACTCGCGTTGTCGATATTGTTTTTGATGGTGACCGTGCTACGGGCGTTGTTGTACAAGCAGCGGCGGGCGATACCACCGCGACCACAAAGACGATTGCCGCAAAAGTGGTGGTGGACGCCACGGGGCAACGAGGCTTGATTTCCAACATGCTGAGAATTCGCCGCGTAAATCCGCAGTTGCGGAAAGCTGCCATCTGGGGCCATTTCCGCGGTGGTGTGCGCGATACGTCTGGCGGGGGCGTTAAAACGATCATTTTGCATACCGATTCGAAGCAAGCGTGGTTCTGGTACATTCCCCAAGCGGATGATCTTGTCAGTGTAGGAGTCGTTGCCGATCGTGATTATTTACTCAAAGGTCCGTCAACCACCGAAGAGGTCTTCGCCCAGGAACGGGCAAACTGCCCTGCCGTCGATCAGCGTCTGGCCGATGCCGAGCCGGTCGATGAGCTGACGGTCGACAAAGAGTTTTCGTACACCACCGATCGGGCGGCTGGCGATGGCTGGGTTCTGGTGGGTGATGCTTGGGGATTCATTGATCCGATCTATTCATCGGGAGTCTACTTCGCTCTGAAGTCGGGAGAACTGGCGGCTGACAGTATCGCAAAGGCTTTCCAGACGGGTGACACATCGGCTCGCCAACTTGGTGCATGGTCGGTTGAGTTCAAGGCCGGGACGGAGTGGATTCGGAAGTTGGTCCATGCTTTTTATTCCAATGAATTTCGCGTCGGAAAATTCGTCGCTGAATACCCGCAGCACAAAGGGAATCTGACCGATCTGTTGATTGGGAGAATTTTTCGGCCAGGCGTCGGAGGGATTTTTACGGACTTGGAGCCGTGGATTGCTCGGAGAAAGGCTGAATCGTAGGTGAGCTGGTACGACGGCTTTTCGTACCCCGGGCATATTACGGTAGAACTGGGCGGGCCGATCTATTATTCTGCTTACAGGCAAGTACCGTTTCGCATCACCCGCACATTCCTGCAATACCGTGAAGAATCTCATTTGGCTTCTGATTGTGTTGCTCGTCATCCTGCACCAAGACGACTGGTTTTGGCTTGATGGCACGCTGGTTTGGGGCTTTATCCCCATCGGACTTTTTTATCACGCGTGCCTTTCGCTGGCCGCAGGGATCGTGTGGTATCTGGCCACCCGGTACTGCTGGCCCCGTAATCTAGAGAAGCACAGAGTGGACGAGGCAGTGGATCGACGGCCATGACGCAACTTTGGATTATTGTCGGATACCTGTCCCTCTTACTGATTTTGGGACTGTTTGCCAGTCGCTTTTTTTTAGGCACCCGTGCCGACTATCTTTTGGCGAGTCGCTCGATTGGGCCCTTCTTGCTGCTCATGTCGATGTTTGGAACGACGATGACAGCCTTTGCCCTGGTTGGTTCATCGGGTGAGGCGTTCCAAGTAGGGATTGGTGTTTACGGGATGCTGGCCTCCTCCAGTGGGATTATCCATTCGCTCTGCTTTTTTCTGATTGGTATCAAGCTCTGGCAATTCGGGCACCGGCACGGCTATACAACGCAAATTGAGTTCTTTCGCGACCGGCTGGAGAGTGATCGAATCGGCATGCTGTTATTTCCAATTCTTGTGGGGCTGGTCATTCCGTATCTTTTGATTGGTGTGATTGCCTCGGGAACTGTAATTCAACAGATGACCGCCGGTGCTTTTCCTGACTTGCAAGCATTTGCGACCGAAAATCGAGCGACACACGGTGGGGTTCCGACCTGGTTGGGTTCGCTGACTGTTTGTCTGGTGGTGCTGACCTATGTTTTCCTTGGTGGCATGCGGGGAACGGCCTGGGCAAATGCTTTTCAGACGGTTGTGTTTATGGTTCTCGGTTTAGTTGCATTCTTTGTGATCGCGCATCACCTCGGTGGCAAAGGGGACTTGTGGAAAAACCTCCAGACCCTGGGAGCAGCAATCCCTGAAGCGAAAGCAACGCGGGTTGATATGTCGAAGACCAAGTTCTTGAGCTACCTGCTGGTGCCATTCTCCGTTGGCATGTTTCCGCATCTGTTCCAGCATTGGCTTACGGCCCGCCATGCCAATAGCTTCAAATTGCCGATTGTGGCCCATCCCATCTTTATCATGATTGTCTGGGTGCCCTGCGTGCTGATTGGCGTTTGGGCAACTACGGAATTGGTGCCCGGCAAACCTCCCTTGCCCACAAATCCCAACGCAATTCTGCCTTTCCTGGTGAAAACGCAGGCCGGACCAGTGCTGGGTGGGTTTTTAGCGGCCGGGATTTTGGCGGCCATCATGTCATCGCTCGACAGTCAATTCCTCTGTTTGGGGACTATTTTTATGAACGACATGGTGATGCACTACGCCGGCAAAGAACGGTTCAGTGACCGTCATCAGGTGATGCTGGCCCGTGGATTTATCGTGGCGATTGTCATCGTAACCTATCTGCTGAGTTTGCTGCGTCCCGGCAGCGTCTTTGCGCTGGGGGTTTGGTGTTTTAGCGGTTTTGCCGCCCTCTTTCCGCTCGTTTTTTCCGCAGTTTACTGGAAGCGTTTGACCAAGTGGGGGGCCTATGCCAGCGTGCTCGTGGCGTTTGGCACCTGGGCCTGGTTCTTTGGTGCCTCAGTAGTCCGTGCCGTCGAGGTGGGTAATCCCAGCCCGATTCGGACCTATACCATCGAATTGCCAGTTGGAGGTTCAACCCACGAAATTATGCCGGTGGTTCCCATTTTTGTTGCAGCGTTGCTTGCGCTGGTGATCGTATCTTTGATGACCCGGCCTCCCAGCGAGGGGACCTTGCGCAGGTTTTTTTCCGATGTGGGTCGGTGAAATCGTTGCCGTCAGCATGGAGAATGGGGTCAAGGAGTCTGCATCGGTTCGACGTTGGCACGTTTTGACCTGCTCGTTGACTGCCGGTCACCGCCGCCACGCTTGGACCGTCGCCAGACTTGCGCGCTGCACACCGGCCCACTGCTGCCGCGTTTGGTTGTGGTTATGCTAACAGTTACGCAGGGATGCCCGATTCCCCAACTGCTTACTCGCACAGGTTTAGAATGAACATACGTTATAAGCGTAACCGCGAGTCAGAGATCCCTCCCAGGTTGTTTCCATGAAAATCGCCTCGATCGCTGCTGGTGCGGCAGGTATGTATTGCGGAAGTTGTCTGCACGACAACACACTGGCCGCTGCGCTACTGGACCTGGGAGAAGATGTCATCCTTATTCCAACCTATACCCCACTGCGAACCGATGAACCCGATGTCAGCCATTCCAGAGTCTTTTTTGGCGGCATTAATGTTTTTTTGCAGCAGAAATCAGTCCTCTTCCGCCACACGCCCTGGTGGTTCGATCGTCTGCTGGACCGCCCGATTCTGCTGAACAGTTTGAGCCACCGTGCCAGTAGTGTCGATCCCACCAGGTTGGGTGATTTAACCGTGTCGATGTTGCGTGGCGAAGATGGCAACCAGCACAAGGAACTTCAAAAGTTGGCCCGCTGGCTCTTGAAGGAAGTACGGCCCGATGTGATCCAACTTTCCAACGCAATGTTGCTGGGCATGGCTCGGATTTTTTCCGGCAACCTGGGGCCACCGGTCGTTTGTGCACTTACGGGCGAAGATTCGTTCCTGGAGCGACTCACGCAACCCTACTACGACCAGGCACGTGAGCTCTTGTATGAACGGGCGCGGGATGTCGACGCATTCACCGCATTCAATAGCTACTATGCAGACCGGATGTCGGCTTACCTGTCGGTCGATCGTGCGAAAATTCATGTTATCCGACATGGGCTGCGTCTAGAGGGACACGGTTCTCGCAGTAGGAGTTCTGAGAATGCGCCGCGGGTGATCGGGTTTCTTGGCCGAATCTGCCAGGACAAAGGCCTGCACCAATTGGTCGAAGCGTGCGAGTTGCTCGACCAAATGTCTGACCTGCCTCCGTTCGAGTTAAGAGTTGCCGGTTATGTGGGCAAGGCTGAGCAGGCTTACCTGCAACAGGTCCAAAATCGAGTCGCAGGAGGGACTTTGGCGGGGCGGTTCAGCTACCTCGGTGAGGTTAGTCGCACCCAGAAGATTGCCATGCTGCAGTCACTCGACATCTTTTGCGTCCCGGCCTTGTTCCCTGAGGCGAAGGGACTGTCGGTCCTTGAGGCCATGGCCAACGCGGTTCCAGCGGTTTTGCCCGACCATGGTAGCTTTTCTGAATTGGTGCAAGACACGGGCGGTGGCTTGTTGTGTGAGCCTCACAACACCGTGGACCTCGCAGCGAAACTGGGCGAGCTTCTGCTCGATGCCCCGCGGGCCAATCAAATAGGGCAGGCGGGTCAGCGGGCCATTTACGACCGTTACCATGCAGAACGGATGGCCCAGCAAACACGAGACCTCTATCGTCGGGTAATTTGCTAGCAGCGGCCCGCCGCTCGTGGCGCCGCCAGTTGCGAAAGCCACCCCACGATTCCGTTCAGGTCTGTTCAGGCTCCGGTTTCTGCAGGCGCCAAGTCTATTTATTGAATTTCTGGCGTCTTGAGAGGCCGTGGGGCTATTTCGACGGGGAGTGATCTGCACAGGGCTCCCCGGCACTTGGTGTCCCCTTGTGTGGACGAGCGGGCCGGGTACAATGGCGGATTCCGTGAGAGATTCCTGCTTCACGACTGGTTTTGGAATCTCTGTAGCTCCCCAGAGAAAGAACCAGAGAGAGAATTCGTCGAACCATCATGCCTAGGCCTAAGTTCAAGCGCAAGCCGTTCCAGCAAAACCGCAAAAAAAAAATCAACAAGGCTCCCAAAAAGGATCCCATTTGGATCGACGGCGCACAACCAAGGCCCATGCATGTTGACTATAAGGACCTTGACCTCTTAGGAAAGTTGACGAATCGCCACGGACGCATTGTGAGCCGACGAAAGACGGGTTGCCATGCCGCCAGCCAGCATGCCGTCGCCAGGGCAGTCAAGCGTGCCCGCTTCATGGCCCTGATGTCCTACTGTGGCGATTAAGGCCACGTTGGTTGGGTCCCTACCTGTTCCGTTAACCGGGTGCTTACGTAGCCCCGGGCTCCCTGAAGTCGTGGCTTCGTTCCGTTCCTCTTGCTATCCTGAGTTGCATGACAACTCCCTTTCGCACGACCCGCTTTGTTGAATTCTGCGACACTGATATGGCGGGCATCGCGCATTTCTCGTCGTTTTTTCGCTATATGGAGTCGGCTGAACACGAAATGCTGCGAACCTGGGGGTACAGCATTTTCGACCAGGTGGATGGGCAGACGATCAGCTTTCCGCGGGTGACGGTTGCTTGCAAGTTTAAAGCGCCGGCCCAAAGTGAAGACATCTTGCAGATTACCGTTGGTGTCCAAAGGGTTGGGACCAAGAGCGTCACCTATCGTTTCGAATTTCATCGCGATGGAGTGGAAATCGCAATTGGCGAAATGACCAGTGTTTGCTGTCGTATCGCACAGGGTCAGCCGCCCAAGTCGATTCCCATTCCAGAGGCGATTGCCGAAAAACTCCGTTCGGTTTTGATCGATTGAGGGTTCACTATCGACAATCCCGTTCCCTACCATGTTGAACTTACCTTGCGGCTTGCCCGTGGCGTTGAATCACTGCCGGCCAGCTGTCGCGCGCTGCAAGCCGATTTCTTTCGACGGGCGCAACAATCAGATGGGGGATTTGCTGGACGTGCGGGAGGCAGCGATTTCTATTACACGGGCTTCGGATTGCGTAGCATGGCCATCCTGGGGCAGTTGGAGGGAGCCCCAGCAGATCGGGCTGCCGAGTTTCTTCGCAGTCGCCTTACCGAGCAGGTTCCGGTCGTCGATTTCCTTTCGCTAGTTTACGGAGCGGCCCTGCTGGAAGCCGCTTCAGGCATCGATGCCTTTGCAAACCAGCCCAAAGACTGGCGCTTTAAAGTGACACAAGCACTTGAATCGCTCCGGCGTGATGATGGCGGGTACGCCAAAGCTGCAGAGGGTCACGTGAGCAGCACCTACCACTCATTCCTCGTTCGCCTGGCGTACCAGTTGCTTGACCAGCCCATGCCCGAGCCCCAGCGGTTGGTCAACTTTGTGCTCAATTCCCAGAGAGAAGATGGAGGTTTTGTCGAGATTCGCGTAAGTCGACGCAGTGGAACCAATCCGACAGCTGCAGCGGTCGGATTGTTGAGGATTTGTTCCGCGGATGCCTGCAACAGTCATCCACTGGAGACGATCCGTGACAACGCGATTAATTTTCTGGTGGAAATGCAGACCGACGAGGGAGGCCTGCGGGCCAACTCGCGAATCCCAATGGCCGACATTTTGAGTACCTTTACCGGAATACTCACGTTGCAAGACCTCGGCGGACTCGAGAAGATCAACGTGGCGGCTGCCCGCGAGTTTGTCGAATCGTTGATGGTCGAGTCGGGTGGGTTCCTGGCGGCGGCGTGGGATGATACGGTCGATGTCGAATATTCGTTTTATGGGCTGGGTGCCCTGGCTTTATTGACCCGGTAGCAGGCCCCCCTTGCGACCTGGCCCGCAACCGCGAAAATCTTGATATGCCTGACCTCGTGGTTGAGAATCTCGTGAAGGAATATTCCACCCCCCACGAGCCTTTGCGAGTTTTGGATGGGGTGAGCTTTTCACTGGAGCGTGGCCAAAGTTTGGCAATCATGGGGCCTAGCGGTTCGGGAAAAAGCACTCTGCTGGCGATTTTGGGATCGCTGGAACCACCGACCTCCGGGTCGGTCCACCTGGCGGGCCAGGACCCGTTTACGCTCAGCGATGCCGAGTTGGCTGTTTTTCGTGGGGAACGGGTTGGTTTCATTTTCCAGGAACATCATCTCTTGCCACAGTGCACGGCGTTGGAGAATGTACTGGTCCCGTTCCTGGCCAGTCGCTCGGCCGGCGACCAGCAGCAGCAGCGGGCCCGGGGCATGCTCCAGCGGGTGGGGCTTGCCGACCGGCTCGACCATTGTCCCGCTGAGTTGTCTGGTGGTGAGCGTCAACGTGTTGCGATTGCTCGAGCCTTGGTTCGCGAGCCAACTTTGATCCTGGCCGACGAACCAACCGGAAATCTAGACCGAACCACTGCAGGTACTATTTCTGAATTGCTGGCCGAGTTGCCAACCCAATATCATGCCATTTTGGTCGTGGTGACTCACAGCCGTCGGCTGGCTAAGGTAGCTGAAAAGCAGGTGGAACTCGATGCGGGGCAACTCGTTCCGGTTGCCTGAACGGCAGGTCTGAATCCGCTTCAAGGGCCAGAAAGACCACAGGGGAAGTCGATTGACGGCGTGCACCCGGGTAGACTGCGGACAATTGCGCAGGTTTCACACTCCGTCTGATCAGGTGAACAAGTCGCGGTGAACTTTTTCGGGCTTACCGTGGGTTGTGAGTGGTAGTTTTGGCTTATTGGGCCCTACAAACAGGGTACAGATTGCGTTATGCTGTTGGCCCTTGCAGTCCAAGAAGTCTTTTTTATGGAAGCAATAGCATAAGCAGTGATTGAGCAAACAACCTTTACTGGCGAAGTGGTTCAGCGTGGCGACTTGGTGTCCGACTTGGTTGAACGGGCACTCGATCAAGGAGAAGGCTTGCTGCGATTGATCCCGAACTGGGTACCGCGTTCATTTCTACATCCCGGCAAACGGATCAAATTGGCTCCTGGCGATTGGTACGCCTATGGCGCCGAGCGAGGCGGTATCGATGAACGGTGGTTTGCCAGCACGACCGATGCGGCTAACGAGGGGCGCGTCTGGCACGAAGGTCAGAGTTTTTGTGCTGTTGGCGATCAAATCTTCTTATTGAAAGAGGCGATTGATGCGGCTCCCGATCGGACAATCGGTAGCCGGCTTTACGATAAATACAGCCGCTGGCCGGTCTATTCCAAGTTCTTCGACAACATGGGGCCCATTCCCCACCACATGCATCAGCGGTACGAAGATGCGGCACTGGTAGGCCAGGAAGGGAAACCGGAGAGTTACTACTTTCCTCCTCAGTTGAACAACGTCGACAACAACTTTGCGTACACGTTTATGGGACTCGAACCGGGAACGACAAAAGATCAGGTTCGGACCTGTCTGGAAAACTGGTATCAGGGAGACAACGGCGTTCTTGACCTGTCTCGCGCCTACCGATTGCAGCGAGGTACCGGGTGGTTAATCCCGCCAGGGGTCCTGCATGCCCCAGGTTCGCTCTGTACTTATGAACCGCAGTGGGGTAGCGATGTCTTTGGCATGTATCAGTCGCTGGTCGAAGGCCGGGAGGTTCCCTGGTCTCTGTTGGTGAAGGATATGCCATCCGACAAACATCAAGACCTGGACTTTATCGTCGGTCAGCTTGATTGGGAGCGCAACGTCGATACGCACTTTAAGGAACACAACTATTTGGAGCCGATCGTCGATCCTGCCAGTAGTGGCGACGGATTCACCGACCGCTGGATCGTGTATGGGACGATCGATGGGCACCAGCGGTTCAGTGCAAAGGAACTCACGGTTGAACCAGGGGCCACTTGTCGCCTTGCCGATCCGGGTGCCAGTGGTTGGATTACTGTTCAGGGGCGGGGGCGTATGGGACCGCTCCCGCTGCAAACGCCCGCGATGATTCAATTTGGACAGCGAACGGAAGACGAAGTTTACATCACCTCTCAGGCCGCGATCGCCGGTTTGGAGATTGAAAACACCGGGAGCGAACCGCTCGTCGGTCTCCGTTATTTTGGTCCCGATATCCACCCTCAAGTTCCCGAGGTCGGTGATTGTCGAAAATCTTGTTGATTCCCAAGCTTCACAATAATGTCCTGGCTGCCATGTTGGCCGTTCGCGATGCCTATGGTTGGGATGAGAGCTAACGGCGGAAAAGCCCTTTTTTCCCGTAGGACGTGAATCTCCGTTCTGGGACCAACGTTTACCTGAAACAGCAGACCCCCGCGAGTTGAAAGTAACAACATGCTCAAACCACTTCGTATCGGGATGATTGGTTACGGCTTTATGGCCCGTGCTCATTCGAATGCTTATCGCAAAGTCAACCAGTTCTTCCCGCTCGAATATGAGCCCGTCCTCAAGGCCATTTGTGCCCGCAGTGGTGATAAAGCACAACAGTTTTCCACCAACTGGAAATACGAGGCCGTCGAGACGGATTGGCGAAAATTAGTCCAGCGTGACGACATTGACGTGGTTGACATTTGTGTTCCCAACAATCTTCATAAAGAAATCTCCATCGCTGCTGCTGAAGCCGGGAAGATTATCCTTTGTGAAAAACCACTGGCCATGAATTCGGCTGAAGGCACAGAAATGTGTGAGGCGGTTGAAAAAGCCGGTGTTCCAAATATGGTTTGGTACAACTACCGACGTATTCCGGCGGTGACACTCGCCAAACAACTGATCGATGAAGGACGCCTGGGACGCATTTTCCACTATCGGGCGGTGTTTCTTCAGGACTGGACGATCAACGAAGATTTACCACAAGGAGGCGCTGCCCTCTGGAGACTCGACGCCGCCGCCGCTGGCAGCGGTGTTACGGGTGACCTGCTTGCCCATAGCATTGATACGGCTCTCTGGCTTAACGGGTCGATCAAAAGCGTGACCGCCATGACCGAAACCTTTGTCAAAGAACGTATGCACACTGAAACCGGAAAGGTCGAGCCTGTTGAGATTGATGATGCCTGCGCGTTCCTGGCCAGGTTCGACAACGGATCACTGGCTACCTTTGAGTCGACCCGTTATGCACGAGGGCACAAAGCGCTGTACGTATTTGAGATCAACGGTGAGCATGCATCCATTATCTGGGACCTTCACGACATGCATCGCCTTCAGTACTTCGATCACGGCGACGATTCATTGGTTCGCGGTTGGCGGTCAATTCATGTGACGGATGGCGATATGCCCTACATGGGGAATTGGTGGGTGCCCGGCTTGCAAATCGGCTACGAACACAGTTTCGTCCACCAGGTCGCCGACTTTCTCGCGGGTTATGCCAAGGGAGAATCCGTCAGTCCGACTTTTCGAGATGCGCTCGAAACTCAGCGGGTTTGCGACGCCGTTCTCGAAAGTGCAAAAGATGGGCAATGGGTTGAGTGCTAGGCGGGTAACGTAGGGCACGAGTCTTGGCTTTCCAGGCAGGTGCAATCGCAACCACAGCTTCGTGGTATGCCCTTCGTGCGAGAGGGGGAGCCGGGACCACCTGATCTAGGTCGCATGTATTGACCCCTTGTTCCGCCCGAGTAGCGACATGATCGGCGCGGCGAACCTCTCGTGCTGGTCCCCATTCTTAATCTTTAGCCGACTCTTCCTTCTCGGTGTCGAGACGGGTTAGTTCGAGGTTGCGGAATTGAACCTCCATCGGTGGCCCGGCGTGTACCTGCAGGGCCAAAACGCCGGACGCTTCTCGGGCGTCAGTCTGTTGGTCTACCGTCTCGCTCATCAGCTGACCATTGATAATGTGTTGCAGAACGGGGCCCCGGGCGACGATTGTGTAATCGTTCCACTGCCGGTTGCGAATCGCATTCTCCAATGCGGCTGCGGTGTCAAACGACGTCACTAAATGTTTGCCATCTGTGGCGATCAGCATTCGTTCTCCGCGGTTTGCCAGGATGCCCCGGCCGAGTTCATCATAAAGGATTCCGGTATATTGGTTAGTCGAGTCGATATCGGCCTGATAACCTCCGACCCGCCATTTCTCTTTGTTGGTGACCTGGCTGCGGTATTGAATACCACTGTTGCCGTCACGAATGAGAAACTTGAGTTTGAGTTGAAAGTCGTCCAGTTCGCCACCTGCCCAAATCAAAAAGGTATTGTCCTGAAGTTTGGTTTGGTCGGTGGTACGACCGGTGATCGCACCATCTTCCACCGACCAGACGGCCGGATCACCGCTCCAGCCAGTCAGGTCTTTGCCGTTAAATAGCCGTTCAGGTTCATCGGATACCCCGATCGTATTGCTACCCAGAACCATGATCAGGCCCATCGAGACGACGCGCGCGAATTTGGGGTGTTTCATGAGTTGCTTTTCCACGATTTGCTTGTAAAACGTTATGATCCCGGTTGTTCGTCCGACTGCAGACGGGCCAGGCAAACGGGCCAGGCATTGGAGTCTTGTTGCCTGACGGGGCATTTGAGGTCGCCCGCAGCATTTCATTCTAACTGCGGTGCAAGCTGCCTGGGAAGTACACCGCGTGATTTGAGAGTAGAACGGAAGGGTCGCTTTGCTGGAATTCCGAACGGTTGTAGTCGCCAGCAGGTGAATCCCTGTGGCAGCGGGTGGGTGAGGGCAGGATGAGGTTGGGCAAGGATGGAAAGAAACGTATTGCATAGGTAGCGTATTGCACAGGGTATCGTTGCCCGGTGGTGAATTGCCACCTCGGGGGCATGACGCATAGAATAACCCACGCAACAATATCTACTGGCAAAGCGTGACATTCCCCACGATAGTGGCACCTTGCTGGAACCGGATTTCCAATACCAAGTCTCGTTCTTTCGGGTAGGCGGATGAAAATCACAACGATTCCCCAGGTTTACCGCAATGTGAATCGCTGGGGGGAGATTCTGACCGTACTCAGTAAATACGGACTGGCGGGCTGGATCAGTCATTTCGACTTTTCTTTCGCCAAGGGCCTTTTCAAGAATCGTGACGGCGCGACATTAGCCCACTTGAGTCATGAGTCGAGAATCCGTCTTGTTTTGGAGGAATTAGGGCCCACGTTTATTAAGTTCGGGCAGATCCTCAGTACGCGTCCCGATCAAATTGGTTTGCCACTTGCACGGGAGTTGCAGAAACTGCAAACGCAAGTTCCGGCCGACGACGTTCAGACGGTACGAGCCCGTATTGAATCCGACCTGGGTCAGTCGATCGACACAATATTCGCGGACTTTGATAACGAGCCACTTGCCTCGGCATCGATTGGGCAAGTCCACCTCGCCCGACTTCACAATGGCGATGATGTGGTTGTCAAAGTACAACACACCGGGATTGAAGAACGGGTGCGCGTCGACATGGAGATTCTTTCGGGATTGGCCCAGTTGGCCGAACGGATTCCGGAATTGCAACCCTATCGGCCCCAAACAGCCGTGGCCGAGTTCCAGCGCACACTGTGGCGCGAACTCGACTTTTCTAGAGAAGGTCGAAATTTAGAACAATTCGCTGCCTGTTTCGCTGAAGATGCCAATATTCGGATTCCTCGATTTTATCCGCATCTTTCAACATCGCGGGTACTTACGATCGAATTTCTTGACGGGTGGAAACTTGCTGACGGAGTCTTGGAGTCGTGTCCGGACATCGATTCGAGCCAGATCGCCCGCCTTGGTGCAGGAATGTACATCGAGATGATCTTTCAACACGGTTTCTACCATGCGGATCCGCATCCAGGAAATCTGGTCCTGCTGCCAAACAACCAAATTGGCTTGCTCGATTTCGGTATGGTAGGCCGACTGGATGATGGCCTGCGCGAGGACATCGAGGAGATGCTCTTGTCGATCGTATCGCACGATGTCGAACATCTTGCCACGCTTGTGACACGCGTGGGAGTAACACCAGTTGAACTCGATGAAACCGCGTTGCGGGGCGATCTCTCCGATTTTGTGGCGCACTACGGTCATCAACCAATTGACCGCTTCGACCTGGCTGGAGCGTTGACCGAAATGATCGAAATTGTTCAGCGGTATCACATCGTGCTCCCGGCCGGAGTGGCGCTGTTGCTCAAAATGCTCGTCATGTTGGAAGGGACCATGCAGTTGCTCGACGCCAATTTCAGCCTCATGGAACTCATCCAACCCTACCAGAAAAAAATGCTCATGCGGCGGATGTCACCCGTACGACGCATGAAAAAAATGCGACGAATTTACTTTGAACTGGAGCAACTGGCTGAAATCGTGCCGCGGCGGTTGCGAGCTATTCTCCAACAAATACAGAATGGGCAATTCGATGTCCATCTCGACCATCGTGGTCTCGAGCCCTCGGTGAATCGACTCGTCCTGGGTATGCTTGCCAGCGCCCTCTTTTTAGGGTCGTCGCTTATGCTGACCCGCTCGATTTGGCCAGTCCACGGTGTTTCGATTCCCGGTGTGGTTGGCTGCGCAACCAGCTTGGCGGTGGGATTGCGACTGCTGCGAGCGATTAGCAAGTCGGGACGTCTCGATCGCCGCAATTGAGTTGTCGTATTGGCCGGGTGATGTTCGTCGTCGAGAGAGGCGGCACCACCATTAGCTTGTTTCTGCTGGGGCTGGGATGTCGCCGGGTGATGCCCGTTCCTCGCTACTGAATTCCTCCAGCGCACGAGCCACTTGGTCGTTGAACTGGTCGAGTTGCTCAAGCAGGTCGCGGTGTCGGGATTCGATCCGCTGTAGGAGGTCTTCTGATGAAGGTCGGGCCATTGGTTTCTTCCCGGGGGATGACCGTGCGGTCAAGATCTGACCGCATAACGGTTCCATCGGCCGGAAAAGTGAGGTGGCAGCATTCCCGACACCTGAACTTGGCCAGTCGGCCCACACCGGGTGGGGATCGTAGCAGCTGTACGGGATTTGTGGGTTAGCACCAAAATATCGGTTACGCCCGTTGTACCAGTCGGCCAAACCGGGCCCCCCGGGAGGAGTTTGGCCAACCTTGCCGACAGCAGAAAAAACTCCGGTTGCGGCATAGACGGCACTGCTTCAAACGCGTTATATTACTAAGCTACTCTGGGCTTGTGTCGGGTTGCGCTCTGCTGCGTGGGTGCGATCTGGACGGCCTGCCTGTCCAGGCGTTTCCTGCCTGTCCAGGCGTTTTTTGAGTTATTGGAATCCCAGGAGACGACGTGTGGTCAAGTTGACGTTGCGTGACAAAGAGACAGCCCAGGAAGCGGTCCGCCGCTTTCGCAAGTTGGTTGAGCGGAGTGGTATCAAGAAGGAGATGCGGGTCCGCGAATTCTATGAAAAGCCCAGCGCGACCAAGCGGCGGACTCGTCTCCGCGCTCAACGCCGCGCTCGTCGTGACCGCCTGCTTGCTTCTGGGCCTTTGAAATCTTCTGGGCCTTCGAAATGATCGCCAACGACGATGCAGCGCTCAACGCCGCGCTCGTCGTGAACGCCTGCTTGTACGTTAGGTTCTCTGCGTACCGCTGGCTTAGACTGGCGGTATTGGTGACTCAAAACGGTACCACCAGGGGGTCGCTGCTGCTTACAGGTCTGTAGGAGACTTGGTTCTGCATCGCGCACGAGGGACGAGGATCACTCGCGGCATATTCAATTTTCTGGTGGCTCGGTCGAAGCTTGCGAGTCGAGCGATTCTGGCAGGCCAGCCACAAAGTCGCGGATTTCATCGCGGACCCGTCGATAGTGGTCGACCGCCTTCTGCTCGTCTGTTTCCTTGGCCGCGAGTTTTGGAGGATCCTCAAAAGGGATATGGGCCACGCGTGGGGCACCAACAAAGAGAGGACAGTTTTCGTCGGCATGACCGCACACGGTCACGACAACATCAAATTCGATTGGCCCCAGTTGGTCGACCGATGTCGATTGGTGCCCGGAGATATCGACGCTCGCTTCTTGCATCACCCGCACGGCATTCGGATCGAGTCCATGAGGTTTGATGCCAGCCGAATAGGCTTCGTATTGGTCGGGTTTGAGTGCCCGGGTCCAACCCTCGGCGATCTGACTGCGGCAAGAGTTTCCCGTACAGAGAAACAAAAGTTTCGTCATTGGATCCTGGGTGTTCAAATAAGCGGGTGGGAGGTAAGACGGAAATCCAACTCGATCCCGACGGCATGTTCAAGGCGATCTCATGCGATCTTTATAGCCGGGACGGCACCGTGAGTCTCTGGTCAAAAGGGGAGTCCCTGGTCAGAGATCTCCCCGAGATGGTAGCCCAGCAATAGCGTGCGGCCTAGCAGCGTTGTTTCGTTTTAACCGCCCAGTGGTTGCCAAGTCAGACTGCCGGTCATGGCAGTTCCACTGCGAGAGTCTGTGTTTGCTGGAGTTTAGTTGCGACTTGGAGGAGTAGCAAAAGAGGGTTGGTCGCGTGCGGACCAACCCATCTTGGCAAACGGATGTTTTTTTTTGAGCAACGGCAGATTGTGGGGCGATTTGGCCGTCAAATCAAACGGATCAGAATTCGGCTTCCAGACGAGCAAAGAATCCGTCAAAAGCCAGGATATTTGCATCGTCGAAGGCCGAGATTCCAAGTTCTACTTCTTGATCTTGAGGGAAGAATTCTTGTCGGACGCCCAAGTCATGCCAGGCACTGAACATGTAGCCGACCGACAAAGACATGCCGCGTGTGATTTGGCCCGTCACACCGGCTTCAATTTCAGTAACCGGGATCACGTTGCGTACTACCAGTTGTTGTGTGCTTTTTGCAGTGGTAGTACTGTCGACGGAGTATAGGGTACTGGTAACTTCCACGTCACCAACCAAGAGCGAAATGTCACCATTGAGGAACGCGCTGAAACAACCCTGGTAACCGAAGTAGCGGCGGCCACCTAACCCAAAGCGGAGCCCCGTTCCTTCGAATCGCATCCGATTTAACCCGTGGGTGTCAAACCCGAATGTGGGTGGCCGCGAGTAAACGTCCTGCTGCCACGCAACATCGGCGTAACGAACGCCAGCTTCCCAAGTAAAGTCCCATGTGGGGCAGCCACACTGACAACTGTCACACGAATCACCACAACCAGGGTTGCAGCAAACAGGGGACCCCAGCAGAATTGTCTTGGCACACCCAATGTCGTAGGAGTTGACACGAGTCCCAGCCGAAACCGTGATCTCGTTTCCTGGGGACAAGTTTGGACTAAGGGGGAATTTGTAGGTTGTGTCGCTGGCATCCTTGGTGATGCCTGGTGCGTGACTGTTGAACCGGGTAAAGTTAAGCCGCCATTCGAGTCCAGAGTAACAGTCGCGAATTCCACCGTACAGGCGGTAGGAACTACCGGCCTGAAAATCTTGTTGATGGAACGTATCTTGATGTTTGAATGGGTCCGCGTCGTCCTGCTCGACATAAGCGACCATTTCACTGAAGTTGGCCCGCACGTACAGGTAATCAACTCCAACGAAGTACTGCCGACAACAGTCATCGCCACACGAGCCGCCTGCAAGAACGTCGCTAGTCCCGCACCGGTTTGATCCGCATTCATTACAGCCATAGCCATCACAGTAGTCGCAGGTACCACATCCGCACTCTTCTAACCCACAGCCGCAACCTTCGCTCTGATAACTGGTGAAGGTTGCGTCAAAGGTTTCTTGAGGTGTGCTGTTTTGTTCAGTTAAGTAAAACGCTTGCGAGGAAAGATCCTCAGCAGAGACGATTCCACCGACTGCAAAGACAACAACCGCGGCCCCAAACCTTCCACACAAGTTCATCTTTGTGTTCCCCTTTTGATAATGGCTCTGGCCAAAATGGGTTTGGCCGACGGGTTGCGGTGAGTCGACGTGTCACTTACTCTGCCCACGGTCGCAGGCTAGTGAGCGAGTTCGTTGTTAAACCGTTGCAAACCGGTTTCTGTATGCGGGATGTCAGACGGTATGTTCGGTAAGATCAATAAAACCGCCTGATCATTCCCAGAAATCGGTATCGAACGAATCCCTTCTTTGCTCTTTTTCACCATAATCGTGTAATATGGCGCGAAAAGCAGAATTGTTAGCAGCGGTAAAGTTTGCCTGACCCACAAAGCTTGCCACCGGGCAGTCATTTTTGTTTCTTGCCGTTGCAGGTGGCAGAGCTGCAGTGAGCCAGAGTCACGAGCCAGGATTGAGAAAAAGACCGATAGGACCTGTTGACCAGCGCTGGGCGATCCCTTTGACCCTGGGGGAGCCTTTACGACGGTCAGCTTCTGGCACCATAGATGGGGCCTCTGTAAGGCTGAAGCTACTGATCGCTGCTGGCAAACTGGTTGACCCGGGCTGAATTGGCCGCCACTACCCGTGCGGCTGTTTGATGCCCTTGTTGGCGCTGCTAGCAATCTGGTGGTCCTATCGGTCGTTTTGTAGGTGATGATTTCGTTGACAGTTGGCCTTTGAAACGTGGGGTTGGGCTGGTGAAAGCAGTAAACAGCAATTGTGGGGACTAATTTTTTGCCTGGTGGTTGTGATGCCAGTGACTTCTCGACAGTGCTGCTTTTTCTGGACAACATTTGTTTTGTGACGATCGGCAGGCCCGTATCGGTGTGGCATCGGCAGCGAGTTCGCTTGACCCATCGAATTCGCTCGCCTGCCAGCGCCGGTGGTTCGATTGACCTGGTCGAAACCGAAAAGTCCCAACTTGATTGCCGAATCTTTGTGAACTGGACTGACCTTGACCACTACTACCCGCGCGGTCTGTCGGTGTCCGTGTAATTCACGCAATTGGCCTGGGAAGGATTTTTCGAACCTGCCGATCGTCATTGGTTTGCTAATTGATTTGCTGATTGGTTTGTGTCTGCGGTTTACGTTTGCGGAACTGAGAAATATTTCAACAAAACCTGAGTTTCTGAGGAGTGCCAACTGTTGTTACCGCCGTCGGTAGCTCCATTGGTTGGTGGTCGAACTTCGTCCCATTCGGCGTCGCATCATTGTGACGCGGCAGATTTTAATCCGCCGTCGGCACTTGCGATGCCGTTGGCGACACGACGTAGGTGTTTTACGCATACGACATGTGGTCTGGGGGTGACGATCTGTGTGACACGCGGTTGCGTTTTGTTTGCCGTACATGAATTTGGGATCCTGTTCTTGAAGGTAGGTGCATACTGGTTCTGTTGGATTACATCGAAAGCGATCTACCGGTGGTCTCCCCTGTTGGGTCTACTTTGTTTGTTTCCAAGCCTGTAAAAGGCTTGAGCCGGGTTGGAGTCCTTATCTGGTTGCATTCCGTATTTTGCGGTGACGGCAGGTTGTATGCAGGTGCGGTCGCGGGGCGTGTCGACGGCGGTAATTAGCAGTGTGGTTGCCGTACGTGTGACGTTCGCACATTCCTGAGGACCGGTGTCCAATGACCAGGCCCAAGACGGCGATGCCGAGTGCACTCAACAGAAAACTACCAGGTTCTGGAACCATGGCTGTGACTTCAGCACCGAATATGTGAACTTCTTCCGGGCCGGCCCAACTACGGAAGTGTTGGTTGAAGACGTTTCCTGTTGGGCCGTATAGGAGATAGTCAGGGAGGGTCGTGCGTGTTGATTTGATGATCGTTTGGCCTTTCCTGAAGATGCCATAGCCAGATGAGTTGTCTGTCTGGTCTTCCTCCCTGGCGGTGAGTGGAGTGAGACCGTAGGCATCGATGCCATTTATGTCGAATAGAACGGTGCGAAAGTCAGGGTGTGGCCACTGCTGCTGGATCATCGTTTGGTTTGCATCGACTCCAATCTCAATGCGAAATCGCACCTTCTGTCCCGGCGCCAGACCACCGTCGTTAAACATCACAACCAGTTCGTCGCGGTTGTCCTCGGTCTGAGGCGAGGTATCCTGGAATGAGGAAGTGGGGGAAATTACCGTAAAATTCTCGAAATGGTCGCTCGAGAAGTGGAATCGTTCGTCCCCAATCGTGAGGTGGAACTCCGTCAAGTTAACGCCTTCAACAGAATCGTTTTGGATTTCGAGCCAGGGCATGTTTCGGTCGGCCCGTCGTCGCGAAGGTGTGTCTGACATGGCCGCCATCATCCACTCTGGGGTGTGCGGCTGAGTGAAAAGTGTTTCTTTTGATGACAGTCGAAATGAAGCCTTGCCCAACTCGATTGGTGAGGCCAAAGCCGATGAGGTCATTACGGTAAATACTGCCAGGGTCAGGTAAGTCTTGGTGTGAAAGCGAGGACCTCGGTTCGCAATAAACGATACGAGGACAAAATTACAGTTTGTCATGGTGAAATTCTTTCAGTCAACTCGTTGCGCAGAGCGAGTGCAGCAGCACGGGTCAGGTACTGACTGCGTCGCAGAGAGGACGCAACGATCCGATTGTGGGTAGTACGCCACAGATCAGGCTGTTACATACGCATGCAACCAGCTGAACTAAGGCACAATGGGGTGCGCATCCACGGCAAACGTCGAAGCGCACCAGCTGAGCGAACGTCCAAAACTGGCGCAGGGTCAGTGCGGCAGGGACGGCGCGCAATAAGAGGCAGACGACTAGAAAAGAGACCTTCGCGGTGGCGCGTGCGCACTGCGATCCAGTGGGTCAGACTGGGGCCGTGCGTACCGGCGCACCGTACCGTGCTGTATGCGCAGACAGAGCGTAATGCAGTAGCGCTCTTACGAGAAACCTTTCGGTCAATGCAACCAACACATCCGGCGTAAATCTGCTGGGCAGATTTACGTGCAGGCCCACACGTTCCAGCGTTTACCTGGACGACGTGGGCGCGCAACGAAGTGCGAACGGTTGCCGTTTTGCGCAGAGGGACTCCGCACAGGACCGGTGAGGCGACACGCCGAGACCAACCGCCAAAGAGCGGATGAACCGGGAGTCACGCGCTAAGGTGACCAACCAAGTTGGTGTGTTCTAGGATGCACCACCAGCCCAGAAGGGCTTGCGGAAATCCGCAACAACCAGAATCGGAGGACCTCACCAGCGGCTCTCGAATGTCATGCGAACAACAGGGCGATGGACTCCGCCGCTGCCGAACTGACATTCATAAGGTCCGCTCCGAGGTACTTCGCTTGCTACGGTAAAAAGATTTCGTCGAAAGGCAGGATCCGCCGAAGCGGTAAACTCCCATCGATATAATCTAGTCTAAAGGCGGGCTACGGGCTCGTCAACTACTTTTTTGCGATTGGGGCAAGATTCTCCGAATTTTCCCACTCACCTTCCATTATTGCCGTAACCTGCTGTCAAATAAAAACTTACAGAGATGGGGTCAGGAACGGTTGAAGCTCGAAAAGAGCTGAAAGACCGCAAATACGGTAGCAAACATGGTGAGAATCCCGCTTGGTTGTCCCGCGGTAATGCAAGAAGCCCCCCAGGACTCGTTCCAGCAGGCCCGTTGGCGTGCCCTTCCTGCTCTTTGTAACACGAAAGTCCTCCTGGGAAGGCAGGTCGACTTCAACGGTTTGCGGAGCAAGCCCATGAAGTCATGTTCGATGATATCGTTTGCGCCGGTTTGGCACGTTGACTGATTTGCGGTTCGTCCCGGGTCGATTCCTGACAGCGCACCATCGGCGCAAAAATGACGCGGCAGGATCCCCTCTAGCTTCCAGCTATTTTCCCGCCGCGTCGGTGACCAACACCCCTCCCCAAAGGTGTCAAGTCAAAGAAAGCCTAGTTCGGCTTGCCAGCGAGTCAAACCTGGTTGGCTTTTTCAACTTTGCAACCACGTTTGCGATGGAGTCCCGTGTTTTTTGCTGACGACTTGCAGCAACACTGCCAATCGCTGTTGGCAGAAAGCAACATCCGGGGTTGCCAAAAGAGTACAAGCGTCAGCCCACAACACAAGTTGGCGATATCAAGGGTTTCAATGCCAGTCGAGGCCAATGTCGAGCATGCGGGCAGAATGGGTTAGTTGCCCCGTACTGATTCGATCAATACCCGTGGCCGCGATTTGGGCGACCGACTGGAGGTCGACGCCCCCGGATGCCTCGAGTTGAACCTCCGGCGCCAAACGGTCGCGGAGCCGAACGGCTTCTCTGAGTAGGTTGCAACTCATGTTGTCGAGTAAAACGATATCGGGATGTGCGGGCAGAGCTTTTGCTAATTGCTCAAGCGAATCAACTTCGATTTCAAGTATCAAGTCGTCGGTTGGCAAGGACGAGGCGACTTTGGCAAGGAAATCTCGCGTTTGCTGAACAGCTTCTGCCGGATCAAGGTTTTGCGAACGTGCGATTGCCAGATGGTTGTCTTTAATCAGGACTGCATCGTAGAGGCCAGTCCGGTGGTTGCGCCCACCACCGCAGCGTACCGCGTATTTTTCCAACCGCCGCCAACCTGGAGTTGTTTTTCGGGTATCGTAGACTGGAACTCCGGTATCTTTCACTTGGCGGGTGAACTTGTTCGTCAGGGTGGCAATTCCCGATAAACGTCCCACCAAATTCAGGAGTAGTCGTTCGCAGGTGAGCATGTCGCGGGCGAGGCCATTCATGTGGGCGATCATTTCTCCGGCAGCGACCTGGTCGCCGTCGCTGACCAGATTTTTCCACCGCACGTTGGCTTGCATTTCGTCCAGGGTTATTTCGGCTGCACGCAGGCCGGCAATCACACCTGGCTCGCGAGCGACAAACATGGCGTCCCCCTGTTGATCGGCAGCGACCAGGGCCAGGGTGGTCCAGTCGTGCCAGCGGTCTAAATCTTCGCGGACTGCCAGGCGGATGATTTGTCGACAATCATCCTCCAGTGCTGCATCCCACTGAAGTTGGTGAAAATCTTTAGCCATGACAACGGTTAGTATCGTCGAACAGCAAGTTCGACGGCAACCACTTGCCTGGTCTGGTGGTCTGGGGGGCTCTGTTTGCCGAGCCACGCGTGGGGCCAATTCACGGTGCCCGACGTGAGCCCCCCTCTGTGGGGCGGCTTCGAAAACTCGTGCCACTCGGTAGAATTAGTCCATGCCAGCTGAAATAAACCACCACCGAAAGCCTGATTGGCAGCCGCTTCTCCGACGAGTGGATCAGGTTGGGGTGGCGCTGCTCGTGTTGTCTGCCTTGATCGCAATGGCTACTTACTGGTTTGTCAGTGGCGGTCACCGAGGTCAACTCATCGAGATCGACCGTGCCACCCCTCTGCAAGCGGTGTTTCTGGTGAATATCAACGAAGCCGACCCAGCCGAACTTGCCCAGCTGCCCGGTATTGGTAAGGAATTGGCTCGCAGAATCGTAGCTTCTCGGGAGCGGGAGGGTTTGTTTCTCGAGGAGCAAGACCTGCTTCGTGTGAATGGAATAGGGGCCCGCACGCTTGAGCGGATTCACCCCTTCCTGCTTCCCATGTCAACTTCCAACGCCGGGCAGGAGCGATTTTCCACCACCGCTGGTCCCTCGCAGGTTCTCAACGTAGATTAAAGTCACGAGCCTGGGGACGCCCCAGCCAATTCCCGCAAGAGCGGGTCGACACGCTACCTGCTCACTTACGACGGTGATTTCCTATGGAATTTTGTCTTGAAAGTCCGTTTCAGCCAGCCGGCGATCAGCCCGAAGCGATCCGAGCGCTGCTGGATGGCATCGGCAGCGGCAAGCAGGAACAAGTCCTCATGGGCGTTACGGGTTCGGGGAAAACGTTCACCATGGCCAACGTGATCCAGGAATTGCAGCGGCCCACGTTGGTCCTCTCCCACAACAAGACGCTGGCAGCACAGCTCTACTCGGAATTCAAAGAATTCTTTCCGCACAACGCGGTTACCTATTTCGTCAGCTATTACGACTACTACCAGCCCGAGGCCTACATTCCACAGCGTGACATTTACATTGAGAAAGATGCCTCGATCAATGATGAGATTGACCGCTTGCGGTTGGCAACCACCAGCGCATTGATCAGCCGTCGCGATGTGATCGTCGTGGCAAGCGTTTCCTGTATTTACGGGCTTGGTTCTCCAGAAGACTACAAGCGAATGATGGTTAGCGTCAGTCAGGGGGGCACGCTGGATCGGGACGAGATGCTTGCCAAACTTGTCGACATCCGATATGAGCGGAATGATACCGATCCGGCACGGGGAAAATTTCGCGTTCGGGGAGATTCGGTTGAGATTTGGCCCTCCTATGAAGAATTCGCCTATCGCATTGAATTCTGGGGAGACGAAATCGAGCGACTCTCCATCATTGATCCCACGTCAGGTGACACGATTAACCAACTCAATCAGGTTTGTATTTATCCAGCGAAACACTTTGTCCTGCCTGCGGAAAGGATCGATCGAGCCGCCGATGAGATTCGCGCTGAACTCCGCGAAAGGCTCGAGTACTTTCGCAAAGAAGGCAAAATGCTTGAAGCCCAGCGGCTTAATGCGCGTACCCGTTACGACATTGAAATGATGCTGGAGGTTGGCTATTGCCCAGGGATTGAAAATTACAGTCGCCCGTTGTCAGGGCGTTGTGCAGGAGAACCACCCTACACCCTATTCGATTTCTTCCCGAAAGACCTGCTCCTGTTCGTTGATGAGTCTCATGTGACCTTGCCACAAGTTGGTGCTATGTTCAACGGCGATCGTAGTCGCAAGATGACCCTGGTCGAGCACGGGTTTCGCTTGCCAAGTGCGCTCGACAATCGCCCTCTTCGATTTGAAGAATGGCGCGAACGAATCAATCAAGCCATTTACGTTTCAGCCACGCCCAATGACTATGAACTGAAACAAACTGGCGGTGAAGTGGTGGAGCAAGTGGTGCGGCCCACGGGATTGCTGGATCCCGAAATTGAAATCGTACCTGCCCGTAACCAGGTCTCACACTTGTTGAAAGAAATCCGCGAACGCGCAGAAATGAGAGAGCGGGTTCTGGTTACGGCGCTCACCAAACGTTTGGCGGAAGACCTTGCAGAATACTTCGCCCAGCAGGGTGTGTTGTGCAAATGGCTACACAGCGAGTTAGACGCCTTCGAACGCGTGGAACTCTTGCGCGACTTGCGGAAAGGAATATTCCAAGTGCTTGTTGGCGTCAATCTGCTTCGGGAGGGATTGGACCTGCCGGAGGTTTCACTCGTTGCAATTCTCGATGCCGACAAAGAAGGTTTCCTCAGAAGTGAAACCTCTTTGATTCAGACAATTGGCCGTTCGGCGCGAAACGTCAATGCCAAAGTGATTATGTATGCTGACAAAGTGACTAATTCGATGCAGCGGGCAATCGAAGAAACGGATCGTCGACGGGCCCTGCAGAAGGCCTACAACGAAAAACATGGAATCACGCCCGAGACGGTCCGCAAGGCAATTCATGGGGGCATCGAAACTGACGCTGCCGCACATGCTAAAGCAAATGCGGCCGTTGGGCGATCGGATGAAACGGTTTACATCACCGAGGAATACATCAACGAACTCGTAGCCGAAATGATGGCCGCCGCCGACGCGATGGAATTTGAACGTGCCGGCGTGATCCGTGATCGTATTACCACGATGCGGGATGCCATCGGTCAGCCCGTTGATGCGATACAGGACAAAAAACCAGCGGATAAACGAGGACGCAGGCGACGCGGCAGGGGAAAGAAAGAAAGCATTCCGCGACCCAAAAGGGGTATCTGACGGGTTTGGCTGGGTGAATTCATCCGCCCAAATACGATCCCCCCCCGCCCTTAAAAGGCGACCCGGAAGAACCGTTGGGGTTTCCTCGGTAGCGACGGCCTTGAGCGGTCAACGGTGCTGCGGGAGCAGTAAAGAAAACCGCCCCGGCTGGCAACCCCTGCCAGTTCTTGTATCGCGCGTTGCATCGAAGACTACCAATACAAGCGGGGCTCAGCTTTAGAACAAGCCGGCCCCGTTGCTGTGAGAACAAACGGGTCTCAGCACCGTGCCCGTGGCCACAGGCCAGCCAGCCCGGTTTGTTCCCCGGGTGTCTGACTGAGTTTCAAAAATTATTCTGCGGCCTTGTCTGAAGCGTCATCTTTAGCGGCAGGAGCGGCTTCATCCGCGGCGGGAGCGGCTGCATCCGCGGCAGGAGCGGCTTCATCCGCGGCAGGAGCGGCTTCATCCGTGGCTGGTTTAGCGGCCTTATCGCCAGTTGCCGCACCACCAGAGGGTTGTCCACAACCGATGACTAAGGCTGACAAGGCCCCTACAAATAGCAACATGTAGAGCTTCTTCATTGCTAGGTTTCCTTCCTCGAAGATGTGAAAAAAATGAACGGTTACAATCCACCACTTTCAACAATAGGTGAAGTTTGCGATAAGTCAAAACCCACCTGCGAGTGAGCATCCTACTCTTGATTACGCTGACCCGCCATGCTGGCGTATGGTACTAGAACCTAACATTGTTTTTGATGGTTGGCCGCTGGTCAACGGGTAAAATAGGTTGCGTTTTTGATGGTTGGCCGCTGGTCAACGGGTAAAACAGGTTACAGACCACTAAAAATCGGCAAGATTACTCTAACCGGTAAAGTTTCCCATCGGCTATCGGGTGCGTTGCTTGAGGACGGTTTCACACTTATCTGACGTGTCGGTCGTTGCCGACCCTCAGTAGGGAGGCATTGGCGAAGTTCGCTGCAAACCACAGATCAGGGGAAATCGGAGCGGCACGAGGAGGCCGACTGGAATGAAAACCATACAGCTACTTTTGTCGGTGTTTGTAGGGATTATTTCGATGGGGCACGTCGCCGCAGCCCAGGACCCAAACACCCGGGGAGAATCGTTTACTGACAATGTTCAGGAGGATGACTGGGACTACAAGCCGTCGTATGTTTACCAGCCAAATCCTAAAGCAATCATCCATCAAAAAGCACAAGCTCGTGCATTGCAACGGATATCGCGCATGACAGCAATGCGGTGGTACGGCATGGTCAACGAGCGTCCTACAGCGAGTCCCACTCCATTTTCGGCCCTCTACAGCCCAGTCTGGCAAATGCCGGGTGGACGGCCCTATGCGTGGAACTACCGCAGGACCCCGTCAGTCCTTGTTTTCACGCACTGAAGTCGGTTGCAGATTTCTTCCATACGATCCCCCAAGGGTTGGCATGACATTGCCTTGTCCCGCCCGCCAAATTAGTTTGCCCACGTGGCGAGTTCGTTTGCCCACGTGGCGGCCGGCGTTCCGCGATGCACAGTTCGGCCTCATTGCCGTGTAGCGGTTCAGTCTTGGCCACCCATCGGGCCGTTTTTAGCCGGCAATCCGCAACAGGGGTGGACTTTGATGCGTGGCCATCAACTCGTGTATGATCAGGTGCACGGACCGTTCCAGTGATCGTGTGTCGATCGCATCGATCGACGGTTGGTCACGGTAGCCATGCTCTGCGGCCAACAGTCCTGCCTGGCGACGGACGACCTGCCTTGCGCGGGCCCGTACGTAACCGCGAGCCTGGCTCGGAGTCATGTCGCGCCACCTGCTGTCAAGACGGATACGTATATCGGTAAGACTTCGCTCGACGGCCGTTTTTGCCAGCGCGTCGAAACGGGTTTTGCTAGTTGGAAAGAGAACTTTCTGAATGTGACGATACATTTTTTGGCTGGCAACGGGCGTAGATTGTTCTGTGGGATAGCATGGTTGAACGACCGCGGTTGTCCAACGATTTCTCCCCGCGACCACAAAGTCTGAAGAGCAGTCACTGGACGTCTACAAGAGATCGAACTGTTGCCGAGAGTTCCTCCATTGAGTATTTGGAGCCACGAACAGCCCGCCTAACCGGTTCTTCTTACAGCACCAACCAATCGCCCTAGCTAGCAATCCTTGTAAGGGGCGAGACTCTCCGTTGAAATCGCATGAACTTGACGGATGGGGAGGGTTTTCTTAACTTATGGGCAAGATTTACAGGTTAAGGGGTCGAATTCTGTAGGGTGGTGGCCTTTCTATCGTGGTCTGACTGGTTCCTTGGGCAGCTTGCCAGGATAGCAGTCGATATCTGCGGTATTTTCCAGCTGCAGAATATCAGGGCGCCGTGGCCAAGTGGCTAAGGCATCGGATTGCAAATCCGACATCGCCGGTTCGAATCCGGCCGGCGCCTCTTAAGTGAACCTCGAGGAACGGATGTTTCTCGAGGTTTTTTTTGGGGAGGCGTAGAAAAGTGAAAAAATCGATTTTCCTTCGACCGGGCCGTGGGTTGGCCGCATTGCGGTAAGCCCCAGGGAAAAACAAGAGCGCAGCAAGCCATAGCTCGAATGACGGTTCCGCAGCAAAACTGCTACAACATCCATTGTTGCCAATCGCAACTTGCCCATTCCGATGACAGTCGATTTGAGAAAACCGAAATCGTGTACGCTGCCGAGAGGTGGCACGAGAGCCAGGCCAAGGCGCACTTCAGGAAAACTCGAGTGATTTTCGACCTTGGGCTATGCTGAAGGGGGGTGGCGGTAAGCGGTTTCCCAAGAATTGCGCGACAGCGATTACTCGCAGCGAACGAAACCGTTGGATCGTCACAACCAGGGACAGCCTTTTGCTCGTTCCCTTGGCAACGGCACTTGCCTCCCAGTTTTCGGCGACTCACGCGCGTTGCTGGTAAATACGACTGGTCCCTGTTTCCTTGTTCGGTGTTTGGCGTCGATGGCAAATCCTGCTCGCAAGGTGCTTTTGGTTGGTTGGGACGCAGCTGATTGGAAGGTCATCCACCCGCTGATGGACGCGGGCAAAATGCCGACCGTGAAGCGGTTGGTAGAAGGTGGGTCGATGGCGAACCTGGCGACCTTGCATCCGGTGCTCTCGCCCATGTTGTGGACGAGCATCGCAACCGGCAAACGACCCTTCAAGCACGGTATTCATGGTTTCACCGAGCCGACTCCCGACGGGCACGCAATTCAGCCGATCACGAACCTTTCGCGCAACACCAAGGCGATCTGGAACATCCTCACTCAGCAGGGTTTCTCGAGCCACGTGGTGGGGTGGTGGCCGTCGCATCCGGCCGAGCCGATTCGCGGCGCAATGGTATCGAACCATTTTCAGCGGGCGGTAGGACCGCCCTCAGAGGCGTGGCCGCTTCCGGCGGGCGCGGTTCACCCGGTTCGGCTGGGTGAAACACTGGCTGCCCTGCGTTTGAATCCGAATGAACTGCTGGCCGAACACATTCTTCCGTTCATTCCTCGCGCTGCCGAGATTGACCAAAAGGAGGACCGGCGGCTCGCCTCGTGCGCGAAGATCCTGGCCGAATGCACGACGGTGCATGCCGCTGCCACTTGGCTCATGAAGCACGAACCTTGGGACTTCATGGCGGTTTACTACGATGCGATTGACCACTTTTGCCATGGATTCATGCGGTACCATCCACCCCGTCAGGAGCATGTGCCAGAAGCAGAATTTGAACTGTACAAGGGCGTGGTTGAGGCCGGGTATCGTTACCACGACATGATGCTCAACACGTTGCTCCAAATGGCGGGTCCCGACGTCACGGTGATGCTCATCTCGGACCATGGTTTTCATCCCGATCACTTGCGGCCGAGAGTGATCCCTGCCGAGCCGGCTGGTCCGGCACTGGAGCACCGTGACTTTGGAATTTTTGTGATTCATGGTCCCGATATCAAAGCCGACACGTTGTTGCACGGGTTGAACTTGCTCGACATTGTGCCCACTTTGCTCACGGTGTTTGGCTTGCCGATCGGTGCAGACATGGATGGCCAGGCGATCCTGGAAGCATTCGAGACGTGTCCCAAAATAACGACGATTGCGAGTTGGGATGAAGTGGCAGGTGAAGCCGGGCTCCACCCTCAAGATTTGCAGCTTAATCCGGTTGAGGCGCAAGAGGCGGTCCAGCAGTTGGTTGCGCTCGGCTACATCGAGCCGCCGGGGCCAGACCACGAGAAAGCGATCGACCGTACCGTTCGAGAACTGCGTTACAATCTTGCCCGAGCGTATATGGACGATAGCCGTCACGTTGCTGCCGCAGAGATTCTCGAAGAACTTTATCTTCGCTGGCCGAATGAGCACCGCTTTGGTGTGCAGCTGGCCACCTGTTATCAGGCGCTCGATCGGATTGCCGACTTGCGTTTGGTGGTCGAGGATCTGAGCACCCGGCGGAGGGTTGATGCCGAACAAGCCCGCGAGGAGTTGCGCCAGTTTCTACAAGAGCTTCACGTGCGTCGGGAACAACGGGAGTCCCAGCCACAAGCGGGAGCCACCCCGGCGGAGTCTTCCCCTGCGATGGTCGAGGAATTAGCGCAGCTTGACCTGGAGATGGCCAGGGATGTGCCAGCCGCGCCCCCAGCCCCACAACCGCTGTTGAGCCAACAGGAGTGGCATCGTTACCGCGATTTGCGGAGTCGTTCCCGCTACAATCCACATGCTATCGACTATCTTTGGGGCTACGTTGCGCTGGCCGAAGGTGATTACGAGCGTGCTCTCAGTTATTTGTTGGCATCGGAAAAGCTCGATGCCCAGCGACCAGGGCTGCATTTGCAGATTGGCGAGGCGTACCTCAACTTGCGTCGTGCAGAGGATGCGGAGCGAAGTTATCAACGAGCGATTGCGATTGACCCAGAGAATCCCCACGCGCATCTGGGACTTTGCCGCAGCTACTTGCTGAGGCGGGAGAATCAGCGTGCAGCCGAAGCGGCACTGCGATCCATCGGCTTGCTTTACCAGCACCCGATGGCACACTATCGTCTGGCGGTTGCCTTGCACCGAATGGACCGTATTTTGCCGGCAGTCGAGGCGTTGCAGGTGGCGATTTCGCTCAATCCTAACTTCCCCGAAGCGCATCAACGCCTGGTAGCCCTATACAGGAATCGACTCGGTGATCCCAACAAGGCGGCCGAACATCGCAAACTTGCCGCGGAAATGCGGCTGGCTCGCCGTCAAGCGGTCGCGGCCAGTCAAAGGTACCAGTCATCCCGTGTGGGTGGCCAACTACGTCACAGGGAAGACGACGCGGACCTGCCGACGACACCCAAGTCGACCGCAGAGAGCAAGGAAATTGTCACGCCATCCGATCCTGATAAGTACGTTACGGTGGTCAGTGGTTTACCTCGTAGCGGAACTTCACTGGTTATGCAGATGCTCGCTGCTGGTGGGATGACGGTTCTTTCCGACGGTCGCCGCGAGGCGGATGACAGCAATCCACGGGGATACTTCGAATACCAACGGGTCAAGAATCTGAAGGCCGACAATGCCTGGTTAGGTGAATCGCAGGGGAAGGCGGTTAAGATCATTGTCCAGTTGATGCCGTACGTGCCGCCTGGCTATCGTTACCGGGTGGTGGTCGTCGAGCGTGATCTGGACGAAATTGTGGCCTCCCAACGTGCCATGCTTGAGCGCGAGGGTCGGTCGGGTGCCCAGATTTCAGACGCACAGCTCAAGCGGGTGTTTGCGGCGCAAAGTTCTCGTGTGCGCCGCTGGATGCAAAATCAGGGTGGTATCGACGTCCTCACGGTCCACCACCGCCAGCTCATTGAAAACCCTGCCTTGCCCTCGGCTCAAATCGCGGAATTTCTCGACGGCCAGGTCGACGTTGAACTCATGGCGAAGGTGGTTGACATGTCGCTCTATCGCAGTCGCCGCTGAGTTGTGTTGTATGCCGTTGAGCGTCTGCTTTCTGGTGTTCAAAGTGCGGAGAGGCGGTGTCTAAAGCCAACAGGGGGCCGCTGTGGGTTTGTCTGAGGAGTTGTAGCGACGGCGGGGCCACCAAGCCACGGATGGGTGTCGGAAACGGGATCGTGGGGTGTCCTTGCTGTGAGGTGGATCCCCTAACCTTCAAGCGAGGCTGCCATTGCGGACAAGACTTCTCCAATCGAGCCGCGAATGACCAGGTCGGCCAGGGGATCGACCGGGGTTTCGTCGCGGTTAACGATGATGAGCTTTGCGCCGCACTGTTTGGCGATGACCGGCAGATTGGCCGCTGGGGTGACGACCAGGGAAGAGCCGACGGCGAGCATTACCTCTGCAGTTTGGGACCAGTCTGTAGCTTGCTCGAGCACGTCGGCTGGCAGCGATTGACCAAAAGAAACGGTGGCATGTTTGAGCCGGCCTTCACATGCCGGGCATGGTGGCGCGCGGTTTTGGCGTGTGAATTGCTCCACGAAGGGGTCGATGTCGAAGCGGGTTCCGCAGTCGAGGCAGGTGGCCTGGCGTGCCGTGCCGTGGAGTTCCAGAACATTCTCATTGCCGGCCAATTGATGGAGCCCGTCAATGTTTTGGGTGATCACACCGCGAATCCGGTTTTCATGTTCCCACGCGGCAAGCGTGAGGTGCCCGACACTGGGTTGGGCTTTGGCAAAGTCGGAGTGGCTTTCACATTTTTGCCTCCAGTACTCGTGTCGCGCCTGGGCACTAGTCAAGAACTCGTCGTAGTAGACGGTCCGGTATTTCGACCACACACCACCGGGCGAGCGGAAGTCGGGAATGCCGCTTTCAGTGCTAATCCCGGCACCGGTGAGCACAACCGCCCCACGAGCGGTTCGCATCCACGTGGCAGCCTGTTCAACCGAATTTGCTTCAAGGGCCATCAGTGTTGTCTTTGTCCTGTTAAGAATCTGGCCGAAAGCCGGGCAAGAATTCAAGCCGCAAAATTCAGGCAGTCAGCCATCGAAAACTCGTCCTCTGTGCAACCGGGCATGGTTGGGAGGCCGGCAGACTGTTTTGACGGCTGCAGCGAACCAGGCACCGACCGGTGATTGTACCAGGCTGGAGAGGTTTCGGGAAAACAGGCTGTAGGGGGGGGGGTGAAGCCAGGTCCACGCGAGTGGACACATTTGACAACTCGTGGAGTCTCAATTAGTCTCCAACTTAGAGCTATGGCTTACGCTCTTTTCAAGTTTTCGGTCCTTCCGAACGGATTTAATAGTCGACGACACCGTCAGACGCGAAAAGTTGTGGCGGACTTGCGAGACCAGGTTTATGGCTTTCAGTGACCGCCTCGTTTTGTGGTGGGTTGTCCTTTCTAAAGGGTGCGGCGATGCAGACATTTCAAGGAAACTTACTTATTGGTGGACTGGCGCTTAATAACGTCGAGGGCATTTTGTGCGACGACGAGTCAGGTACACCGTCGAATTGGTCTGGCCAGTTTCGAATTGATCCTTGTCAACACGAGGTCTTGGAAATAGATCGCCAGTACTTGCTTATGCTTGACGATGGGCGAAACCGCGAGGTCGTGCTCACCGAAATTCAACTTGAATCGGAAGACGGTGCTGTCGTTTGTGTCTTCGAAGATGTGCCGAACGTTCGTCGACCCAAGTGAAGCGGATTGGATTCATGCGGTGACCAAGTTGAATTGCCTCAGTTTTAGCGGAGTGAAAGCTGCGTGGATCGGCGTTGCGGTACCGCTGGCGAAGCTGTTCCGCAAAGGGTACGAACTTTTCGAAAACCGGCTCTAGCTTCAGGAGCTAGCGGGCTTGCGTCACTCTCGGTATGCTTTCAACTTAGGGCTGCCCTCAGGTCACCGATTGCCGCCCTCCTTGAGTTGGCGAATAGGGCGAGTTGGCGAATAGGGCGTGTGAGCGGTTGTGCTGGCTGGTCTTGTTCGTTCGTAGGTCCAGGGGAATTGTCATGCCACAGTTAAAGCTAGGTATCCCGGCCGGAAGTTTGCAAGAGGCAACAGCCGAGTTGTTCCGTCGCGCCGGTTACCAGATTTCGTTCCGCTCTCGGAACTATTTTCCCGTGATCGACGATGACGAAGTCGAATGCATGTTGATCCGGGCACAAGAGATGGCGCGTTACGTCGAAGATGGTGTTCTTGACGCGGGACTGACCGGGTACGACTGGATTATGGAAACCGGCGCCGATGTTCACGAGGTTGCCGAACTGGTTTTTTCCAAGGTGAGTCGTCGCCCGGTGCGTTGGGTCCTTTGCGTACCGAATGATTCGCCGGTCAAGACGGTGGCTGACCTGGAGGGAGCTCGAATTGCGACCGAGGCGGTTGGCCTGACCGAACGATTCTTCAAACAACACGGGGTTACGGCCAAGATCGAGTTCAGTTGGGGTGCCACCGAGGTCAAGCCACCCAAGTTGGCCGACGCCATCGTCGAAGTCACCGAGACGGGAAGTTCCCTGCAGGCCAACAATTTGCGGATTGTCGAAGAGGTCCTGCAAAGCACCACCCGGTTCATTGCCAATCGGGGCGCTTACCAGGATAACTGGAAACGCCAAAAAATAGACGATATCGCCTTGATGCTCCAAGGCGCGATTGCCGCCGAAGGAAAAGTGGGATTGATGATCAATGTTCCACAGAAATGCCTGCCGCAGGTCTTGAAGCTTCTGCCGGCAATCCAAAAACCGACAGTCTCCAGCCTCGCCGATAGCGATTGGGTCGACGTGATTACCGTGCTCGATGAAACCGTTGTGCGGACGATTGTGCCGCGGTTGAAAGAGGCTGGCGCGCGAGGGATTGTTGAATATCCACTGTCGAAAGTTATCGAATAGCAGGTTTGCCGCACCACAGGTGTTCGGTGTGGCTTACGCCGTTGTGATTGACGGTCACGCTTGTCGGAGTAGAGCCGCTTGTTGCTTTCGATTTTTTGACCAGTGAAAATAGACCAGGGGGTCGAGCGACCGCACATCGATGTTCTCGTCCACTACCGCCAAATGCGCCCAGATCGAAGCCTCGCTAATTTCCTTGCGAAGGGGGCTGCTTGAAGGAGGTTTGAATCGGCATTGGTCTCGCGGTGTGCCCCACGCCACTGCGGCCAACTGAGAGAAGTCTCGGCGGCCGTTCGTGGAAAAAAGCCAACCGACACCAACGTAAAAGTGGTCAGGAGTGTCTGGTGGCGACTTTGCGTGAGTGTTGGCCCCTTGGACTGAGCAAGTCTGGTGAAGGTTTCACAAGTTACCTAGAGTTGTCGTGCGAGTCTTGGACGAAAGGTCAATTTACCGGGGATACGCGGCTCCTGAAATTTGTGCGGCAACGTCCTTGAGGCTCAAATAAAGCCGCTTTTGACAGGCGATCGGTAGCGGGATTCTCCGGTCGACTACCGATACCGTGTGCTATCCTGTACGGACCGAGGAGTGGGAACACGGTTGAGAAGTCCCGGAAATAGTGGAATTATGGGGATTTTTACCCTTGTTCTGGTATTGACGGTCGCGAAGGACAGTATTTTACTATTATCTCTGCGACCCCTACGACGACACTGACATGAAAGGAGTGACGATGGTAAAGCGGAAAACAGCTAAGGCAAGCACAGGCAAGAAGGCGTTGACCAAGTCGCAAGTTATCGCGACGTTGGCCGAGAGCAACGAATGCTCGAAGAAAGAGGTTGCGAGTTTGTTCGATGAACTTGCAACGCTGATTGGAAAAAACCTTGGTAAACGAGGACCTGGGGTTTTTACGATTCCTGGCATGGCAAAGATCAAGGTCGTGCGCAAGCCTGCAACCAAGGCTCGCAAGGGTATCAATCCATTTACAGGTGAAGAAACAACTTTTAAGGCGAAGCCAGCCAGAAACGTGGTCAAGATCACTGCGCTGAAGGCCTTAAAGGACATGGTGTAAGTGGGGTTGGCCGTTGGGGGCTTTCCTGAGACCCTCGAAGGCTGAATCCTGCCGGACTGAGTCTTTCTTCGATCGAAACCCGGTTAGCGTCGGAACGAAGCTCCTGGGGTGTCGGCGACCTTGTTGTTATCGAGGTTGCCGCCACCTTTTTTTGTTGGTTCCGCACAGTCAAGTCTCTTGTACTCTCTTGGTGGCGTGCTGGGATGCTAACCGATAGCCTGGACATGCCATTTTCTGGTAAGGCCAAATTTTGTGGTTTACATCGCCAGTGGGATTGCGAGGTGGCCTGTTTGTTGGCGCACCACTGCAGTTCCTGACCGTTGTTGGGGAGTCGGTGGCCTGTGATTTTTTGAACACTGGTGATTCTCTGAGAAAAAGAGAACGAACGGTACAGAGCCGGTTTCGGAACAAAGAACCTGTGATCCACGTTCGGGACTGAAACACCCTGCTGAAAAGCGTATAATGGAGAGGCGTATGTTTGGGCCGAACTGCGCTGGGCAGGTTTCACTGTGCTGGGCAGGTTTCGCGGTTAAAATGGAGATGGAGATTTAAAGTAGAGGAGAGAAAGTTGCGGCACGGGCTGTGGTTGGAATTCGCACGGTTGAGCGGCGTGTTCAGGGATGTTGGGTTGCCTGGGAAGTTCTGTTTTCTGTAGGCATCGAGCATGCGTTGATACGAACCTGACTTTGGTGTGGTTTCCAGCAATGTTTCGGAATTCTGTTTGGTTTGTCTGGTAAGAAAGGGATTGATCATGCAACGCTCAGTTCCATTGCGAGATTATCTTTTGGTCGTGAAGGTCGTGAAGGTCGTGGCCACAGTTGTGCTGACTGGTTTGGCTGTCTCTTGGCTTAGGGCCGATGAGCGCCGTCCCAACAGTCCGGGGGAGACAGCCACAGATGTGAAGCGGCAAAGCAAGGAGAAAGAGATGGCTGATTCGAGCAAGTTGGCCAAGGCTACGTTTGGAAATGGCTGTTTTTGGTGTACCGAGGCGGTATTTCAGCAGGTCCACGGTGTAGCGTCGGCCATGTCGGGTTATTCGGGTGGGCAAATCAAGAATCCGACGTACAAGGAGGTCTCAAGCGGTATGACCGGGCACGCGGAAGTGGTGCAGATCACCTATGATCCGAAGCAGGTGTCTTTTCCTGAGTTGCTGGAAATCTTTTACCAGACGCATGACCCGACGACGCTCAACCGTCAAGGAAATGATGTTGGTACCCAATACCGGTCTGCCATTTTCTGTCATGATGAAAAGCAATACCGGGAGGCGACCGGGTATCAGCAACAACTCGATCAATCGGGAGTGTTTGCAAAACCGATCGTGACTGAAATCAGTGAGTTCGAAAATTTTTATCCGGCAGAAAACTACCACCAGGACTATTTTGAGTTGAATGGTCGAGAGCCTTATTGCAGGTATGTTGTGAGTCCGAAGGTGGAGAAGTTCAAGAAAAAATTTGCGGACAAGGTCAAAGCACCTGACGGTGCGGCTGAAGCGGCTGACAAAGTCGTTCGCAAGGATAAGACCACTCAAGTCGATGCCCGGGCGAGGCGCGGAGAAAAAGTGGTAAAAACCAATGCAGAGTGGCGCAAGCAGTTGACCCGCGAGCAATATCGGGTCACGCGTCGCAAAGGTACCGAGGGAGCCTTCGCCGGAGAGTACTGGGATAACAAGGAAGAAGGTACGTATCGATGTGTATGCTGTGGTGAACCGTTGTTTGCCTCAAACACAAAGTTTGAATCGGGGACAGGTTGGCCCAGTTTTTTCAAGCCGATCGCTGTCGGCATGATCAAAGAGAAAGAGGATCGGGGATTTTTTGTGATCCGCACCGAAGTCTTATGCAATCGGTGCAATGCCCATTTGGGACATGTATTTAACGACGGGCCGAATCCGACTGGTTTGCGTTACTGTATTAACTCGGCAGCCCTCGATTTTGAGTCGGCCGAGCAGCCTGACCAGGGCGAGCACGATTGATTGGGATGTCCGCCCCGGTTTGACGCAAAAGAAGCCCCGGGTTGACGCCACAGAAATGGTTGCCAGAATGGTGGTTTCTGGTGATTTTTATATTTGCAGATTTGCAGGCTAACATGGGAAAAACACTTGATTTAGGTTGTCGTATCGAGATCTACTCCATGGACAAGCGGTGTCACGACATCTCGATGGGACTTTACCACCGAGACCTTGCAGGAGAATCGCAGTTTCTGGTGCACACCTACAGCTCGGTGGTGGGGGCAAGCGAACGAGTGGCCTTTATTCGTCAGACACTCGTCACGATGCTTGGACTGGAGCCGGCTGAAGAAGAAGGTCAGGGCTGGTTGCGGTTCCCGTGCCGTTACGAGCACAAACGAACGATAAAACGTGCCTTTCTTGATTTGTGCAAACTTGAGACGGGTGCAGCTCTGGAAGTCAAGCCGCTGACGGCATTCGACAAGAAAGCAGAGGGAGACCTTACCGCCAAGCCTTTGGGTGATGGTCGCTACCGCATTCAAGCGGCGGGAGATACTCCGGCCATGGCCAAACGTACCGTCGCACTTGCTCGAGGATTTGCAAAACTTTGCGAGATGGAGTTTTTGGAGGGGGACGAGACAACGGTTTGTTTCCCCTGTCGTCAAAGCCATGACAAAATCATTGGTATGATGATGTTTCGCGCACAGAACGTACGAGCTGCAATGAAAGAAGAGGAAATGGCGGCTGGTCGCGGAATGTTGGCTGCTCCCAGCCAACAAGAATAAAACGTCACAGTGGCTTGCTCGGACGGTCGCCACGGTTGTTTTCGCCAGAGGTCTGCTACATGGTTACCCAGAACAGGTTGATTTACCGCGTATGAACGCATCTTCTCCCGTTGCCCCGATGACGAGCCGCCAACGTGTGCTGGCCGCTTTGCGTCGTGAACCGGTTGACCGCACTCCGGTTTGTAATCCAACCTCGGTAGCGACCGTTGAATTGATGGACCTGGTCGGCGCGAATTTCCCACTGGCGAATCGTGATCCGGAGAAGATGGCTCGCCTGGCGGCAACCGGGCACACAGAGCTTGGCTTCGATACGGTCATGCCCGTCTTTTCGATCATTCAGGAGTCATCGGCCCTGGGTTGCAGGATGCAGTGGGAGGAAAAGGACAACTGGCCGACCGTCAGGATGAACGAGCCGATCTGGTCGGAGCCGGAGGATATCAAGATTCCGAACAACCTTCTCACGCACCCCGATACGAAATGTGTGCTTGACGCGATCGGCATTTTGAAGAAAGAGTTTGGAGACGAAGTTTGCGTGATCGGTAAAACGATGGGCCCGTGGTCGCTTGGCTACCATTGCTTTGGCGTCGAAAAGTTTCTGTTGATGTCATACGATGATCCAGGTAAGACGATGCAATGCCTGGAGAAAATGAAAAAGGCTACGGTCGATTTTGGGCGGGCACAGCTGGAAGCCGGCGCCGATGCAGTTACACTTCCCGACCACGCCACGGGGGATCTTGTGAGCGGCGATTATTACGATCGCTTTCTCAAGGAAATGCACCAGGAATTCGTAACGGATATTCCAATCCCGATCATTCTGCACATCTGTGGCAGGACCGTGGATCGGATGGAGTTCATTGCCCAAACCGGAATGGCCGCTTTTCATTACGATTCGAAAAACGAACCGGAAGAATCGATGGATGTGGTCCAAGAGCGGATCTCACTGGTGGGGAACATTAACAACCCCGAAACGCTTTATGCCAAGGGGCCAGAGACTGTGCGAAAAGAGGTCTACAAAAACCTCGACGCGGGGATTCAACTCGTCGGTCCCGAATGCGCCATCCCTTTGCAGACTCCGATTGAGAATCTCAAAGAGATTCTACTGGCGGTCAAGGATTGGCACAGCGAACATGCAACTTAGAAGATGCTGGAAATACTTATGAGTGTCTTGCTGGATCGAATTGCAGCTGACAAAACGTTGGTTTCCGACGGAGCGACCGGTACCTACCTCCAGACTAACGGTTTAGAGCCGGGTGGGTGCCCCGAGCTGATGAACGATACACATCCGGAAGTGATTCGACAAATGGCCAGGAATTATTTTGATGCTGGCTCTAACCTGGTGGAGACGAATTCCTTCGGGGGCAACCGTTATATGCTCAAGAAGTACGGTCAGGGAGAGCGGGTGGAGGAATTGAATCGCAAGGGAGCCGAGCTTGCCCGTTCGGTAGCACCAGAAGGTTGTTTTGTGGTCGGTTCGATCGGCCCCACGGGCGAATTTCTGGAGCCGAATGGTGTGGCGACGGAGGCAGAAATGTACTCCGTGTTTTGTGAGCAAGCCCGCAGTTTGGCTGCCGGAGGAGTCGATGGATTTTGTGTCGAGACGATGAGCGATGTGGGCGAAATTAGTCTGGCCATCAAGGCTGCCAAGGAGACCACCGGGTTGCCAGTTGCGGCAACCCTGACTTTCGACAAGGGGCCTCGTGGTTACTTTACCATGATGGGGGTGACCCCAGCCGACGGCGCAATGCGGCTGGCCGAAGCTGGGGCTGACGTCGTGGGAACCAATTGCGGTTTGGCTATCGAACATTTACTGGAGATTGTGGTTGCCATGCGGGGAGCGACCGACCGGCCTATCCTCACGCATGTGAATGCCGGAATTCCCAAGATCGTGGGCAAAGAAATTGTCTATCCTGATTCGCCCGAGCAGATGGCCAAGCATATACCGCAGATGGTCGAAGCTGGTGCCAATATCGTTGGTGGATGTTGCGGGACAGGCCCCGATCATGTGAGAGCTTTTGTCAAAAGTTTGAAATAAGCGTGGTTCGCGGAAGTTGCGATCACGGCGAGCCCTGTTTTTGAGTAGCCCTATTTTTGAGTAGCCCTGTTTTTGAGTAGCCCTGTTTTTGAGTAGTAATGGCTGATTTATCGGATATCCAGAACGAATTTATTCAATCGCAAATCAAGGAGTTCATCGAACGTCCCGAAGAGCGTCGCGAACTCGTCAATCTCTACGTGAAGATCGCGCCGGAATTGCAGGAGATCGCCGCGAATATTATTCAAGGTGACCACATCCAGGTCGATCAAATGACCGTTGCGCAACTTGAGGCTGGCACGACCGCCCTGACGCTGATGGATGATGGTCTCATCGCTGGGATGGGAATCGTCGGTATCAAGTTTCGGGAGAACTTTATTTTCGTGCCGGAGGTGCTGGCCTGCGCCCGTGCAATGAAGGCAGGTATGAAACATATTGAACCTATTCTCTCTGCATCGGGGATTAAGCCAATTGGCAAAGTGATCATGGGAACCGTCAAAGGCGACCTGCACGACATTGGCAAAAATCTCTGCAACATGATGCTCCGCGGATCCGGTTTTGAAGTGATCGACTTGGGGGTGGATATTTCGGCCGATGATTTTATCGAAGCGGTTGAAGAGCACGGTTGTACCGTGGTTGGTATGTCGGCACTGCTCACGACCACGATGCCAAATATGGGACGGACGATCGAGGCCTTCATCGATGCTGACCTGCGCGATGATGTCAAGTTTATGGTCGGTGGTGCCCCCGTGACTGCCGAATTCGCCGACGACATGGGGGCCGACGCCTACGGTGAAACAGCCGTGGAGTGTGTGGATATTGCGAAACGCCTCTGCAAAGAGTCGTAATCCCCTTTTTATTCAGGTATAATCACGGGGGGGCCATGGCGGCGGGGTTATTTTCCCCCGAGCGGCGCGAGTTGGCCGTTTGCCCGTTCGACGAGAATGGTTTTGGCAAGGCTACGAATGCAGACCATCGACCCGGCTGAATTCGAAAAACGCATTAAGCGGATCACGGCGATCTTTAGCCAGATCGTCGAGCATTCCGACAAGCAGGCGCTGGTGCGTTGTCCCTACAAGAATCGGCTCAGTCAATGTACGGCCAAGTTTGGTTGCCGGTACAAGCGGCCTCCAGGAGCCGATAGCGAATTACCCATTTGCACCAGCGATGACCAACTCGACTATCGGTCTGCCTGGGAGTCGACACCCGAATCGGTCGATAAGATGCGGGCACAGCTTCGCGCGGGTTCGTGCCGCTAGCCCCTGGCTTTCTAGGAGTTTTCCAGTCTCTTTAAAGGTCAACCGCGAGGAAATTCCTGGTGAGTTGGCGAATTCTCGATTCCCCTGCCATGAACAGCAGTGAGTTTGATAAGACAGCGTGACGGTGGCTTCGGAGGCAACACCTGTGTTGGGAAATTCACGTCGATTCCATATCGTTTGCCTCTACGATTCGGGGCGAACGTCTGTAACCCGCTGGGACGCAGGGCGACTTCAGGGCCACCAAATCGTTATTGGAAAGTACTTTCTTCTCGATCACGGGTTCACCACGTTCTGTGGATTGCCCGCCAGAAAAGCTTCCAGATTATCGACCGCCGTGTTGAGCAAACGGGCCCGAGCGGCCCGCGTGGCCCATGCAATGTGCGGTGTGATCACACAATTCTTCAGGCCATACAGTGGGTGATCCGCCGCGGGCGGTTCGACCGTTAACACGTCAAGGCCCGCCCCCGCTATTTGGCCGGTCGAAAGTGCGACCGCCAGGGCGGCTTCATCGACGAGCGGGCCACGGGCCGTGTTGATCAGATAGGCTGTCGGCTTCATCAATGCCAATCTTTCGGGATTGACCAGCTTTTTATTTTCGGCGGTCAGTGGACAATGCAGGCTCACAAAATCGCTTTCACGAAAGATCGTTTCCAGGTCAACCATGCGCGTTGGCGCAGTTGATTCAACAGGGTAGGCATCGTACACTAGAACCTTCATGCCAAAAGCACTTGCCAATTGCGCGGTTGCTCGTCCAATACGGCCATAGCCGACAATTCCCATCGTCAAGCCATCCAGTTCAACCATCGGGTGATCCCAGTAACAAAATTCAGGGCAGCTGGCCCAACGGCCATCGCAGACTGTCCCGGCATGGTGGGCAACGTGTTGAGTGAAGTTGAGCACATGGGCGAACACCATTTGAGCTACCGACCGGGTACCGTAGGTCGGAATGTTCGTGACAGGGATACTTCGTTCCCTTGCCGAGTCAAGGTCGACCACGTTGTAACCAGTGGCCAGGACGCCAATGTATTGCAGCTTGGGCAGTGCCGAGATTACGTTGCCTGGCAACAGTGATTTGTTGGTGATCGCGATTTCAGCGTCTTTGGCTCGCTCTTGCACTTCGGCCGGGGCCGATTGATCGTAAATGGTGGTTTGTCCCAGACCTTCCAGCCGGTCCCAGCTCAAATCTCCAGGATTCAAGGTGTGCCCATCGAGGACAACAATCGTGAGTTTTTCTGGGTTCATGTTCTTTTCAGTTTTTGAAGGTTTGTGAGTTATGATTCACCAGTTGGAACGCAACGTAGCCCCATTTCACAACCACGTCAGGCTGCCGTGATCGACTACAGGGGGATACGTTTAACCCGCAAGGTAACGTGACTCTTGCTGGCCGTCAATTTACTCCTCTTCCCCTGGCAGTCGCTACCGGTCAGGAGCGGATCATGCTATCCTCATTCGTCTGGGGATACCGAAGCAACTTTTGGAACTCCGCAGCCATGGTATTTGCGTGTTAGTCCTCCCCCATCATTGAACTTGATGCTTGTGGGAACAGCCGAGACCACATTGGCGCAATTAAAATGATTTGGCCGACTGAGTCTCCTTTTACGGAGAAGGTCGGTCCCAGCATGACAGGAGGATTCGCCATGGCCCCAGTTGGCAAGATGGCAGGAAAAAAAGTGGTGGTGACTGGTTCAGGGACGGGCATTGGACGGGGCATTGCCCTGGAAATGGCCCGCCAGGGTGCCGACGTTGTGCTGCACTATTCGCGCAGCAGTGAGGGTGCACTCTCGGCTGTTGAAGAAATTACCAAGGCCGGTGGAAAAGCGATAGCGTTTTCGGCCGATTTTCGCGAGATTGATCCCCTCAAGGAACTGGCCGACAAGGCGATCGGTTTTCTTGGTGGATGTGACGTGCTGGTCAACAATGCCGGAATTACCCATAACACTCCCTTTGAAGAACTAGAGCCAAAACATTTCGACACCCTGATCAACGTCAACCTGCGGGCCCAGTTCTTCCTGACCCAGGCATTACTTCCGGCTCTGGTCGAGGCCGCCCCGAGCTATGTGATTAATCTCACGTCGGTCCATGCCTTTGCAGGGATGACGGAGCATGCCGTTTACGCAGCTACAAAAGGTGCCATTGTTGCCATGACTCGGGTGTTATCGTTGGAACTCATCCAAAAAGGAGTTCGCGTTAATGCCATCGCACCTGGTTGGGTCAGGGTCGAGAATCAGGAAGCCGTGCTGGGTGATGATTTCGATTGGGACAACGAGACCAAGGTGGTACCAGTTGGTTTTTGCGCGGAGCCGAAAGATATCGCGGAATTGGCAATGTTCCTTGCTTCGGAAGAATCGCGATTCATTTCAGGACAAACCCTGGTAGCCGACGGGGGACAGCTCTCGATCATGCCTTTGGCTGGGGATTTCCGTGAAAGCCGGACAGCCAAGTATGGCAAATGGTATGTGTGAAGTGTGCGTCGGGTCGGCCGTTCCACCGACATCATTGCCAACCTGCATAGGGTGACCTGGTCACTGGCAGGTTTCTCGCGTCCCGTTTTTCCGTTGGCATATCGGTTTTGGTACGCGTTGCGAGTGAGAAACGGTTTGTCGGTCCCGCCGTGAATTTGAGGAGTTCAACGTGGCCGAAAATACTCCCCACTTATCGAGATGTCATTCTCAAGTGAGGTTGTGATGGCCAATTCCAAGAGTGGTTGGAATTCGTTCTTCACGTTATCCAGGAGTTGTTGGTGCCGGAAACACGAAAGCTACGGGTAGGTTTGATTGGAGCAGCAGCCAAAATCGCCGGTCCTTGCCATCGGAATGCGCTGACAGCGATCGATGCGATTGAGCTTGTGGCGGTGTGCGACAAAAACAGCGACGCGCTTCAGCAGATCGCAACCGATCTGGGGATCACGAAACAGTACGATGACTATCGGCGGTTGCTCGCAGACGGTGAAATTGATGCGGTTGACATCATTGCACCTCCTTTTGTGCATCATGAGATTGTCGTGGCGGCGGCCAACGCTGGCAAGCATGTCTACTGTGAAAAACCAATGACCCACAGCCTGGGCGAAGCGCGACAAATGGTTTCCGCCGCTGAAGCAGCTGAGGTAAAATTTGCGGTTGGTGAAAGCTATTATTTTCACTCCCCGCATCGATTGGCTCACCGACTGATCAAGGAAGGCGAAATCGGAGACATCGTTCAGTTGCGGCAAACGAAAGATGTTTGGGTTTTCACACCGGCTGAACATGCCCGGCTCGAAGGGCGCGGGCACGATGTCCCCTGGAGATTTAATCCTCAACTGTCGGGAGGTGGCGAGTTTCCCTTTTTCATGGATCACGGCTCACACCTGTTTGCTTCGGCACGATTGTTGGCTGGCGACCTGGAGATCGAAACGGTTTCGGCGTTGGCCCGTCCGTTTGGGTACGGGCCCGAAGCAGAACGCCGTGGAATTACCGCTGTCACCTGGAACTACGCGGGTGGGGTTGCCGACGGGGTGTGGACCCAAATTGAAACGCCTCCCGAAGCAGGATCCTATGTCGGCTTTCGCACCGAAGTGATTGGTACCCGAGGAACGCTTCGCGTTTTCGGCGAAGGTGGGGGAGCAGCGCCAGGCTGGCCTTACGTTCCACCAGTCACGATACTGCGGAATGGGAGGTCGGTCGATTACCATCTCGATGATGGGCCAGACCGCTCGTGGGTTGCCAACAATTCTTATTATGATGAAGCACACTTTGCAACGCTCAGTCGGTTTGCCACGGCGGTTCTTGAAGATTCTCTGCTGGAATATGATGGTCGCGAAGGCATGAAAGATCTTGCAGCGACGTTGGCAACGATCCGGAGTGCAACCGAAGGACGTGCTGTTCAAGTTGCCGACATGCCGGATGAGTGGAAAGCATATCGCACCAGCTGAGAGGCAGGCATTTTCCGAATTGACCATCCCACCTGGTAAGTTGCTCTTATGAGCAGATCACTGGTTTTGATTGCCGGTTATGTTGCGGCCGAAAAACCCAGACCGTGCTGAAACCGAGGTCGATGTCCAACTCGCGAACCTATTGGAAGTTGTTCAGAAAATCTCCGGTCTGATTGCGCCAATTGACCCGTCCTAGGTAGGTCCTGACGCAGAGAGCTGACTTGCGTTATCATCCAATGGGGGCAAAAGAGGATCTACAGGTTCGAGGAAAACCAACATGCCTTTTTTTAATTTCCATACCGTCGGTCATTTACTGTTTGGGAGTGGGGCGGTAACAAGGTTAGGTGAACATGCCAGGCGTCTTGAGATTGAGAAGATCCTGGTCATTACCGATCCCGTTTTGAAACAGGCTGGACTGGCCGATCGGGTCATCGGTCCGCTGCAAGAGGCCGGCATTCGAACCGAAGTGTTCGACGGTGGTGAGCCGGAGCCATCACTACAAGTTGCGAACGCCGCTGCCGAGGCCGCCCGTGAGGCCGGAGTGAAGGCAGTTCTTGGGTTGGGAGGAGGCAGCAACCTCGATGTCTCCAAGGCTGCTGCAGCGATTCTGTCACATGGCGGATCGGCAGTCGACTACATGGGGGTCGATACCGTGCCAGGTCCCCTTTGCCCGCTCATCGCAATACCGACCACGGCCGGAACTGGTAGCGAGGTATCGCAAGCTGTCATTCTGACCGACGATCAGGCGGGGCTCAAATTGGCGGGGCAAAGTGACCACTTTCGCCCGGCATTGGCATTGGTCGACCCGGAACTTACCTTGACGTGTCCTCCTAAGGTCACAGCCGACAGTGGTATCGACGCCCTCACCCACGCAATTGAGGCTTACACGAACGTCGACTATCGCGAATTTCCTGCCCGCTTAAAACAGGGTGAGGTTTCGCCTTTCGACGGTAACCATCCCCTGGGGGATGCCCTGGCCGAAAAAGCCATCGAACTGATTGGCCAGAACTTGCGGAGAGCGGTCCGCGAACCTGAGAATCTCCAGGCCCGCGAGGGAATGGCCCTGGCTGCCACCCTGGCCGGGATGGCGTTTTCTACTTGTGGAGTGGCAGTCGTGCACGCATTGGAATATCCGATTGGTGCGGCACTGCACATTTCCCACGGCGAAGGAAACGGTCAGTTGCTACCGTTTGTGATGCGGTACAACATGCCTTTTTGTCAGGAACGCATTGCCCGCGTGGGTCAACTCCTGGGAGCCGAAGTTGCCGGGCTTTCCGCCGAGGAGGCTGCCCATCGATCGATCGAAGAAGTCGCACAGCTACGCAACGATATTGGAATTGCCCAGCGGCTGCGTGACTTTGGTGTCACTGAAGATATGCTCGAAGACTTTTCCCGAAAATCGTATACTATCAAACGGTTGATGCGTATTAATCCGCGTGTTCCGACCCAGCAGGAATTACTGGGGATTCTGCAGGAGGCATTCTGATGAGTAAGGTGTCGCTGGTTATGACAATACTTGGTGAAGACCGGGCCGGTCTGGTCGAATCGCTGGCCGACGTTGTCAAACGCAATGGCGGGAACTGGCTCGAGAGTCGCATGGCACATCTGGCAGGACAGTTCGCAGGGATTCTGTGCGTGGAAGTTGAACCGGAAAATGCCGCGCTGCTCACCGATGCACTCCGGGCGCTCGAATCACAAGGTTTGCAGCTGATCGTGCACTCTGAGGCCACACCTGAGGAAGCCTCCGAAGCGCACCAGGGGTTGATTTACCTTGAACTCGTGGGACAAGACCGACCCGGGATCGTCAGTGAGATTAGTCACGTGTTGGCAACGCATGGAGTTAACGTGGAAGACCTCAGCACAGAACAAATCTCGGCAGCCAACTCTGGCCAAAAATTGTTCAGGGCCACCGTCAAATTGCAGTTGCCGTCTGCCGCAGCGGGTGCAAAACTACGCGCGGAGTTGGAACAAATCGCCGCTGATTTAATGGTCGACCTTAATATCCATTAGGGTGGTTCTCGAGAGGTCCCTCTACCCGGTCACCGAAAAGTCATTGCCGCGGATTGCAAACGGGCAAATGCCGAGACGGCGGTCTTGTCCCGGCGGGGAACCGCCGAGCACCCTCAAATTGCAAAAAGAGAGAAGGATGGTTAAACTGCAAGGGGATGGTATCGCTAAGGGGATTTTATGACTGCTGCTGGGAATCGACGAACCCAATCTTGGATCTTACGGGTACTGGTTCCGTGCGGTACGGTAATTCCTTTTCTGGTGGTGGCGGCAGCCGATCCAATTGACTTCTCGGTTCACGTGCAACCGATTCTCTCGAATCGTTGTTTCAAGTGCCATGGGCCTGATGGAAATGCCCGACAGGCAGATCTTCGTCTTGACGTACGCGACGTGGCTGTCGCCAAAGTCATTCAACCTGGAGATAGTGAGGCGAGCGCTTTGATCAGGCGGGTTAGTTCAGCGGATCCTGAACAGGTCATGCCGCCGGCCGACAGTCAGCAACCGGCGCTTTCTGCTGCCGAAATCGAACTCTTGCGACGTTGGATTGATCAGGGTGCAAAATACGAGCGCCACTGGTCTCTGGAAGTTCCTCGGCGAGAAAAAGTTCCTCAGATCCCCGATGGCAATTGGTGCCGAAACCCGGTTGACCGCTTCGTCTACGCACGACTCAAAGACGCGGAACTGGACCCTTCGCCGGAGATCGACCGCAGAACTCTCGCTCGGCGTCTCTCATTCGACTTGATCGGCTTGCCACCCTCGGCAGAGGATGTCGAAGCCTTTGTTGCCAACGGTGCCCCAACTGCCTATGAAGATTATGTGGACCACTTGCTCGAGTCTCCGCACTTTGGCGAACGGATGGCCATGTATTGGCTTGATGTAGTGCGTTATGCCGATACGATGGGAATTCATAGTGACAATTTCCGTCCGCACTCTCCTTTTCGTGATTGGGTGATCAAGGCCTTCAATGACAATCTGCCGTATGATCAATTTGTGCGGGCACAAGTGGCTGGAGATTTGTTGCCGGGGGCAACGAGTGGGCAGTTGATTGCCTCCGGTTTTAATCGGCTTAATATGACCACCGAAGAAGGAGGTGCGCAGCCAAAAGAATATCGAGCCATCTATCAGGCGGATCGTGTACGGAATTTTTCGGTAATATTCTTGGGTATGACTCTTGGTTGTGCTCAATGCCATGATCACAAATTTGATCCCTTTACAACGAGGGACTTTTATTCGCTGGCTGCATTCTTTAGCGATGTCGCCGAAGTTGCTGTGGGGAGGCAGGTCGTTGTAACGCTTCCGCGAATCCGCCACGACGGACAGGATGATTTGCTGGAGGATCAAATTGCAGAGTACAAAGCACAGTTAGATCTTGAGACGCCCGAACTCGCGGCAGCCCAACGGGTCTGGGAATCTGTACTGAAGCCTCCTGCAGTAGAGTGGGCGGTCCTGGATCCGAACACTACTTCCAGTCAGCATGGTGGGCTATACCGGTCTCAAGGAGAATACGTGAAAGCTGAGTCGTATCACTGTGATGCCGACGGGATCCTCGAACGTGAGTATTCGACCAACCCCAACAGCGAGACAACCCAAGTCGTGGCTCGAGTAACACGACCCCGGATTACCGCCATTTATTTGGAATTGTTGACGGATCGGTTGGCACCCCTGCAGGGGCCCGGGCGGAGACCTGATGGCAGCGTGTTGATCAAGGAAATCACACTTTCGGTGGATGGCGAGAATGTTCCGCTCGTTCGCGCCGAGGCGACCGTTCAGCAGCAAGACAGGTCCGCCGACTTGGTGATCGATGGCAAGGACGACACTGCCTGGGGGGTCCCACCGCAAACTGCAGAAACCCAGCGCTTGATTCTCGAACTCCAAGAACCGATTGAGGCTGCTGACTCGGAGGGGTTGTTGCTAACGGTTTCGGTTTCCGCAGGCGGAAACAAGGCCATTCCGGGGCGGATGCGATTGTGGGCTACAGGTGCGCCGTTGCCGTTGCACATCGATGAATCGCTGGTAATGGCCCCAGTCTACCGCATCGCACAGATTCCCGAAGCTGAGCGTTCTGCTCCGCAAAAAAAAGTGATCTCTGAATTTTTCCGCCAGACGACTCCCCTGTTAGTGAGCCCCCGCAATCAACTTGAGGAGTTACTTGCGAAGCGTGGCGAACGGGGGGCTCCTGGGGCAACGTTGGTGACGGTCTCTGAAAAACCACGCATGGTTCGCATTCTTCCCCGAGGCAATTGGATGGACGATTCGGGGGAAGTGGTCACGCCCGCCATTCCTGGAGTTTTCGGCGAATTTGCTGGCGAGTCCGACCGGTTGACCCGTCTCGACTTGGCCCGCTGGGTCACCTCGACAGACCACCCGCTCACGGCTCGGGTCTACGTCAACCGCCTCTGGAAACTGGTGTTTGGGGCTGGGTTGGTACGCACGTTGGACGACTTTGGCACTCAAGGACGCCCACCGTCGCACCCGGAACTTCTCGATTGGTTGGCAACCGAGTTCGTCGACAAAGGTTGGGACACGAAGTATTTGATCCGCCTGCTGGTCACGTCGGCTACTTACCGGCAATCATCGTTGGTGTCACCCACCCTCTTGTCACGCGATCCCGAGAATGAACTCCTGGCACGCCAAAATCGATTTCGTCTTGACGCCGAGATGGTACGCGACAATGCCTTGACGATCAGTGGGCTGTTGGTTCGCACGCTTGGTGGCGAAAGTGTCAAGCCGTATCAGCCAGCCGGTTACTGGGAAAACCTGCAATTTCCAAAACGGAAGTGGGAGCACGACCAGGAGGGCGATCAGTATCGTCGCGGTCTCTACACATTCTGGTGTCGCACATTTCTGCACCCAGCGTTGCTTGCCTTTGATGCTCCAACGCGGGAGGAATGTACTGTCGAGCGACCTCGCTCTAACACCCCGTTAGCAGCACTCGTCTTGTTAAATGATCCAACCTATGTCGAGGCAGCGCGGGTTTTTGCCCAACGTATTCTGGATCAGCCAGGTCCGGTGGAAGCGAGGTTTCGATTTGCCTTCCGTGAGGCCCTGCAACGTGAACCAAAACAAGCAGAGCTTGCCGTGCTCAATAGCCTGTTGAGCGAATTTTATGATCAATACAGTGCCGATCCAGCCGCCGCTAGCCAGATCCAAACCGTTGGGAGTGCACCTGGTGTTGAGGAGGCAACTGTGATCCAGTATGCCGCCTGGACAGCCGTCGCGCGCACACTGCTCAACCTGCACGAAACAATCACCCGAAATTGATAGATTGCTGTGGTCATGATGAACGAGACTGTTTTCCACGACATTGCCCTTCGTGATACGCGCCGAGTGCTGCTCGGCAAACTGACTACCGGTATTGGGTCAGCGGCACTGGCTTCTTTGCTGAATCCTCGCCCCTTGGGTGCCAAAATATCAGGTTTCAAGCAACAGGCGGTCGTCGATCCAATGCATTTCCCGGCAAAAGCAAAACGGGTGATTTTTCTCTGCCAGGCAGGGGGCATGTCCCATCTGGAAACGTTCGATGAGAAGCCGAAGCTGGTGGCGATGGATGGTCAACCGATGCCGCAGTCAATCACGCAAGGTCAGCCAATCGCTCAACTGCAAGGAGAAAAGCTCTCGTGTCTGGCCCCGCAACATTTGTTCTTACGAGGCGGAAAGTCGGGACTGAGAATTTCTTCGATATTCCCTCATGTTGCGAGTGTGGCCGATGAACTGTGTATCGTTAATTCAGCCCAGACCGAGCAGATCAATCATGACCCGGCTCACACTTTCATGAACACCGGGACACAAATTTCTGGGCGTCCGGCGATGGGAGCCTGGCTCACTTACGGGTTAGGCAATGAGGCAGAGAACCTGCCGGGGTTTGTGGTGTTGACGTCCGTGGGAGGAGGCCAGGGCCAGCCGATTGCAGCCCGGCAGTGGCACAGCGGCTTTCTGCCAAGCCGATTTCAGGGGGTTCAGTTCCGTTCGGCCGGCGACCCTGTGTTGTACCTGACGGATCCACCAGGGGTGACTCGTGATCGGCAGCGCAGGGTCATCGATGCGGTTAACCAACTGAACAAAATTTATGACGAGACGATTGATGATCCTGAAATTTCAACGCGGATTGCCCAATATGAGTTGGCTTTTCAAATGCAGACAAGTGTTCCTGAACTGATGGACTTTTCGGGTGAGACCCAGGACACGCTCAATATGTATGGAACCAAAGGAGCCGATGGCACCTATGCCGCCAATTGTTTGCTCGCGCGACGATTGGCCGAGCGGGGTGTGCGGTTTATTCAGCTTTATCATCGGGGTTGGGATCACCATGGTGGTGTCAAGAAGGGGGCTCAGGCGACGGCCGGTCTTGTAGATCAGGGAACAGCCGCCTTGATAAAAGACTTAAAACAACGTGGCATGTTGGACGAGACTCTGATTGTATTTACGGGTGAATTTGGGCGCACCCCAATGGCCCAGGGTGACGGCCGGGACCATCACATTCGAGGTTTTTCTATGTTTTTGTGTGGCGGTGGGGTCAAGCCGGGAATTCGCTACGGTGCCACAGACGATCTTGGTTATCTGGCAGTCGAAAACGTGTTTCATGTACATGACTTGCACGCAACGATGTTGTCGCTGATGGGTATCGATCACAAACGCCTCACTTACCGGTATCGTGGCCGAGATTTCCGGTTGACCGATGTCCACGGGAACGTCGTTCAGCAGATCCTGTCGTAAATCCCGGATTGGTGGTCCAACGGAAGCAGGGCTGCTTTTGATGTGGAAGAGCCAGGTTATCGAGTTGGTTATTTCACAATCTTGATTGAGCCAGCCAAGCATGGGCTCTTGCGGCCGTCGCACGACGAAAGATCAAAAGAGACGCAAGCGGCCTGGTATTCGATGAACGTCGAACCGGCCCATAACAGTGCAGTGCCACCCAAAACAACGTGGGTGAGCTGGGGTACTAGGATTTGAACCTAGACTAACTGATTCAGAGTCAGTCGTGCTACCGTTACACTATACCCCAATGGAAATCTTGCGACCCCGATGAAAGACTCTCCGGTGTTGGCGATAACGGTTTGCCAAGAGCCAGTACTCTACACAATCCGGGTCGGATACACATGTCGGCCCCGGATTGTACCTGAGCAAAGCTCCAGGCGGAAGCCCGGGCACCAGTTAGTCGATTTCCCAAAGGGCTTTACACGTTTTATGGCGATTGTTCAGAGTGGAGGCTTGGGGCGGCTATTGAACCAGGTTGCATTTTTTTGAAAACACGCTTTAACGATCGGTTGGCAGATTTCGCTGGCGGAGTCCTCAATAAACAATAAAGTGGTGCGGTTATTTTCTGCGCGGGGAGTGGTGTGTGGCGAAACCCTTGACGCGGTCGGTTGAGGGTGTTTGACTCTACCTGCAGGCAGCGGTGAGAGACCGTCCACCCAGACTTTGAATGCCGCGCGCCAACCACCACCTACCAATCGCTTTCCTTTGGTTTTCTTGCCATGGCACTTGGCCGCGTTCTCGAACCCGAAGTGATGGATACACTTGAGGAGGCACGCGATTACGATGCGATGGACCATGGTGCGGTCAATCGAACGTTTGTAATCGACATGCTCGTTGCAGGTGACCCAGGGTTCGAGATTCTAGACCTTGGAACAGGTACAGCGCAAATTCCCCTTGAACTGTGCCGGCAACATGCTGACTGTCGAGTGAAGGGAGTCGACTTGTCGACACATATGCTCGACCTGGCTCGGATCAATATCGAGCAGGCAGGGTTTACACAGCGAATATCAGTCGAACGGGTTGATGCGAAAGGTCTTCCGTTTGACGATGGTTCGTTTCACACGGTCATGTCCAACAGTATTGTTCACCATATTCCTGACCCGAGTGTTGTATTATCTGAAGCAGTACGTGTGACCCTTGCGGGTGGGTTGGTTTTCTTTCGCGACTTAATGAGGCCGCAAAGTGACGGGGAAGTGGTCGAGTTGGTACGTCTCTACGCTGGGGATGAAAACCTACACCAGCAAAAGATGTTCACGGACTCTTTATACGCAGCATTGAGTCTTGCCGAGATTCGTGCTCTGGTAGGCAAGTTGGGATTTGCTCCCGAAACTGTTCAAGCCACCAGCGACCGGCACTGGACCTGGTGCGCCACAAAACATTAAATCTGGGCGGATGTCCCTGAGAACTGTTTTGTAAGGCCCGGTTCCTTCGGCTGCTTTGCCGAACCACGCTCAACCGGTTGAACTCGTGGTGGGAACCGCTACCCCGGTTGAAAGTTTCCAGCAACTGTCCAGGGAACGGGGAGCAGAATCGGGCATTTCTGTTTACGGTCCGTCAAACAGTGCCAAAACCAGGTCCAGTTCCTCCAGCCCTTTAATCGCTGACAACGTTTTTGCAGAAGTGCCGACTATGCGGAAGAAATCATCTGTCGAAACCGCATCTCCTGCCGTTGGACGATCCGAAGTTATCTGCCCGGTTCGTACCAGGAGCAGGTCGGTGATCGAGGAGGCCTGGCCAGTTCGAACTGACCGGAGAAGGTTTTCGCTTTTCAGATCTTTTCGGTCAAACGGGGAGCCGTGCGAGTCCGATTCCAAAGCCAGGTTGGTCGTTTTCGGCTGCAAACGGAGTTCAGTGGCAGGCAGCGACTGGCTCTGCGGAGCAGCGATTGCAACGTTTGTGACGGCTTGCACTACGGTCATGGGCGAGGTCGTGGCAAGTGGGGTTTGACCGAGCACACTGGCTGTGCCTGACGTGGCCCCGAAATTGTTTTTCCACACCTGGTAATCCACCGTGTCGACGATCCCATTGCCGTTGCCGTCTGGACCGCTGAAGGGCGTAACAAAATCACCACGCTGATCTTGCCACAGGGTGTAGTCTTCCGAGCCAACCGATCCGTTGCCATTGTAGTCTCCGGCGAGTGCTGGGGGTGGCGACGGGTTTTGCCCCACCATGACGGCTACCGGAAAACGGGCTGCCGGTATACCGGCCTGGTTAGGAGTCAAGACAACCTCGCCGAAGAGTGATTCCCCTGGGTCGATTCCCCCGATGTTGGCGGTTACGGTCATAGTGGTTGAACCCCCGCCGGGGAGCAGCATGGTCGTTGGTGTGACGCTCAGGGCCAGTCCCGGATCGGTGGTTACGGTTGCGGTCCAATGGACGGTCGTGGTTTGTGAGCTGGAGATGGTTCTTTCCCACTGGAACGTCGAATCGACATCACTCGTTGCGAAGCTTGCCAGGTTAAGTGTTCTAGGGTCGCCGTCAAAATCGGGGTCTGCAAATACGAAGTTCGTGTAACTTTCGTCGAGCAGCAGCCCGGCCAGGGCCGCCTGCTGCACGTCAATACGCCCCGACCCGCGATCGAAGGGAGTGGCGGGTGACTCACCATCTTCTTTGAGTACGCCGTCGCTGATAGCGGTAGTCATCAAGGCAGACTGAATCTCGCCTGCCGACCAGGTTGGATGTAACGACTTGAGTAAAGCAGCAGCACCGGCGACTTGGGGGCTGGCCATAGAGGTCCCGCTCATTAAGTTCCAGGTAATCGCTCCGTCAACTCCAGCGGCGGCAAGGACATTCACGCCAGGTGCGGTAACCGAGGGTGAAATGATATCGACCAGTGGGTTAGGGCCGCGGCCACTGGTTTCAGCGACCAGATCAGCTAGTTCGGCTATTACCGAGCGGGAAGCCAACTCGTTAATTCGAACCAAGGTGTCCGGGTGTGTCTGCACGTACTGGCGGAGCGCTTCGCCATCTTCCTTGGCCAGGAAAACCGACGGAATAGTGGTTTCCTCCAGGGCAGCCATGGTGACGAGACCACCAGAGAGATGATTAAAAACAATTACACCGATGGCGCCCGCGTCGGTTGCCTGCTCAACTTTTTCAGAGAAGAAGCAAGTTCCCCGCTGAATGAGTGCCAGCTTGTCCTGGAATGCGTTGACTGGGTAGGCAGAGCAGCCGAGTTCGTTACCTGCCACTACGTCACCAGAAAACACAATTTCGGCTGGCCCGAGGTCCCTATTCAAATCGGGACCGGTACCAGGTTGGGCGGCCAGGGCAACAAGTTCCGGGGGAACGTTTCCCGGACCGGTGACATCCACCGTAAGATTGAAGTTGCGGCCGTGACTCGTTGCACCAGCGCTCATAACCCACGGGGCATTGCCTGGGTTATCGATGGTTCCCGGGATCGGTCCGTCATTACCGGCGGCTGCGACGACAAAGATGCCAGCGTTTCGTGCGGTCAACAAAGCTTCCGAATTTGCATTCGACCACGGATCGTTACCATCGATTCCGATCGAGAGGTTGAGCACGTCGACATCATCAAGAATCGCCTGGTCAATTGCCGCTACCGTTGACGATATGCTGCAGTTTTGGCCGACGCAGGCGTCATAGGAAATGATATTTGCATGGGGCGCTACCCCCGCTATTTTCTGACTTAGGACCGTGTTTCCCGTGAATGTAATATCGGCAGAAACAATGTTTCCGGCAGCGATGCCTGTCGTGTGGGAACCGTGCCCCTCATCATCCAACGGCCCTGAGCCGGTGAAGTCATAGGCGCCGATCAGTTTGTCGTTGCAGCCAAAATTTTGCGGATCGCCCCCGGCACAAGTTCCCAGATAGTTTCCTGAGCCGAGGGGGTTTTGGTGGACATAGCCGTCAACGGGGCCGACCTTCGCAAATGAGGGATTTAGCGGATTGATACCGGTATCAATAATACCGATGACGATTCCTTCCCCTGAGGTTGACAGCAGAGTACCGATACCGGTCCCGTTCCAAATGTTGGTAGCACCGATAAAATCGGGGCTGGTGTCGGTAGCAACTCGCAGCAACCGATCGACTTCCAGGGAGGTAACTTCTTCGAATTGGGACACGAAAGCGGCTTGCTCCTCCGTTAGACGTAAAGCAAAACCGCTGAATGCCGCAATGTATTCGTGCACAACTTCAATCGGCTCGATAAATTTCTGTTCGAGCTTTGAGAGAAACTCTGCATGTGACTCGTCGCCTGATCCCTGCGACAGGAGAACTGAGTTGGAGTCGGTTCCAGGCGTACCAGTTGTAGGGGAACCGGTTTCTGCGGAGCCGATAGCACTTTTGCCCAGGTCAGCCGAGGGGGCCTCTTGCAGTCGAACCAGATAGATCTGGGATTCGCTGTCGGCTGAGGGGGCGAGTTCCGGACTTAACGAAAGCAGGATGCGTTGTTCGAGGTGTTCACAGAGAAGCGTTCGGTTCATAGGTCCAGGCGAACGTGTTTTGCAATTCACGGTTGTACCTCCCCAACCAACCGTTCTTTGCAGGATTGCAGGTAAAATCGGATGAACGCCTTTGGTAACCAGTGGCCTTGAACGGCCGGTGTTTTCAGATTCTTTCGAACCGTAGGGTCGACATCAATTATTATAACCTGCTCTTTCTGTTTTGGGTCTGTGATGACACCGCTTAAATCCCCGTGCAAACCGTAATTGCCCATCCTGTAGAGGCAACCCTCTCATTATTGTGGTCTGGGGACCTGATGTCGGGAGCAGTTTTACTGTAATCTGGACAAAACAGACCTGGCGAGGGAAGAAAAACGGGCAAAGGAGGACATTCATGAATATCAGACCGAATCGAGTAAAACAGAAACTGGCTGCCGGTGAAAAGGTATTTTTGGCGAGTAGCTTGGATAATCCGGATGCCATCGATCAATTTGGGCCGGTTGGTTTCGACGGTGTATGGTTGGAGGGGGAACATGGGCCAGTCGATTTTGGCGACATTTCGGACCTGACGCGGGCCTGTGACCTTTGGGGACTGACTTCTATTTTGCGGATCAATCTTAACGAGCAGGGAATGATTTACAGGGCACTCGATCGAGGCTTGCAAGGAGTTGTTATTCCGCACGTCAATACCCGTGAAGAGGCGGAAAACGTGGTGGCGGGAGGTAAATTTGCACCCGCCGGTCAGCGCGGATTATTTACGAGTCGCCAGGGATATGGAGTTTCAGACTACGTGCAGACCGCCAACGACCATACGTTGCTCGTCGTGCTGATCGAGGACATCGTCGCGGTGGGGAACCTGGATGAGATTTTGGACGTCGATCACATTGATGTATTCTTCGTTGCGCCAACGGACCTCGCTTCGTCAATGGGCCATATGGACAACATAGGCCATGTGGAGGTGCAGCAGACGATTGACGAAACGCTCGCGCGGATTCAAGCACGAGGTCGCGCGGCGGGTGCCCTAGCCAACAATGGCAACGTGGCAAAGTACGCCGCTGCTGGGGTTCAATTCCTGTTGACTTCGGTAGCTCCCTGGATTGCAGCCGGTGCGGACGCATTCATGGAGCGGGCAAAGAATGCTTAGCTGCAAGTTGTGGGACTGTTGATCGAAAACACGCTCAATCGCCAGATCTTTGTTGCTGGGGATTGGTGATGGACTTTTCCTCCCAGTAGAACGTTTGATTGCCTCGCTACCCATCGGCAGGCAAAGAGGGCGTATCCGTTGGTGAGTAATATCAGCCACCCGGTTGGTTCGGGAACCAACGTCGAAGTAGCCGTATTGCTTGCGTTGAAGTTTTCCCGCCATACGAGGTAGTCGGCTTGCTCATAGTTCACACCGAGCCCGTCTCGCCAGACTGTGTAATCAGCAACGTCCACGAATCTGTCCTGGTTAAAATCGCCTTCAAGGTTTTTGACAAGTGGGGGTAGGCGGTAATCGGCGATAACAGGCAAATGATCGCTGGCGGTTTCTAAGGCGGCAAGGATATCGGGTACGGCACCGGTACCCGTCGAAATATCATGATTGCAGCAGTCGTGTGTCCCATTGTTGCCAAAGGTGTGGTAGCTCCCCTGGATGTAGAAGATGCCTTCGTCATCGAGCAGCGTGTCGGTTACCAACTGAAAATCGAAACGGTCGTCGATCCCGCCACCGATCAATCCGTTCGTTCCGGTCGCAATGGTTGACTGGGTGTGGATCCTGCGGATTTTGGGTGTGCACGACGAAGCATTGGTGCAATGCCAGGAGGCTGACATGTCAAGCGGGTCAAACAATTGACCGGTTCCAGGGCTCAGCAGTTCCTGATAGCCAGGCTCGCTGCTGGAACGCGTGTTGAGATCTCCGGCCACGATAGCGGCAACGCCGGCACCGAGCTGGTCCAGGTTGTTACGCAGGGCCTGGGATTCGACCAGACGCCGGGCTTGATTAGTCGACCCTGTACCCGACTTGGAATGGGTGTTGTACAAGTAAAAGTCGGCTGCCCCATCGTGGTAGCCTTACGGTCGGATTTTATATCGCAGGATTTGTCGAACCTGTCCTGATGTACTCACGGTGCCGATTGCCAATTCAGCCAGCAGTTCAACAGTTTGGGTATTGAAGACAAGTCCAGGCCGACCACCGCCGTTGCTATCGCCATCCGTCACAGCCCGGTCGTACGTGCCCACGCCATAGATGTTGTTGAGTAGACCAACGATTTCAGCCGTGTCGGAAGCTGAGTTACTCTGTTCTTGGAGGGTCAGCAGATCGATCGGCCTGACAACCCCGTTGACACTTTCGTCGCCAATGGCTTCCAACACGAGACCGAGGCCAAGTCGCACATCGCTGGTGGTGTTATAGGTGACCACGCGGAGTTCTGCAGCCAGAACGGTGCCCCCCACGATCAGCTGACAGGCCAGCCCAAACGCGAAAAACCTCCTATTTGGGGGGGTCAAAACGTTGCACTTCACATGCTCCTGCTGTTGCCGGTTCCAGTTCTATTTTAGACTGGAACTTTTGTTGGGGCGAACAGCAAACCAAGTGGAGTGCTTGGCGTTGTTTCACTGGATGTTTCCAAAGACGGTGTGAGTTTTTGGTGGTGGTTTCCCACTTTCCCTTGTGGGCGTTGTTGACGATTATCTTAAACCAATTGGCTTCCTGTGACGAGTTTTTGGCCTTCCGTGGTTCTCTTTCGGTAAGTTTCTGGCCCGGATCAAGTCGAGCAGTATCGCGGCGGTTGCACGTTGGAAATGCGCCACTTTTTTTGGGCCAGTTTTCTGGTCGATCACTACAGACGCAGACCAGCAGGCACGACTGGTGGAGGTTATCCTGGATCCATCCTGCTTGCCGGGAAAAGTCCCACTAAACCCGGTGAATTCTCATGATCAAGGGCCTGCCAAGGTGGAGTTCAGCGGTTGTGACCGGTCAACTTTCGCCAGAGGTTCGATCATCGTGGCAAACCGCCAGCCCTTAATGCCGTTGAAACAACATTTCGTGGATTCATCATCGTTAGCTGGCACCAATTGACGTCTGCATACGGCCACTTCTACAATGCAGGCTTGGGTTTTCTCCGGTTTTATCGCATAGGACCGCAAGGATCACTGGTTGTTTTGTACTTTATGGTCACGATGAGTTTATCTACCTCTGGGCTGTTAGGAATTCACGGATTGGCTGCAAGCCGGTGTGATATTTTCAGCATTCATCGATCTGGCCGATTCGATTTGGCTTCAAGGTGTGGTGCCAATGGCATTTCTTGAACTCGTAGCTGGCCGACATCCCGGCACCCGGTTTGAATTATCGGGTGATCGCCAACTCATTGGCCGCGGTAGTGATTGCGATTTTGCGTTGGATGTGGCAGCGGTGAGTCGTCGGCACGCCGTTTTTTATGTTCAGAATGGCTGTCATTACGTCGAAGATCTTGGCAGTCGCAATGGCACGCTTGTCAATGGGACCGTGTTGACGACCCCAGCGCCGCTACAGGACGGGGACCAGGTGCGAATTTGCGACCAAACGCTCGCATTTTTCCTCAAGGAAGAGTCCGCAGTGAGCCGTGGGCTGAAGAGCTCGACCGACTCTGGGTTCGAGGTCAATTTGGTTGATGATGACGACGGCAAGGGTACGGTTGTCGCAACGCTGGAATTGGGGGGGGGAGGTTCGGCCAGTTGGCGGCTCTCGGCAAAGCCCGAGGTCAAGTTAGGGGCCATGGTCGAGATTTCAAACAATCTGGGTACCGTGTTATTGGTGGATGAAATCCTGCCCAAGATTCTCGAAAGCCTGTTTAAGATCTTTGTTCAGGCCGATCGGGGTTTTGTCATCATGCGTTCTCAGGCAGATGCTCCGCTGATCCCGGTAGCCACGAAGATGCGCCGTCAACGTGACGAAGGGAAAACACGTATCAGTCGCACGATCATTGAGGAGGCCATGAAAGGCCGCAAAGCGATCTTGTCTGCGGATGCCGCCACGGATGAGCGGTTCAACCTCGCGCAGAGTATCGCGGATTTCCACATTCGTTCGATGATTTGTGCGCCGATGCTGGACTCAATCGGGGAACCGCTTGGCGTGATTCAAATTGATACGCTCAATCAGAAGAGTCGCTTTACGGACGATGACCTGGAAGTGCTCGCCGGTGTTGCGAGCCAGGCCGCTATCGCGATTGATAATGCGAAAATGCACGAGCAGGTGTTGGCGCAGCAAGGGATTCAGCGTGACCTGGAGTTGGCCCAGCGGATGCAATTGGCCCTGTTGCCCTCGATGCCTCCCGAAGTACCCGGTTACGTCTTTTTTAATTACTATCAGGCGGCCCGCCAGGTTGGAGGAGATTATTACGACTACGTTTCCCTGGTTGACGGGCGAGAGGCGGTCATCGTGGGCGATGTCGCTGGAAAGGGCGTTTCCGCCGCACTCGTTATGGCGAGGTTGTCCAGTGATGTACGATTCACCTTGGCCAGTGAGCCAGATGTCGCCCTTGCGATTACCAAGATCAATACCTCGTTCGCGCGGCATGACTGGCAGGACAAGTTCGTCACCATGATCGTAGCGATTGTCAATCCCCACACGCACCAGATGACTCTTGTCAATGCCGGGCACATGGCTCCCTTGCTGCGGCGGGGAGGTAAAGTTCACGAAATCGGAGAAGAACAGTCGGGATTGCCCATCGGTGTCAGCGACGATTATCAATTCGAGTCCTACACCGAAGAGTTGCAACCGGGTGACTTTATTACCCTCTTTACCGACGGCTTCAGTGAAGCGATGAACGCCAACGGCGAGCTCTATGGAATTGACCGGCTTGCGAAACAGGTCGGCACCAGTGCGGTAAACGTGGAAGAACTCGGGCAGCACATCCTGGAGGATGTAAACCAATTTGTGGACGGTTTTGCCCAGAGCGATGACATGTGTCTTGCCTGCTTCGGGCGTCTTTAGGCTGCCTGCACACTGCTTCGAACTGCACCATGGTTTCGGGGGGGGGGCGCGGGGGGTTTCGCGGGGATCTGTCAAGTCATCAGGGGGAACGATTGGCCTCGTTGCCGACCGGCCCAAATCCAGGCCAGGGTTCGCCGGGTCCCCTCTCAATCGGAAAACTGGTCACCGAAGCCACCGTGTTGCCAATCCCACGCGATACCGCAGGAGTGTGTTGGTGGCCAACCGACACCATTTTCTGGCGTCGACCACTAGGCCCAGCTGACCTTGAGATGATTCTCGATTCCTTCAACCCCATCGACCCGGCGGAGTGTCTCCTGGGCCATCTGTTTCTGAAAGAAGGATGCCACGTGACCGCGCAGAACGATGCTGCCGTTGGCCGCAGTTTCAAAGCGGACTTTCCTGTGAGGAACGTAGGGGCTTGTTTCAAGTGCGTTGGAGATTCGTTGAAAAAGAGCGTGCGGTGTCTTGGTTTTCGGTGTCTTGGTTTTCATGGTGTCTTGGTTTTCATGGTGTCTTGGTTTTCATGGTGTCTTGGTTTTCATGGTGTCTTGGTTTTCATGGTGTCTTGGTTTTCATGGTGTCTTGGTTTTCATGGTGTCTTGGAGGTGTGGCGTGATGCCTGTGCTAGAGGTCGGGAAGGTAGCAGGCGCCAAGGTTGGCAGGAAGGATGGGTTTACCACTGGGAATCCGGGGACCGAGTCGCCAGTGGACTCACCGAAAGATTAGCTGGTGGACGCAAAGTTTGTCGGTCAGGCGAGCCGCAAAATTTTCAAAAAACGGCGAGCTTGAGCCGATTGTGCTGGTAAGACCGTCAACACGGTGGGAAGAGGCCCCCCGGGACCGGCCGGGTTCACATCCGGCGGCCGGTCCGGGGGGTGCAAGTGCTTGTGCCGGGGCAGCGGTCCCCACGCCGGATTGCCAAGCGAGGGGGAGCCTGCCCTCTTTTCAGGCTTGTAGCCAGGCGGGCAACTCACCGGCCGGGGGCAGGTGAACCACGGTGGCCGAACCGATTGATTCGAGCGAGCGAACTGCGTCGACCGCAGCCTCGCTGGGCGGGGCATCCAGATTCAGTACGCCGATAGCGCTTCCGCCGGGCTGGTTGCCAGCGCGGCCGACCGCCATTTGGGCAATGTTCACTCCATGTTTACCGAAGATGGTTCCCACGGCACCGATGATGCCGGGTACATCTTGGTGGGTGAAGACCAGCAAGTAGCCATCGAGATAGGCTTCCATGCGATAGCCATCCAGCCCGATGAGGCGTGGCATCTCATGCCCGAAGACCGTACCCGTGGCGACATGGGTTCCCTGGGAAGTGGTTGCCTCAACGCGTAGTGAGGAGCGAAAAACGCCCATCTCACTATTGCATTCTTGGATCAGTTCAATGCCACGCTCTCGCAGTATCAGTTTCGCATTGACAAGGTTGACGTCTTCATCGAGCGCCCCCTGGAGCAGCCCGGCGGAGAACACGGAATCCAGCACTTTCGTGTCGCGCGCGGCGATTTCCCCGCGGTAGATGAGGCGGCACGACTGAATACCGTTGTGAAGCCCGGTTGTGAGCAGTCCCAGTCGGTAAGCGACATCCAGGTAACCGCGTAACGATTCCAATGTTGCCGGATCGATGGGGGCGACGTTTACAGCGTGGCGGATGATACCCTGGGTGAGGTAATCGGTCAGCAGCCCGACCGCCTCGGTGGCAACCTGGGTTTGCGCTTCTTCGGTACTTGCTCCCAAGTGCGGTGTGCAAACCACGCCGGGCATGCCAAACAGCGGGCTATCGGTGCAGGGCTCGGTGATGTAGACATCGAGGGCGACACCAGCCAGTTTTCCCGATTGCAGACCTTTGGCCAGCGCATCCTCGTCATAGATTCCGCCCCGCGCGCAGTTGATCAGGCGGGCACCTGGTTTCAGCTGTTCAATTTGGTCGTAACTGATCAGCCCGCGAGTTTCATCGGTCAGTGGCGTATGCACGGTCAGGTAGTCAAGTTGCGGAAGCATTTCGCCTACGGTTGCGACCAGGTCAATGCCAAACTCGTGTGCTTTTTCCTGGGACAGGAAGGGGTCATAGCCTAGCACTTTCATTTCAAGGGCTTTTGCTCGGGCAGCAACGGCCTGACCAATCCGTCCCAACCCAACGATCCCCAGATTTTTGCCCGCCACCTGGGTGCCCATGAACTTTTTGCGGTCCCAACGGCCTTCAATGAGCGCCTGGTAGGCGGGAGAGACATTCCGGGAGAGGGCCAACATCAATGCGATCGTATGTTCGGCCGTGCTCAAAGTATTGCCGGCTGGCGTATTCATCACGACGATACCGCACCGTGTGGCCACAACTTTATCGATGTTGTCGGTACCAACGCCAGCGCGGACGATTGCTTTCAGACGACGGTTGCCCTCAAGGACGTTGGCCGTCAGCTTGACGCCGCTGCGACAAATGGCGCCATCAAAAGCCGAAAGTGCCTCGCGCAGCCGATCGCCTTGGAGCCCGACGGAGACTTCATAATCGATGTCCGTTGCTGCATCGAGCATCGACAGGCCTTCGGCGGCAAGTTCATCAAGTACAATTATACGTGGCATCGTTTCATCCCTATCATGCCGTGAACAGGGTCTATGGAAAGTACAATTATACGTGGCATCGTTTCATCCCTATCATGCCGTGAACAGGGTCTATGGAGTTGAGAAATTGGTATGGCAAGTGTTAGCGGTTCCTGTTCCGGAAATCGGTCATGAATTTGGCTAATTGCTCGACTCCTGTCGTGGACATTGCGTTGTAGATCGAAGCCCGAATTCCACCGACCGAACGATGTCCTTTGAGTGAGATCATGTCGTGCTCTTCGGCTTCAGCCAGAAATGCGGCTGTGAGTGAATCGTCAGGCAGGTTAAATGTTACATTCATCAGCGAGCGACAGTCAGGCTGGGCATGGCCTGTATAAAAACCGACTGAATCATCGAGCACGTCGTACAACAGTTTGGCCTGCAGTCGGTTTCGCTCAAGCATGTTTTCAAGCCCGCCAATCTCGTTTTGCAACCACCGGGCAACGAGTCCTACTGCGTAAACTGCGAATGTAGGTGCCGTATTCATCAAGGAGTTCGCATCGGCATGTGCCTTGTAATTCAAGTAGCCTGGCAAGCTGTCGCGACTACGTTCCAGGAGATCGCGGCGGATGATTACGACGGTCACTCCGGCTGGTCCGGCGTTCTTCTGTGCGCAGGCGTAAATCAAGCCGTATTTTTTAATCGGGAGCGGGCGGCACAAGAAGTCGCTCGACGCGTCACATATGAGCGGGATGTCTCCAACTTTCGGTTCGGTAGCGAATTGGACACCCTGAATGGTTTCATTCGAAGTGAAGTGGACATAACCTGCAGTGGGATTAATTTGCAGTTGGTGCTCTTGCGGTACGCGGTCAAAATTTGTCGATTGACCATTCCAGGCAACCTCGACCGTGGTTTCCTTGCGGGCTTCACTGGCAGCATGTTTTCCCCAAGAGCCTGTCACAATGTAAGCAGCCGAATTGAACCGTTCGCCGAGTAAGTTCATCGGCACCATCGAGAATTGCAGTCGACTGCCTCCTTGGAGAAAGAGCACGGCGTAATCTTCCGGGATCGACAGCAACGACCGCAGGTCGGCCTCGGCCTGCTGCAAGATTTGCGCGAATGGTCTGCTCCGATGGCTAATTTCGAGAATCGAGGCACCGATGCCGGGGAGGCACAACAGGTCGCGTTGAATTTCTTCCAAAACGGGTACTGGCAGCACTGCTGGACCGGCTGAAAAATTGTGGGCACGACGGGCCATAACAGACCTGACCGGAAATGACTTGGGGTGAAGTAAACCGGGTGGGCATTGCATTCTAACTGTTTCGCAGTGAAGTGGCGATGGGACCTGCCCTGGTGTGTTTCCAAAGCAGGGACTAACCTAAACCGTTTCCATTCGTCGCTGCAGAACTACCGGTTTCCACTAAAAATTTTCAATGCCTCAACGCACAACTTTCAAATCACAGCTGTTTTCCCGGTTCGTCAAGCCGGTGGTTGTGATTTTGAGGGGCACGTGGCGGCGTGGGCGGATTCCGGCAGAAACACTGATGGTGTTGCTGGCCGGCTTGATCGGTGTGGGGGCCGGCTTGGGGACCGTGCTGTTCACGGAATTAATCGGCTTTGTCGGGGCTTGTACAGTCAACTGGGCCAATCAGCGCCGCGCCACCAATGGCTGGTGGTGGTGGGCCCTGATCGCCTGTCCTCCGCTGGGTTTGCTGGCCGTTTCCTGGTTCACGCGGCGGTTTGCCCGCGAAGCCCAAGGCCACGGAGTTCCCGAGGTGATTACGGCAATTGCCCGTCATGACGGTGTGATTCGCCCGCGCGTGGCAATCGTGAAGATTCTCGCTAGCGGCGTCTGCATTGGAACGGGCGGATCGGTTGGGCGGGAAGGGCCCATCGTGCAAATCGGTTCCGCCCTGGGGAGCAGTGCCGGGCAGCTTTTCAATATGTCGGCCCGCAATATTAAGGTCCTGGTGGCTGCCGGTGCGGCTGCCGGAATCAGCGCGACGTTTAATGCCCCGATTGCCGGGGTCATGTTCGCCAGTGAAATCATTTTGGGAAGCTTTGCAATCGAAAGTTTGACCCCAATCGTGATTGCCAGCGTGCTGGCCGACGTGGTGCAGCAGCATGTCGGGGAGCATCGCTTTGAAACCGCCTTTCAGCAGCTCCATTACGAATTTGCCGGATCTTGGCGTCATTTGCCGTCTTACTTGCTGTTGGGCCTCTTGTGCGGTTTGATGGCTGTGCTCTTTATCAAAATGCTATACCGGATTGAAGATCTGAGTCAGGCCCGGCTCAAGCAATGGTGGTTGCGGGCACTGGTCCTGGGCCTGGGAGTCAGTTGCATTGCGGCCACATTCCACCGTTTGCCGCCGTCACTCAGCCACGAAACGAGCCTGGTGGTCGATGCCGGGCAGCAGTTGCCGTTACCTTTGCTCGGTGTCGGGTACCAGGTGGTGGATCAGGCCTTGCATATCCAGATGCAGCCCTCCGAGGACCAGCCCGCCGTCGACGTGCCCTTCGTTCCCCAGGGAGAGAAATTCGTTGCTAACAAGACGGTCCTCGTCGACCGAGCGACCATGTGGCGGGAACTTTTGTGGCTCCTGCCTCTGTTTTTGCTGAAACCGGTGGTGACCAGCCTGACGCTGGCTGGCGGCGGATCGGGGGGAGTCTTTGCACCGTCACTCTACATTGGGGCGACACTGGGCGCCTCGTTTGGTCTGATTTCCAGTGGCCTGTTTCCCAGTTTCAGTGGCGACCCTGGCGTTTATGCCATCGTCGGCATGGGAGCGGTCGTGGCAGGGACCACGCATGGTGTCTTGAGCGCTATTTTGATTGTCTACGAGATGACTGGTAGTTACGAGGTGATTCTGCCAATCATGGCCGCGGCGGGGCTCTCCAGTCTCGTTGCCCGCCTGATCGATCACGACAGTATCTACTACAAGAAACTCAGCCGGCGCGGGGAAGCCATCGCCCGCGGGCACGATCTTCATCGGCTCGATCACATCATGGTTCGCGACGTGATGATCCGAAAATTCCCGATTTTGAAACATTCAGACAATGTGCAGGAGATTGTCCGCATTGCCCGAGCCAATCCCGATATCGAGAGTTTGCCCGTCCAGGGCATCGATGGAAAACTTGCCGGGATTATCCGCACCGAGGATTTGCACCGTGTACTGGACAGCGAGATTTCCCCCCATTTGATTTACGCCAGCGACATCGCACTGCGGTCGCCAATTTCGGTTTCGCCGCGAGAGAATCTCATTGAGGCGTTACGTGATTTTGGCAGTCGCGACGTCGAGACTCTGCCTGTCGAGATTGGGACGGGCGAGAATCGCAAACTGGTGGGCTTGTTGCTGCGGGCCGACGTGATGCGGCGGTACCGTCAGGAAATGCTCGATGGCGGATAATGAGAATTATGGATTTCGCACGACGCCTGGCGACTTTACAATACCGATTGGCTAGTGCGTTTCCGAGAGCGCAGCCACAGTAACCTTTATGTTTTAGCCACAGAGGAAGCCAGGATGTCGAAATGACCGTCACCCAACTCCTAACCGATCCCTTCTCCGCCCGAGACAACTTCGAGACCGGGGGTGGCACCGTTGGCATTTACCGCCTGTCGGCTCTTGAGGATGCAGGGCTCAGCACGATCGATGCCCTGCCCTTCTCCATCCGCGTTTTGCTCGAGTCGTGCCTGCGAAATTGCGACGGTTATGTTGTGACCGAGGAGGACGTTAAGAACGTGGCAGGTTGGCAGGCTAGAGCGCCAGCGCAGGTGGAAATACCCTTCAAGCCAGCGCGGGTCGTGTTGCAGGATTTCACCGGAGTGCCTGCCGTTGTCGATCTGGCTGCCATGCGGAGTGCCATGGAGCGGCTGGGGGGCGATCCCCATAAAATTAACCCGCTGGTGCCCGCCGATCTGGTCATCGATCATTCCGTACAAGTCGACCATTTTGCGGCCAGTGATGCGCTGCAGTTGAACATCGATATCGAATTCTCGCGCAATCGTGAGCGGTACGAGTTCTTGCGATGGGGACAACAGGCTTTCGATAACTTTCGGGTCGTACCGCCTGGCCTCGGTATCGTCCACCAGGTCAACCTGGAATACCTCGCCAAGGTGGTCTTCCTGCGAGAAGACCATGCGGGACCCGTGGCCGTGCCTGATTCGCTGGTGGGGACCGATAGCCATACCACGATGATCAACGGTCTGGGCGTTGTGGGTTGGGGGGTGGGAGGGATTGAGGCCGAGGGCGTCATGCTCGGTCAGCCCGTGTACATGCTTATGCCCGAGGTTGTCGGGATGGAACTCGTTGGCGAATTATCCGCTGGCGCGACCGCGACCGATCTGGTGTTGACCGTGACCGAGGCCTTGCGAGCCGAAGGGGTCGTTGGGAAGTTCGTTGAATATTTCGGCACCGGCGTATCGACGATGCCGGTCGCCGACCGGGCCACGCTCGGCAATATGTCTCCTGAATACGGAGCGACGATGGGCTTTTTTCCCGTCGATGACCAGACGCTGCATTACTTGCGCCAAACGGGTCGTACCGATGCGGAGGTCGAGTTGGTGGAGCGTTATACGAAAGAGCAGCAACTCTTCCGCACTGACAACGCACCAACACCCACCTTTACCAAGACATTGCAACTTGATTTGTCGACAGTTGAACCAAGCCTGGCGGGTCCCAAGCGTCCCCAGGACCGCATTCTGTTGTCGCACATGAAGGAGTCGTTCGAGGCGTCGCTGCAGGCACCCCTGCAGGAACGTGGATTTGCCCTTGATGCGGCGGCACGTGCCCAGACCGGCACGGTCACCGACAACGGCGATACGATCACCATCGGGCACGGTGCCGTGGTCATCGCCGCGATTACCAGCTGTACCAACACCAGCAATCCCTCGGTGATGATTGCCGCCGGCCTGGTTGCCCGCAATGCCGCCGAAAAAGGTTTGAACGTGCCATCCTACGTCAAAACAAGCCTCGCGCCGGGGAGCCGGGTGGTGACCGACTATCTGCGGAAAGCAGGGCTCGACACCGAGTTGGAAAAGGTCGGTTTTTACACGGTCGGGTACGGTTGCACCACCTGCATTGGCAATAGTGGCCCGTTGCCCGAACCTGTCCACAATGCAATTGTTGCCGGCGATTTGGTGGCCGCGGGCGTGTTGTCTGGAAATCGCAACTTCGAAGGGCGCATTAATCCAGATGTGAAAGCAAACTATTTGGCAAGCCCCCCTTTGGTCGTTGCCTACGCCCTGGCCGGAACAACAACGATCGATCTTACGACCGATCCACTTGGAACGGATCGCGATGGTGCTCCGGTTTACCTCCAAGATATCTGGCCCACACGTGCCGAAGTGCAGGCCTTGGTCGAGCAGTGCGTTCAACCCGAAATGTTCCAGGAACAGTACGGAGGTATTTGGAAGAAGAACCCGAAATGGAATGCCATCGAAACTTCCGCTGGCGAGCTCTATGACTGGAACGAGTCGAGTACCTACATCCACGAGCCCCCGTTCCTGATTGATCTTGCCCCCGATCCCGATCCCATTCAGCCAGTTGTGGGAGCCCGGTGCCTTGTCCTGCTGGGTGATTCTGTTACGACCGACCACATCTCACCGGCAGGTGCCATTGCTTCGGATTCACCTGCCGGGCAGTTCCTGCTGGCACAGGGTGTCGAGAAGCTCGACTTCAACAGTTACGGGAGTCGCCGTGGGAATGATCGAGTCATGACCCGCGGAACGTTTGGCAACATTCGTATCCGTAATCAATTGGCACCCGGGACCGAGGGAGGGGTGACGCGTCATTTGCCCGACGGCCAGCAAATGTCAATCTACGATGCAGCCATGAAGTACGAGCAGGAAAGTGTTCCCCTGGTCGTGCTGGCCGGTACAGAATACGGCACCGGGAGTAGCCGTGACTGGGCCGCGAAAGGCACTTTTCTACTTGGCGTGCGTGCCGTTGTGGCCTCCAGCTACGAGCGGATTCACCGTAGCAACCTGGTTGGTATGGGAGTGTTGCCACTGGAATTCGAGCCCGGCACCACCTGGCAGTCGCTAGGCCTCACCGGTGAAGAGGTCTTTAACATTTCCGCTCTGAACGACGATCTCCAGCCGCGCCAAACGCTGATGGTGACTGCTGAAAACGGCGTTGGAACCAAGACCGAGTTCCCAACCATGGTGCGGATTGATACCCCGGTCGAGCTTGACTACTACCGGAATGGGGGAATCCTGCAGACAGTGTTGAGAAAACTACTGAAGAGCTAGTCTCCTTAAGGAGAACCCATGGCCATGGCTTGCCATGTCATTTCTGCAGGTTCTCGGAAGTTCCTGTCGAGGACCTGCCTGGTATGCGACCGCTGATTCGGAATTGGTCGTCTTGAGTTTCTGGTGGCAAGGTTCGAAGCTCCCTGTGCGAAGTTTCACGAACCACTTGCTTCGTTCGAAGGACGCCGAAATCGCCAGTAGGTTTCGGCGGTCCAGGCGAAAGTCACTACTACGAAAGCCCCCGCGATCCACCACAAGTTGTCGGGTGCCCGTGGTGGTTTTGCGAGATTTGCCACGATCACATCATGGTTGAGCGCCACCAAAAACAAAGCCATCGTCGTTGGCAGCCACACCATGCGGTTCCCGAGTGCATGCCGTGTTGACTCTTTGCGCTCGGGAGCAAGCCAGTACCCCTTGTGAGGCAGGTTGACGAACTTGTCGGGAACGTAGTAAATCGACATTGCTACCATAAGCATAAATCCCGGCAGTACGATCCAGTACGTTGCCATCAGGGCCACATACTGGGCCCGTGTACACCAACCGACCGGTTGACCTTGCAGGTTAAAGTGTTGGGCTACTTGGGGTGGCAAACGCGGATACGCCCGCACCAGGTCGGCAGCGCCAACGAGCAGGATCAGCAAGCAGAGCCCTAAGGCGATTGCGAGCCGTTTTTTCACGAGGGGCGACCTTTAGGAGGATTGTGGGTTGCTTGGGTCACCGTGGTCGTCGGTCTTTTGGAGTTTACCTGTCGTGAGGAATTGGGGAGCAGTCACGCCCATCGAGACATAAATACTCATCAAGCCGTCGACCGAGATATTGGCTGGTTCGAGCAGTTCGGTGGGCATAAAAAGCAATCCCCCTCCAAAGGGAATCGGTGCCGTTGGGATGATGATGACTTGATATTCCCGCCCGTTGATCAAGAACCGTTCTGGCGATACCAACATCGCCAGCGCGCCAGCGGTGCGACTCTCGCCAAAGTGGCAAAAGACGGGTACCATTCCCTTGAGTTTTTCGTCGTCGCCCCGGTCAAGCATGTCAACCAACTGCTTGGATGTCCCGTAAACCTGCCCCACCAGCGGGATTCGTGAAACGACCGAGTTGACGAATACAGCCAGATATTTGCGGATTCCGAGTTCAACGAGCAACATCCCCAGGCCCAAACGGTGAGATAGGCAATCCAGCGCGAACTTTCGCCATCAGGACAGCTACCGAGTTGTTCGATGAGCTTACCGGCGTGGGTACCGGGCCCCAGGAACTGGTGCACGAAACTGGCGACCCAGATTACGATTGCAACGGTAATCACAAGGGGTAGTACCGCGAACAGCCGGGTGAGAAAGTAAGCGGTAATTCGGGTCCGGGTTTTTGCGAGCAGCGAGTGCATCTGAGAACTCCTGTCTCCTGAACCGGCTTATTCGTCCCTTGACGCGACATCTTGACCAGTCACCGGTTCGAGACTGTCACGATACCTTTGAAGCACTTCATGGGGTTCGAGATTGAAAATAACCCGGCCGCCTGTGGTCCAGTGACCGTCGCGGTAGACAAAAACCGCCGTTGCACAACGCAAATTACCAACTTCTTCGACATCTTCCATATCGCCACCAGCGATCGCCTCGAAACTGACGGTAACACCGTTCAAACTGTAGAATTCACCTGTTGAGCGGTCTCGTGTCAGTAGTGGTTTCTCATGGAAATCGCATTGTTTCCACTTCAGGCCGCGGGGTTTGCCGCTGGCGGCTGCGGCTTGAAAAAAGCTTCGCTCAAGCGATTTTCGATTGTCCGAATACTGCAGCACTGCTTTCGAAAGACGGCTTGCCAACCGCGCGCGGCGGAAGAATCCCACAGCAAGCCCCACGGCGGTGATCGTCACAAGCACAGCTAAGACCATCAACGGAGTCACGCCGCCATCATAGGGTGTGGGGCGGGCTCTGTCAGCATCTGACGGAATCGCTGACGCGTTTTCGAGATTCGTTGTTACGCGGTGTGCTTGAGTCGAAAATCCAGGACTAACTCGGGACCACCTGTCCACAATTTGGTGGTTGGACGGTTTGCACGACCTCCCGAGGATGGGCTGCCTCTTTTTGCCTGCTGGGCGCCGGTGATATAACGGAAGCTTTCATCCGGGAGAAAAATCCCGGCGGATGGAAGCAGTTTACTGATTTGTTGCGGGAGCTCTGCCTTGGAGCTGTTGGAGCGTTTGGTCAAGAATCGCTTCCCCCCCCGCGACGTCGCCCTGCTGTAATTTTTGTTGAGCTGATTGCAACCTTTGCACAAGTGCCTGTGCGGTTTTCTGTCCCTCTGGTTTTTGTGCGTACTGTTGTACATATTTTTGAATCTGCATAAATTTGCCTTGTAGCCGTTGCTGCTGTTGTTGGCGTTGGGCAATTATGCCGGCCCTGATTTCCTCCAGGGAACCACGTTGGTCTGCCGTGAGTTGGCTTCGTATCCGTACCAGCATCGAAAAATGGAGGGCTTTAATTTGCTGTTCTATCTGCAACACCTTGTCGAGTTGTGCCAGGATTGCAGCTTCGTCGCCGGGTTCGGCCTGGAGCAATTGGTCGAGATTGCCCATCTCGGTCTTCAGCATTTCCTGTGCCTGGGATAGCTGTTTTTTTGTGGTGTCGACATCCGCTTCAATCGTCTGGACTTGATTGTCATTCAAGTCGAGCTGTTCGGTATTCGGAAGCACTAATTCCGGCGCAAATAAAACCAGGTGTTCGTTGAGAATATTGCGCCGCGGTGCTGGGGGGGCGGCGTCGTTTGGTGACGGTTGAGCCGTGCCAGGTGGAGTTGTTGGTTGTGCGTTGAGGGGCGAAACAGCCAACAGAGCTGACACGATGATCATCGCGAGCGCGAGATGTTTGTCATGGAATACCACGATGAATGTACCTCTTAAGAAGAGATGGGGATAAAACCTCCGATGACCTTTTTGTTAGTGTCTCACATTGTCACTGCATGTGCTACCGCCTACGGCTAGCGGGAAGGAAAAAGTTCATCGTGACGACCCTCCTGGAAACTACGTCCCTTACGTGTTCTCCAAGGTGCACTCTCCCCGGTTGCCATAAGCTGGCCTATAATGTGGCCCTGTTGGAACGGGTTCCCTGATATGAGGAGAATTTCCATGGATCTTAAAGCACACGCAAAATATGGTCTGCAAAAATCACGCAACCTGGCCGAGGGTTTGCTGGTCGATTTCAAGACACGCGAGGATTGGTTATTTCAGCCACATTCGAAAGCCAATCACGCGTTGTGGGTTGTGGCCCATATTGGTCTGGCCGACAACATGTTCAGTTCGATATTTCGTCCCGACTCGGCGCGCAAGCCTGACGGCTGGGATGAATTGTTCTGGTTTGGTAGTCAACTCCGGGAGGATACGAGTCTGTATCCCGACCACGAAGAGGTCTACTCTTATTATCAGGATCGCCGCGGGACTCTTCTCGAGGTATTGGAGGAATTGACCGCCGACGAACTTTCGGCTCCTGCTCCGGACGCCGACGGGCAAGGTCCCCTGGCCGGTGCCCCTAGCATGGGGTTCGCATTCTTCTTTATCGCCTACCATGAGGGGATCCATACGGGCCAGCTCACAGTGGCACATCGGGCCTTGGGGAACGCTCCCTTGTTCGCACCCCAGTCGTGATCGTCTCAGGCGAAGAGATTTTCTCGCCAGGTCTTTCAACCGTCGATGGCCTGTTTCAGGTCATCGATGAGATCCTCAGCGGCCTCGATGCCGACCGAAAACCGGATCAATCCGTTGGTAATTCCCTGCTGCCTCCGCGCTTCAGGGCTCAGGCCAGAGTGCGATGTTGTTACCGGACGTGTTGCGAGCGATTCGACGCCACCGAGGCTTGGTGCGTCAGTGGCCAGTTGCAGTCGTTGCAGCGTGTGCCTGGCCTGCTCTTCGCCCCCGTCCAATTCAAAGCTGAGCATTCCCCCGTAACCGTCAAAAATCTCAGCCGCGCGTTGATGGTAAGGGTTCGTAGTCAATCCAGGATAATAGACACAGCAGACTTCAGGATGCTGGTCCAGAAATTCGGCAATCGCCAGGGCGCTCGTGTGTTGTTGACGCACTCGCAAGGCGAGTGTTTTCAATCCGCGATGCATCAGGAAGCAGGCGTGCGGATCAAGCGACCCCCCCAAATGCATCAAGCGGGCGTTAATTTGTTTGATCCATCTGGACGGGCCGGCAACGGCGCCCGCAACTAAATCAGAGTGACCGTTCAAATACTTGGTCGCACTGTGAATGACGAGGTCGAACCCGGCTTCCAGCGGCCGGTAAAACAGAGGGGTAAGAAACGTATTGTCGACGACACTTACCAGGTTGTGTTGTCGGGCAAAGGCGACAACTGCGTTGAGGTCGGCCACCTGCATCAGCGGGTTGCTGACTGATTCGACATAAATTGCCTTTGTTTGCGGAGTTAAATGCGCGCTCCAGGTTTCCGGTGCCGTCGCATCGATCAATCCGAACGACAGGCCAAGCGACTCAAAGTCCTGGGTCAAAAAGTCGTAAGTCCCACCATAAAGTGTGTTTTGTGCCAGGAGGTGATCACCGGCTGAAAGGACCGCAAGCAAGGTCGCCGAAATGGCTGCCATTCCGCTGCCGGTCACCAGGGCGGCTTCGGCCCCCTCCAGGCAGGCAAGCTTCTCGTGCAAGACCTGATGATTGGGTGTGTTGTTGAGTCGGATGTAGCGGAGGTCCGCGTACGATGTTTGTCCTGTGTACTCGAAGGTTGATGATTGAAAGATGGGCAGAATCAAAGCCCCCTCCACGTGTTGCTCTAATTCCCCCGCATGGATTAACGCTGTATCGACGTTGCGAAAACGGGTTGCCATGGACTGCTCCTGATTGCCTGACCGAAAGGTACACGCCGCAAGGGCGTTACGGGGAAGAACTGTTTTCACCCAAGTGCGATTCTCTGCCAACGGGGAACGAGCTGGCAAGAAGGAAATTGAGCAAAGCCTATTGAGCTGACGAAGGGAAACCTGGTCCCCCAATTAAAATCACGAATTTTTTTGGGATATCTGGCGGTTTTGCAGTTACTATTAGTGGGAAATCGGGATTGTGAAGCGAGGTCCGGAGGGATGGGGACGGATTCTCTGACCAACTAATATCCAGCCGGAAAACACGAAATTCTTGCAAGAAAGTTTGTGCGTTGCAGGTCGAAACCACGCCCATCGTCGTTGGAGGGTCAACAGGTCACTGGCTGACAATTCCTGACGAAATACCGGCGGAGTCGATCCGCGGACGAAATCGATGTTGTCATTCCACGGATTCGTGCGGGTGCCGTGAATTTTCGTTGACCTTTATACGGGTTATGACGACCAATCGTTCTGGCCGTTTTGTGCCCGTAGAAAATCCCCCGTAAGACAACGATTTAGAAGGAAAACAGTTTTTCGCAGTGGTTTTCCGGTCCAAAATTGTTAAACGTTCTGGACAGCCTACCGTTATAGTGTTTGATTGTATTGCTTGCGGTAACGGTTGATTGTGCTTCGCTTCGGGGGCGGTGGCC
>Ga0310121_10000125_pt1 | contig 76171 bp, 65 predicted proteins | sample CB27_Tmax_986_MG_FD_203504 | JGI IMG/M metagenome (GOLD analysis project Ga0310121, IMG submission 203504) | Marine microbial communities from Western Arctic Ocean, Canada - CB27_Tmax_986 | ecosystem: Environmental > Aquatic > Marine > Oceanic | place: Canada: Western Arctic Ocean | collected... | reverse complement strand
GGGGGATTCGAACCCCCAACCTGCCGATTACAAATCGGCCGCGCTGCCAATTGCGCCACTCGGGCTCGGCCCGATCCAATAAAAAAGACACGCTTGCAGCGCGTCTGTCCACCTAGTATCCCATGGCCTTAGAGGCACTTCAATCCCCGTTGGCTGCGTTGCGTGTCCTGGTTACCGTCCGGCTACCTCTTTCCCCTGTTTGATGGCGAGTTGGGCTTCGATCCGGCGCCGCTTGGGGCTCAGAAGCGCAGCGTGCTCTCGACTTTGGAGAGTGGCGCTTCCTCCTCCGGCTCGGGGTTCGGCTCGCGCGGCGGGGCGGCGGCGCGCCAGGTGGTGCCCTCTCGGCTGTCTTCCAAGGCGACGCCCAGCTCGGTCAGGCGATCACGGATCCGATCGGCCAGCTCGAACTCTTTGTTGTCGCGCAACATCGTCCGCGTTTCGATCAGCAATTCGACGAACGGCGCGCTATCGCCGCTCGTGGCGACCCGCTCGAAGCGCAGGCCGAGCACGCCGCCCAGTTCGCGCAGTGTGGTCTGGGCCTCGCCCGCAGGCAGGCCCTCGTCGCGGGCGCGGTTGATCTCGCGCGACAGACCGAAGAGCACGGCCAGCGCCTGTGGGGTGCCGAGGTCGTCCGTCATCGCATCAATGAAGGTCTGGCGGGCGGCCTCGACGTCGTGCGCGCCGTCGCCTTCGACCAGCTCCGCCTCGATCGCGCCCGTCAGACGGTCGGCGCCAGCCTTGGCCGCGCCCAGCGCATCCTCAGAATAGGTCAGCGGGCTGCGGTAGTGACCGTTCAGCACGAACAGGCGCAGCCCGTCCGAGCCGTAGGTGTCCAAGCCGTGGCGGAGGGTGACGATGTTGCCGATCGACTTCGACATCTTCGTGTCACCCAGCTGCATCATCGCGTTGTGGACCCAGTGAGTGACGAAGGGCGCTTTGCCGGTGAAGGCCTCCGACTGGGCGATTTCGTTTTCGTGGTGCGGGAAGATCAGGTCCATGCCGCCGCCGTGCAGATCGATCTGCTCGCCCAGGTAGCGCAGCGACATGGCGCTGCATTCGATGTGCCAGCCGGGGCGGCCGGGCCCCCAGGGGCTCTCCCAGGACGGTTCGCCGGGCTTGGCGGCCTTCCACAGCGCGAAGTCCATGGCGTGCTCTTTTTGATCGGTGATTTCCGTGCGGGAACCCGCGATCATGTCGTCCAGCGAGCGATTGGAGAGCTTGCCGTAGCCTTCCTTGCGCTGCACGCGGTAGTAAACGTCGTCACCGGAGGGATAGGCCATTTCGCCCTGGATCAGCCCCTCGATCATCTCGATCATCTGGGGGATCTCTTCCGTCGCGCGTGGGTGCACGTCGGCCGGGCGGATGTTGAGTTCGCGCCACTCCTGCTGGAAGCGGTCGATCTGCTGCTCCGCGAGCTGGGCGACGGAGATGCCGAGCCGCGCCGCGCGGGCGATCATCTTGTCATCGACATCGGTGAAGTTGTAAACGAAGCGCACGCTCTCGCCCCGCCACTCGAGGAACCGACGCAGTACATCGAAGATGACGATGCTCATCGCGTGGCCTAGGTGCGCGTCGTCGTACGGCGTGACGCCACAGACGTACATCGTGATCGGGTCGTTCTGCGGCTGAAATTCTGACTTCACGCGAGTCAGGGTGTTGTAGAGCTGCACGGTCGCGGTTCTCCTGGACGGGCTCGGCGTCTCGGTCGCCGGCTGAGCGGATCCGGGCGAAGCCTAGTCGCCGACCTGCCGAAGCGGGTCGGGCGCGGCCTCGTCGGAACCGATGGTCGGCGGATGGAGAGCGGCGGCGACCTCGTCCTCGAGGTCGATCACGCGCTTCTCCAACTCCTCGATGCGGTCATGTTCCGGGTCGGGCAGGCGCAAAATCGTGTCGTTACCGGGGTCGTAATACGCGACCACGTGTCCCGGTACGCCGACGACGGTTGCATAGTCGGGCACGTTGGCGACGACGACGGAGCCCGCGCCGATCTTGGCGCCTTTCCCGATCGTGATTGCGCCGACGATCTGGGCGCCGGCGCCGACGGTGACGTCGTCCCGCAGCGTTGGGTGGCGCTTCTCGCGTCGGGTGCTCGTGCCGCCCAGGGTGACGCCCTGGTGCAGGTGGCAACGCTTGCCGACCACCGTTGTTTCGCCGATCACGACGCCCATGCCGTGGTCGATGAAACAGGGCGAGGCGATCTCGGCCCCGGGGTGGATCTCGATCCCGGTTAGGCCGCGGTTGAAGTGCGAGATCAGTCGTGGCAGCAGGCGGACGCGCCAGTGGCAGAGTTGATGCGCGAGTCGGTGTAGCAACAGGGCGTGCACGCCCGGGTAGGCCAACACGACTTCGAACAGGCTGGTCGCGGCCGGATCACGCTCCTGGGCGAAGCGGATGTCGTCGCGGATACGGGTCCAGAGGGACATGGCAATTACCAGGGTTATGTCGGGGATGGCGGGGGACTCGGCGAGGCGCGCGCCATTCAGAGGTGGGCGAGGTCGTCGGGGTAACGGGTGTCGAAGTGCTGATCCACGACGCGAGGCGACTCTCTAACGGGATTTCGCTCAGCGGACCGCCACGATGCGGACGATCGCCTGTGCTTGAATCCCCTCGGCGCGCCCCAGCGCGCCCATCTGTTCCGCCGTCGTGGCTTTGACGTTGACGGCTCCGGCATCGACGCTGAGCGCCGTCGCGAGCCGTTCCTCCATGCGCCCCACGTAGGGGCGCAGACGCGGGCGCTCCGCCACGATCACGGCGTCCACGTTGCCCACACCATAACTATGCTCCCGCAACATGGCGACTGTGCGGGTGAGCAGGCCGACACTGTCCGCGCCGGCCCAGGTCTCGTCATCGGACGGGAAATGCTGGCCAATATCGCCCAGCCCAGCTGCCCCAAGGAGAGCATCGATCAGGGCGTGGGTGAGCACATCGGCGTCGGAGTGGCCGTCCAGACCGGGGTGATCGGGGATCGTGACTCCGCCCAGGATGAGGGGGCGATTCGCGTCGGCGCTGGCGAAACGGTGCGAATCGATGCCCAAGCCCACACGTTCGCCGAGAGCGTCCGTCATTGGCGGCTCCCGGCGAGCCGCTCCGACAACAGCTTCGCGAGCAGGGTCTCCGCGATGACGAGATCGTCGGGTGTGGTGACCTTGATGTTTGGGGTGTCGCTTTCATAGACGAAGACCGGCTGGCCGATCGCTTCGACCAGCATTGCGTCATCGGTCGCGTCGGCTGAATCGCCTGCGGCGTTCTCGCTGTAGGCCCGCTCCAGCACGGCGCGCTGGAAAACCTGTGGGGTTTGCATGGCGCGCAGCGTGTCGCGGTCGATCGTCTCGCGAATCGATCCGTCTTGGTTGACGCGCTTGATCGTGTCGCTGACGCGCGCTCCGGCGATGGCTGCGCCGTGCTGGGCGGCGAGTTCGATGCCGCGCCGTATGAGGGCGTGGCTGACGAGGGGGCGAGCGGTGTCGTGGACGGCGACGAGGCCTTCCGGATCAGAGGACGAGGCCCCATCAGAGGAAGAGGCGTCGGAAGGTAGGGCGCTCAGGCCGCGAAGGACCGAATCCTGACGGCGGGCCCCGCCCGGCACGACTGCAGCGACTTTGCCTCCGCTGTACTGCTCGGCGATCTGCTCAAGGTCTTTGTGATTGAGTTCGCCGCTGACCAACACGATCGCGGTGACGGCGTCGCACGAGGCGAACGCGTCGATCGACCAGGCGGCCAAGGGCCGGCCGCGCAGCGGCGCGATCGTCTTGTCGATCCCGCCCATGCGCTGACTGCGGCCCGCGGCGAGTAGGATTGCGTCGACACGTGGTGCCCCGCTCATTGGCTCAGCGCCTCTGTCTGCTCGTTCACCTCTTCAGCGGGCTGCTCGCTCGCGCGATCGCCGGTCGTGTCGGAAGGAGGATCGGCGGCGCTGTCGCTCTCCAGCAGCCGCGCAAAGACCATGCGTCCGGCCGACGTTTGAATCGAGCGCATCACCTCCACCGTGACGGTTTCGTTCTGGCGGTCGCGCGCCTCCTCGACGACGACCATCGTGCCGTCTTCCAGATAACCCAGCCCCTGGCGTCGTTCGCGGCCCTCCTGGTGGATCGTGATTGCCAGCTGCTCGCCCGGCACCAAGACGGCTCGCAAAGCGTGCGCCAGCACGTTGGGGTTCAGCACCCGAATCGATTCCAGTTGCGCGATGCGCGCCAGGTTGAAGTCGGTGGTCAGGATGGCTGCGCCACGGGTGCGGGCAAGCGTGACGAGGCGCGCATCGACATCGCCAGCGTCGCTGAACAATTCCTCGTCGATTGTGGTGCTGACCCGGTCGCTGGCCTGCACCGTGGCCAGGATCTCCATCCCGCGCCGCCCGCGCTGACGCTTGATCGGGTCGCTGCTGTCCGCCACCCGGCGCAGCTCGTCGAGCACGAAGCGAGGCACGAGCAGGTCCGCCAGCAGAAAGCCCGACTCGACGAGCTCCGCGAGGCGGCCGTCGATGATGGCGCTGGTGTCCACCACCACGCGCGGGAACGACGTCGTGCTGCGTGGGCTGGACGTGGTCGCGATCGCCTCGGTGCGCTCACTGAGCGAGCGGAAGAACCGCTCGATCTCAGTACGGCGGCCGAGGGCGACCGTGATCCCGATCGGGGCCAGCAAGACTGCCATGCCGACCGGGGCGAAGTCGCCGGCCGCGCCAGGCAGTGCGCCCAAGGCGGGGGAGAGCAATGCCGCGGCGACGAGCGCGGCCACCAGGCCGAATCCGCCAAGGAAGATCTCGATCGTTTCGAGGCCGCGCAACGTCCCACGCCGCGCTCGTTCGATAGGCCAGCGCGCGATGCGGAGAAGGGTCGATCCCGCTTCGCGCAAGCTAGTGGAGTACCGGCGCAGGCTGGTCATGGGACCGCGTCCCGCGGCAGGCGCGAAGCCGTGCCGCTTAAACAAAGTGGCGGCCATACGGCCGCCGATAAGTCCGTGACGGTTGCCAGTCGAAATAATTCCAGGCACTGCGTCAACTGTACACACCTATGGTATCAGGCACGCGAGTGAGGCGTAAAGCTGCGGGACTACGGTCGTGACTGTAGATCCGCGACTCGCCGGTTAGTTGCCGAAGATGGCGTCCAGCCCGGCGTCGCCGCCCGCCGCCAGTCCACAGTTTTTGATCGTCTTGCCCACGAACACGGTCAGCGCGAACTGCCAGATCGGCATGCGAACGGCGCCGGCCATGAAGCCCGCGATGTCGAAGACCGGGTTCGGCACGACGGAGAGCACAAACATCGTGCCGACGCCGCGCCGCTGCATCCAGCTGTCGAGCTTGCGGTACGAGGCGCGGTCTTCGATCACGACTTTGCCGCCCATGCCGGCGAGGTATGCCGTCATCTCGCCGATCGTTTCGCCCGCGGCCGCGACGATCCCGACCACGAGCCAGAACGGGATCCCGCCGATATCACCGACGAATTGGCCACTGCTGACGACGACCGCCGCGCCGGGCAAGGGCAGGATGACCGAGGCGGACCCGATCAACGAGATCAGGAAGATGCCGGCGTACTCGAAGCGCTGCAGGTCGGCCAGGTTCCAACCGAGGGCGAAGAAGACGAAGCCGAAGATCGACACAATCAGGACGACAGCGGTGATGTAGCTGTACTCGCGACGCCAGCGGGAGCGGGGCCCGAGCAGCCCGACCGCGCCCGCACGCGGCGCGTCGTCCGCTCGCGTGGTGGGAGTCGAGTCGGAGTCGCGCAGAGGGGCGCGGCTCAGCGCCACGCGGTCGGGGGCTTTGGCCATCCCCGGGGTCGGCCGTTCCAGGCCACGCGATCAGAAAAGCGACGCTGCCCCGTGGCCGACCAGGCAACGCGCGCTAAGACTAGCCGGTCGCGGCGACTTGGTTGCAACAGCCACGCGGTTGCGCGCTGCCGACTGGCGGTGAAGTTGGGCAGGGGCCTGTCGCGCCGGCGACCGTCGCTGATTGGGTCGCTTGTGGGGCGGTGATACCGTGGCTTCCACGGGCCAGTTCATCGAAGGCGGGGCATTTCAGCCCTGGAATGAGGGTGCGATGCCGGCGATAGAGTTGGATCCGATCCTGCGCGGAGTCTCCAAGCCCGCCCGCTACAGCGGCGGCGAGTGGAACAGCATCCAGCGCGCCTGGGACGACTGCGACAGTCGTTGGGCGCTGATCTACCCGGACGTCTACGACATCGGCATGTCCAACGGTGGCCTGGCTATCCTCTATGACCTGCTTAATCACCGCCCCGGCTCCCTGGCCGAGCGCTGTTTCGCGCCCTGGCCCGACATGGAGGCGTCGCTGCGCGCCAGCGGCGTGCCGCTCTTCAGCCTGGAAAACCGTCGCCCATTGCACGAGTTCGATGCGGTCGGCTTCTCGCTCTCGTACGAGCTGACCTACACGAATGTGCTCAACATGCTCGACCTGGGCGGGATCACGGTGCGGGCGGAGCAGCGTGCCGATCACGAGCCGATCATCTTCGCGGGCGGATCGGGCGCACTGGTGCCGGAGCCGCTGGCTCCTTTCATCGACGCCTTCGTCTTGGGCGAAGGCGAGGACGTGATCCTGGAGTTGGACCAGTTCGTGCGCGAGTGGCGCGCGACAGGCAAGGGCGACCGGGTGGAGATGCTGCGCGGCCTGGCGCGCATCCCCGGCGTCTACGTGCCGCGCTTCTACGATTGGAAGTACAACGACGACGGCACCATCGCCGAAGTCGTGACGACCGACGATGTCGCGCCGCTACCCGTCGTCAAGCGCTTCATCCAGGGGCTGCCGCCGCTGCTGACGAAACCGATCGTGCCGTTCCTGCAGACCGTGCACGACCGCGCGGGGATCGAGATCCAACGTGGCTGCACCCAGGGCTGTCGCTTCTGCCAGGCGGGCATGATCTACCGGCCGCTGCGCGAGCGGACACCAGAGGAGGTCGCCGCGGGCGTGCGCGAGCTGGTCGCCAACACTGGCTACACTGAGCTCTCACTCGTCTCGCTGAGCAGCACCGACCACAGTCAGATCGGCGACATCGTGCGCGCGATTCGGGCGGACTTCGGCGACGAGCTGACGATCTCGCTGCCCAGCACGCGCGTCGATTCGTTCAGCGTCGACGTGGCGCTGCTGTGTTCGGCGCGCAAGAAGCACAGCATGACGTTCGCGCCCGAGGCGGGCAGTCAGCGTCTGCGCAACGCCATCAGCAAGGTCGTTTCGGAACAAGACCTGTTGGACGCGGCCCGCAACTCGTTCGAGAACGGCTGGAGCAACATCAAGCTCTACTTCATGGTGGGCTTGCCGACGGAGACGATGGCGGACGTGCAGGGCATCGTGGATTGGGCAGCGCAGGTCAAGCAGATCGGGCGCGAGGTTGCGGGCAAACGGGCGCGGGTCCGCGTCTCTACCTCCAATCACGTGCCCAAGGCGCACGCGCCCTTCCAATGGGCACGACAGGACACTCCGCAGGAATTGGAGCCGAAGCATCAATTACTGCGCGAGCAGTGCCGCAAGGCGCGGCTGGACTTCAGCTGGAATGACCCGGCCGAGTCGTTGCTGGAGGGTGTGCTCTCGCGCGGCGACCGCCGCACCGCGGCCGTGGTCGAGGATGCCTGGCGCCGCGGCGCCAAGTTCGACGCCTGGAGTGAGCACCACAAGCCCGCCGTCTGGCAGGCCTCGTTTGAAGCGTGCGGCGTCGATCCGACGTTCTATACGCATCGCGAACGCGATCTGTGGGAGCGCTTCCCCTGGATGCATATCGCGTCTGGCATAAGCGAACCCTATCTGCGCAAGGAGTGGCAGCGCATGCAGGCGGACCTGACCACGATCGACTGTCGCGATGGGTGTCAGGTCTGCGGCCTGGAGCACCAGGCCGAACTCTGCACCATCAAACTCGGTGATCGGATCGCTGGTCATCGGGCGGAAAAAGCGGGCGAACACCTCATCGTCGTTTAGCGGGTGTTGGAGGAGTGGGGCGATGGGTCGCACCGTCTTGGACTTTCTGGCCTGGCAGCTGGACCAGTCCTTCGAGGACAAGCCGGAGCATTCGCTCATGGCCAATCTCTCGTCGGTGACCAATGACACCTTGGATCAGCTCCCGCCGGGTGGCGGACGAACGCTGCGCGACCTGATCATGCACTGCGCGTCGGTCAAGCGGATGCACGTCGATCACGCTTTCGGCGAGGGCGAGCTGACCTGGTGGACCACTTGGAACGGCGATGGTTCGATCGAGGAGGCCAATCTTGAGGCGCTAACGGCGTGGCTGCGAGATTCCCATGCCGAGGCACAGCAGGCGGTGGCGACGTTGGGCTCGGATGAGGAACTGCTGGCGGAGCGCAAGACACATTGGGGCGAGGGCCGCGAGACGCGCCTCCTGATCGATGCCATCCTGATCCACGACATCTACCACGCGGGCGAGATCAACCACCTGCGAGGCCTCATTCAGCCCGGTAAGTAGCGCCGCCCGAGTATCCCCTTCGGGGGAGCCGGGACGCCGAGCCCGCTCTTGTCGCCCGCATCCGGACGCCGCGAAATTCGCAGGCCGGCTACGGGAAGACGCCTCGCGTCTTGATCGCGTCGATCACGCGGCCGACCCCCACGACATAGGCCGCGTCGCGCATCGACATCTTTCGGTCCTGAGCCGTTTGCCAGACGCTGGCGAACGCCTTCGTCATGATGCGGTGGAGGCGCTGATTGACCTCTTCCTCTTCCCAGAAGAACGACTGCAGGTCCTGCACCCATTCCATGTACGAGACCGTCACGCCGCCGGCGTTGGCCAGGATGTCCGGCACCACCGTGCGGCCCCGATCCAGCAAGATCGCCTCCGCGTCCGGCGAGGTGGGCCCGTTGGCAGCTTCGATCACGACGCCGGCGCGCACGGCCTCTGCGTTCTCGGCCAGGATCACGTTCTCGACGGCGGCCGGAATCAGGTAGTCGCAGTCGATCTCGATCAGCTCGGCATTCGTGATCCCGTCGGCGCCGCGCGGGACCGTGGTCATGGTGCCGTAGGCGTCCTTGCCGGCGAAGAAGGCGGGAACGTCCAGGCCGTTGCCGTTGTAGTAGCCGCCGTTGCGGTCGCTAAGCGCTACGACCTTTGCGCCCTCGGCGTGCAGCAGACGGGCTGTGACGGAGCCGACGTTGCCGAAGCCCTGAATCGCGACGCGTAGGTCCGCGACCTCGACGCCGTTCTCACGACACATCTCCTGCACGATGTAGGAGATGCCGCGGCCGGTGGCGGCCACGCGGCCTTCGCTGCCGCCGAGGGGGACCGGCTTGCCCGTCACGACGGACGCCACCGTGTGGCCGCGGGCCATCGAGTAGGTGTCCATGTACCAGGCCATGATCTGGGCGTTGGTGCCCATGTCCGGTGCCGGAATGTCGATCTCGGGGCCGATCACCGGCTCCAACTCGGCGAAGAAGCGGCGGCTGAGGTTCTCCAGCTCGCAGTCCGATAGCGCGCTGGGATCGACGATGACGCCGCCCTTGGCGCCGCCATAGGGCAGATTGACGACAGCGCACTTCCAGGTCATCCACATCGCGAGCGCGCGCACCTCGTCCACCGAGACCAGGGGGGAGTAGCGGATGCCGCCCTTAAAGGGGCCGCGCGCGTTGTTGTGTTGGATGCGGTAGCCGGTGAACATACGCACGCCGCCGTCGTCCATCTCGACGGGGAAGTTGGTGGTGAACTCGCGCTCCGGCGTGGAGAGCCGCTCGATCAGCCAGTCGTCAACGTCCAGACTGCTGGCGACATTCGCCAACTGCTGTCGCGCGGAGACATAGGGGTTGGGTTCGGTCGGGGTCGCGTCGGCGGGATTCGTCACGGTCTGGCTCCGGTTCGCGCCGCCTCGCTCACATGAGGCTGTTCGTTCGATTGGCGGCTAGAGACGCAGGGCTTGCTCGAACGGCCCCGCGTCGTCGAAGGGACCTACGACGGCCAAACGCAGCCGGTCGTCTCGGATCAGGTCGTGCGCGACTCGAATCAAGTCGTCCGGGGTGACGGCTTCGAGGTCGGCGACGACTTCGTCGACGGTGCGCGTGCGATCGAGCAGTAGCGCCTGACCGCCGTACCAACTGGAGACGGCGCGGGTGTCCTCCATGTTGAGAAAGAGGCGCCCTTTGGCGTACTCCACCACCTTTTGATGCTCGGCGGCGGGCAGGCCCGCCGGGAGCCGGCTGAGTTCGGTCAGGGCGGCGTGCAACGCGTCCATGGCGTTGTGCGGATCGACGGCGAGGTAGAGCGAGATCGCGCCGGTATCGCGCAGGTTTGAGGTGTAGGCGTGGACATCGTAAGCGAGGCCGAGTTCCTCGCGCAGGTTGATGAAGAGCCGGCTGCTCATGCCTTCGCCCAGCGCGGAGATCAGCAGGCTGAGTGCGAAGCGATCGGGGTGGTCGGCGGAGAGTGCGGGCAGGCCAACCATGAGGTGCGCCTGTTCGATTTCCTTGCGATGCAGGGCCACTTCCCGCGTCGTGACATCGGGGCTAGCGGGCTCCCAGCCCAGGGGCGTGCCGAAGTGCCAGTCTTCCGTAGCACGGGTGGTGATCGCCGCGACTTCATCCGGGTCGACGGCGCCGGCCACTGAAAGCAACGCATTCGCCGGGGTGTACTGCAGGAAGCGATATTCCGTCGCGTCCACCAGCGGAATGGCGCGGACCGACGCCGGGGTGCCCGCGACATCGCGACCCAAGGCTTGGCCGGGCCAAAGCAGGCCATCTAAGACGACCTCCGCGATCTGGCCGGGGCTGTCCTCAACGGAGGCGAGTTCCTCCAGGATGACGTTGCGTTCCTTCTCCAACTCCCGCGGCTCGAACAGCGGGCGCAGCACGATGTCGCAGATCAGCGTCAAGGCCAGCTCGAGATGGTTGCGGGCGACCTTGGCGTAATAGACGGTCAGTTCACGGTCCGTACCGGCGTTGAGCACCCCGCCCACGCCCTCGATTGCTTCCGAGATCAGTTGGGCAGTGGGCCAGGCCTCGGAGCCCTTGAAGCAGAGGTGCTCGACGAGATGCGAGACCCCCGCGTTGGCCTCCACTTCGTAGCGGGAGCCGGCCCCGACGTAAAAGGAGACAGTGACGGAGCGCGTGTGCGGCATGGGCGCGGTTAGCACGCGCAGGCCGTTCGGTAGCTGCCGCTCGTTCAGGACGGGGTCGCTGATGCCGGAGGCGCCCATATCCGCTTAGCCCTGCTCCCAGAGCACGTCGCCGTGTAAGTCGGCGTCGTGCTCCTGGGTGGCGAAGCGCGCGTACTCCTCGCGGCTGACGCCGATCGTCGTCTCGTCGCCGTGGCCGTTGAGGATGATCGTGTCCGGGGGGAGGGTGTGCAGACGCTGCGTAATCGATCCGATCAGCGTTTGTAGGTTTTCGTTGCTGGTCGAGTGGCCCGGACCGCCGGGGAAGAGCGTGTCGCCGACGACGCAATACGGCGCGTGGTAGTAGCAGAGTCCGCCTGGCGTGTGTCCCGGCGTGTGGATCACCTCCAGCGTCGTCTCGCCGAGTTGGATTGACTCGCCGCCCTGTAGGGCCACGTCGATCCGGGAGTGGTCGGCCCAGGGCTCGTCTGGGTGCATGTGAAAGGGCCCGGCGATCTTCTCGTGCAGCGCGTCGAAGGAGTCGATGTGATCGGGGTGCGAGTGCGTGAAGAGAACCATGCTGATCTCGGTACCGGCGGCGGCGGCGAGGATCTGATCCATCTCCGGCACGGCGTCGATGATCGCGCTCTGGTTCGACGCCTTGTCGACCAGGATGAAGGCGTTGTTGGCGTACGGGCCCAGCGCGCTCAGCTTGAGCACGCGCAAGTCGTCCGATTCGTAGACGGGAGCAGGTGTGGCCACGGGACCCTCCTTCGCGCCGGCCGGCCTGATCGCGAACCGCGTCATGGCAACGGACCGTCGGGGCGCGAGTCTACGGGACGGTTTGCGGGGCCGCTATGCGGCGGTCGGCCGAATGGTGCCCATGGTGGCCCATTGGTGGAATGGCGGTGAGATCTGGGAGGCACGAGATCAGCCCCGCAGCCGACCTCCGTCGTGCGTGTCGTGTGGTCACTTGCGAAAGATCGCGCTGCCGCTTTTGGTCGTACACTGGGCGCGAGTCGTGCAGATGCGTGACCACGGATCACACTAGCCGGCCCGCGTTTGGAGCGCGCCCTTCGCCGAGTCCCGGTGGGGCAGCTGCCCAACGCGAGCCGAGGAACACCAGTGACCACCACAGCGGACGCGGGCGTGCCGCTCGCGTCGATTCTCCCCCGCAACAGCGAAATCAACGACGCCGGTGCGTTGCGCATCGGTGGCTGCGACTTGCCGAAGCTGGCGCAGCGCTTCGGCACGCCGCTCTACATCTACGACGAGGAAAGCGTTCGCGAGGCCTGCCGCGAGTATTTGGCCGAATTCGGGGGGCGTTTGCCTGGCATCCGCATCCTCTACGCGGCCAAGGCCTACCTCAGCCCGTCTCTGGCGGCGATCCTTGCGCAAGAGGGATTCGGCATGGACGTGGTTTCGGGCGGCGAGCTCCACGTCGGGCAGGCCGGTGGGTTCCCAGCGGAGCGTATGGCCTTTCACGGCAACAACAAGAGCGAGGTGGAGCTGCGGGAGGCGTTGGAGGCGGGGATCGGTCTGATCATTGTCGACAACGACGACGAGCTGGACCGGCTCGACTGGATCACGACCGAACTCGGCCGCCGCCAGGCCGTGATGCTGCGCGTCACACCCGCCGTCGACGCCCACACCCACGAGAAGACGACGACGGGTCTGCGCGACAGCAAGTTTGGCTTCCCTCTTGAGAGCGGTGACGCTGATCGCGCCGTCGAGGCCGTGCTGGCGACGCAGCAACTCGAACTGACCGGCTTCCACATCCATCTCGGGTCGCCGATCTTCGGGATCGAGCCGTATCTGCGCGGGATCGAAGTGATGACTCAGTTCGCCGCCGATATGCGCGATCGGCATGGCTATGTGTGGCAGCAGTTTAGCCCCGGCGGCGGCTACGCCGTTGGCTATACAGACGCGGGCCTGCCGCCCTCGATCGCGACCTACGCGACGGCCATCGCCGACGGACTGCGCTCGGAGTGTGAGCGCCACAGCTTACCGCTGCCTGAGGTGCACATCGAGCCCGGCCGGTCCATCGTGGCGCGGGCGGGGGTGGCGCTCTACACGGTGGGCGGCCGCAAGGAGATTCCCGGCGTGCGCACCTACGTCGCCGTCGATGGCGGCATGGCCGACAACGTGCGGCCCGCCATGTACGGCTCTTGCTATGCCGCGCTGCTGGCGAATCGCGCGCGTGACGTGGCCGAGGAGACGGTCACGATCGCGGGCAAGTTCTGCGAAAGCGGCGACATCCTCGTCAAGGATGTTGACCTGCCGCGCGCGGAGGCGGGCGACCTGCTGGCGATCCCGGCCAGCGGCGCATACAACCTGGCGATGGAAAGCAACTACAACCTGGCCCAGCGTCCGGCCGTGGTCTTCGTGCGCGACGGCGAGGCGCGGCTGACGCGTCGCCGCCAAAACTACGACGACTTGCTCGCGCTGGAGCTACTGCCCGAAGGCGGGCCGGCATGAACGACAAGATGATCGACTCCCCCACAGAGGACGGCTGCAGCCTCTGGGACGTGGTCGGTACGGCCAAGGCGGCGACGTTGCTGCGCCGCATGGCCGATGAGGGCCGCGTGCCCCACGCGTTGCTGCTGGCCGGCCCACCGCGTGTCGGCAAGGCCCGGCTCGCGCTGGAGTTGGCTTGCGCACTGAATCATCAAGAACAGGATTGCCGCCAATGCGCCCGGATCCGTGGCGGCAAACACGCCGACGTGGAAGTCGTCGCACCGGGCGGCCTGACGCTGGAGGCGAGCAGCGACAATCCCCGCAGCCGCGTGATCTCGATCGCGCAGGTGCGCCGGCTGGAGATGGTGGCGGCGAGCCACCCTTACGAGGGGCGGCAGCGGGTCTTCATCGTCGACCCGGCGGACGCGATGAACGACGACGCTGCGGACGCGTTTCTCAAGACGTTGGAGGAGCCCGCGTCCTTCGTCACCTTCGTGCTGGTCACAGCCCGGCCCGCGCTGCTGAAGGAGACCGTGCTCTCGCGCTGTACCCGAATTGATGTGGCGCCGATGCCGGTCGCAGAGCTCGCAGCCTGGCTTTCGGCGGACCATGAACTCGACGCTGAACAGGCCGCCACACTTGCCCGGCTGGCGCGCGGCCGCGCCGGTTGGGCCCTGGACGCACTTGAAGAGGGTGACCCCTTCGCGCTGCGGCACGGACAGATCGAAGAGATCAAGCGGCTGGCGGCGCAGGGCCGGGCGGAGCGATTCAAGTACGCTGAGGGACTGGTGCCGCGCGGACAGCTGGAGCCGGTCGACGCGTTGACGGCAGTAGAGCAGTGGAGCGCCTGGTGGCGCGACGTGTTGCTGTTGAGCGTCGGTGAGGACGAGCGCGTCGCGCATCGCGATCATCTCGACGATCTACACCGGGCGGTGGCCTCGTACCGGCCTGCTGACGTGGTGCGCTTCCTGATCGCACTGGAACGCAGCGAGCGTTTCCTGCGCGAGGGTGTGAATTCGCGAATCACGCTCGACGCGCTCTTTACCCAGATTCCCGAACCGCGCGAAGGCCGCACGCGCGTAGAAGCGGCAGTTTGACGATGGCCACTCAGGTAATTGGTGTGCGCTTTCGCGAGGCGTCGCGCATGTACCACTTCGCGGCCCCGGACCACGAGATCTTCGTGGGCGAGTACGTCGTCGTGGAGACGCCACGCGGCTTGGAGATGGGGCACGTCGTGACGGTGCCCGACCCGCCCGCGGAAGGTGAAGCGCCGGGCGAGGTTCCGCCGGACGTCAAGCCGATCGTGCGTATGGCGACCGGCGACGACCGCGATCAGGCGCTGCACAACCAGGAGCAGGCCCTGATTCTGCTGCGGCGAGCCCGCGAGCTGGCTACGGCCTACAACCTGGACCTCTTTCTGGCCGCGTTCCAGATCAATCTGGGTGCCAATGAAGCGACGGGCTACTTCCACGCGGAAGCGCACGTTAACTTCCGCGATCTGACGCACAGCCTGGAGGATGAGTTCGGACTGCGCGTGGAGATGCAGCACGCCGGACCGCGCGATCGCGCCAAGCTTGTTGACGGCTATGACCTCTGCGGCCAGCGGCTCTGCTGCTCGTCCTGGATGACCGACTTCCCCAAGGTCGGCATCCGCATGGCTAAGGAGCAGGACCTGGCGCTCAACCCGGACAAGATCTCGGGCGTCTGCGGGCGTTTGCTCTGTTGCCTGACGTTCGAGTTCGATGTCTACAAGGAGATGCGCGGCACGCTGCCCAAGATAGGCAAGCGGGTCTCAACGCCGGCTGGGATGGGCAAGGTGATCGCGCTCAACACGCTGGCCCAAAAGGTGACGATCTTTCTGGAGGATCATCATCAGCGAGTTGAGGTGCCGGCCGAAGAGATCGGCTTGGCGGTGCGCGTCGAAGAGGCGCCGAACGAGGCGCTGGTCGAAGAACGGGAGAGCCGCGGACCGGCGAGGCGGAGTCGAGGTTCGGGTCGCGCCGCCCCAGAGGCTGCGTCCCCTGCCGCCGAAACACCCAGCGCCGACGCACCTGCCACCGATTCGGGAGCGCCGGAAGCCGCGCCCGTGCCGGACACCGACTCGCAACCGCAACGCGGAGCTGAAGGTGAGGTCCGACGACGACGACGGCGGCGCCGTGGCCGTGGGCGGGGAGGGGCCGAAGGCCGTTCCGATGGGGGCCGCGGCGCAGGACGCGCTGAGCCGCGTGACGAAGGACGCACGGAGGGACGCCGCGATGCGCCCGACGCCGCGAGCGATTCACGGCCGCGAGAGCGGCCGGCCGGGCGTCGATCTGAGAGCGGTGGCACGGATGGCGCTTCAGAGGGGGGCGCGGATGATGCTGGAGAGCGCCAGCCACGCAGGCGCAGGCGTCGGCGTCGGCGCGGGGGTGGCGGCGAGGGATCGGGCGGCTCGGACGCTGGCGGCGGCGGGGAGTCCTAGGCGCCGTCCCGGACCGGTCGCAGGTCGGCCCGCTCAACGCAAGCGCGAGCAGGGTCGGGTCGGGTTGATATCAGGACGTGTGGCGTTGTTCGCGTTGGGCGATGTTAAGTGCCTGGCGCGCGGCTGGCTCGTGTTTCGGTCGGAGCGGGCGGTGCCCCCCCGCAGTCAGATATCGAATTCGTCCGGGACCGAGATGTCGGGTGCCGCTTGGCTGTTCGTGATCTGGTTGACGATCTGCTCGAGCTGTTCGTCGTCGTACCAGTGCAGCACGATGCGGCCGCCCTTGCGGCGACGCTCGAGCACGACTTTGGTCGAGAGGGCGCTCTGTAGCCGTTCGACGGCGAGGCGATCGCCGGGAGGACTGGCGGGACGGGCTGGTTGGGCGGCGCCGTCCAGCGTGCGCAGCTGCTGCGCGGCGGTCTCGGCTTGACGGACGGTCAGGTTGCGCTCGCGCACGCGCTCCCAGAGTCGGATCTGCTGTTCTTCGCTGGGCGCGCCCAGAATGGCGCGGGCGTGGCCCTCGCTGATCTCGGCGGCGGCCAGGCTCATGCGGACCGGCGTGGGCAGCTGCAGCAGTCGCAGCGAGTTGGCGACGGCGGTGCGACTCTTGCCGACCTCCTTGGCGACGCGCTCCTGTGTCAGACCACTGTCCACGAGCTGTTTGTAGGCGTGGGACTCCTCCAGCGGGCTCAGGTCCTGGCGCTGAATGTTCTCGACCAGGGCGAGGATCAGGTTCTTGTCGTCCTCGGTCTCGCTGATGTGGACGGGAACCGAGTCCAGCCCGGCGATCTGCGCGGCACGCCAGCGTCGCTCGCCGGCGATCAGGGTGAAGTGGCCGTGGCCGGCGTCACGCACCAGAATCGGCTGGAGCATGCCGTTTTGACGGATGCTGGCGGCGAGTTCCTCCAACGACTTGGGGTCCAAGAACTGGCGCGGCTGCTCTGGGTTGGGCTCGATCGCGGCGACGTCGACGCTGGTGATGGGCGCTGGCTCCGCGGCCGGGCCGGCCCGGGCGATATCTGGCTCGGCGAGATCATCACGCTTGCGCTCAGGCTGCGCGCGGGGGATGAGCGCGTTGAGACCGCGTCCCAGGGCGGGTCCTCGAGTCATACGGCACCTCCGACGATGGTGCCCGGCAGCGCCGGCGTGGCGCGAGCGGGGCGGGATTCTTTCGTGTCAGGCTGGGCGGCTTCGGGTTGGGCGATCGGTGGAGGATCGACTGAATCCGGTGGAGTCTTGCCAGCCGGTTGCGCGGCAGATGGAATCGGTGTACCGACATCAGTCGTAGGAGCAACGGAATGCGGCCCTGCTGCCTCGCTGGGTGCCGGCGCGAGCCGGGCGATGAGTTCGGCCGCAAGGTCGGCGTAGGCCTCGGCCCCGCGCGACTGCGGGGCGTATTCGAAAACGGTCTTGCTATGGCTGGGTGCCTCGCTGAGGCGGACCGAGCGTGGGATCACCGTGGTGAAGGTTTGTGGGAAGTGCGCGCGCACCTCGTCGACGACGGCCTGCGCCAGCTTGGTGCGCGAGTCGTACATCGTGAGCAGCAGTCCGACGATGGCTAGGCTGGGGTTGAGGTTCTCGCGCACGCGCTCGATCGTGCTGGTCAGATGGCTGAGACCCTCGAGTGCCATGTACTCGCACTGGACCGGGATCAAGACGCCATCGGCGGCGGTCAGGGTGTTGAGGGTGAGCAGCCCGAGCGACGGTGAGCAGTCGAGTAAGACATCGTCGTAGGCGTGGCGAAGCGGAGCGATGGCCTGTCGCAGACGGAACTCGCGCTCCTCACTGAGGGCGAGTTCGATCTCGCCTCCGGCCAAGTCTGGCGAGGCAGGCACGAACGAGAGTCCTTCGTGCGCGGACTGCAGCACGCATTCCGAGATCTGGGCGCTCTCGGCCAGGACGTCGTAGATCGACGGCAGAGCGCCGGCTTGGGCGTTGGGTGGGGCGCCCAGCGCACTGCTGGCGTTGCTTTGTGCGTCGCAGTCGATCAGAAGGACACGGCGTCCGGCGCGCGCGAGCGCCGCAGCGAGATTTACCGCCGTTGTCGTTTTGCCGACGCCGCCCTTTTGGTTGGCGATGGCCAAGACCGGCACGAGTTACTCCGGGCCGACCCCGTCACTCGTCTCCACGGTACACAATCACTACTCGGCGCGCATCGCCCTCGCCTTCGGATTCGGTCTCCACGTCGTCCTCTTCGGAGAGGGCGAGATGGATGATGCGTCGCTCAGCCGCGGTCATCGGCTCGAGTTCGATCGCATCCTTGGCTTCACGGACGGAGGCAGCGGACTCACTGGCGATCGTGTTGAGTTCGTCTTCACGACGGCGCTTGTAGCCATCGACGTCGACGGTGACGGGGTTCTCGCCGTCCAAGGCACGCGAGAGAAGGACGTTGGTGACGTACTGCAGCGCGATCAGGTGCTCGCCGCCTGGGCCAACGAGCAGGCTGAGATCGTCGTCGGCGTCGATCGGTTTGACGTCGATCACGGCCGCCGAGTGATTGAGCCCGTCCATCGCTGTTTCCGGGTCGCGCGCTTCGACGTTCGCGCGCACGCCCATCAGGTGCAGTAGGTCGGTGACGATGTTGACGGCGAGGGTGCGGGGGTCTTCCTCGGGCTCGAACTCGGGATCGGCCAAGAGGTCAAAGGCTTCAAGCTGGATCGGGGGCGTGGGGTAGTTGGGCCGGTCGCGGCGCGGTCCGCGACCTCTGCCACGGTTTGAGCCCCCGCGGTCATCGTTTCCCCCACGTTTGCCGCCCCCGCGCTGGCCACGGCCGCGTCCACCGCGGTGGCGGGGAGGGCTGCGGTCGGCGGAGGGTTGGCGGTCGCTGTGGGCGCGGTCGTCTGCGTCGCGCGGGGCATCGTCGCGCTCGTTCGGGCTGTCGTCGCTGCCCGGGGCTTCGTCAGGAGCGGCTCGTCCTCGCCCACGACCGCCGCGCCGACCGCGTCCCCCGCGTCTGGGCGGGCGTTCGGAAGGGTCGGCTTCGGTGCTATCGGCGTAGTCGTCGATGCGGGGCAGTGGGGTGGCACTCCCGTCGGTCGGTTGGGCGTCGCCTTTCGGCGTCACGCGGACCAAAGCGGAGGTGGCGCCAACGCCGAAGATGCCGGGCCGGCCCTCTTCCAGTACGGCGACTTCCACCTGCGAGCGCGGCAGCTTGAGCTGACTGAGTGCGCGCAGGACGGCTTCGTCGACTGTTTTGCCTCGAATTTCGAGGCCGTTACGTCTCTCTTGCGTCATGTGAGGTCCCTTCTGGTCCAACTCCCGCGGGCGTGCGTCGGCGGCGTCGCCGGCGGCGGCGGCGGGGAGGTTCGGACTTGGCGGAATCGGAGTCGCCCTTGGTGGCGGCGCTGTCGTCGCTGGAGGACGATTTGTCGCCGGACACGACGGCGGGCACCTTGGCGGAATTGGAGCCCTTCGGAACGATGGGCAGTGAATCCATGCTGATGAACCAGCGCCGATAGAGTCTGGGCCGGCCGTTATAGAGGTACGTCGTGAGGATGGAGAAGAAGCTGGTCACCAACCAATACAGGCCCAGTCCAGATGGGACGGTGAGCGTGAACCAGCCGAAGAGGAGCGGCATCATCCAGAGCATGGTGCGGGCCATGGAGGCACTGCGTTCATCGCGAGAGGGGGCGCGCGGCGAGAACTTTTGCTGGTAGAACGTGGCGACGCCGACCATCAGGGCGAGCGGAATGGACGAGGTGCCCAGGTTGAGGAAGAGGAACTGGGAGTTGAGCGGGACGGCTTCGCTGATGAAGCTCCAGTCGTAGAGGCGGTCGGAGAGCTTCAGCATCGCCTCCGGTGAGGTGCCGACGGTGGCGCGAATGACCTGGAAGAGTGCGATCCAGACGGGGATCTGGACGAGGAAGGGGACCGCGCAACCGAGCGGATTGAAGCCGACCTCTTTGTAGAGCTTCATCATCTCTTCTTGGCGACGCTTGGGGTCCTTGTACTTCTTCTGCAGCTCCTGCAAGCGGGGCTGCATCTCCTGCAGAGCGCGGGTGGAGCGCAACTGACGCAGCGTCAGGGGGTAGGTGACGGCGCGGATGAAGATCGTGAAGACGATGATGCCGAGGCCGAAGTTGTCGAAGAACACGTTGGAGAGCACGAGGAGCGCGTTCGTCATTGGGTTGACGAGGATGTCACTCCAGATGAAGTCGATCATGTCGGCCTATTCCTCAATCTCGGTGACCGCGCTGGCGGCCGGCGGGAAGAGAGGGGCGACGGTCTCATCGTCAAGCAGGACCTCAAAGAGGTCGCCGTCGTCGTTGTTGACGAGGACCCGGCCGGAGACGACCACGGGATCAGCCAGAACGTCGTCGTCGATGGGCGTTGCCGTGGTCCAGCGGAGGCCGCCGGTGGCGGGGTCGAGAACGTGGACATTGCCGCCCTGGTCGACGATCAGGAGCGTTTCATCGTCGACGAGGAGCGGCTGCGCGCGGACCTCGTCGTCGGCCTCGTATGCGGCGAGCCAGATCGCTGTCCCGGTGGCACGATCGAGCGCTTGGACGCGACCGCTGAGGTCGGCCATGTAGATCGTGTCACCAGCAATGTGTGGATTGCCCCAGAACCAGCCATTGCCCTTGGCGGTCCAGACAGTGTCGCCGCTTTCGACATCGACGGCGTAGAAATTGCGGTCGAACGATCCGAAATAGGCGACGCCGTCCAGCGTGACGACACTGGAGGCGACGCTGGCCCCGGTCTGGAAACGCCAGACGAGTCGGTTACCCGCGCTGGAAGAGTTGGTTCGCAGCGCGTAGATGACGCCGTTCATCGAGGGCACGATCAGGAGTTGGCCGTGGGTCTGGGTTTGGGCCAGTCCTGGTGTACCCCAGACCTCGCCGCCGATGCCGTCGTAGCTCCACGAAGCTGTTTCCGGAGACTCCGTGTCGATGGCGAAGACGCCGTTTTCGGCTGTGGCCGCATAGATGGTCGTGCCATCGCCGACCAGGCCGGCGATGAGTCGGTCGTCGGTGTCGAAGATGAGACGGGCGCTGGTGCTGTCAGTGCGAACGGCGTAGATGATGCCGTCTTCCTCGCTGCCGATGACGAACTCGTCGCCGCCGGGCAGGAAGACGGGCGGAGCGTAGAAGGCATCGGCGTCGATCTCGTCGATCAGGCCGGGAAACAGCTTTTCGTCATCGGGGAACGTCCACTCTTCGCTCGCCGACTCGATGTCGATCACGCTGATGCGGTCGTCGCTATTGCGGATGATGACCTCGCCCTCGCGACCAGGGACTTGGGCGGGCGGGGCCCACCCGGTGGAGCCGGTCACGCTGGCGCAAGCGACGAGGACCGGCAGCCCCAGGATCAGGAGGGCGAAGACCCCGCGACGTCCGAGCCGCGGTCGGCGCGGCTGTTTCACGTGAAACAGCCGCGATCTGAGCGCGCGGGGCTGTCAGCTGGGGGTGTTTCACGTGAAACAGGGTTGGTCGAACGCGGAGCGAGGCTCACGAGGCGGCTCCGGCTTCATCGTCAGCGACTTCAGAGGGTGGTGGCTTCACGGCCGGGTCGTAGCCGCCTTGGCTGAAGGGGTTACAACGCAGGATGCGCCAAAAGGTCATCGGGACACCGCGCAAGACGCCGTGCTGCTCGATAGCTTCCACGCCGTAGGCAGAGCAAGACGGCTCGTAACGGCAGTTGGTGCCCAGAAATGGCGACAGCAGTCGCTGATAGATCCGGATAGCGATGATGGCTGCACGGCTCACGAGGTACCAGCCGAGCTAGCGGGCGTCTCGCGCAGCCCTGCGCGGCTGAGGAGCGTCCAGAGCGTGTGCTCGAGCTGGCGATAGGAGGCGCGTGCCGCCGACGCTCTGGCAATCACCACGATGTCCGCATTTCCTTCCACCCCGCTGCGACGCGCCGCTTCGCGCAGCTGCCGCTTCACTCGATTACGGTGCACGGCGTTGCCGAGACGCCGCCCCACCGCGAATCCGAAGCGAACCTGGCTCTGGTCGCCGCCCTCGCGTGCACCTCGCACCCGAATGACGAGCGGGCCAAGGGCAAACGCCTCGCCGTCCCGATAGACGGAGGAAAAGTCCTGGCGACGTTTGAGCCGTTGCTCACGGCGCATGAGAGGGCGGCCGCTCCGCCCGTTATCACAATCTAAACAACCGTGAGCCGTTGGCGGCCGCGGAGACGCCGCCGTTTGAGGATTGCCCGTCCTCCCTTGGTGGCCATGCGCTTGCGGAAGCCGTGTTCACGTTTCCGAGGGATTCGCTTGGGTTGGTAGGTTCGTTTGGGCATCAGATCAGCACCGGGAAAGGGCTCCGCAGCCTAGAAGAGGGTCTGTCCGCCCCAGGGGCGGAGAAGTGTCATCAGTATAGGAGACGGCACGGAACGGGCAATCGTCCGCATTGTCTGGAGTTTGTTGCTGTCGCCGGTTCGACATGTCTTGAAGCTAGCCCAAGCTGAGCAGAGTGGGTGATGCGGCGTCGCGGTAGATGAACTGGTACCAGGCGTAGTTTTGCAAGACCCGACGCAGGTATTCGCGAGTTTCGCTGAAACCGACGCGCTCGAAGAAGAGGTCGGGGTCGATGCCGTAGTCACCGCCCGACCAGCGCTCGGCGTTGCCGGGCCCGCCGTTGTAGGCCGCCAGGGCGATCCAGGGGGCATCGGCGAAGCTCTCGAGCTGGACGCCTAGGTAGTAGGCGCCATAGCTGATCGAGCGCTCCGGCCGGAACAGCAACTCGATCTCGAAGTCGTCGTCTGCGAGGGCGGCGGCTATGTCTTCGGCCGTGGGCGGGATGACTTGGGTCAGGCCCAGCGCTCCCGCCGACGAGCCCGCACTGGGGTCGAAATGGCTCTCCTGGCGGATCAAGGCCTGGAGGAGGAGCGGGTCAAGGTTCGCATGCGCGGCCTGCTCATCGACGAGGTCGGGCCAGCCCAGTGGGTAGGCCCAGCGCAAGATCTGCGCCGGAGCGTCGAGTGCGTCGATGCTGGGGGCTGCCAGGAGCGCGCTGGCTGCCTCCAGCGCCTGCCGGGTCAGGCCCATCACGTCCATCTGCTCGGCCAGCCGGTAGAGCCGCCAGGGCTCGCCGACGGCGGTCAGTTCAGCGAACCGGGCGCGGGCTTGGGTCGTCAGCCCCGCCAGCTGCAGATCCACTGCGGCCCGCCACCGGGGGTCGTCGATGGGGGACGCTCCGAGCGGCTCCGGGCCCAAGCGAGCTTCGAGCCACGCTTCAGTATCCGGGTCGGAAGAGGCGGCGGCCGAGGTGGGCGCGACGTCGCCCGTGACGATGGGGACGTAGACCGTGTCACGTTGAGCGGCCGCCGCCCGCAAGCCCGCGTACCCCGTGGGATCGATGCTGCGGGCTCGGGCGTATGCGAGGGCGGCGCCGGCCGTGTCGCCCGCTGCCTGGCGGGCCTTGCCGAGCCAGAGCCAGGCGCGCTGTTTGGTGTCGGCGGTCCAGGCAGTGGGAATGACGGCCTGCAGACGCTCTTGAGCAAGGTCCCAGTCGCTGCGTTCATATGCCGCGATGCCCGGACGGACCGCTGCCCGAGCCGCGAAGTCTGACTGCGGGTAGTCCTGGGCCAGCCGCTGGTAATAGCTTGCCGCGATTTCACCGTAGCCACGCTCGTCGAGCAGCAGCGCGCCCCACCAGAGGGCGTCGTCGGCGAGGGGTCCAGAGGGGTCGAGGGTGGCGGCGCGCAGATAGTTGACGATGGCGGTGCTGTCGTCGCCAAGATCTTCGTCGATCGCGGCGAGGTAATAGCGTGCGAAGGCCTCCTCGTCCGGTTCAAGTTCGCTTTCCAGATGGCTGCTGAACACCTGGCGGGCGTCGCGCAGATCGGCCTGGCGGTAGAGCAGCAGGCCCTCTGCGTTGGATGGGAACTCAATCCCGCGCGGGAGAGCGTTGCGGTAGCCCTCGGAGGCGCGCGGGTTCGACGGGTACTGCTCGACGAGCTCAGTCCAGGCGTCGGTCGCGCTGGCGATGTCTCCGTTAAGCCAGAGAACCTCGCCAAGATGTGTTAGAGCGAATGCATCGTCGTTAGGCCATGGAGATACGTCGTAAAGCTGCTGATATGCCACTTGTGCGCGCGAATACTCCCCTCTTATCTCGTACAGGATTCCCAGTTCGAGCAGGGCGGCTTCGATGTCCCAGTTCGACGCGTCCGGGTCGTCGATCACGGCGCGGTAGGACGCGATGGCGGAAGGCCCGTCGTTGAGGGCGATCTGGAGTCGGGCTACCTGCAGGTGCGCCGAGGAGGCGGCGTCACCCCCGGCCTTGATATAGGCGTCGTAGGCGTCGATGGCCCCTGCCGGATCGTTGAGAGCCGCGAGCGTACGGGCGGTCAGGAGTTGCCGGACTTTGGCGTCGTCAGGAGCGACGGTGTCCGGGTCGAGTTGCGTGAGGACGAATTCAGCTTCGCCGGGTCGATCGAGGTCGAGAAGTAAGCGGGCCTGGAGCAGACCGGCTTCGATCCGTTCATGGTCGGTCAGTTGGTCGCTGTCAAAGGTGAGAACATCTTCGCGTAGTCCGGCGGCCTGTTCCCAGAGGCCATTGTGCTCAAGCTGAGTCGCGTCCGCGAGCAGGCTCTGCGCGGTCGCCGTGGGTTCGTCGTCGGTGGCGCGGTCTGGGGCGGCGGGCTGCTGGGGCTCGTCGATTGATTGCTGGCTGTCGGTCGCCGCATCGCCCCCGTCGGGGGGAACCGCTTGGGAGGCTGCGTCGTCAGAACCAGAGCAGGCGACGACGATGATCGTGAGCAGACCAAGGAGCAGTCCGAGCCAGATGTGCCGCGACGGAAGGGGCCCGGGCTTTGACCGAAAAAAAGGCGCGATGGTACGGTGGGCGCCGAATGGCTTTGGGTTTGGTCGGGGAAATCCGCGAGGAACGTCAGGCACCGTGTCCCGTACCTACCGCCCTAGGGCCCGCAGGCCCTCTGACTCGTCACCGCGCCCTTTGCGTCACGATAAACAGCGGGTGATCGCGTGTCCATGAACGCTCCGTACCAAGGCTGGGTCGAGGTCGACCTCGACGCGCTCGATCACAACATTGCTCGGTTGACGGCGATGGCCGACGGCGCCGCGCTCGGCGCGGTGGTCAAGGCCAACGCGTACGGGCATGGCGCGCTGGCGATCGCCGAAGCGTCGATGCGGGCGGGAGCTGAGCGGGTCTGTACCTACAACCTGGACGAAGCGTCGGAGTTGCGCACGTTGGGGTTCCGCGGGCCGATCCTGGTGTTGGGCCGAATCTTCCCCGACGACGCCGCGCGCGCCGTGCAGTTGCGCGTGGCCGTGACGGTCTCCGAGTCGGAGACCGCGGCGGCGCTGGGCCGGGAGGCGCTGGCACACCGCGCGCGCGCGAACGTGCATGTCAAAATTGAGGCAGGATTGAATCGCCTAGGCCTGCCCCCGGACGCGGCGCTGCCGTTCATCGATCACGTGCGCGCGATGGAAGGGCTGACGCTTGAGGGCGTCTACACGCATTTCCCCAGCGCCGACGGGCCGATCGATGATGGCTCCGGCCGGTCGGATACGGAGCAGCGCTTCGAGCGCTTCGTCGCGATCGCGGATCGGGCAAACGTGCCGCTGCGGCACGCGGCGAACACGGCGACGCTCTTACGCTATCCGCGGATGGCGCTCGATCTGGTGCGCGTGGGGGTGGGGCTGTACGGCATCTCGCCCGGCGCGTCTGACGACGACCCGTTCTCGGCCGGCGCGTTGGACCTGCGGCCGGTGCTGGCCTGGAAGGCGATGCTGGTGGACGTGCACGATGTGCCGCGGGGCGAGTCGGTCTCGTACGGTGCGACTTGGACCGCCGAGGAAGACTCGCGCATTGGAGTCGTGGCCGTCGGCTACGCCGATGGCTACCGGCGCGCGCTGTCGAACAAAGGCTCGATGCTGGCGCAGGGTTCGCGTGTGCCCGTGGTGGGCACCGTTTGCATGGACATGTGCATGGTCAACCTGAGCGGTGTGCCGGCGGCGGCCGTCGGTGATGAGGTGACCTTGATCGGCGCACAGGGGTCGGAGGGGATCTCGCTCGAGGAGGTCGCTCAGCAGTGCGACACGATTCCGCACGAGATATCGACGGGGATCGGTGATCGCCCGGCCCGCGTTTATCAGCGTGCTGGCGCCCCAGTGGCGGTGCAGACCAAGGTCGATCGCGCTCCGATCGCGACGTCGGCGGCGACGGCGCGGGACGCGGTGGCGGCGGCGGGTGGTCGCTAGCTCTGGCCTTGCCAGAGCCGTGGGTTGAGTCGCGTGTATTCGGGCAGCGGCTAGTATTGCTCGGACCGTCGCCCTCAAGAACGTGCCTCGTACAGGGCTAATGCCATGACCATTCCCCTCGCGTTCCTCCGGCGCACGTCAGCGCTGACTCTCCTGTTCGTGCTGGGGGCGAGCGCGTCTCTGGTGCTCGTGCAGCCAGCCGCCGCCGACGAGTTGGTGCAGTCCGATCCGCCGGCGTCGGAGACGATCGACCACGCGCCGGAGACAATCCTGCTCACCTTCGACGAGCCACTTCTGCTGGAGCCGGGTGCCAGCAGTGCGGCGATCGTCGACGAGGAGGGCGTGCGTGTCGACGATGGGCAGGCCGAGATCTCGGGCTACAGCGACCGTAGTTTGCTGGTGCGACCGCAGTACGGCACGGAGCTGGAGGGCGAGATTTCCGTGGCCTACGTCGTGACGTTCGCTTCCGGCGAGTCGCGCACCGGCTCGATCGAGTTCGCGGTGGACCCGGAGTTCGAGGGCGAGGCTGAAGAGTCGGGCGGTGTCTCGACGCCGTCCACCGACCAGGGCATCGTGCTGTGGACCCTGGTGATTCTCGCGGCGACGGCGCTGTTCGTGTCGGGCGCGTACTACCTACGCTTCGCGACCGACAATGCGAAGAGCAGCCTGGAAGAGCCCGGCGACGACCGCCATTAGTCCGACCCGGCGCTAGCCGATCCAACTCGCTTCGGCCGAACGCGTCCGCGGCCCAAGTGGCTCGCGCCTCCGACGCGGCCCGCTAGTCGTCGAAGTCGTCGTCCGCTTCGCCAGAGACGATGCCGGGGACAATGGCACCCCCATCGCCGCGGCGCTTGTGGGCCGGCTCGGGCAGTTCGGCGATGCGCGCCCGCAGCGCGTCGACGTCGGCGCTGGAGGGATCGGCCAGGCCGAGGGCGATGACGCCGGAGTCGCGCAGGGACTGGAGGAACGGTGCCGAGGCTCCGGGCTCGACGCGGACAGCGGCGGGGGCGCCCGTCAGCATGACGGCCCGGCGCAGCGCGAGCATCTCGGTGACGGGTAGTGGATCGCTGAGGCTGGAGAGGATGATCAGAACGGGTCGCAAACTGCCGATCGCGCGGAGCTGTCCCTCGTCCGCGTCGAGCGCGACGCGGACGCAATATTCCAGTTCCTCGTTGAGCAGGGCATCGGCATTGGTGGTGGCGGGGTCGAAGACGGCGAAACTGGCACTGGCCTGTTGCGCGGCCGCTGCCGCGTCGCTGGTGAGTGCGGCGGGACCGAGGCCGATCGGGATCGCGCCCGCCGCGGCCACGGCGGTTGCGACCGACTCCGCCTCCAGTACGATCTGCACGTCGGCGCCGGCCGCGTCGTTGCCGACACTGGCGATCAACAGGCCGCGTTTGGGTTGGTCCGCACCGCTCGTGGCGCCAAAGCCCAGGCTGCGGCCACCGTGGCGGCGGGCGGATTGAATCGCGTCGGAGAGTTTGGTCATCGGCTCGCTGCTCTCGGCTGGTCGGGCTGGGGGAAGAGGCGGGGTCGATCGTACGGACGGCGTGATCGCTGGGTCAATGATCGAGGAAGCGCAGTTCGACGCGGATCCGCCGTTGGGCTAGTGTGCCGTCGGCTTTTGGTTCCGGGTTGGGGCTCCGGGTCGGGGCTGGGAACGGACGAGCCGAGGCGAACGGGAGGAACCAGCCATGGATGTGGCAGAGTGGCTGGCGCAGCCGTTCGGCGGCGGCAATATCGACTGGGCGTCGGTGCTGCTGCGGATCGTGCTGGGCGTGATCTTCGTCGATGCGGGGGTGGGGAAGTTCCGTCGGGGCATCGATGGCTTCGGCGCCTGGCTGGAGAGCCTGGGCTATCCGATGGGACGCCGGCTTGGCCCGCTGGTGGCGACGACAGAGATCGTTGGCGGGCTGATGCTGCTGGCCGGGCTGCTGGTGTCGTGGGTGGCGATCCCACTGGCGCTGAACATGGTCGTGGCGACCTACACGAATAAGGTCAAAGAGAAGCTGCCCTTCCAGGGCGGCAGCGGGCAGCAGGGCTATGAGCTGGACGTGCTCTTGGTGGGGGCGTGCGTGGTGTTGATCTTGCTGGGCGCGGGACCGGCGTCGATCGATTCGCTTTTTTAGGGTCGGGCATGCCGAGACCGTTTGGGGCGGTTAGGGCGTGCGCATCCGTTTCTCGATGCTGATCGATGGGGCGGCGGCCGCCCTTGCATTTTGGGACTGCGCATACCGGAACCGATTGGGGCGGCAGCGACGGGGCGCGGCATCAGGGACGGCTAGGGGGTGCGGGCGAGGCCGGCGAGGAAGAACTCGGTGCTGGCGTCCGCGATCTCGGGCAGTGAGCGCTGGCGCATGAGCTGCGTCAGCGAGATCGGCGCAAAGAGGGCGTAGAGCAGGCCGACCGCGTGTTCGACATCGAGGTCGCTGCGGAAGTGATCCTGGTCGATGCCGTGCTGGATAACGCGGGCAATCTGAGTCCCGATCTGCTCCGAGGCGAAGGCCTCATAGAGCGGGGCGGGTGCGCCACCGCTCATCATGGCGAGGAAAAGCTGGCCGTACTCCTCGACGAGCTGGTAGCCCGCACGGACGATGCTGGCCAGCGCGGCGCGCGCGTCATCGATCTGGGAGGAGCGATCGAGCTCGCGCAGGATGGCCTGGCCGAGTTCGTCGGCGACTGCCAGGGTCAGCGCTTCCTTACTGGGGAAGTGGCGATAGAGCGTGCCGACACCGACTCCCGCACGGGAGGCGATCTCGGTTACTTCGCCCTGCAACCCGTGTTCGCAGAAGACGGCGCGCGCGGCAGCCAGGAGGCGCGCGCGGTTTTGGCGCGCATCGGCCCGGCCCTGGCGCTCTTCCGAAAGGGCGTTCTTGGTGGTCGCGTCGCTGATGGGGAGGTCTGATTGCTCTGTCACAGAGATGGATTGTACCACGTTGGTGGAACAGGAATTCCGATTCAGGACCGGCGCGGGCGTTGGACGGGCAGGGTCGCCGTGCCCGTCCAACGCCCGGCCAGCTCGCGACGAATCGCCTCGGGCCCCGTTACTGCGCCGGGAGGGTTTCGGTGGCGGCGGCCTCGGGGCTGGTCCATACCTCGAGCTGCCAGCCGCTGATCGCTCCTTGGACGAGGGTGAGCTCGATCAACCAAGGGCCGTCGTCTTCGTCGTCACTGAGGGTGAATCTGGCGGAGCCGACGCAGTTCGTTCCGCTCGTGCAGACGACGTCGATGATGATGCCGTCGATCACTGTGTCGCCATCGGCGTTGAGGACTCGGACGGCGGCCCGTGCCGCTTCGATCGCGACCACGCGAGCGGCCACCTGGAACTCGCCATCATCGTCGTCCACGGTCTGACTGGCACCGTCGCCGGGCTGGGCAGCGATGGTGGCCAGCCGTGGCACAAGGGCGCCGTCCACGACGTCTCCCCGCACGGCAAGGCCGTGCCCGGCGGGCAGGGCCACGGGCGGACCGGTCAACGCTTCGGCCTCTGCGTCGGTGCCGAGGCCGGATGGCCTGGGCGCGCCGAGCGCGGTGAGCGACAGCGCATAGGGGCCGCCGCGGCCCATACGCACGTCGCCGATGCGGACGAGGAAGACGCCGCCGGTTTCCGACCGCAGGGTAAGGGCGGCGTCGCTGCCGAGCGGGCCGCCACCGCTGTTGTTGTCGACGAGGAGGCCGTCCGGCCCATCGACGCTGATCACGACATCGATCGTGAGCGAGCTGGCAGCGATCAAGACGGATCGGCCAGGGGCGAGCTCGAGGCTGAACGTGTCCGCGTCGCCTGGAGCGTCGAGCGCGCCCTGAAGGGTGTTGCCGACGATCAGACTCTGACCGTCCTCCGCGTCGGCGAAGCGGGCGAGCGGAGCGGTCGAAACGAGGCTGTAGGTGGTCTCGACGCCGCTGGCGTTGCCGACGACGAGGACGTAGGGGGCGGGGCCGCTGAGGGTGACGTCCAGGACTTCCAGGCCGCTCGAATTGTCGTCTTTCCTGATCAGCAAGAGGCCGTCTCCGTTGTGGATGGAGATTGAGCCGTCTTGATTGCCGTCGAGCGTGGCGGTCAGCGCTTCGCCAGGGTTGCTGCCGACAAGGAAGAGCTGCTCGGCGTCGTCGCGGAAGAAGCTGACGACGTGATTTGTGGAGGCGCCGTCCATGCTTGGGGTCGCGCCGGGCGGTGTGGCGCCTTCGCCGCGTGCGAGTGCGAGCACGCGATCGGCGAGGTCGCCGACGGAGGCGAAGTTGCTGATGCGCTGGTCGCCGAAGGCGGGGCCGGCCAGCCCAAGCAGGATGCCGGCATCGGTCACCAGCGCGCCACCGAGTTGCCCGGGGACGACCGGTACGTTGGACTGGAGGAAGGTGACGTTGCCCGGCTCCCAGTGTCGCTGGCCGGAGATCAGCCCGGCGCTGATGGAGGGCTGGACGACGCTGGGGTCGGCGCTGGCGAATCCGATCAGGAAGGCCTGACTTCCGATTGCTGGGAGCGCCTGGGGCGAGATCGCCAGTTCAGTGGTCGCGCTGGGGATGGGTCCCAGCACCGCGAGATCGAGCAGGCGATCCATTCCGGTCAGAGGAACGTTGGGGAAGGTTCCGCCGCCCGCGAGACGGATGTTGGCGGCGTCGTGAGGCCAAACCGCCTGGGCGCTGGTGAGGACGAAGCCGCCTTCGATGACGATGCCGGTCGCGGCGCCGCTGGCGGTCTGCACGATCGCGACCGCGGGCGAGACGGCGGCGAACACGGCGGCGGCGTTGGCGAGCGGTGTGGGGGCCTCGCCCTCGGCGAGGTCGCCGACGATGACGACGGTGGTGCTGTCGGCGGCGGTTTGTTCGGTTTGCGCGTCGGCGGCTTCGTCATCGTCGTCGGTGTTGGTGCAGGCGACGGCTAGCGCCAATGTGAGGCTGAGCAGGAGCAGGAGCACCATGCGTCGAGAGCGGGCGCGGCGCCGAGCGTTCGTCGCGTTGCCGGTTGGCCGGGTCGTGATCTGCCGCATGGGTTGGCCTCCTGCCGGCTTGGCGTGCCGCATCGTCGCAGCGGGCTTGAGCTCAGTCCAGATGGGCCTCGCCCCGCCAGATCCGCGGCGTTGCGCTACGCGCCGTCCGAATGCTCGCGGCTACGCCACGCTGAAGATAAGTTAGGGGACGGCTAAATGTCTTGTCGGGGGTGACATCGAGCGCGCCCCTCACGTCGCGGCCGGAACATGGCTGTGATCCAAACGGCGCAAGCGCAGTAGAAAGACGTACCAGGAATGACCCGAGCGGGGATTCATCAGATCACGCTGCCGATCCCGTTCCCTCTGCAAACGGTGCACGTCTATTTGGTGGAGGCGGGATCGGGCTGGATCATGATCGACTCCGGATTCCCGTCGATCGAGGCGCGGGAGCAACTCGAGTCGGAGGTGACGCGGCTGATCGGCGGGATGGAGAGCCTGTCGGCGGTGATCATCTCGCACTTCCATCCGGACCACTCGGGCCTCGCGGGCTGGATCCAGTCGAAGCGCGATGTGCCGGTCTATATCCACGCCAAGGACAACGAACGGCTGTCGATGATGCGTCAGGCGATGGATGGCAGTGGAGAGGGACCGCCCGGGATGCCGGGTGGTGCGTCGAGCGGGCCGTTCGCGGCGCTGCCGCAAGGGGGCATCCCCGACTGGGAGCGCATGCGCGAGGAGCGCGACGAGTTCAGCCAGTACGAGGTGTCGCCCACGCTGGTGCAAGAGTCGGGCGAGGCGACGATCGACGGCCGGCCGCTGGAGTTCGTCTGGACGCCGGGCCACACGGAGGGACACGTCTGCGTCTACGACCGCGGCGAGGACCTGCTTTTCACCGGTGACCATCTGCTGTCGCGGATCACGCCGCACATTGGAATGTGGGCGCCCGGGATGCGCGACGCGGGCGAGGAAAATCCGCTGATTGAGTTCGAGCGCTCTTGCCGCCTAGTGGAGGAGCTGAATCCTGGCTACGCCCTGCCGGCGCACGAGGCCGATGTGGATCATCCGGCCGAGCGTTCGGTCGAGATTCGCGAGCATCACCAGGAGCGGCGTCGCGAAATGCTGGAGGCGGTCGAGGGTGGCGCGCGGACCGGCTACGCGATCTCGCGGATCGTGTTCGCGAAGCGCACGGAGCCGATGCAGCAATACATGGCGCTGTCGGAGACGTTGGCGCACCTGGAGGCGCTGGTGGTGGAGGGGGCGCTGTCGGCCAGCGAGGACGAGGACGCGATCTACGCGGTGACCTGATCCGTGACCGGCTCAGGGTCGTAGTCAACGCCGAAGGTTGCGGCGAAGATCTCGGCGAAGACCCGCTTTGCGTCCGGCATCGACGGGCAGCGCTCGCTCTCGGCTGCGATCGAGCTGGCTTCGACGCCGCGTAGGTTGCAGGGCGCGATCATCGCCCAGTGCGCCATGTTGGGGTCGACGTTGATCGCGATGCCGTGCATGGCGACCCATTGGCGGACGTGGACGCCGATTGAGGCGATCTTGCCTCGTGCCGTGTAGACGCCGTGGCGATCGGGGTCGCTGTGGGCGACGACGCCGTAGCGGGCACAAAACTCGACGGCAACGCGCTCCAGCCGCTCGACATAGGCACGCAGATCGTTGTCCCAGCGTCGAAGATTGAGGATGGGCCAGGCTACGAGCTGGCCGGGGCCGTGGTAGGTGACGTGGCCGCCGCGCTCGGAGTCAACGACATCGATGCCTGCCTGGGTCAGCAGGTCCGGGGAGAGGATGCCGGAGCGGTCGCCGCGCCGACCGAGCGTGACGACGGGCTCGTGCTCGGTGAGCAGAAGCGCCTCGGGGGCGTGGCCGGCGATGACGTCGTCGCGCAGTTGGCGCTGGAGGTGCAGCGCGTTTGCATAGTCGGTGCGACCCAGGTCGTGGAGGTGGATCGTCGGCATGGGGTCACGGTAACGGCGTCGGGCACCGCCCGAGAAGGGTCGAGCAGCGGCTGGCCGAACTCCAGCGGCAGCCAAACGTCGACCTGGCCGTGCTCGCTTCGCGTCAGCTTCACCACGACCGGGCGGGCGGGCATCTAGCTCAGCGCGCGCGAGGTGATCCAACTCCTCGAGCAGGGCCTTGCCGTGCTCGCGGGCGGCGATGCCCTCGGGGTCCGCCGGAATCCTGAAGTGGCGCACCGCGACATGAGTCTTGCCGTCTCGCTCGCTGAGCTCGACGGTCATGATCTCGTCGGGGACGTGCTGACCGTTGAGGTTGTAGCCCATTGGCGCGTCCCAGTGGACCGTGTAGACAAGGCGGCGGTTGGGCTCGATCTCGAGGTACGTGCCGAGCATGGCCCAGCGGGTGTGCGGCCATCCGTCCGACTCGTCGGCGGTCGTCTGTATGCGGTAGCGCCCACCGACGCGGAGATCGACCTCGGCGGTCACGTCGCGGATCAGCGACCCCCAAGCCCACTTCTCGAGCTCGGCAGGCTTGGTCCAGCCGGCGAAGACGCGCGCGGCAGGCGCATCGAAAGTGCGCTCAGCCTCGGCGAAGGTGTTGGACGGCAGCTGCGCTCCCAGGCGGCGAAGCTTAGCGAGGCGCGTCATGCGCTGCCCATGGGGGCCCGTGCGGGCGTCGATGGGATGAGCGTGGGATTCGGGTGGCTTCCCGGCAACTCATAGGCCGGCCGGTTGTGCTGGCGGGGCTTAACGCAGTGCCGCTCGCGCGGCTTGCGTGAGCGCCTCCGCGACGGAGGGGTGCCAGTGCACCATCGAGGCGACGTCGGTCAGGGTGGCGCCCAGCTTGAGGCAGGCGACGCCTTGGGCGATCGCCTCTGAAGCGAAGGGCGCGGCGATGTGGACGCCGAGCAGCTCGCCGCTCTCGCCGTCGGCGACGAGCTTGACGAGCCCTTCGCGCCGCCCCAGCGCGGCGACGCGGCCGTTGCCGGCCAGGTTGGCGAGGCCGATCGCGACCTGGTAGCCTTCGTCGCGGGCTTGTGCTTCGGTCAGGCCTACGGCGGCCACCTCGGGCTCGCTGTGCAGGACGTGGGGGATGAGGGTGAGGTCGGTGCGGCTGTCACCTCCCAATGCGTTCTCGGCGGCGACGCGACCCTGGATCTCGGCCACGCTGGAGAGCAAAGGCGGACCGGTCACGTCGCCTGCGGCGTAGAGGCCGGGCGCGTTAGTGGCGCAGCCCGCATCGATGGCAATGTAGCCGTCGGGACCGAGCAAGTTGAGTTGCGCCAGGCCGGGCACGTCAACGACGGGGACGCGCGAGTCGGGGCGGAGGACTGCGCCGACGGTCTCGCTGTGGGAGGTGAGGCCGTCATCGCCGTCGTTGTGGGGGAGGCTGGTGAAATCGATCGCCCACTCATCGTGGCCGTCGGTGGTGGTGTGGGCAGCGGCGGTCAGTTGCGCGCCGAGATGGACTTCGACGCCGAGCTGTTTGAGCGACTCCTGGAGCAGCCCGAGGATCGTCTCGTCCAAGCTTGGCAACGGGGATGCGCCGGCTTCCGTCGGTGGCTCGAGCAGGATCACCCGCTCACCGAAGACGGCGAAGAGGGAGGCATACTCCCAGGCGAAGCCGAGGGCAGCGGGGCCGCCGCCGATCACGCAGACGCTGCCGGGGGCCTCAGGCAGAGCGAGCGCCTCGTCGGGCGAGAGTTGGTCGTTGGTGGGGATGCCCGGCAGGTCTGTCGGCTCGTAGCGAGCGCCGGTGGCGAGGACGACGGCCTTTGCTTCGATCGATTCTTGGCCGCCGTCGAGCAGGTGTGCCGTGAGTTCGGTTGGGCCCTCAAAGGAGGCTCGTGCGTCGAGCACGGTGATACGGCGGGACTTGAGCAGAGCCTGGATGCCCTGGGCGAGGTTGTGGACGAGGACGGACTTGCGGGTGGCGGCGCGGGCGAAGTTGGGCAATCCTGGGTCGCCGAGGACGCCGGCCAGCGACATTTCCTGGCTCTCCAACGCGCGACGGGCGCTGTCGAGCATGATCGTGCTTGGGATGCAGGAGTAGTGCACGCAGTGGCCGCCGACGTGCTGCGGTTCGATCAGGACGACTTGCGCGCCCAGCTCGCGCGCGCGCAGGGCGGCGGCGTAGCCAGCGGGGCCGCCCCCGACGACCGCAAGGTCGTACGCTTGCTTCTCGTCTGGCATGGCTAGACCGTCGCCAGGAGCAGGTAAGGGTGCTCCAGGTAGCGACGCACGCTCTGCATGTACTCGGCGCCGGGCGCTCCGTCGAGCAGGCGATGGTCGATCGTGAGCGAGATGGTGAGGAACGAGCGACGCTCGATGTCGAGCCCGGCGTCGCCGACGAAGGCGGGACGGTCGGCGATGCCGCCGACGCCGAGGATGGCGGCCTGGGGCGGGTTGACGATGGGGGTGAAGGCGTCGACGCCGTACATGCCGAGCGAGGTGACGTTGAAGGTGCCGCCGGTCAGCTCGTCGGGCGTGAGCCCGCCTTCGCGCGCCTTGCGTGCGAGCTCCGCTGAGTCGATCGCGAGCTGCTTAATCGGGACTTGATCGGCATTGCGTAGGACCGGGACGATCAGTCCTTCGTCGAGCGCGACGGCGAAGCCGATGTGGACTTCGGGCTGCACTTCCACTGTGTCCTCGTTGAGGATGGCGTTAACGCGAGGGTGGTCGCGCAGGGCGAGGGCGGCAGCTTTGATCACCATGTCGGTGTAGCTGACCCGTACGCCCTCGGCCTCCCAGGCCGCGACCAGATCGCGGCGCAGCCGGACGGCGTCGGTGACGTCGATCTCCATTGTCATGGTCAATTGGGCCATCGACTGGAGCGATTCGAACATGCGCTGGCTGACGGTGCGCCGGATCCCGCGATAGGGGATCGAGCCTTCGAGCGGTCCGGCAGGGGCTGCCGCTGTTGCGGGTGGCGGGTTGGATATCGCCGCTTCGACATCCTCTTTGACGATGCGGCCCCCCGGGCCGCTACCTGCGACTCGGGACAGGTCGATGCCATGCTCGGCGGCGAGCTTCTTCGCCACTGGAGAAGCCTTGATACGACCATTGCTCGCGGTGCCGGCTGCAGCCGGGGCAGCGGTGGGGGTGGGAGCTTGCTCGACGTCTTCCTTGAGGATGCGACCGCCGGGGCCGGAGCCCTGGATCGTGCCGAGGTCGATGCCGCGCTCGGCGGCGAGTTTTTTGGCGACGGGCGAGGCCTTGACGTTCGCAGTGGTGGAGGCCGCGCTCGCCGGCGCGGGAGTGGCGGGCGAGGTGGCGGCTGCGGCAGGGGCCGACGCTGGGGTGGCCGCAGGTGCGGCGCCTTCCGGCAGCGACTCGCCTTCGGCCAGGATGTAGGCGACCAGGCCGCCGGCTTCGACGATTGAGTCGACGGGCTGCATGATGCGGAGGCTGCCATCCGATTCGGCGGTGACCTCGTAGTCGACCTTTTCGGTCTCGAAGGCGAAGAGTTGGTCGCCCTCGTTGACGGTGTCCCCGTCCTGCACGAACCAATCGGTGATGGTGCCTTCGACCATGGTCATGCCCATCTTGGGCAGCACAACTTCCATTTTTAGGCTCCATCCGCGGAACACGGGGCATGTGAACTGTTTTGTCGTGCGGCGGCGTTCGAGGTGATCGCGAAACCCATTTTCACTCCAGCCACGAGTTACCGGAGGGGTCGGTGTTTAGGAAGCCGGCGTCGCGGGCGATTTCGAGGCAATGGTCGATCGCGACGACGGGTGGGCCGTCGCGCGTCACCCGCAGCGCGGCAGACTGCCCGTCGTGGAGATGGAACTCCCGCTCGCCGTCCAATGCGATCATGGCGGGGCCATCGACCCGGACGATAGCACCGAGATCGAGCCGCTCAGCGCTGGCGATTGTGATGTCGCGCACGAGGCCGGGAGCGATCGCGGCGCGGATCTGGTGTTGCGGCGGCGGGACCTCATCGCGGGCGAGGCGGATGTGGAATCCGGCGTCGTCGGCGGGGGTGACGGTCTGGAGCATGCCACCGATGGCGGAGAACCCGATCGAGTCGGGGGCGGCGCGGGTCATGATCGCTTCGCGGACGATGTCGATGTCCCAGACGGCACGGCTGCCGATGAAGGCACCGTCGAGCACGACGGCGTCGATCAGGGCGAGGTCGGGCGGCCGGCCGTCGATCTCGATTTCGATCAGTTTGGCGCGTTGCGAGACTGCCTCCAGCGGTGCGAGGCCCGTAGCCACGGCCGCGGCGGCGAGCCCGACGACGGTGCCTTCGACCATGCGCGGGAAGACGTTGTTGGTGCCGGTGGAGACGGGGATCAGCGGCAGCGTGCGGGAGCCTTTGACGATGGCGCGGTTGGTGCCGTCGCCGCCCAGGCTGACGGCGACAGAGACCCCAGCCTCGGTCATGAGCGCGGCGGCCGCGGTGGTGTCGTCGACGCCGCCGCGGTAGATGCCGTCGAGGGGCTGGACGCGATCGTGGACGGGTTGGCCCTCGATGCGGAGGCCATCGATGGACTGGGCGATGAGCCGGTAGGGGTCGGGCATGTAGAGGATGCGGTCGACGCCGGCTTCGAGCATGCCCATGACGATGCGGCGCACGATGGCGACTTTCTCGTCGTTGCTGAAGACGGAGGCGTGCGCGACCAGGCGGCGGATGTCCTTGCCCGACTGGGGGTTGGCGATGATTCCGGCTGTCGCGGTGGCGGCTGGGCTCATGGACGCTTTCGGCTAAGCCGGAACGGGAACGATCTCTTCGATGGCGGCGCGGATCTGGTCTTTACCCGGCAGCCAGGCGGCCTCCAGCACGGGGCTGAACGGGACGGGGCTGAAGGGCGCGCCGACGCGCTTGACCGGGGCGTCGAGGTAATCGAAGGCCCGCTCCTGAATCGAGGCGGCGATCTCGGCACCGAGCCCGCAGAAGTTGACGGCCTCCTGAGCGACGACCGCCCGACTGGTCTTCTGGACCGACTCAATGATCGTGTCCATGTCGAGCGGGGAGAGCGTGCGCGGGTCGATCACCTCGACGCTGACGCCTCGTTCGGCGAGCTCCTCCGCGACGTCGAGCGCGTCCTTGACCTGGTAGCCGGTCGCGACCACGGTCACGTCGCTGCCCTCCCGCTTCACGTCGGCGACGCCGAGCGGGATCTCGTACGGCTCGTCCGGCACTTCGCCGCGGAAGGCGAGGGCACGCTTGTTCTCGATGAAGATGACGGGGTTGTCGTCGCGGATCGACGAGATCAATAGGCCTTTCGCGTCGTAGGGGGTGGTCGGCATGACGACCTTGAGCCCGGGCACGTGGCAGAACCAGGCCTCCAGGCTCTGACTGTGCTGGGCGGCCATCGAGCGGCCGGCGCCGGCGTGTGTGCGGACCACGATGGGCAACGTCGCCTTGCCGCCGAACATGTACTTCATCTTGGCCATCTGATTGACGATCTGGTCCATGCAGACGCCCATGAAGTCCATGAACATGATCTCGATCACGGGCCGCAGCCCCGCGGCGGCGGATCCAACGGCGAGCCCGGCGATGCCGGCTTCGGTGATCGGCGTGTTGAAGACGCGCTTCTTGCCGAAGGTCTCGAAGAGCCCTGCGTCGGTGCCAAAAACGCCACCGATTTCGACGTCCTCCCCGGCGAGGAAGACGTTGGGGTCGCGCTCCATCTCTTGCTGGACGGCCTCGACGATGGCTTTGGTGAAGTTCTTCTCAGGCATTACGCGGTCACCTCTGTGTAGACGTCGTTCAACAAGTCCTCGGGCAGTGGCTCATCACTGCTTTCGGCGAACTCGACGGCCTCGTCGATGCGAGCGCGGATGCTCTCCGTGATCGAGTCGGCGTCGCCGGCGGCGAGGGTGCCCTGCTCTTCGAGCGTGGCTCGGAAGAGGGCGATGGGGTCGCGAGAGCGCCAGTAGGCGACTTCGTCTTCGTCGCGCTTGTGGAGTCCGAAGTCGCGGCCGACGTGGTCGTAGAAGCGGTAGGTTTTGCATTCGAGCAGTGTGGGGCCCTCGCCGTTGCGTGCGCGTTCGACGGCGATGTCGGTGGCCTCGTAGACGGCCATGATGTCCATGCCGTCGATGACGAGGCCGGGCATGCTGTAGCCGGCGGCGCGGTCGGCGACGTCCTTCACGGCTTGGTGGTCGGCCTGGGCGGTGAACTCGCCGTAGAGGTTGTTCTCACAGACGAGCACCAGGGGCAGCTTGTAGAGCGAGGCCATGTTGGCGGCCTCGTGGAAGGTGCCTTGGTTGGATGCGCCGTCGCCGAAGAAACAGACGGATACGGCGCCTTCACCGCGGTACTGGGCGGCGAAGGCGGCCCCCATCGCGATTGGCGGCCCTGCGCCGACGATGCCGTTGGCGCCCAGCATGCCGACATCGAGGTCAGCGACGTGCATTGAGCCGCCCTTGCCTTTGCAGTAACCGGTCACTTTGCCCAGCAGTTCGGCGTACATCAACTTGGGGTCGCCGCCTTTGGCCAGCAGGTGGCCGTGCCCGCGATGGGTGGATGCGATGTAGTCGCTGTCGGTCAGGGTGGAGCAGACGCCGACGCCGACGGCTTCTTCGCCCACGTAGAGGTGGACGGCGCCGGGGATGCGGTTCTGTTCCATCAGTGTGGCGGCGCGTTCCTCGAATTCGCGGATCAGCACCATGCGCTCGAACATGCTTTTGAGTTTTTCGGGGGCGAGGTCGAGAGCCATAGAGGGCACCTTCTCCGGTGGGGTGGGTAGGGGCGAGGCTATGAGCGGGTCTGGGGGGTGTCAATCGAGCGTGGACCGAGCGCGACGGGAGCGCTGCTACGATCGACACAGAGAGGTCGGCATGGCCCACGCCCAACCAGATCGACCGCGGACGGCGAAGCCACATCGCGCACAGATGGCCAAGCCATCGTGGCTGAAGGCCAAGATGCCAGCGGGCGAGAACTATACGCGTCTGCGCGATTTGATGCGCTCATCCGACCTGCACACGGTCTGCGAGGAGGCCCACTGCCCCAACCTTGGCGAGTGTTGGGATCGGGGCACGGCGACCTTCCTCATTCTGGGCGAGGTTTGCACGCGCGCCTGCTCCTACTGCCAAATCACTAGTGGACGACCCGCGCCGATCGACGTCGACGAGCCGCGCCGCGTGGCGCAGGCCGTGCAACGCATGAGGCTGCGCCACGCCGTGATCACCTCGGTGAACCGCGACGATGTGCCCGACGGCGGCGCGTCGATTTTCGTGGAGCTGGTGCGCTGGATCCGGCGGCTCTCGCCGGAGACGACGATTGAGCTGCTGATTCCTGACTTCGACGGGAATTTTTCCGCGCTTGAGTCGGTCTTGAGTTCAGGGCCGGAAATCTTGAACCACAACATGGAGACGGTGCCGCGCCTGTTCCCGGAGGTACGGCACCAGGGTGACTTTGAGCGGTCGTTGGAGATCCTGCGTCGGGCCTCGGACTGGTCGCCTCCAGGGTCATCAGGACCGGTAACGAAAAGCGGCCTGATGGTGGGGCTGGGAGAGACGATGGACGAGCTGGATGCGGTGCTGGAGCGTTTACGCGAGGTCGATTGCGACGTGCTGACGGTGGGGCAGTATCTGCGCCCGTCGTCGAAGCACCGAGCGGTGGACCGCTACGTGACGCCGGAGGAGTTCGCGTCGATCAAGGAGCGGGCGTTGGGGCTGGGTTTCCGGCACGTGGAGTCGGGACCGCTGGTGCGGTCGTCGTATCACGCGGAGAGCCAGATTCCGGGTCGGGGCGCGATCGAGCCGAGCTTGTTGGTGCCGCTGATGGACAACCGACAAGCCTAGGCGACGGCCGCGAGGGTTTCGGGGCTGAGGTCGTCCTGGGTGGTGATGGGGTCGCCGGTCTCGGCGTACTGCTTCAGGCCTGCCAAGCCGAGCGCGGATTGTTGGTTGAGCTTGCGGCGCATGATGGTGGTGCCGAGGAGCGCGCCGATCGGGCCGAAGCGGATGGTCATGTCCACGGTGGTGCGGCCGTCGTGCTCGCTGAGATTGAATGTGCTGCGGGCCGACTTCATTGGGCCGATCGAGTCGATCCCGATGGTGAGACTCTCGCCCTCGTCCCAGCCCTCGACGCGCTCGGTGACTTTGCCGAACCCGCTCACGTCGCATGCGCGTTCGCGCAGCCGACCCCGGGTTCGATGTCGTTGGTTCGGACTGCGTGGTTGACGTTGGGCGCCCAGGTGGCGACGCCGCCAATGTCGGCGAGGATGTCCCAGACGGCTTGCTTGGGGGCGTCGATCTGGATGCTGTGAGAGATGGAAGGCATCTGGGGTTCCTCGTTTCGCGGTTGCCTCAACGGGCAGCGGCTATGGCCGCTGGGGTGGGGCGGTAGTTCAGACCTTGGCTGGGTTCCTGAGAACGATACGCCGTGTAGCGCGGGATCGATGGCCGGCGCTTGTGGCTTGGGTGGCTGTTGCGTCGTCTGGGATGCGTTCGCGGAGGCTCGGCGATACCGGGCCTAGGCGATGCTGGACTGGGGGGTGGGGACGATGCGGGTGACCTGGATCGCCTCGCGGTCCATCAGGTCGGGGATGCGCGGCCCGATGTCGGTGGTCCAGGTGTCGCTCTCGTAGACGGCCTTGTAGAGGCGCTCGCGCTCCTCTTCCGACTCAAAGCCGCGGATCCAGAAGTACTGGCTCTCGTCTTCCTCGCCTACCCAGGAGCCACGGATGTCCATGCCTTGGGCGGTCTGGAAGGGGATGATCTCCTCCTCCATGAGCTTGACCCACTCGGCCTGCTTGCCGGGGCGGATCTTGTATTGGCGGAGTTCGAAAAACATTTGTTGGAATCGCTTTCGGAGGTTTAGACGACCGGATCGAGCTGCCATTTTCGATCGGCGCGCAGGATAGGCGCGCTCTTCACTGCGCGATTGAGCAGTATCGGTGACGCTCGGTTAGGCGATGCCCGACTTGGGGGTCGCGACGATGCGGGTGACTTCGACGACGCTGTCGACGCACTCGCCGGCCTTGGGGGCGATCCCGTTGGTCCAGGTGTCGCTCTCGTAGACGGCTTTGTAGAGGCGCTCGCGCTCCTCTTCGCTCTCGAAGCCCCGCATCCAGAAGTATTGCGTCTCGTCCTCTTCGCCCACCCAAGAGCCGCGGATGTCCATGCCCTGCGCGGTCTGGAACGGGATGATCTCCTCTTCCATCAGCTTGACCCATTCCGCCTGTTTGCCGGGGCTGATCTTGTACTGGCGGAGCTCGAAGAACATGTTTGTGGTGCTTTCGTGGGGCCGCCGTTGGTGACGGGGCCGGTCGTGGGTTGGAGGGCAGGATAGTGGGCCGCTGGGTCAGTTGCTCAGTTAGTTGCTGGGTCAGCCGCTGCTTGAGGGTCTCGTCTCCGTATTCCGGACGCCGACCCTGCATTGACGGCCTCGATCGAAGAGATCTACCGTCGACCTAAGAATTGCATCGCCGACGAAAGGAGGCGCTTGATGGCTGCCCAACAGAACCACTCAATCCGTCTCCGGGTGCGCCGTCGCGCGAATGTCTCCAGCTAGGCTTTCCAGTCCAACGAGACAGCGGCGGCGCCCCTCGCTCCGAGGAGTTTCGTACGTTGCCTGCTGAATCTCAGTCCGCTCAATCCGAGTCCGAGTCCGAGTCCGAGTCCGAGTCCGAGTCCGAGTCCGAGTCCGAGTCCGAGTCCGAGTCCGAGTCCGAGTCCGAGTCCGGTCGGGGGCGTCCGAGCGACGCGGTTCCGGATGTTGCCCTTGCTCCGCTCGAGACGATCGGCTGGAGCCCAAAGCTGGAACAGCTCTTCGCCGCCGAGGCGCCGCCGGGCACGGTGCTGGGCCGCGTCGCCCGCATCGACGGGCCGTCCGCCCTGGTGCTGCTAGAGGGCGACTCGACCCGTGCCGAGCAGTCGCGCGCACTGGAGGACGCGGTTGAGATGGAGTCGCAGTTGGGCGTGGGAGATTGGGTGGCGGTGGAGCGGCGGGCGCGGCACGAGACCGATGCGATCGTGGCGATTCTGCCGCGTTCATCGGCGTTGATCCGGCGTCGTGGGGCGCAGCGCGAGGGCGACGCGGCCGAGGGGCAGGTTTTGGCGACGAACGTCGATACGGTCTTCGTCGTCACACCGGCGCTCGAGCCCAACCTGCGGCGGATCGAGCGCGAGGTGGCGCAAATCTACGAGAGCGGGGCGCAGCCGGTTGTCGTGCTGACCAAGTCGGACCTGGTCGAGGACCCGGAGATCATCGAGCGGGCCGTGGCCGAGATCTCGCCTAGCGTGCCGATCCATGTCACGAATGGACTCACCGGGGCCGGCGTGGAGCAGATCCGGGCGTACGCGGCAGGGTGGCGGACCGTCGTTTTCCTGGGGGCGTCGGGGGTGGGGAAGTCGACGCTGGCCAACCGGTTGCTGGGTGGCGAGGTGCTGGTGACCGGTGCGGTGCGCGAGACCGATGGAAAGGGCCGCCATACGACGACCGCCCGCTACCTGATTCCGCTGCCGGACGGCGGGGCGCTAATCGACACGCCGGGCCTGCGCTCGTTCGCGCTTTACGAGGCGGCGGACGGGGTGGCCGAAACGTTCGCCGAGATCGAGTCGATCGGCGAGGGCTGTCGCTTCCGGGACTGCGGGCACACGTCGGAGCCGGGTTGCGCCGTCATGGCGGCGATCGAGGCGGAGACGTTGAGCGCGTCGCGGTTGGAGGCGTACCGCGCGCTGGAGCGCGAGCTGGCCCACGAGATGACCAAGGTCGACAAGCAAGTAGCGTCGGAGGTGAAGGAGGAGCGACGGCGCTTCAGCCGCTCGATCCGTAGCGGGGCGAAGAAGCGTCGGAGGCTGAAGGAAGGCTAGTGCTCAGTCGCGATGGCTCAAGTACGACATGGTCTCCGCTGCAAGAATCCCGCGGCTGAGGTGGGTTGGGCCAAACCGTCGCCGCCGCAATGGCGTGTCTCGAGCGGGGTGTGGGGTGTGGGTCTCGTGCTCTTGATCGCGGGGCTGGCGATCGGGTGTGGCGGCAAGGGTGACGGTGACGTCGAAATCGGGTCCCGGTTCACGATCGTCGATAGGCAAGGGACCGGCGAGGTTTATCGGCGTTACCGCGTGACGGGATGAGTCCCGAAAGTCGGCAGCAGACGGACCTGATACCCGCATCAAAACGGCCCCACCCGGACGGCGCGATCCGGTGACCGAGCGCACTGGTGGCATTCCTCGGTCGTACCTGAGACTTGCTCCCCCGCCCCCGAGACTGGCCGCTTTCGCCGATCGCAGAAAATGGCGGCCCGTCCGTCCTCCGCTCAGCGCCGCAAGCCCGGCACCGGAAGTCAGGCGCGTGGACGGGTCGCCCACCGCTGATGCCGTGTCCGCGCCGTGAAGAACGGAACGGTTAGGAGCTGAAGGCCTGACGCGGTCCGCGCGTTGCCCCCGTCAGAGGGGTTCGAGGCGTAGGCCGGCCACTGAGCGAACAGGGGACCGTAAGAGCCTGAAATGACGGGGGTTTTGAACGGATGGAGCCGGCGGGCGGATTCGAACCGTCGACCTGCTGTTTACGAAACAGCTGCTCTACCACTGAGCTACGCCGGCTTGGAAGCGACTCTACCAGGTAGGAATCCAACGTCTGCGCCGGGTGGCACGCCGCCGCATTCCCGATTTGACAGCAATCCTGACAGCAACCAGCTTACGAAGCGCCCCAAAGGGCCTTCCCCATCGCGGTCGCGGCAACGCGGCGGGATTCCGGAGCCACGTGACTGTACACGTTCATCGTGGTGCTGATCTGCACGTGCCCCAACATCTCCATCGCCACCCGCGGTGGCCCCCCTGGGGCGGCCATGAGACTCGCTGAACCATGCCGGAGGTCGTGGTAGCGCATGGCCGGGAGCCGGGCCTGCTCGACGACGGCGCGGAACTGTTTGCCGACCGTCGTGCGGTGGAGCGGATCGCCCGCCTCATTGCAGAACACGAGGTCGCCCCACACCTGCCCATTCCATGCCTGCCCGACCCTGAGTCGTTCCTCGATCTGTCGGGCGCGGTGTTCCCGGAGGGCCCGGCACATCTGCTGCGGCATCTCGATCGTACGCCTGCTGCGGGTGGTCTTGGGCTCGTCAAAGTGAAACGCGCCGCCATAGCGCTGCAGGACACGGCGGATTGCCAGCAACCCTCCCGCAAGATCGATGTCATCCCAGCGCAGGCCCAGTGCCTCGGACTGGCGCAGGCCGAACGCGAGGCCGGTCGTGAACAATGCCTCCAGACGGTGCCCACGCACGGCGTCGAGGATCGCACGCGCATGCTCCGGCGTGAGGGCGTGGAACTCGCGTTCTGGGACCCGTGGGGGATCGGACAGCATTGCGACGTTCCGGCCGACCAACCCCCAGCGCTGATCGACCGCGCGGCACGCATCGGCGATGGCCGGATGCCGCATGTGGGGCCGACGAGGCGGCGGCGGCACTGTCGGAGATCCTCGATCGACGGGAGGCGGCCGGTCACCCGCGAACGGGCTTGACCATCCAGGTGCAGGCCCGCCTGCGCGAGGGCGACCCAGACAGTTGGGGCGCGGCGGCCGCGACCTGGCGCGAGGCCCGCGCCAGGCACATGTCAGCGCCCACGATGAACACTGGCAGAGACGGGCTCGACGCACACCTGCGAGCGATGGAAGAGTGGAGGAACCTCGTCGGGTAGACGGCGCGACTCGGGACAGGTGCCGATGTTAGGGGCGCATGCCGTAGCGGACGCGGATGCCGAGCTGCGTGGGGAGCTGCTGCTCGTATGCGATCTGCAGCCAGTCGGCGAGCATGGGACGCGTGTCGCGAGGGTCAATGATGTCCTCGACGGCGAAGGCTTCGGCGGCGCTGAAGGGGTTGCGCAGCGCGATCAGGCGCTCCTCGATCTCGGTGCGCTTGGCGAGGGGGTCGGGGGCGGCTTCGATCTCGCGACGGTAGGCGGCGGCGACGCCGCCTTCGATCGGCAGGGAGCCCCATTCGCCGGAGGGCCAGGCGACGCGGAAGCAGAAGCGGCTGAAGTCCTGGTGCGCGCCGCCGGCGACGCCGTAGAGTCGCCGGACCACGACGGTGGCCCAGGGGACCTGGCACTCGGCGGTGGCGCAAGCGGCGCGGACGCCGGCGCGCAGCGTGCCTTCCGACTCGCCGGCGCGGCCGATGACGAAGCCGGGCTGGTCGGCGAAGTTGATAATGGGCAGGTGGAAGACGTCGCAGAGGTCGACGAAGCGCTCGAACTTGCGGGCCGCTTTCGCGCCCATGGCGCCGCCGTAGTGCATGGGGTCGTTGGCGAGAATGCCGACCGGCATGCCGTCAATGCGGGCGAAGGCGGTGACCTGGGCGGGCCCGAAGTAGCGCCCGAGCTCGAAGAACGACTCACGGTCGACGACGAGGGAGACGAGCTTGCGGGGGTCATAGCCTCGGCTGCGGCGTCGAGGAATGATCGAGGCGAGGTCATCTTCGCGGCGGTCGATGGGGTCGTCGCTGGGCAGCACGGGCGGGAGCTGGTGGACGTTGGACGGGAGGTAGGAGAGGAAGGCGCGAATCTGGTTGAGGGCGTCGGCTTCGTCCTCGGCGTCGTTGTCGACGACGCTGCTGCCGCGGGCGTGAACCTTGTAGCCACCGAGGTCTTCCTTACTGATCTTGTCGCCGAGGGAGCGTTCGACGAGGGGCGGGCCGCCGGCGAAGACCTGAGTGTTGCCGCGCACCATGACGGAGAAGTGGCTGGCGGGGACTTCGGCGGCTGGCAGGCCGGCGACGGAGCCCAGAGCGGCGGAGACGATGGGGACTTCGGCCAGCAACTTGCTCCAGCGGGCGCCCCAATGGAGTTCAGGCAAGTAGGTGCGGCCCATGCGCGCGGTGGCCCGGATGTCGGCGCCGAAGCCGTCGATCAAACGGATCAGCGGGATCTTCATTTCGGCGGAGATGCTCTCGATGTGGCGCCCCTTGTCGCCGCCGCTGTGGATCGTGGCGGTGCCCTTCTCGGCCTGGGATCCGCTTTTGGGGCGGGCGGTGAAATCGCTGCCAGTGACGGCGACGGGGCGGCCGTCGATGCGGGCGACGCCAATCACGCTGGCGGAGGGGTGGAAGCCGACGAGTTCGCCGTCTTCGTAGTAGCCGGCGCCGGCCAGGATGCCGCGCTCGCGGAAGGATCCGTCGTCGGTGAGGAGGTCGATGCGTTCGCGCACGGTGAGGCGGCCGCGGTCGTGCTGTTCCTCGACGCGTTCGGGTCCGCCCATCTTCTTGGCGAGCTCGTGGCGCTGGGCGATCTGGTCGATCTCGGGTTGCCAGACCATGGGTTGGCCTTTCCTGAACGAATTGTTGCCAAGTGTGGGGCAAGTATGGCCGAAGGCCGGGTGGTCGGGAAGGGGTGTCGCTGCTCCATGGTCGGCAGCGGGTAGACTCCGAACCGCGTGAGGGCCGGAGGGGCGATGGATTTACGCGTGCTCGAGGTTGGCGACGCAGGCGCAGCGGCCTATGCGGGCAAGCTGTTCGCGCGTTGGGGGGCGGAGGTGATCCGCGTGGACCGTCGCGCGCGCGATCCCTCCGACAAGGTGCAGCCACTCGAGGTTTTTCTGCACCCGGGCAAGCGCCGGGTCGCGATCGATTACGAGACCGCGGAGGGGCGGGACTTGCTGCACGAGCTGGCGTCCGTCTGCGACGTCGTGCTGCTGGATCTGTCAGCGGATGAAGTGGAACGGCTGGACTGGACGGAGTTGGGAACGCCCGGCCGGATCCAGGCGCGCGTCAGCATCACGCCGTTCGGGCTCGACGGGCCGTATCGCGACTGGAAGGCGACGGGGGGCACGCTGCTGGCGCTGGGGGGCTACACGTTCCTGACCGGCGACCCCGGTCGAGCGCCGCTGACGATTCCGGGGCATTACGTGGAGTACCAGTCGGGGCACTTTGCGTTCATCGCGGCGGTCGCGGCGACGCTGGGTCACGAGGCCGACGGGCCGGCCTCCAGCATGGAGTTGAGCATGCTGGAGTGCGTGGCGACGCTGTCGCAGTTCACGACGGTGATGTGGACGTATGGCGGGGTGGTGCGCAGCCGACACGGCAATCGCTGGGAAAATCTGCACCCGAACGCCATGTATCGCTGCGGCGACGGCTGGTACCAGGTGTCGGGGATTGGGAAGTTCTGGGAGCCGTTCGCGCTGATGCTGGGACGGCCGGACCTGGTGGAGGATGCGCGCTTTCTGACCCCGGCGCTGCGGACGGAGCACGCCGACGAGCTGGACGAGATCATCAACGGGGTGCTGGGTCGGCGGCCGATGCAGGAGATCCTGACCGAGGCGCAGGAGACGTGGCGGATCCCGATCGGGATCGCGCTGTCGTTAGCGGACGTGCTGGCCGATCCGCAGCTTGCGGCGCGGGAGTTCTGGCGTCCTGTAGCGACGGCGGAGGGCACGGTGCAGATGCCGGGGTCGCCGTTCACGTTCGTGGGGGAGTCGCGGCCGAGCGAGCCGGCCCTGATGGCGCGCGAGGAGCCGGAGGCGCTGCGCGATGCACTCAAAGCGGATGCGCTCGCGCGGGAGGCAGGCTCATGACCGCGGGGCCGCTACACGGCGTGCGCGTGCTCGATCTGACCCGGGTTTGGGCGGGCCCTCTGGCGGGCCGCATCCTGGCCGACCTGGGTGCGGACGTGTTGCTGATCGAGGCGCCGACCGGCCGGGGTCCGGCGGTGGTGCCAAAGATGGCGGGCGGCGGGTTCTCGTTCCCGGATGGCGATCCCGGGTCGCGGCCGTGGAATCGGAACGGGGTCTTCAACAAGCTGCACCGCAACCGACGGAGCCTGGCGCTGAACCTGAAAACCGAGGCTGGGAAGGAACTCTTCCTGCGCCTGGTGGCGGGGAGCGATGTGGTGATGGAGAACTTCAGCACCCGCGCCATGCCGTCGCTGGGGCTGGACTACGAGGTGCTGAGGCGGGTCAACGAGCGGATCGTTTATATCTCGATGCCGGGCTTCGGCAGCAGCGGACCCTACCGCGATTGGGTCTCGTACGGCCCGTCGCTGGAGCCGATGACGGGGCTGGCGGCACTGTTGGGCTACGACGCGGACGAGGCGCGCAATACCTGCGTCGCTCTGCCGGATGCGACGGGTGGGGTGACGGCGGCGCTGGCGCTTATGCTGGCTCTGCGTCGCCGACAAGTGAGTGGGAACGGGGCCTGGATAGATCTCTCGCAACACGAGGCGGCGACGGCTCTGCTGGGCGAGTATTTCATCGAGCAACAGCTGACGGGCCGCGCGCCGGAGGTGCTGGGAAATGCCCACATGGACTACGCACCGTCCGGTGTCTATCGCTGCATCGGCGAGGACGATTGGATCCACGTGGCGGCGCGCGATGAGGCGGAGTGGGGGGCGCTGGCGGCGGAAGCTGGCCGCGGCTGGGGCGAGGATGGTCGCTTCGCTACGAATCTGGCGCGGCTGGAGCATCGGGCGGAGCTCGACGCGGCGATTGAGGATTGGACGGGGCCGCTGGATAAGCTTCAATTGATGGTTCGGCTGCAGGAGGCTGGCGTTCCGGCCGGGGCGGTGCTGGCGGCGCCGGAGTTGCTGGTCGACCCGCAGCTCGCCGAACGGGGCTATTGGGCGGAGCTGGAGGAGTCCGAGGCCGGGCGTCGGACCTACCCCGGGACGCCGATCCGAATGGAGGCGGGCAGTCCGGCGGCGCACGATTGGACGCCGTCGCCCGGTTTAGGTCAGGACAACGACGAGGTCCTTGGGGAGTTGTTGGGCCTAGACCAGGAAACGATCGATGAACTGCGCGAGCAGGGCGTGATCGCTGATGCGCCACCGGTCTAAGACGGCATCGAGACCCGGGTAGGGCGAGCGCTACTCCGGTGGTTGCGAGGCGAGAACGCCGATCTGCTCAAGTTCCGCGATCCAGGCGTCGTCGATCCCGGCTTCGCGCAGGACTTCGGCGTTGTGCTCGCCAAGGGCAGGTCCGGGCAGGCGGTAGGTCTCGGGAGTGCGGTCGAAGTGGACGGGCAGCGCGGCGAAGGGGAAGGCGCGGCCCCACTGCGGCTGTTCCATGTCGACCCAGAAGCCGCGCGCTTGGAGGTGGGGGTCGGCGATCATGCCGGGCGCGTCGAGTACGGCGGCCGCGATAATGCCGCGCCCCTGAAGCAATTCCATCAGCTCGCCCGGTTCGGCGGCAGAGGTCCAGGCGGCGATCGCTTCGTCGATGGCGTCGTGATCGGCATGGCGTTGCGTCGTGTCCCAGTCGGGGAAGTCGGGCGGCAACGGAGCCAGCTCGCAGAGCGCACGCCATTCCGAATCGCTGGTCACGGTCAGGGCGAGCCAGGCGTCGTTGCCGGTGCAGGGGTAGACGCCTTGCGGGGCGTAGTGGGGGTGGCGGTTGCCACGCCGCTCGGGCTCATGGCCGGTGATTTGGACGTCGAGCAGGGCGGGGCCGTTGAAGACGACCGTCGCTTCGAGCTGTGCTCCCTCGGCGAAGGGGGGTGGTGCCTCGGGTTGGGCGGTGGCCTGCCAGAGGGCGACCAGCGTCGCGCCGGGGGCGTGGATGCCGGAGATGGCGTCGGGGAAGGCCATGCCCTGGCGGTAGGGGATGGCGTCGCGATAGCCCATAAGCATGCACTGGCCCGCGGCCGCTTCGACCATCGGGCCCAGCGCCGCGTAGTGGTGATGCGGGCCGGTCAGGCCCCAGCCCGGCATGGCGATGTGGACGAGACGGGGATTGATCTCGCGCAAATGTTCGTCGGTCAGGCCGAGCCGTTGCATGACGCCGGGCGTGAAGTTTTCGAGCAAGATGTCGCAGCTCGCCAGGATGCGGTCGGCGACCGCCTTGCCATGGGGAAGGTCGAGTCGCAGCGCGACGCCGCGGCGATTACGGTTGTGCTTGTTAATGATGCCGCTGCGGTTCCAGGGCTGCTCGCCGGGATCGTCGTCGGGGTAGAAGTGGGTGGCAGCGGCAGCCGTGGGGCTGACGTCGCGCGGGCCGCGCGCCCAGGGCGGTTCGATGCGGATCACGTCGGCGCCGAGGTCGGCCAGGATGCGGCCGGCGAGTGGTCCCGCCCAGCCTGCGGTGAGGTCGACGATGCGGACGCCGTCGAGCGGGCCGGTGCCGGGGTCGGGCTCGATGTCGGGCGCGGGCGATAGCTCGTCGGGCTGTGTCTCATCCGTCAGGAAAAGTTCGAGTACGCCGGCGGCGACGGAGCCGAGCTCTGGGGGAGCACCGGGGTTGAGATCGATGCCATCAAGCGTGAACGGCCCGCGTGGAATCTGAAGCGGCACATCACCGGGCAAAGTGCGCCAAAAGTCGCGCTGGGCGAGGTGGTCGTAGTCGAGCACTTCCCGCAGCGTGTGCACCGGCGCGGAGGGGATGCGCAACTCCTGCAGGGCGTCGGCGATGTCCTGGGCGTCGCGGCTCTCGAGCCAGGGCGCCACCGCTTCGTCGAACTCCCGTCGATGCTGGAGCAGGTCTGGTTCCTCCTTGAAGCGCGGGTCCTCCAGGATCTCAAGTTGGTCCATCACGGCGAGGGTGCGGGTCAGCCGCTCGCGGCCGGGCGAGCAGATCGAGACGTAGCCGTCGCGACAGGGGAGGTGGCCGTTGGGGTGCCAGGGGCCCGGCTGGCTGTTACCGACGCGGGTTTGGATGTGGTGACCGTGCGTCCACATGACGGTGGTGTATTGGTGCAGGTTGGCGAGGCTCTCGATCAGGGAGACCTCGACCGTCTGGCCGCAGCCGGTTCGCTCGCGCGCCCAGAGTGCCGCCATCACGCCGTAGAAGGCCTGGGCCCCGCCCGCGTACTCCGATTGCAAGGGCGGACCTTGCAGCGGCTCGCGGTCGGGCTCGCCGGTGAGAAACATGTGGCCGCTGGAGGCGAAGTCAGTGAAGGGAGTGGAGCGCCAGGCGGCGCGCGGGCCGGATTGACCGAAGGGCGAGAGGTAGCAGCGCACGAGCTGATCGGCGTCGACGTTGAGGGAAAGCGGCGTGAGCGGCTGCGGAGAGGAACTCTCGATCACGACGTCGGCGCCGCGCAGCAGGCCGTCGAGTCGCTCGCGGCCTTGGGGCTGTTCCCAGTCGCAGACGAGGGAGTGCTTGCTGGTGTTGTTGAAGACGAAGTCGGTGCCGACGCCGTTCCAGGATTCGCCGCCCCGGCGCAGGGCCGACCCCTGGGCCGGCTCGACGAGGACGACGGTGGCGCCGTAGTCGGCGAAGAGCTTGCCAGTGTAGGCACCGGCGATGGAGCCGGCGATTTCGATGACCCGGAACTCGTGGAAGGCGCGCATCGTGAGGAGGGTACCGGAATCTCTGTTTGATTCCGCAATCCGGCCACATCAGGCTGTAAGCGACCGGGAGCGCAGGCTCCCGCCGGAGGATGCGATGCCAGCGGCCAGCCATCAACCTTCGCGGCGGGCCCGCTGGACGGCGGGCGTGTTGTTGCTGACCGCCCTTGCGTTGAGTGTGGCGGCGATCGTGGATAGCCAGCAGGCCGGCAGCGGGGCGTGGCGGGGACCGATTGCGTTCGTGTCATCCAGCGCGGGCAACCCGGAGATCTTCAGCGCGGCGACGCTGGATTCGGAGCCGGAGCGGCTGACACGGGATGCGTCGACAGACGGGTCGCCGGCCTGGTCGGCGGACGGGAGCCGGCTGGCGTTCGTGTCGGACCGTGACGGCGATCTCGAGATTTATCTGATCGAGGCCGACGGCAGCGGGCTGGAGCAACTCACGAGCGATCCCGCAGAGGATCTATTCCCGGCCTGGTCGCCGGACCAGCAGCAGCTCGTCTTCGTGTCGGAACGCGACGCGGGGGAGAGTTCGCGCGATTACGACGGCAACGCCGAGATCTATGTGATCAACGCCGACGGCTCCGGCCTGCGGCGGGTGACGAATCATCCCGCGGACGACATCCACCCGGCTTGGTCGCCGGACGGCGCGCGGATCGCGTTCGCGTCGGGCCGCGACGGCGACTTCGACATTTACGTACTGGACCTGCGCGGTGGCACGATCGATCAGATGACGAACGGGCCCGGCATCGATTGGGAGCCGGCCTGGTCGCCGGACGGGCGGTTCATCGCCTTCACGTACGCTCCGGCCTCGAAGCTGCCCCGTGATGTGGCGTGGCTCTCACTGGTCGAACTGGAGACGGGCGAGGTGACGCGGCTGACGCGCGAGTTGTGGAGCGACTCCGGCCCGGCCTGGTCGCCGGATGGCGACGCTCTGCTGTTCAGCTCGACGCGAGACGGCGAGGCGGAGCTGTTCGTGATGCCGATCGAGGCACCGCGGGCCGCCCGCGCACTGGGGCTGGTGGGGAGCCAGGCGGCCTGGGCGGGGTTGTAGGCAGACTGCGACCGCGGGCGAGGGGTTAGTCGGAGCCGCGCAGTCTCGGGTCGAGCAAGTCGCGCATGGTGTCGCCGAGCAGGTTAAATGCGAGCACGGTGATCACGATGGCCAGGCCGGGGAAGATGGCGAGCGTCGCTTCGCTGGTGAGGAAGCGTTGGGCCGCCCCCAGCATCGAGCCCCAGGACGGATCCGGAGGCTGGGTGCCAAGGCCGAGGAAGCTGAGCCCGGCCTCGGCGATGATGGCGAAACCGATGCCGAGCGAGGCCTGGACGATGACCGGCGCGAGGATGTTGGGCGCGATGTGGCGGAAGACGATGCGGGGCGTGGGCGCGCCGATCGTTTGGGCGGCGAGGACGTATTCCATCTGTGCGACGGACAGAGTGCTGCCTCGGACAAGGCGGGCGAGCCCGGGTATGAAGACGACGCCGATGGCGATCATGACGTTCAACACCCCCGTTCCCAGCACGGCGATGATGATCAGGGCGAGCAAGAGGGCGGGGTAGGCGTAGAGCGCGTCCATGAAGCGCATCATGATCTCGTCCTTCCAGCCACCGAGGTAGCCGGCCAGGAGTCCATAGGGCAGGCCGATGCCGACGCCGATCCCAACCGAGATGATGCCGACCAGGAGAGCGGTGCGGGCACCGTGCACGATGCGAGAGTAGGTGTCGCGGCCGAGGCTGTCGGTGCCGAGGAAGTGATCGAAGGAGGGGCCGGCGAAGCGAGTGTCGTAGTCGAGCGCGATCGGATCGTGGGTGGCGGCGACGCCGGTGAAGATGGCGCAGAAGAGCACGATCAAGATCACCAAGAGGCTGGCCACGCCGGCCGGCCGGTGCGAGAAGCGACGCGCGAACTGCCGCTCGCGGGCGAAGCGTCGGGTCTGGAACGGCAACGGAGCGGCGACGCTAGTCATAGCGGATCCTCGGATCGAGGTAGGCGTAGGAGACGTCCACTAAGAGATTGCTGAGGGCAACGGAGACGGCCAGCATCAACGCCAAGGCCTGAACCGTGACGAGCTCGCGGTTGAAGATCGAGTCGATCAGGAGCTTGCCGACGCCGGGCAGCGAGAAGACGGATTCGATGATGATGGCGCCGCCGATGACGTTGGAGATTTGCAGGCCAAGCACGGTGACGACGGGGATGAGGGCGTTGCGGAAGCCGTGCCGGATGATGACGTTCCGTTCACGCAGCCCCTTGGCGCGGGCGGTGCGGACGTAGTCTTGCTGCAGCACCTCCACCATGGCCGCGCGCGTTTGTCGCGCCAGAATGGCGGCTTGGGCGACGCCGATCGCAACAGCGGGTAAGAGCATGCCACGCAGATTCTCCACGGGATCATCGCGGAAGCTGGTAAAGCCGAGCGCCGGGAACCAGCCCAGCTCGACGGCGAAGATCAGGATCAGGACGAGGGCCAGCCAAAAATTCGGGATCGCGGCGCCGAGCACGGCGAAGAGCGTGCCCAAGTAGTCGAAGGGGGTGTTGGGGCGGGATCCGGCGAGCAGGCCGATGGGAACCGCGATCACGACGGCCAAGATCAGCGACAAGATGCCCAGCTCAATGGTGACCTCAAGCCGGTCGCGGACGAGGGCGGTGACGGTGTCGCCGGAGCGCCGGCTCTCACCGAAGTCGCCTTGGAAGGCGTTGCCGATCCACTCGAAGTACTGGACGACGACGTTCTTGTTCAGGCCCATCTCTTCGCGCAGAGCCTCGAGCAGGTTGAGGTCCGCCTCCGGGCCGAGCAGTGCGATTGCGGGATCACCAGGGAGCAAGCGGATCGCGAAGAAGGTGATGGCGGAGATCAGGATCAGGACGGGAATCGTGGCGACCAGGCGTCGGGCGATGTACTTGGTCATCCCGCGTTCCCTAATGCACATACCGCCGAAGAGCAGCAGCCGACGGGCCAGAGCATCCAGGCACGGGCGGTGCCGGCCGCGCGGCTGCGCCAGCCTAGTCGCTCGGTCCGGGTGGACTCAAGCTCATTCGGGCGACAGGAGATAGTTGACGACCGCGGACGGTGATTTATACTGCGCGCCAGAATAATTTTGTGACGGCAGCGACTCTCCGCCGCTGGTGCGAGAGCGAGCGAAAGGGGCTGCTTCGATGAGTGAGCGAAACTACTGGGTCCGGAACGCGCAGCGGCGCATCTCACGACGCACGTTGCTGAGCGCGAGCGGAAAGGCAGGGGTTGGCGCCGCCGGCTTGGCACTGGTGGGCTGCGGCGATGACGACGATGACGACGATGGCGCCGTCGCGCAGGTTGCCGACGAGGCCCAGGCAGACGCCCAGGCCGAGCAGGCCGCCGAACAGGCGGACCAGGTTGAGGAGCAGGCCGAGCAAGCCGAAGAGCAGGCGGTGGAGGCGGAGGAGGAGCCGGCCGCGGTCGCTCAGGTGCGGACCGGGGAAGTCCGCTTCCCGATGGTGGGCAACATGAGCGGGCTGGAAGGAGTGACGGGGACGGGCGGCGGCGACCACCGCATGCTGTGGTCCGCGCACGACAACTTGGTTGGCTACGACTCGGAGCTCACGCCGACGCCGGCTCGCAGCCTGGCGGAGACCTGGGAGATTCCGGACCCGCTGGAGGTCATCTTCAACCTACGCAGCGGAGTCAAATACCACGACCTGACGGACCTGACCGGCGACACGGTGCGGTTGCACATCGAGCGGGCCAAGACGTTGGATGGCTCCAACGTGAAGGCCGACATCTCCGGTGTCGAAACCGTGGTGCCGGTGGACGATCAGACGGCGGTGTTCGAGATGAACGCGCCGTTCTCGCCGCTGCTGCGCGTGTTGGGCGACCGGGCGGGGATGCTGACGGCGCCAAGCGCGTTCGATCGCATCAACGAGGTGAACAGCCGTGAGGCTCCTGTCGGCACGGGCGCCTTTATGTATGTCGATGAAGATCTGGACGGTGACTACGTCCAGGAGCCGTTCCCCGAGTATTGGCAGGAGGGAGCGCCGCTGGTCGAGCGACTCACCCTGACCCAGGCCGTGGACGGCTCGCAGGGAGTGAACGGACTCCTGGCGGGGCAGTTTGACTACATGAACGGGCCGCCGACGGAAGACCTGGACCGCCTGCGCGAGGCCGGCAAGGAGGTCCGGATCCGGGCGACGAATGCCAACTCTTTCTTCTACATCAACCCGAACCTGCCGCCGTGGGACAACATTCATGTGCGCCAGGCGGTTAACCACGCGATCGACCGGGATTTGCTCGTCGACGTGATCTACGACGGGCTGCACACGCCGAACAAGTGGGGCTGGCTTGGCCCGGCCACTGGGGAGTTCTTCGACGAGGACGAGGTGCTGGTGACGTACGACCCGGCGCGCGTGCGGGAGGAGCTGGAACTGGCCGGCTTGCCCGACGGCTTCGAGTACGACATGAACATCAACAATGCCGCCGTGGCGATTGCCCAGGCGGAGTTTATCCAGGCCAGCTTGGCGGAGTTCAACATCAAGATGAACATCGTCGTGCGGCCGAGCCCGGACTACTACGTCGAGTGGACCCAGGAACTGACGGCGGTGATGATGGCCGGGATGTCGGTGCGCGCCGACGTTTGGCAACAGATGGCCTTCGTTGCGCGCGAGAACGGTCCGTTCGACTTCGCGCTGCCAAAGGCCGACAAGGATGCCGAGCTGCAGGCGGCGTATACGAAGGTGACGGGGATCTTCGACTCGGCGGAGCGCGTGGAGGCGATGCGGGATCTGAACCGCATCCTGGAGTCGCGTGCCTATCACATCAAGCTGTACTTCGGCGCGAACGTGATGGCGAACGAGCCGGGACTGCAGTTCGAGCAGTTCGCGGACGGCAAAGAGCACTTCGGTCAAAAGGACGTCAGCTGGGCGACCTAGACGGGATCAGCCAGCCAGCAGAGGCAGGCAACACGGCGAGGAGTCACGCGATGCGTGGCTCCTCGTTCTTTGTGACGCCGGAGTTCCAGGGTGAGCGCGGCCGCTGCGCTGAGATGGTGAGGAGACGGCGATGAGTTGGCAACCCGAAATCGACGAGATAAAGCGACGCTACGAGCTGGCCGAACGGATGGGTGGGCAGGAGGGGGTCGATCGGCAGCACGGACAGGGTAAGCTGACGATTCGCGAGCGCCTGGAGTTGTTGGTCGACGCGGGCACGTTCGAGCAGATGGGCAAGCTGCAGGGCGGCGCGACGTACGACGCCGAGGGAAAGCTTTCCGAGTTCACGCCGTCTGCGGGGGTGCGTGGCTTGGCGTTGGTGAACGGGCGGCGGGTCTATGTGTCGGGGCAGGACTTCACGGTGCGGGGTGGGTCGGGCGAAGGGGATCGCAGCGGCGTCGATGTGGGACACGGGCATCCCGGCCCGCTGGAGCTGCGGCTGCCGACGGTGAACCTGTTGGACGGCGCGGGCGGAAGTGTGACGGGGTTTACGGCGATCGGACGGACGTACATCCCAGACGGGGAGTTCTTCGGCGCGCTGTCGGACATTCTCAACGTGGCGCCCGTCGCGACAGCGGTCTTGGGCCCGGCGGCGGGCGGACTAGCGCCGATGCCCTGTCTGAGCCACTTCAGCGTGATCGCGAAAGGGACGGGACAGGTCTTTCCCGGGGGGCCGCCGGTGGTGAAGGCGGCTCTGGGGCACGAGATCCAGAAGGAGGATCTGGGCGGCTACAAGATCCACACGCGGATCAGCGGCGTGGTGGACAATGCGGCGGAGGACGAGGCCGACGCGATCGCGCAGGTCAAGGTCTTCCTCAGCTATCTGCCGGACAACGTCTGGGAGATGCCGCCGCGAGCCGAGCCGACGGATGATCCGGCGCGACGCGACGAGCGACTGCTGACACTGATCCCGCGCGACAAGCGCTCGCCGTACGACCCGCGTGTGATCGTGGAAGGTGTACTGGATGAGGGGTCGTTCTTTGAGATCGCGCCGGATTATGGGTCATCGCGAATCATCGGTTTGGCGCGGGCGAACGGTTACCCGATCGGGGTGATGCTGAACAACCCGAACCGGCGGGGCGGGTCGATGGACGTGGCGGCAGCGGAGAAGTCGGCGCGGCTAGTCCAGCTGTGCGACACGTTCCATCTACCGATGGTGGTGCTGATGGACGACCCAGGCTTCATGGTGGGGCTGGAGTCGGAGAAGCAGGGGATCGAGCGGGCGGGGACCCGGCTGGTCTACGCGATCACGCAGAGCAAGATGCCGTGGCTCTCCTTCATTTGCCGGCAGTCGTACGGGCTCGCGGGGAGCTTGCAGTACCGGCCGGGTCCGCATCTCTACCAGCGCTACGCTTGGCCTTCTGGGCACTGGGGGTCGATGCACATTGAGGGCGGGACGTCGGCGGCATTCCGTCGGGTGATCGAGGCGGCCGCGGACCCCGAAGCGAAGCGTCAGGAGCTGGAGGCAGAGCTGCAAGCGCTGAGTTCGCCGTTCCGGACGGCGGAGGCGACGGGGCTGGACCTGATCGATCCGCGCGACACGCGGGCGATCATGTGCCAATGGGTGGAGATGGCGCAGAACGTAATCCGGACGCAACTGGGTCCGGGCTCGGGGCCCACCTATCGCCCATAGGGGCGGCCCATAGGGGGAGTTGTGGTCTGGCGCGCCGGGGCGTGGGGGAGGGTCAGGCGACGACGCGGTCGGCGACGAGCGTGTCGAACTCTTGCTGGGACAGGCCGAGGATTTCGCGCAGGACGTACTCGTTGTGCTCGCCCAGAGTTGGGGCGCGCTCAAGTACCCGATCCTGCCCGGCGAGGCGGATCGGTTCGCCGTCGATCGTGATCTCGAAGTCGGGGTCGCTGGGCTGGCGGATGCGCTGGTAGTGATCGCGCATCTGGGGGTCGGTTTCGATCATGTCGCGCAGGTTCTCGACGGGCGCCGCGGCGATGCCCGCGGTCTGCAAGAGCGCAGCCAGCGCCCAGCGATCTTGGGTTGCGGTCCAGGCCGCGAGGCTCGCGTCCAGATGGTCTTCGTTGGCGCGGCGGCCGGCGTCGGTCGCGTACAGGGCTGGGTCCGATGGGGCGGCGTCGCCCATCAGGCCGGCCAGCATGCTCCATTCGTCGTCGGAGGCGACGGCGAGCGCGATCCACTGATCGTCTCCGTCGTTAGGGTCGCCGCGCGTGGGGTAGACGCCATGGGGGCAGTAGTTGGGGTCGCGGTTTGCGGGTCGAGGTGGCTGCTGGCCAGTCTGGGCGAAGCGCATCCACTCGGCTCCCAGCAACGAGACGGTGGCGGACAGTTGCGAGAGCTGGATCTCGCGGCCTTCGCCGGAGCGTTCGGCTTCACGCAGCGCCGCCAGGGCGCTGGCAACGAGCAGATGGGGCGAGGTGAAGTCGGGGTAGGCGATGCCCATGCCGCGTGGCGGACGGTCTGGGAAGCCCATGAGGAAGTTCTGACCGCTGGCGGCCATGAGCAAGTTGCCGAGCGTGCGGTGCGAGACCCAGGGGCTGTCGCCGCCGACGCCCGGCAGGTGGATGAGGACGAGCTTGGGGTTGAGGTCGCGCAGCTCTTCGTAGGGGAAGCCCATCGCGGCGAGCTTGCCCGCGGTGTAGTTATTGACGACGACATCGGACTTGGCGATCAGGTCGCGGATCAGGTCGCGGCCACGGTCGCTGGTGAGGTCGAGGGTGAGCGAGCATTTACCGGTGTTGGCGTCGTTAAATAGGTCACCGAGGTCCACGTGGTAGCGGTTGCCGGGCAGAAGCTGCGCTCGCAGGGCGTCCATCCGGACCGACGATTCGACCTTGATCACCTCGGCGCCGAAGTTGGCCAGGATGCGTGTGCCCAGCGGACCGGCGACAACCCAGGTGAAGTCGAGCACGCGGATACCCGCCAGCGGCAGCGGCGGAAGCTCAGCTCGGCCCTCGGACGGTTCGGTGTCGTCGCTGGTAGCCGCCAGCAGGTCGGCGCTGTGCTCGCCGAGCAGCGGGGCGCGCTGGATCGGGCGCTGGGGGATCACGCCGTCGACGGGACTGCGGCTGAAGCTGAAGGAGCGTCCGATCGCGTCGTGTGGAACGTCGTGAAATTGGCCACTGACGCGGTAGTGCTCGGACTCCAGCATCTGCTGGAAGTCCAGCGTCGGCATCGCGGCCGAGCCATGGCTCCACATCTTCTCCAAGAATTCGTCGCGCGGGTATTTGGCGGCGAGCTCCATGGCCTTGTACTGGAGCGGGTTTTCGAGGTACTTCCAGGCGCCTCCGCCGGAGTGCTGGACCTGCCAGTTGTCGGCGGTGAAGTCGTGTTCGACCCCGGCCTCGTCGAGCAGTTCGATGAACTCGGCCAAGCGATTGGCGAGCACGTTGACGCCGACCCACTTGCCGTCGGCGCACCGCATGGTCTGGCTGAGCGCGGGGCGGACGGGGATCTCGTCGCGCCAGGTGTAATGATTGGGGTTGGAGGTCTGGACGGTGGCGAAGGATGTGGCCTCTTGGATCGAGATGTCGAAGTGGCTGCCGGGCCGGCCGGGCTGCATGTCGCGGCCGCGCAGGCCGATTATGGCCGCGCTGGCGGCGGTCAGGGCGGCCATCGTGTAGGCGGGGAAGGCGGGACCGTGGGCGGGGGGATCGTCGCGTTCGCCGCTGATCTGGAGCAGTCCGCCGGCGGCCGATCCGGTGAGGTCGTTGCCTTTCCAGGCGGCCCATTCGCCGTCGAGCCCGAAGGGGGTGATGGAGACCTGGATCAGGCCCGGGTTGCGCGTGCGTAGGTCGTCGTGGCCGAGGCCGATGGCCTCCATGGCGCCGGGCGCGGCGGTCTCCAGCAGCAGGTCGGAGCGGGCGACCAGGTCCAGCAGTCGTTCACGATCGGCGGAGGCGGAGAGGTCGAGCACGAGCGACCGCTTGTTGGCGTTGAAGTACAGGTGGCGGTACGAGCGCTCGGGTCCGGGCTGGTCGTCGACGAAGGGGGCGACGTGGCGCGCGGGACTGCCGGCGGGCGGCTCGATCAGGACGACGTCGGCACCCAGGTCGGCCAGGATGCGACCGGCCAAGACGCCGGTGTCATTGGTGAGGTCGAGGACACGGACATCGGCGAGGGGGTCGGGCACTGTGTCTCCGGTGCGGTTAGAAGTTGGGGCGGAGAACGGAGTGTGCGTTCAGTTCAATCGGTGGGTGGCGGCAGACTGAGAATTAGAATGAAACGTTACAATGCTTCTGTCGCGGCGCCCGTCGTCTTGCTGGTGGCGGCCGCCGACCACTCGGAGGAGCATGACACGAGCCCGGAGGGGGTGGCAATCCTGATCCAGCAATTATCCTGGGCGTACCTGAACCTCGCCGCGCCGGTGCACGGACGCGCAGTCGCAGGCTCGATCCTGCTGGCGGACGATCCTGGCAGCGGGTGCCTAAGCCAACAAACGGACGCGATGGTTCTCGCTGTCACCGATGAAGACAAGCCCAGACAGATCGACAAAAATCCCGTGGGGGCGCGCGAGGCCGCATTGCAACGGGTTTCCGTCTCGCCCGTCAGAAGCTGTGCCGTCACCGGCGATCGTGTGGATGCGGCCGTCCGTGCCGATCCGTCGAATCGTGTGGTTTTCCGTGTCGGCGAGAACGATGGCTCCGTCGGCGGCGAGGGAGATCCCCTTGGGGCCTGCGAGCGAGGCGTTGGCCGTGGGTCCACCATCGCCGCTGGAACCGACCTCGCCGGCCCCGGCAACGTGGTGGAGGGTCTGTCGGCCGAGATCGATCCGGTAGAGAGCATTGCCTTCTCGGAGGACGACGAAAGATCATGAAGCGGCCGGAAGGCCAAAGCCGGCGGCCCGTTGAGGGGGGTCCCGGAAAGAGGAGCGCCATCTGGCGTGAGGTCCTTTTCCCCGGTGCCAGCAAAGGTCGTGATCGTGCCGGTTGTCAGGTCCACTCGGCGAATGCGGTGATTCGAGATGTCGGCGATGTAGAGGCCGCCGGTCTGGTCGAAGCGCAGTTCGTAGGGCTGGTTTAGCGTCGCTTGGCGCGCGGGTCCACCGTCACCACCGTAGCCTTCCTGCCCACTGCCCACTGCCCGCGTAGGTGGAGAGCGTGTCGGCGTGCAGGTCCAGGCGGCGGAGTCGGTGGTTGCCCGACCTCGCAGATATAGAGAGCGCCGTCTGGGCCGATGGCCAAGTCGAAGGGATTGGCGAGTTGGCCTGCGGCGCCGGGTCCGCCGTCGCCGTCGAAGCCCGCGACGCCGGTCCCGGCGATCGTAAGCACTCTGGGCGGGGCGTTGCTTGAGACAGGCATCGTCACTCCCCATGAACACGACGTCCAAAACGCGGGGTGCCCATCGCTTTGGAGAGCGTTCTCGAGGTGCCGGTCTTTACTCCTCGACGTGGTAAATCGCCGCGGCGTTGTCGTGCAAGACTTTCTGAAGCAGATCCTCCGGAAGGCCGCTGAGGTGTTGATCGATGAAGTCCGACGGAACATCGGCGATCGAGGCGGGACCCGGCGACATACTCGTGGGGTGGGGGAAATCCGTCTCGTAGAGGATGTTGTCGGGCAGGTGCTTGAGGATCGCGTCGATCACGGGGCCCTTCTCGAACCAGAAGCAGGAGTAGTACTGACGGCGGAAGTATTCGCTGGGCAGGAGGGTGCGCTCCGGGTGGGTTGCCGGCCCGCCATTATTGAGCCATTGCCAGTCCATGGCGTCGAGCGCGAACGGCACCCAACCGATGCCGCTCTCCACGGAGATGAAGTTGAGGTCCGGGAACCGTTCGGGGACGCCGGCCACGATGGTTTCGCAGATCGCGCGGGCGTTGTGCATGAAGATCATCACAGACGCCATGGAGACCCGGGCTGCGGGCGTAAGACTCTCATGGCCCGCCTGCAAGATGCCGGAGTCGTTGGAGCCGATATGGAAATTCACGGAGAGGTGGTGGTCCTGGGCGGTCGCCCAGAGGCGGTCCCAGTAAGGATCGCTGAGGGCGGGTTGGCCGTAGGAGTCGGGCTCGTTCGAGAAGAGTATGCCGCGGTGCCCCATCTTGGCACAGCGGTCGACCTCCGCGATCGTCGCGTCGAGGTCCCAGAAAGGCAGGGCGGTGATAGCGAGGAGACGTTTAGGGGCGACAGAACACCATTCCGTGAGGAAGTCGTTGTAGGCGCGGACGCACTCGAGTTGGAGTTCGGGCTCCTTCATCTCCATAAAGCGGCCGGAACCGAAGCCTCCGACATTGGGGTAGATCACCTGCGCATGCATGCCGTATTCGTCCATGCGCTCGATCCGGTCATGGGGGCGCCAGGCAGCGGGATCAACGTCCTCCATCGTCTTGGGGAACGAGGGGTACGGCTCCTTCCAACCGGCAGAAGCCATGACCGGGTGATGCGAGCCGGGTTTCCCTCCCCACATCCAATGCCACTCACCGCTCTCGAGATCCTGCTCTACGTGGGGGATCTTATCGCCCCACTTCGAGGAGACCCGAGCTGTCCAGACGTCCTCAGGTTCGGTGACGTGGGCATCGACGTCGATGACCTTGATGCGATCTGTGATCTTTGCGGGCACGAAGTTGACCCCTTCACTCGCGTGAGTTTTCGTGTGAGCGAAATATAGCAAGAATCGGCAGGGTCGGGCTCTTTCGCCCAGTCGGCGCCCCGCCACGAGCATCTGGTGCCCATCGGAGTCGCACTACCGAGACCTCTAGGGCCACTTGATGACGAAATGCCCGTCGATGCACCGCAATCTTGTTCGACTCGCGGTGACGCTCACCGTGGCGGTTCTGTCTTATGGGTGCGCTGATGGAGGGACGGATCCGGTCCTAGTGGGCGCAGAGACACCCGCGGCTGCGCTCCCCATTGGATCGTTCGCCGATGCGCTCTGCTCCGCGACTCCGGAAGAGGCGAGTTCGTTGGACGAGTATCTCTCCACGGTGTTGGAGGTTGAGGCGGGCTTGCAGGGTCGAAGTGCGATGTTCTTTGAGGCGTTCTTCCGGTCGCAGGCCCGCGAGCCCGATGTCGGCCGTCTCCTAGAGGAACACATGTTTGCGATGGGTGATCTGGCTCGGCCCTTCGCTGACGCTCTGGGCACCGCCTGCGGAATCGCGCCGCCAGCCGAGGCCGAGTTGCACCATGCCGCTCTGCTTGAGCTGTACGGCTCAATCGCAGTCCTTGGTGAAACGTGGGATCCGAACGGCCTGACCCTGGCATTCGCGCAACAGCTGTTCGGTGCCGTGGAGAGCTTCGGGCAATTGACGGCCTTTGGGCAGTCGTTGATCGGCGACGCGTTGGCGGACCACGACGGCGCGCTGAGCCAGTACCTTGCCGCGCTGATCGAGACGCGACTCAGCCTGGTTGAAGCGGCCTCGGAGCTGGGTCTTCATCGTGTTTTCGCGGCGCCTGTGGCCAATGACGCCGCCGCTCTTGAGGAACTCCTGGCTTGGTTGAAGGTATTCGCGCCTCGCTTCGAGAGGTTGCAGCCGCCACCCGAAGCGCGAGGGCTTCACCAGCTTCAACTGGACACGCACGGGGCACAGATCCACCAGACGCGCCAAGACTTGGCCGCCTACGAGCTCCTTCTTGCAGCGGAGCGCGGCGAAGTGCCGCATGCCGAGTGGTTTCAGGCGAACCTCGATGTGGGAGTCGCGACGGCGGATCTCATTGCTCAGCAGGCGAAGCTATCTGAGTCGTGGTACCGGCTCACGCGCGCTGAGCTCCTCGACTAGGGGAGTCCCGCCAGCTACTGCAAATTGCGCAAACGCGGATCAAGCGCGTCACGCAGCCAGTCCCCCATCAAGTTGCCCGTAAGCGAGACTAGGAAGATCGCGATGCCCGGCATCCAGATCAGCCACCAGGCGAGCTTCATGAAGTTGCGCCCCTCGGAAATCATCGCGCCCCACGATGGCGTACCCGCCGCGACGCCGATACCCAGGAAGCTCAAGGCCGCCTCGATCAAGATCACGCCTGCCACCTCCAAAGTCGCCAAGATGACGATCATGTTGAGGAGGTTCGGCAATAAGTGCCGCAAGAGGATCCGGGTGTCGCTGGCTCCCATCGAGCGCGCGGCGACCACGAACTCTTGCTCACGAAGCGAAAGGACATCACCTCTCGTCAGACGCGCATAACCCGCCCAACTCCATACGACGATCACGATGATCACGTTGCGCAAGCTGGCCCCGAAGACGGAGGCAATCAGGATCGCGAACAGAATCGCGGGCAATGCCAGCTGCAGATCCACGAACCGCATCAGCAGCTTGTCCGTGAGCCCGAGTCGCCAGCCCGCGAGCAGGCCTACCAGAGTGCCGAGCCCAGCCGACGCGGGGACCGTGACAGCGACCACGATCAGAGAGACCCGTGCCCCGTAGAAGATTCGGGCCAGAATGTCCCGTCCCAGCTGATCGGTGCCCAGTACGTGATCCCAGCTGCCGGCCGTGTCCCAAGCCGGTGGCTGCAGCCGGTCGAGCAACACGATCTCACGGGGGTCGTAGGGCGTGAGGAGCGGAGCAAAGATGCCGGCGATCAAGAACGCCCCGAGGATGAGGATCGCCGGGACGAGCAGCAGCATCCGACGCCAGCGGATCTGGCGGCGCTTGCGCGGCTCGAGGACCCAATCCACCGGCGTGGTTTTCTCCGTGCTCATTAGGCATTCCCCGCCCGGATGCGCGGGTCGATCAAGCGATAGGACAGATCGACGACGATGTTGGCCAGCACAATCGTGGAGGCGATCACCATGATCGAGAGTTGCACGACGGGATAGTCGGATCCCTGGATCGCCGAAATCGTCAGTCGGCCCACGCCGGGCCAGGCAAAGACGGTCTCAACAATGACCGAGCCGGCGATCAGACGTCCCAGTTGGATCCCAAGGATTGTGGCCACGGGAAGCAGCGCATGGCGCAGCGCATGGCGGCGGATGACGGTGCGCTCCCGCAGGCCTTTGGCCCGCGCGGTGCGTATGAAGTCCGTCCCCATCACGTCGATCATCGCCGAGCGGGTCAGCCGCATCACCCCCGCGGACGTCAGCATCCCCAGCACTACCACGGGCATGATCATGTTCGTACTGAAGACGCCTCCTCCGCCCCCGGTCGGCAGCCAACCGAGCTTGACGGCGAAGAAGAAGATCGCCAACAACCCCAAGAAGAAGTTCGGCGTGGCCTGCCCGATCACAGCCAAGAAGCGCGCAAACCAGTCGATCGGCGTGCCTCGTCTGAGGGCGGCGATCACCCCCAAGGGCACCCCCAGCACCAGCGAGAACAGCAGCGCCGCGAACCCGAGCTGAAGTGTCTTGACCGACCGGCTCCGGACCTCGTCGACGGCCGAGCGCCCGGTCAAGAATGAGTTGCCCATTTCGAGCCGCGCCAGATCCCAGACGAAGTCCGCATACTGCTCGTACAACGGGTCGTTCAGGCCGAAGAGATCCTGAAGCGCCTCGATCTCTTCAGCGGTGGATTCATCCGACGCCAGGTAACGAATGGGATCGCCCACCACACGGCTGACCACGAACACGATCGTCACCACCGTGAACACGACGAGGATGCCCTGCAAGAGGCGCCCCACGAGGATGGCCCAAAAACTCGATCTCGCCATGGGCCCCCTACCGGGCTCGACGTGGCGTGCGCGTGCCTAGGTCACCATGGGACGGATTGCCCAGTAGTAGTTGTGGTCACGTGTGTTGCCCTTCGCATCCCACTCGAGGTGATCGCGCATCACGCCAGCCTCGACAGTCTCGTACAAGAAGAGCCAGCTGGCATTCTCGTAGATCTTGATCGCCAGCTCGTTCATGACGTCTTTGCGCTTGATCGGGTCAAACTCAACTCGCTGCGCCTCGACAAGTTCTTGGATGCCCGACTCCGGGTAGATCGCGGTGGCCAATGTCCCGCCCTCGGCGACCTCCGCGTTAATCACACTGATCGGGTCCGGGGCTTGATTCGAGAAGTAGTAGTGCAGGCCGGGAACGTCCTTCTGGGCGAAGCGTGCCCGGAAATCGGGCAGCGGATCCAGCGTCAGGCTGACGTTGATTCCGATTGCTTTCAGACTCTGCTGCACCACCAGCGCCACTGAATCCGTGCTCGCGAAGAAGCCCACAGTCCCGTAGAGGGGCGTATCGAAGCCGTCTTCGTAGCCCGCCGCAGACATCAACGCCTTCGCCTTCTCCACATCGAACTCGTAGGTGCGACCCTCTCGCTGTTCCGGCCTCAGTGCGCCGAGCGATCGCGACGCGATCCCGTACGTGCGGATCTCCTGGCCGGTGCCGAGCGTTGCGATGATCGTCTCGACGTCAACCGCGTGGTTCATCGCCTGACGAACCCGGATGTCGGAGAACGGATTCCGACCGTCCTCGAGCAACGGCACCAGCGTATTCGGGAAGATGTTGTGCGGGCAGCAGCCTGGGTCGTAATTCAAGACAAAACCGTCGCGGTCTTCAAAGTCTGCGATCAGCTCAGGCTCGACGCGCGTGATCAGGTCAACTTCACCTGCCTCCAGCGCCGCAATGCGGGCCAACGGTTCCGGTCTCACAATCTGCTGCAGCTGCTTCATGAACGGCGTGTGGATGTTGTAGCGGTCCCCTGAAGGGTGGTGATAATCGTCGTTCCGCTCGTGGATGACCTCCTGATCGGCGGTGTATGAGACGAGCCGGAACGGCCCGCTGCCCACGATTTCCATGTTGAACGCGTCGTCCCCGCCCGCCTCAACGATGTGCCTTGGCACGATCGGGACGCTCATGCTGCCGGGCGCCGTCACGTCCGTCTCAAGGGGCACCCTAAACGTGTCCTCGTCGATGACCGTAATTTCGTCCCGCACGGCCGAGACGATGTAATCCGCGCCTGTCGGGTAGACGCCATCCTCGTTGTAGGGCGCGATGCCCTGCAAACGGTCGAATGAGAACTTGAAATCGTCGGCCGTGACATTCGTGCCGTCGTGCCACTTCATCCCCGGCAGCAGCGAATACACGCCAGCCGTGTTGTCCTCGACCCACTCGAAGATCGCTGAGTCGGGGATCAACTCCTGGGTCACTAAGTCCCGGGTCAAAGGCCGCGCGAACGCGAGCGTGGAGTTGAAAGTCGTCGTGAAGTTGCCTGCGGCGTGCGGATCCAGTCCGCCCACCGCGTTTGGGATCGCCATGCGCACCGTGGCGTCGAAGTCCGTCGTGCCAGATGCAGGACCCGCCTGTTCTGCAGGTTCTTCCGCCTGCTCTTCGGCTGCCTGTTCCTCCGCCTGGGCCTGTTCGTCCTGCTCCTCAGCCTGCTCCTCAGCCTGCTGCTCGGCAGCCTGTTCCTCCTCATCCCCCTGCGGTTCCGTCTGTGCGACCTGTGCGACTGCCGCATCATCATCGTCGTCATCGCCGCAGCCAACCAACGCGAGTCCGGCGACGCCGATGCCTCCGCGCGCTGACGCCCGCAACACGGCGCGGCGGCTCATGCGAGATTGACGCATGCGATCCCAGTAGTTCTTGGTACTCATGGACGTGCCCCCCCTGCCCGGCTGATCTGTTGCCCGGTCTCACCCCGGGCTACGGCGAGAGAGCGGCGATACCGTGTCAGTCTGCTGCCCCGACTCGAGTGAAGCAAGCGGAACCGAGCGCTCTAGTTTCAGCGCACGAAAATGTTGTTCCCGCAAAATATCGCCCAACAGAGGCTAGGCTGTCAAGCGGCCAGTCTGGCGTCAGTCGTACCACCCTCGAAGAATCGACTCGGCGGCGGTCATCCCGTCCCCTGCGGCACCGAGTGCACCCGCCCAACCGCGCACGTCTCCCACCGCCCAGAGGCGTTGGATGTTCGTCAGCTGCCGGGCATCCGTGACCACGTCGCCGGCGGCGTTCAGCGTGAGACCGAGACTGTCGACCAACCCCAACACCAACGCGTCCGACTCGTGCCGTGGCATCCAGAGCAGGGTCTCGACCGTCAGCTCGACGCCGCTGTCGAGTGTGACGCCTCGGATCTGTGAGTCGTCACGAGTGATGGCCGCGACACGTCCCGGATGCACCGGGATCTTCAGGCCTTCCAGACGCTCTCGCACACCGAGAGGGAGCTGCGCGTCAGCGTTTAGGATGAGCTGGATGTCCTTAGTCCAATGCAACGCCATCAGGGGATCCATCGCGGCGGACTCTCCCGTCGAGACGATCCCCCAGGCGCGCCCCCGATGCTCGTAGCCGTCGCACATCGCGCATGGGATGACGCTTGTTCCCCAGCATTCCGCGAACCCAGGAATCGCTGGCAGTGCATCACGATGCCCCAAGGCCAGGACGACATGCCTCGCCATGAGCTGCGTTCCCTCCTCCGTCGTCACGACGAAGTCGCCACCTCCCGTGCGCGACACCTCAACCACGCGCGCGCGTCGCAGCCTGGCGGAGCCGTACGTCTCGATTTGGTGCCAGGCCACTCCTTGCAGCTCCGACGGACTCATTCCCTCGATGCCGAGGAAACCGTGAATCCCGTGAGAGGCAGCGTTGCGGGGCGGGGCGGGATCGTCGAAGACGACGATCGCTTTCTGTGCCCGCGCGAGGACCAGCGCTGTCTGTAGCCCCGCCGGTCCGACACCGATGATGGCGACGTCCACCCGGTCGGTCTCGTCAATGGGCATCGACCCTTCGACCTGCGGCCTCCGCTCCAACAGGGCTGCTGTCGGGCCGCCCTCCGCGTCTCCGTCGGGTGCGCCCACTTGACTGGGCTCGGCGCCTCCGCGCGCATCTTGACGAACGACCGCCACGACCGAGTTGCGTTCAATCGTGGGCGGCCCGGCCGCCTCGCCGGCGTTCTGGCAATCGAGCGCGAACTGAGCCAATCCCGCTGGAGTTGTGACCCCCGCGAATCCGCGATCGTTGACGAACGTCATGGGAGTCTGCGTCATTGCTAGATCGCGCACGAGCTCAGGGAAACTTTCCATCACAAAAGCCGAGGCCTCGACGCCATCGAACTCCGATGCGAGCGCGAAAGCGGCGAGAGTGGCTTGTGCCGCCGGGGGGTGAAGTGCGGATCCCACCACACGGATCTGGAGCGGTGACCGCATCTTCTGAAGGACGCGCGTCACGCTCGGGTCCGAGGGTGCCGGTTCCTGCGCCACCATCAGGATCGCCTCGAGGAGGAGTGGAAGCAGGTGCCGCTGAGGGAGGCCAAAGATGCGTAGGCGCTGACCTGAGCGCCCTTCAATGACGACGCCAGGCACACGATCCACGCCCACCTCCGCGGCGCGAGGAAGCTCCTCCGCCAGCTCGTGCACGCGCAAGGCGACGTTCGGACTCAACGCATCAACCTCCGAGAGCAAGTCGAGAGTCGCCCCGCAATCGTGGCACTCGGTCAGTCTCTGACCGGAATCGGCGACGCTACGCGTCGACTGGAAGTAGTCGATCGCGACGACGCTACTCAATTGCGCGAGTCGTTGAGCAAACACTTCGCGAACGCTGTCCGGGAGCATCGCCCGATCCGTTCCCCACATCCGCTGACTTTGACGCAATTTCTAGCAGACCGATTCGCCGCAGACCGCCGGGGACCGAGACAGGTGCACCGATCCGGTCGAGTAACCGCCTTGGCTGCCCCACCACTCTTGCGAGGAGGCTCGGCCGTCGGTGACACGGTACATATCCTTGACGTCACCGACATACAGCCCCCGTGTAAGTCAATCGCGAAACCGTGCGGGCTGATCAGCTGGCCGGCGTCGAATCCCTCGCCGTCGTCGTCCCAGCCGGCCAACAGGACGCGATCGCCGGACCGATGCCGAAGCGCGGTTCGGATTCGCCCGTGTATGTGCGACCGTCGCGTTCGTAGATCAGGTCGTTGGGCTGACGGAGTCCTGGGCGGCGGGTGGGGCACCCGGGTCTCGGTGACTGCCTTCCGCGCAGCTGGATGGGAGGTGTTGGGGTCGGGAGGTGCCTTGTCGAACGGGCTGCGGCCGAGGCGACCCGGCTGGACGTTTTCAGCAGGACTTCGATACCCAGGCGGAGGTCGGACGCTTCATCGCCGTCTATCCGCACGGGACCGCGAGCTCGCTCGGCGTTCGGACCTGGGACGGCGTGCAACGTGACAAGGACTGCTCACGCGCCGCCTTATTCATCGTCCTCCTCCCGGCGATTCGGCCGTGAGGATCGGCCCGCCGGCCAAACAATGCCGGAAGAGTCGGTCGAGTGGCCTACGCTATGCGGCCCCAGCAAAGTGGGACTTGACGATCGAACGGGCGGCAGACACGCCGCAGAGCCGGAGCCGTGGAACATCGAGGGATCGCATGCGCTTTCAGTCGATCAGCCGCTACCCTGCTGAGCCCAGCCCGTGCCGGGCCGATCGCGACTGCGGGCACGCCGCCTGCCAGCACGTCACGGACCCTGATTCAGACGCGGCTCACGGATCTGGGCTCGCGGTTGTCGACAATTGGGCGCAACGACCCGTCGGCTGGTCGTTCGCCGATGTCGTCGGAGTCGCGGTCAACTCCGATGATGAGATCTTCGTTTTCAACCGCGGGGCCCGGCCGGTTCTCGTTTTCGATCCTGAAGGCCGCTTCCTGCGCTGGTGGGGCGACGGCCACTTCACGATGCCGCACGGCATCGCCGTCGCTCCCGACGGATCTGTCTGCTGCGCCGACATCGGTGACCACACCCTGAAGCGATTCAGCCCCGACGGCCAACTACTGCAAATGCTTGGGACGCCGCACGAGAACGCGCCTCGGCTTGGAGGCGTGCCGTTCAATCGCCCCACGCATTTCACCGTCGGTCCGGACGGCGACTACTACGTCACCGACGGCTACGGCAACGCGCACGTGCACGTCTTCGCACCTGACGGCGAGCTGCGCCGGACCTGGGGCGCTCCCGGAGACGAACCCGGCCAGTTCCGGTCCCCACACTCAATCCTCTTCGATCCCACGGGACGGGTGGTGGTGTGCGACCGCGGAAACGACCGGATCCAATTCTTCGACCCGGAGGGCGAGTTCTTGGCAGAATGGCGCGGGCTGCACCAACCCAACGATCTTGTCTACGCCTCCGATGGCCGGGTCTACATCTGCGAGTTCGAACACCGCCTCAGTATCTGGACCCCGGATGGGGCCTTGCTCAAGCGCTGGGGCGATGAGGGCGAGGGGCTGGATGCCGGGCAGTTCATCAGTCCGCATGGTCTCGCGATCGATTCTCAGGGCGGTCTCTACGTCGGTGACGTCACCGATATCTACCGCGGTGTCGATCGGGGCTCCCGCAATCTCCAAAAGTTCATCCCGCAACCACTAGACGGATAGCGGCTGCCGCCTAGCATCAAGGGTGAAACGGATTTGAAGGTGAGCTGCCGCCGCACGTGCAGCGGGCCGCGAGGACCGCTCCCATGACATCGGACAAGATCGACCCCGCTCTCGATGCCGCGAGGCGGGAGCATCCGCAGCACGACCCACCGTCCGCCGGTATCTTTTCTCGCCTCTGCTGGCTTGCTCAGCTTGACGAGGACGTGTTGCGGCGGTTCTACGCGGGGGCGTCCGTGCGGCCGGCGGAGATGGCGCTGTTGCACACGTTGCGTCGAGCCGGGCCACCGTAAGAACTCACCCCCGGGCAACTTGCGAGGCACCTACTTCGTTCCTACACGTCGATGACCACCCGCATCGATCGGCTGGCAGAGCTCGGCCTCGTCGAACGAATCCCGGATCTCGTGGATCGCCGCCTCGTCCGAGTGCGCCTCACGCGGCATGGCCGTGCAGTCCAAGACGACGCCCTCGGGTCTCTTGTCGAATACCGCTCCGGACTGTTCGCGGATCTGAGCGAGGGTGAGATCGACGGGCTGAGCTCGTTGCTGCGGATCGTCCTGCTGCGCCTTGAGCAGATCCCGCCCGACTGATCCTTGGTCGCGGTTGCGCCTTGCGTTAGCCTCGCGTCAATGGTGCGAACTAGGCGACTCCGAGTCGGTATCTTTGGTGCGGGGTGGGGCACCCGGGTCTCCGTGCCCGCTTTTCGCGCCGCCGGCTGGGACGTCGTCGGCCTGTGGAGCCGGCGGCGGGAACGCGCGGACGAAGAGGCGGCCCGTCTCGAGATCCCCTTCGCGACCAGCGATCCGGCCGCCCTCTTTGAGCATCCCGAGGTGGATGCGGTTGCGCTGCATACGCCGCCCGGGACGCATGTCGGGTTTTGCCAGGCCGCCTTCGAGGCAGGCAAGCATGTCCTTTGCGACAAGCCCTTTGCGAACGACGCGGCGGACGGCCGGGCGCTTGTGCGCCTCGCCGCGTCGAGTGGCTTGGTCGCGATGATCAACTTCGAGTTCCGCTTCGCTCCGCTGCGGCTGCAGATCGCTGACCTCCTGAAGCAGGGGGCGGTCGGCGAGTTCCGCCACGCTGCGGTCTCTTTGCAGACGAACAATCCACTCGTGGCGCTCGGCCGTCCGTGGCGACTCGATCCCGCCCAGGGCGGCGGCATTCTCAACGAACTGGGCTCGCACTATGTCGATCGATTGCGGCACTGGTTTGGTGAACTGACGAGCGTCTCCGCCCAACTCGCTTCGTTTCCACCGGTTGACGATCCCACCCTCATCACCGAGGACTGGCTCGGCGCCATCTGCACCTTCGAGCAGGGTGGAATCGCAACCCTGGAAATGTCGTGGGTCAGTGATCCTCCCACCGGGCTGCGCGCAACCGTCGTGGGCAGCGACGGGGTGCTCCGGATCCGAGCGGCGGGATCGATGCTGACGGACGGCGAGATCGCCATCGCGCGCACCGGCGATGACGACTTCACGACGCTGCCCCCGCGTCCGGAGGACCTAAGCTTCAACGCCGCCAGCGGCGCTATTGAAGCTTCCCAGCGCCTGATCGAAGCCTTCGCGGCCGGCATCGCCAGCGCCGAATCACCGGCTCCGAATTTCGACGACGGGCTGCGGGCGCAAATGGCGATGGATGCGATCCGGGAGTCGGCCGCCCGGGGCCGGACAGTCCCCATCGAGCCGTCACGCTGACTTCGCCGTTTGCATCCGTCGCTGCCGGCTCGGCCCAAGCCCGAATTCGGGATCAGTGATGTTCGATCCGAAACGGCGGCCCGCGCGGTCCGACTCGCGAGCCGCGTCGATCGACTCTTGACGGTGCAGTCCGTCATCGAAATTCGGTGCGGGTGACGTGCCCGACTCGATGCCGCGTGCGAACTCGCGCACGGGGCGCCCCGATCGCACCGATGCGCCAGACGTCATCGGACGGCAGCGGTCGCTGCTCACGTGGGAGCTGGTGCAGTTCCTCTGAGCGGCGTGCGCCGAACACCGGAGCCTCCACGGCGTCGTCTCGACCTCATCGAACCCCAAGATGCCCTCGGAACCTGAGATCTGGATGCGGACCCCCTGCTGAAGCCCGCACACCCAGGACTGCCTGAGGGTGACAACGCCGCCCCCGCCATCGTCTCACTGTTGCCGTCCAAAAGTCCTCGGCATCGCTTTTGGTGGGCGCACCATTCTGCGGATCGCGCGGTTGTGGCGCGAAGGACGCGAAGTGAGCGTCAATCTCGTCGATCTCGCCGAGCCATTGGCGCAGCGTGTCGATGTAGTGAGAGCCGTGCTCGTTGAGTCCTCCGCCGCCAAGTCGCAACTGATCCCGCCAGCCGAGGTCGTGTTCGGCCCCGCCATATCCCAATCCAGCTCGACACTGGCGTGCTGGAACCTACCGATACAGCCGTCGGCCAGGAGCTGTCGGACGTGGAGCCGGGCGGGGGTGAAGCGCTACTCGAAATTCATCATGGCAGTCACCCGGGCCTCGGCGGCCGCCTTGCGCCTGGTTAACTCGTGGTTGGCGTCCATCGCCATCGGCTTCTCGGCGAGTACGTGCTTGCCCGACGCGAGCGCTCGGATGACGAGAGGGTGATGGCTGGGAGTCGGCGTGACGATCGCAAGCGCTTCGAGATCGTCCCACTCGACGATGGCTCGAACCTCGTTCGTCGCGAAGGGGATTCCGAGCTCCGCCGACTGGCGCATCGCGTTGGCCTCCGCACGGCTCCAGAGCGCGGCGACCTTCCAGCCCTCGGCGCGAACGCGGAGAGGGTGATGCGGGTGCCCCAGCCAGTTGCCAATATGCTGATTCGGCGAACGGCCATCTCTTGCTCCGTCGCGGCCCGGGTCTGAGCCGCGGCGAATCAGAGTGAGCGGGGCGACGCGGGCGGAGTACGTGCGCGCCGAGGCCTGCCGCTGATCAGGCTGCGCCCGTGCGAATTCGCGGATCGATGAAGCGATATGAGAGGTCGACGGCGATGTTGGCCAGCACGATCGTCGACGAGATCATCAGGATCGCGGTCTGGGTCACGGGGTAGTCACCCGCCTGGATCGAGAGGATCAAAAGCCGGCCCACGCCCGGCCAAGCGAAGACCGTTTCCACGATCACCGAGCCGGCCATCAAGCGGCCCACCTCGATGCCTAAGATCGTGGCCACGGGCAGCAACGCGTGGCGTAGCGTGTGGCGGAAGACAATCGTTCGTTCGTGGAGCCCCTTCGCACGCGCGGTGCGGACGAAGTCCATGGCCATCGCATCGATCATTCCCGAACGGGTCAGTCGCATCACCGAGGCCGCTGTCAGCAGGCTCAGGGTGAAGGTGGGCAAGATCAAATGCTTCAGCCCCCCGCTCCCACCGGTCGGCAGCCACCCGAGTTCGACGCTGAAGAAGAAGATCAGCATCAGTCCCACCCAGAAGTTGGGAGTTGCCTGTCCGACTACGGCAAGCAAGCGGGCGAGCCAATCGGTGGGATCACCGCGTCGCAGGGCGGCGATCACTCCGAGCGGCAGCCCGATCGCCAGCGAGAAGACCAGCGCGGCGCTCTCGAGCACGAGCGTTTTCCCCATCCGATCGCGGACATCGTTCAAGGCCGGTCGCCCGCTGACGAACGAATTCCCCATGTCGAGCCGCACGGTTTCCCAGAGGAAGCGTCCGTACTGCACGTAGAGGGTATCGTCGAGGCCGAACGCCGCGCGTAGCGCCTCCTTCTCTTCGAGCGTCGTTTGGTCCGTCGCGAGATACTCGATCGGATCGCGCGCGACTCGGCTGACGACGAAGACCATCGTGATCACCGCGATCACGACGAGCAGGCCTTGCACCAGGCGGGAAACCCAGATGGTCCAGAGGCTGTTGCCGTCCATCGTCGCCGTCCCACTTTGAACCGCCGCCGTGCCCCGCGAGCGTGGCCG
>Ga0310121_10000124_pt1 | contig 76502 bp, 74 predicted proteins | sample CB27_Tmax_986_MG_FD_203504 | JGI IMG/M metagenome (GOLD analysis project Ga0310121, IMG submission 203504) | Marine microbial communities from Western Arctic Ocean, Canada - CB27_Tmax_986 | ecosystem: Environmental > Aquatic > Marine > Oceanic | place: Canada: Western Arctic Ocean | collected... | reverse complement strand
CAAGAATAGCGGCGGGGGAGAGTCCCGAGCTGCTCTTTATCAAGCTACGCTACAAGGATCCCGACGAGCGCAGGAGTCGCCTCCTCACGCACCCAGTCTTGGACACGGAACAAGATCCCTCCGTGGGCTTCACCTTCGCGGCGTCGGTCGCGGCCTTTGGAATGGTCCTTCGTGACTCCAAGTACGGCGGATCGACGGACCTCGAGACGGTCCTGCGGTGGGCTCGACGGTCCGTGGGTTCAGACCTCGAGGGATATCGCAAGGAGTTCGTGAGGATGGTCGAGGCAGCCCGACAGCTTAGCGCCGAGGGAATCTGACGGAGCCGTTGACCGGGACGCCAGACTTAAGCATCCTGTATATGGAACTCCTTTTAGGGGGTGTAGAGCCGTGGATCAAGAAGTTCAGAGACGTGCCGACGAACTGTTCGAGGAAGCCCTCGAGCGGACCGGTGGCAAGGACCCCAGGGAGTTCTATAGGGATCGGTTGCGCGAGATGAAAGCCGCGGATCCCGAGGCATATCAGGAAGCGGTCGACTATTACCAGACCCTGCTCATCCCGTCCATCGTCGATTCCGGCGCAGACCCCATGAACGCCTGGCAGCAATACGGGTGCCGGGTGGCCGGGCTGACCACACCCGGAAATCCGGTGGAGGTAGACACCACCGGGCGGATGCATCGTTACAATCCGCCCGCATCAGACGACCGCATGGTCCTACACATTCCCGATGGATCCAAGGGCCGCGCGCTGGTCGTCGGGCTGCCCAGGGAGCTCTCGTCGGCGCAGTTGGCGACGTACGACCTACTCGTGTCAGGCAAGCAACGCCTACGCGAGCTACCTGCATGATAGGAGAGGCGTCATGACCGATCAACGGATGAGGACGCCGACCAACCTCATGTGGGCGCCACGGCCCGGATGGGCCACAGTCCGACTGGTCGGGACGTGCGCGGACCGCTCCCTGCGACGGGGGGAGATCGTCATGCACACCCCGAGCGACGAGTACAACATCCCCGGTCAGGACGACGGATTATCTGCCGGGACGCTGGTTATCATCCTGCACGAGGCCGCACGTCTGGTCGAAGACGACCTGCATCTCGTTCCGGAACAGGCCGTCGTGGCCATCGGCGAGGTGCTACCCTGAGGGTACGCTGGAGACCCTCGCTCGATCAGGATAGGTCCTCGACCATGTAGGCCAATCCCCACGCACCGATCCCCAGATGCGTGGACAGGACCGGAGTCGCCGGAGCCGAGAGGATCTCGACCTCTCCGTAGCGCTCCACCAACATCTCGCTCACCTCGGGGATGATGTCGGGGACCCCCACATGGACGATCCCGAAGCGTACCCTCTCCGGCACGCTCCCCATGTCTTCTCTCATCGTATCCAGCAACTCGCTGATGACGCGCTTTCGCCCCATGGCCTTCCCGCGGAGTCCTACCTTCCCCTGGGGGTCCAAGCACAAGATCGGCTTGAGGTTGAGAAGCGTCCCAAGAAGTGCCTTGCCCTTTCCCACGCGCCCGGACGCTAGGAGCCGCTCGAAGGTGTCGACGGTGAACAACATGCCGGAGCGACTGCGAATCCTTGCCAACTCGGCCACGATGTCGCTGGGGGGGGTGGCCAACTCCGCCAACTCGGCTGCCTTCAAGACCAGGAGTCCCTGAAGAAGCGAGGTGCCCAGAGAGTCCGAAAGGTAGACGGGAAGGTCCGGCTCGAGGGTGAGCGCCGCCTCCGCCGAAGCGAAAGTTCCGGAGAGACTAGAACTGAGCACCACGCCGATCACCTGCTCTGCGTCCTCTGCAGCACGCGTGAACCCCTCCACGAAGGAGCCGGGTGAAGGCTGAGAGGTTGTAGGCAACGCTTCCTGAGAGACCATCATCTCGTGAAACTGCTCGGCCGTGATATCCACACCGTCCCTGTAGGCCGTGTCACCGTCCATCAGCATCAACGGGACGACCTGGATACCGTGCGCCCGTATGATCTCCTCGGATAGGTCGCAGCCACTGTCCGTCAAGACTCCGACCGGGCGCCGAACGAGCGCAAGGTGAAGGGCGGAGGCGCGCCCCGCAGCTTCATGCTGGGCCCTCATGTCCTCGGCTTTGTGGGTGACGAGCGAACCCAAAGTCCGTAGGTACCCGAAGACGTCCTCCGGATCGTCCGTGTGGATGTGCAACTTGAGTACATCATCAGACCGGATAACAATCAACGAGTCACCCCGTTCCCGCAGGTGGTCCCGCACCTGATCCTGGGTGGGAAGCTCCATTCCACGAACGAGCGCCTCGGTGCAGAAGCGGTATCGCTCCACCTTGTCCGGGTACTCCACCTTGTTCAACACCGGCGCACCCTGTCCGGCGCCCACCCCGGGCCTCTTCGACAGGGACTCTCCCCTCAGAAACAAGACAACACCCTCTAGGAGACTCACGAACCCCATCCCGCCAGCGTCAACGACCCCGGCAGATTTGAGTACGGGAAGGAGATCCGGAGTCCGGTCCAGAGAATGCTGTGCAGTCTCCAACATCAGTTCGACCAGAGGGGCAATGTCCGTCGTTTCGGTCTGTGACACGGCCTCCGCCGTTTCACGCATGACGGTGACGATGGTCCCCTCTACCGCCTGGTCCAGAGAACTGTACAGGTTCTGGACACCGGCTTCCATCGCCTTGCCGAACTCACGTGCATCGATCCGGTCCTGCCCCTCCAGCCGACGCGCAAAGCCGAGCAGGAAGTGGGAGAGCATCATGCCACAATTCCCGCGCGCGCCCAAAACCGCGGCCCGCGCCGCCGCCGCCGCCACGATACCGACCGATCGGTCTCTGCTTTTCTCGAGATGATCGGTGATCGCCTGGACGGTGAGCGCCAGATTCGTCCCAGTGTCCCCGTCGGGTACCGGGAAAACATTGATCCGGTTCAACTCGCTTCGTTGCTCACGAGCCCACTGGCATGCGGCCGTCAGCGCACGGCGGAGACGCCTGCCGTCGATGTACGCGATCTGCATGGCTTAAGATTGAGGTTCGCGAGCCCCCGTGCAACGCGAGCTACGCTCCCCCCCCGGAACGGGCCTCAGGACACCTCTGGAAACCTCCCGTACTACGTGGGCGTGACCCCCGCGTACCTGATTTCCGTGAGATCCGAAATATCACGTTTCCAGGTCGTGAGATCTTCCAGTCTCATGTCGCACAAGTGGCTACGCCCGCATGCTCCCGCTAACAGCTTCATGAGCTCCGTTGAAGCGTTGAAGTAGTTCGCCAGGCCCTCGCCCCTGTCATTTTGGGATCACTGATCGGACTCGCCGGGGCCACATCTCTCGGGACAGCGATGTCCAGCCTGCTCTTCGAGATGCGTCCGACCGACCCCGTGACCTTGGTCCTCGGCCACGGCGGTCGTCTGCGTCATCGCGCTAGTAGCCAGCTACGTGCCGGCCCGCAGGGCAAGCAAACTCGACCCGGTAGAGGCGTTGAACAGCGACTGAGATCCAGGAGCACTGGCAGGCCCTGGCGATACTCCGGCAGAATCCACATCCTCCCTACCCCCTTTCCCTAGAATCAAGGTGAGGAAACGGTTCCATGGCCATCACGACGGTGAATCCGAGCACCGGTGAGGAGATCGCGAGTTACACCGAGATGTCCTCCTCCCAGGTCGCGGAAATCCTGAGTTCCACCGAAGAGGCCTTTCAATCGTGGAGGAGAGTCGGTCTCAACGATCGAATCGACGCTCTTCGAAGGCTCGCGGGCCGATTGCGAGAGCACGCCGGTAACTACGCCCAACTCATGGCCGAGGAGATGGGCAAACCCCTGAGCGCGGGCGAACAGGAGATCCACAAGTGTGCCTGGGTGTGTGATTACTATGCGGACACCGCTCCGGCGGCGTTGGCCGATCAGATCGTAGACAGTGACGCTTCCCGGAGCTTCGTGTCCTTCCAGCCGCTCGGGGTCGTTCTGGCGATCATGCCCTGGAATTTCCCCTTCTGGCAAGTCGTCCGCTTTGCGGCGCCTACCGTGACGGCCGGAAACGCGGCGATCCTCAAGCACGCTCCCAACGTCACCGGGTGTGGCCTAGCCCTCGAGGAGTTGTTCCGGGAGGCGGGATACCCGGAACATCTTTTTCGCACGATGCTCATCGACGTACCGGAAGTGGACGCCGTCATCCGAGACGATCGAGTCAAAGCCGTGACCCTCACCGGCTCTACGAGAGCCGGGCGGGCAGTGGCCGCCGCAGCCGGTTCGGTAATCAAGAAGACCGTGCTCGAGCTCGGCGGTAGTGATCCCAGCGTAGTGCTGGCCGATGCCGATCTCGATGTTGCCGCCGATGCATGCGTCACGAGTCGGCTCAACAACTCGGGTCAGAGCTGCATCGCGGCCAAGAGACTCATCGTGGTAGAGGACGTCCGGAGCGACTTCCAAACGCGCGTGCTCGACCGGATGTCCGAGGCGATCTTGGGGAGTCCCATGGATCCCAGTACCACGCTGGGGCCACTCGCGCGTGCCGATCTCCGCGACAACCTCCACCGCCAGGTTACGGCAAGCGTGGCCAACGGCGCTCGTGCCGTGCTCGGCGGAGAGCTACCGGACGGCCCCGGCTTCTTCTATCCGCCCACGTTGCTCACGGATGTCGGGCCCGGCATGCCGGCCTACGACGAAGAGCTCTTCGGACCCGTCGTGTCGATCATCGCCGTGGCCGACGAGCAGGAGGCACTCCAGGTCGCGAACGCCACCGTGTACGGGCTCGGTGCATCGATCTATACGCGCGACGAGCACAAGGGTGAGCGCCTCGCCGCAGAGTGGCTGGAGGCCGGAGCCTGCTTCGTGAACTCCTTTGTTCGGTCGGATCCGCGGCTTCCTTTCGGGGGCATTAAGCAGAGCGGGTTCGGACGAGAGCTCTCCCCGATGGGCATCCGGGAGTTCGTGAACGTGAAGGCGGTATGGGTCGCCTGAATCTCTGGCATCTTTCATGCATCTCTAAGTTATCGGTCGCTGAACGCCATATGGGATTCAAGAGCAGGAGGATCGATGATGGGAACGAGGTCGCACCTTACCGGGATACTCACCTTCGCCCTGACGGGACTCGGGACGGCATGCGCTACGGTGGGTCGGGACACGTTCGATACGGAGATCGCCGCTCTCCGCAATGAGATGGCGGAGGGCGATCGCCGCATGGGCCGTCGCACGGATGAGCAGATGGTGGAGTTGTCCGCCCGGCTCGACAGATTGACCCGGGAGCTCGCCGCTTTCCAGAGCGATTTCGACGTCGCGGTCGAGCGTCTCGAGACGGCCATCCGATTCAACGTTCCGGTATACTTCGGCTTCGACGAGGCAACGCTCCGCTCCGAAGATCAGCCGATCCTAGACCGGTTCACGAGTGTGGTGAACGAGTACTACCCGGAGGCTCTGCTCACGGTAGAAGGGTTTACCGACCCGCTCGGCTCCGCCGAATACAACCTGCGACTCGGCCTGGAGCGAGCCGAGGCCATCAGAGGATATCTGATCGAGTCCGGCGAATTTGCTCAGGACCACATCCGGGCAGTGAGCTACGGAGAGGACTCCAATCGCCTCGTGCTCCCAGGACGAGGGGGCGAGACGGCAGGGTGGCAGAACCGCCGCGTGGCCCTAGTGGTCGAGCATCTCGGTTCCCTCGAGGGCGCGACGCTGGTGGCAGGAACCCCGTGATCTAGTGTCCTGATTCAGGGAGGCTGTGCCCCCCCCCGGTCGGAGCCTTTATCGGCCCCGACTGGGGGTGTCCGTTTTCCAGACCTCGTCAGCTCCCGGGATCGAGCTCGAATCCGAGCTCGGTCGAAATGTCGATACATCCCGAGAGAGTCCGGTAGACGGGGCAATTCGGGGCGTGCATGTCGTGTGCCCGACGAGCCGCCTCTTCGTCCTTCTGAGCCGCGAGCAACCGATAGAGAACATGGATCCGGCGAATCACCAGGACCCCGTCTTCCTTTTCGACTTCACCCGTCACGGCCACCGTGAAGCGACCCTCACTCGCTGAAATCCCGCGCGCCTCCAGCGCGCCTCCAAGGGTTCCGGCGAGTCAGCCGCCAGTAGCGGCCATCACGTAATCGAGCGTGGTGGCGGTCTCCGTTCCCCCCGCAACACCGTAGTGCTCCGCGATAGCGCCATGTACACCGAACATCACCGGCTCTGTGGTCGCAGGAAGATAGGCCTTCCGCAGAGGTCCCTTGATCCGCTCGATTTGAATATTCGAAGTGTAGACGACTTCCCCCATATCGGCCCCCTATAGTGATTGGCGAGGGCCGATGGTAGGGGAGAGTCGGGTGTCGAGCAAGCTGCGAGCGGACAGAACGAACCGTGCAAATTGGAACCTACGACCGGCTGCTCAACGTATGTATCAACGTCCCTGACCGCGCCGGAACAGGGTCACCGAAGCGAGGACGGCCGTCGAGAGGAAGGGTGGGTCATGAGTGAAAGCCGTGGGGTTCCCGTCATCTGGTGTCCCCTGTACGAGGTAGATATCGGGCGACACGTTTTCCCGATGGAAAAATACAGACTCATCAAAGAGCGTTTGGAGGCCGAAGGGTCCCTGGCCGGTGCGAAGTTGCGGTCTCCTGAAGCGGCCTCCGAGGAAGACGTCCTCCGCGTTCATGCACCGGCATATTGGCAAAAGGTTCTCGACGGCGACTTCACGGCGTCCGGGGAACGCATGTTGGAGATCCCCTTTCCCGACGCGGTGCGTGAGGCGTTCCTGCTCAGTGCGGGCGGTACGACGCTGGCGGGGCGACTGGCCCTCAGCCACGGACGAGCCGTCCATCTGGGTGGCGGTTTCCATCACGCCTTCGCGGATCACGGAGAGGGGTTTTGTCTTCTCAACGACCTTGCAATAGCGGCAGCGAGCCTAGTGGCCGAAGGCGCCGTCGAGCGGATCGCCATCGTCGACCTCGACGTGCACCACGGAAACGGCACAGCCGCGATCTTCGCCGACGACGCGCGAATCTTCACCTTCCCCATGCATCATCAGTGGAACTACCCAGCCATCAAGCCCCGCGGAGATCTCGATGTCGGTCTCGAGGACGGTGTGGGTGACGGAGAGTACTTGGCGTTACTCGAACAACATCTTCCAAACGTATTGGACGACCATAAGCCTCAGCTCATCATCTACCTGGCGGGAGCTGACCCCCACGAAGCTGATCAACTCGGCGGCCTAGCCCTGTCCCTCCAGGGTCTCAGGCAGCGCGACGAGTTCGTCCTGAGATGTGCCGCTGACCGAGACCTGGCGGTGGCCATCACACTCGCCGGAGGTTACGCCATCCGTCCATCCGACACGGTCGAGATCCACTGCGGTACGGTGCGCGCGGCCCTCGTTTGAAGCGGGTGTGACCGTCCGGACGTTGCCAGTCACCGAGGAAGGTCGAGCACCCCCGTCACCTCCGCCCCGATTTGGATTCGAAGGGCGCGCAGGTCCACATCCGGTCCAACGCGGAACTTGCGTCTCCACAACGCCGTCCCGTCGTCTACTCGAAAGAGCTCCATCACGAGCGTAGGGCCAGAGTCCCCGATGATTTCGTGACCGAGGAGGACCATCGTGGCGCCTAGCTCCACTCCCACGGCCAAGGGATCGGACCCGGGAGCCACTGCCCGAGCCGTGCTGACGGGTCCCAAGACGCCCAGGAGCATCGGATCGGCGCGGGCAAAGTAGCTCGCCAAGCCCTGCCCGAAACCCGCATACCGACTCGTCGCGGAGTCGGACATCGCCCGCTCCACCGGAAGGACAGCGAGCACCGGCCTCCCCTCGGGTGCGCGTCGGTTCCCCTCGAGAACCATGAAGGCGGTTGCAGCGGTGAAGAGCACCAAGACCAGAACCACCAAGGCCACAAGTGTCCTGCGAGCCCCAGCGGTGGACTCCTCTCGACGGAAATTAGAGTGTTCTGTCATTGTCTATCCGGGCACAACGTCGAGCGCCATCACGAGCGCGATGCGCTCCTCGACGACTACATATATCATCGCCCCGGCAGCAAAGGCCAGAGCATAGCCCACCGTCGCTCAGAGTTGAAGGGAGATGCCGACGCCGACAAAGGCCTCCGCAGATTCCCGAAAATGGCCCAACGGTGTGGACCCGAGGCGGGCTCTCGTCTCCAATCTAAGGGTCCGTGCAGCGACCCTGGCCCCCCTTTCCAGCAACGATCGTGGTCCCCCAACGATCCGCAAAAGTCGTGTCCTCAAAATCAGCCGGAAGAAATGGCCACACCGCACTCGAGCGCCCCGGACTTACAGGATCCCATTCACCGCCCCGTCTGAACGCTCTTCGAGAGAGCCTCTTGTTGGTGTGGAAGTTGTAGTCACCACCCACATAAAAGCGTCCACCACTCGCGAAAGTTCGGGCCACGATCGTCTCGATGCCATCCCGGGTCGACTGGCCCACATCGGTGTCGATGACGTCCGCCAGGAAGCGCCCAATGTAGTCGTCCCCCAGGTGAGAGCTGATGTGTCGAAGCGTAATCCTGGCCTGCCGTGCCTCCCTCCGGAACGAGATAGGCATGCCCACCCGGTAGTCGGTGTTCACTTGGTCGTTCTGCTCTGTCTCCAAGAAGAAGCGTGAGAAGACCCCCATCTCCAGATCGAGGGTCACCGCCCGGTCCGAGGACATATCGCCCGTCAATAGCAAGGCCGGGAACTGGTGGCCAACCGCTACCTCTGCCTCGAAGTTGCGACCCTCGTAAGTCCCCTCGGTGGGCCGCTCGGCAAGGATCACCGACGTCCTGAACTGTACCTCACGGGGTGGGGCAATGAGGGACTTGAACGGGCGAACCTCGGGAAACCACCTCGACACCTCTTGGGCATCCACTCCGAGCGGGAGCACCGCCAGAAAGGCAGCATAAAGTGGTACTCGAAGAGCGCTTCGCACACTCATCGGCACCCCTTCGCTGGATCGCACCCCCTGCGGCTACTCGAACGAGCCAGGGACGGCCTCCTCAAGCTCAGCGGCCACATCTTCCGCGCGGCGCATGGTCGATAGATCGAGTTCGTAGTCCGGGACATCGGCGGACTGGAGCTTGTCGACCAGCTCACGCAGCTCACGGCCGGAAAGGCCCAGTTCCTTCAGCCCACCCGGGTCCAGGGCCGGAACGCCTTCTCGTGGACGAATCCCATCAACATCGGCCTCGAGTAATCGGCGCAGTGCAGCCATCTCGGCTCGACTCATGGAGTGAGCACCGACGTTGTAGTCGATCCAGGCTTCATAGCTCAAAGGCGCCACTCGTTTCAACATTCCGGCCATCACCCGGGCAAACTCCTGGATCTCCCACTGTGCGTGTGGATCCGCCCGGAGCGTCAAGAAATGGAAGAGGTTGTGGAGATTGATCTTCCAGTACCATTGGGTATAAGTGGACAGCGGCAGATCGATTCTAGCCAACTCGCGGGCCACTTCCTCCTCCACCATCCAACGATAACCCCGGGACGCCTCAGTGCGGACTTTTCCCCAGTGGGCCACCGTCTTCTCGTACAGCGCCGCAGGCGCGTGCTCGGACGCTCGCCCCTGGCGATTGTCCGAGCTCTGAAGACCGAAATGTTCGAGGTCGGGCTTATAGAAGAGGAGGGGCATCAGCGAATAACGGCCGCTATATTCATTAACTGAGGATGTTCTGTGCCGTATCCACTGCCGGGCCACGAACATCGGCATAGCACAGTGGAACTTGAGGTCCACCATCTCGCTCGGCGTCGTGTGGTGGTGCCGTCTCAAGTACCGGACCAGACCACGCGTTTGGCTCGTCTTGCGCGTGCCGTATCCATAGCTCACCCGGGCTGCCCGCTCAATATCCTCGTCGCCTCCCATGTAGTCGACGAGGGCCACGAACCCGTGGTCCAGGACAGGGAAATAACCTCCAAGAATTTCTTCTGCGGCCGGGGTCGTCGGGCGCTTGGTTTCCATGTTTCCTTTGTCCAAAATGCTCGTAAGGGGCCGCGCCGGCCGGCGCGGCGGAATAGATCCAAACCCCACCCGACTCGCAAGGCTCTACAGCTACCTTGCAGGAGCGGCTGTCACTGCAACGGCCTTCCCGCGATCCACACGGACTCGATGCTCCGTACGTTGCGGATGTCCGTGAGCGGATCGTCGCTCAGCACGAGGAAATCTGCCCACCGGCCGGGAAGCAACGTGCCGATCTCCTCGGCGAGGTCGAGACAGCTCGCAGCGTCGCCCGTCGCCGAGCGAAGGATCTGCTCGGGGGTGAGGCCGGCGTCGGCCATCAGCGCCATCTCCATATGCTCGAAATAGCCCTGAAAGCGACCCGCCGGGCCGGTATCTGTGCCAAACGCCACGGGCAAGCCGGCATCCGCGACCCTCTTCACGTTCCTCAGCGCCACCTGTAGGGCTTCTTTGTACTGCTGGGCGCTCGAGCTCGCTCGAACCCTGGCCTGGCGGTCCGGGTCCTGGAGGCGCTCCAATACGGCCGGATCAGCGTGCGCGAGGAAGAACGGGTCGTCGAAAAATTCCGGTCGGTCCTCGTAGACGAAAGTGGAAACCTCTCGCGTCAACGTGGGTGAATAGCAGACCTCGTTATCTCTCAGGAGACCCAGGAGCTCGTCGTCTACATCCTCGTCGCGAATGCTGTGGGCTACGAAGTCACTTCCGGCCCTCAGAAGCGCCTTGGCGTCGTCTTGATAGAAGAGGTGTGAAGCGAGGCGTAGGTTCAACTCGTGGCTGCGCTCGATCACAGCGGCAAAGACCTCGGGAGACATCTTGCGGGTGGAGCCCAAGTTGTCGTCCACACGGAGCTTCATCCAATCGACGCCCATGTCCGCGTTCTCTTGGACCATCGAGAGCGCCTCCTCTACGGTCGCCCCGGTAACGACGGCACCGGCCACATAGAGGCGAGCCCGATCGAGTCCTGGGATCGCTTGCTCGTCACGCAGGGCAACACCCGCGGGGCCGTCTCCCCCGAGACTGTTCACGGTGGTCACGCCATAGTCCGCGTAGAGCCGAAGCTGGCGGATCAGATTCTCTCGGTCGTAGTGGCCGCTCTCCAATCCGAGGATATCTCCCACGTGACCATGGGTGTTGATGAGCCCCGGAATGAGCGTCCGGCCCTGGAGGTCCACAACCTCGGCGCCAGCCGGGACCTCGAGGTCACCCGCCGACCCAGCCCCGATGATGCGCCCATCCTGAATCAGGAGGATTCCGTCCGGGATCACGTCGGCACCTGTACCGTCCCAGATACGGGCACCCACGAGAGCCGTCACCCCGCCTCCATCAGCGTCATCCGACGATCCGCCGGCGCACGCCGTGGCCGTGAGGATCAGTCCCGCCGTAAGCGCGGCGCAAACAGTACGAGTTACGCTCATGATATCATCCTCTCCTTGCCCTCAGTTTGAATCTTCGAACCGTCTCTACTTGCATGCCCAACGCGTCTTCCAGCAAGGCCAACAGGATCTCAGACGTGCGGCCCTGGGGTATGCCGTCCCCCCCAGCGGAATTCGTTTCCCTCGCCGCGTGGTCGCCTGAATCTTCACATGGGCCTCCGATTTCACACCCTGTCCGACGCGACTGTGCACCGCCATTTCGACCTTCGTCAGGTCGTTGATGCGGGCCTCGCTGCTCCTTGTGAAAAAGAAGCTTCTTCGGGTCGTGATCCGCTCGTTTCCGATCTCGACGATAAGAGAGTTCACCAGGGAGTAGAATCCCAACAACATGAGAAGGCTACCCATTCCGCCGAAGGCCAACAGAAACATTCCACCGAACGCGCCGAGCAAGAGGGAAACGGCGGGTACGCCGAATCCGCCTCCCATGTCCGCCACCTCTCCATAGGCAAAGGCGCCGGCACCCGTAAACACCGCGCCGAAGATCAACATCATGAATCCGCCGACTCCCCCGCGGCGTAACGCAGGATCACCCCTCTGACGTTGCTCTGGGCGCTGACAATCCGCTCCGGGAGCTCCGGGACATCGGCAACCGTCACGTCGGACAGGATCGGCTCCTCGGCCAGGAGAGGTGGGTCGACGTTGTCCACAGGCACCTCGAACACCTGGTCCAAATCGGCGCCTGGCACCGTACCCCGAACCCGAATGAGCCACTTGTAGTAGTCCTCCGAAGGCGGAGCGGAGGGAGGAGACTCTTCGGGAACGGCGAACGTGTAACGGAGACGAACACCCCCCGCCGAACGTTCCACCCGAGGGACGGTCTCCTTGGTCCACTCCACCGACTCGCGACGTTGGGAACGCTCACTGGTACGGACGACGTGGTCGCGAACACACGACAAGACGACCCTGAAGTCGGATTCTGACACCTGGCGAAGTGGGAGCTCGAGTGAGCCACCCACGTGTCCACCCACCGAGCCCGGGAGTGGGTCCAGGTCCATGCTCAGGTGGCCGAATCGGCGCCAACGAAAAGTCCCCCTGACGGCGACGAACAGGAGGAGGAAGCCGACCATGGAGAAGATCGGTAGCACGACGGTCAGAAACGTCGGCAGGTCATGATCTCCGAACAGGGCCTGCCAGCCGACCGGGATTCCGAGGATGTTCCAGATGACGGCGCCAAACCAGTGGGTCCGCAGATCCTTCCGCCCCACGGCGGGTGCCCGACCCGACGCCTGCGACGCGTAGGTTCTCATCGGATCCATAGAGTGGTGTGGTGTCGCCTGCATCGGGAATCCCTGGGGGTCGCCCCCTCCACCATTGAACCTCTGCGAGTTAGGATCGTACAAGGAGGCGCAGCTCACGGCACGTGCGGACCTTCGATGCAGGCGGGTTTCCAGCATAGGGAGATGGACATGGGGGGAGAGTGGGAGGGCACCCTGGACCTGAACCTCGGGACCATACAACCGAGAAAATCACGTCCATGGTTGAAGGCGGCCCTTCTCGGATTCCGCTTCGCCTGGTTGGGTCTGAAGTGGACCGTTGCGTTGGCCTTACCCTTCATCGTCCTGGTGAGAGGATCGATGTACGCCTACCAGGAGTGGGGTTGGGGTACATGGCCTTCGCTGGCCGTAGGTATCTTTGCCACCGTTGTCGTGTTCTCGGCGTACACCGCATGGCTATGGAAGCGGATCACGGGTAAACGCCGTGTGCCCGTGGTGGTACGGCGCCTCCTCGTCGCCGTAGTGGCCGGCTACAGCGCCTACGGACTCCTGTACCTTTCCGCCGGGAACGCCAAGAATCCCGACGTCCGGGAGTATTATTCGTCTCTCCATCCGCTCATGAGGATGGGAGCGAGCACCTACCTGCTTTTCGATCGTGACGCGGTGGTCACTGACCTGGAGAGAACCGCGGAGGACTACCTGAGAATGGGGCTTCCGGTCAACGAAACGTCACTCCACTTCAGGCTCGAAGACCGATACATACACGCCATGGATCTCCGCACCACCGGTCGAAGTGCCTGGAGAAACCGCCTCACAGAAATGTATTTCCAGTTCATGGGATTCCGGAGTCTCCACCATGTAGGCACGGCGGATCATCTTCATATTTCTTTGCCGATCTCCTGCCCGTGACACCTAAATCGCGCCTAAATCGCGTCGCTCACGCTCGCGAGGTTGAATTCCCTGATTTTTAAGGCGGGCACCACGATCGGCGCCGAGACCGAGCTGTTTTCACTCGCCGCGACCCGGGTCGGCCGGCCGAGCATCTCGACGTTCTGCAAGAGTGACACCATCGACTGATTGAACCGGAAATTGTTCACCGGTCGGCTGATCCGGCCGTTCTCGATCAAGAAGGTCCCATCGCGAGTGAGTCCCGTATACGACATCGTGCGAGGGTTCAGCCCTCGGATGTACCAAAATCGCGTAATCAACACACCGCGGGCGGTCGACGCGATCATCTCCTCGACCGTGGCGTCTCCTCCCGCCATGATCAGATTCTGTGGGGTCGGCCTTGGCTCGACGCCCTGACGGTCGGCCCATGAGCGACTGTAGGACAGCGCCTTCAAGACACCGTTCTCGACCCACACCTCGGGTCTCACCGGAGACCCATCCCCGATGAACGGGCTGGTCTCGGCGTCTCGGGCTCCGGGATCACTGCGAATGGTGATCTTCGAGTCGAAGACCCGTTCTCCGAGACGAGTACCCCCGCCCCTGGAAAAATAGGACCGTCCCTCATCCGCGGTCCGCGCGTTGAACGTGTTGCGCATATTCCGCATGAGCATGCCGACTGCCGTAGGCTCGAGCACGACATCATACTCACCGGCATCGAGTGTCGTCGTACCTCGCCACTCCAGGCACTTTCTAACCGCATCGGCTGCGATTCGCTCCGATTCGATCGACGTCCAGTCTGCGGCTTCATCCCCCGCCCAACCGGACGCCTGACCATCGGGCGTCCGCACGGTGAGGGTGGAAGCGACTCCGGTCGACGGATGGTAGCCGAATAGACCGTTGGAGGTCGCTAGCGCCTCGGCCCCCGCACGAACATCCATGAAGCCAGCCGCAACAGTGTCGGATTCTCTGGCCGCCTCCAGGGCCACGGCCATCGACTCCGCACGGGTCACGGGCGCCAGGCCACCGGTGCGAGAGTAATATCCCTCGACGTTCTCGTATTCCTGTGGCCCGAGCTCAGGTAGGTACTCCGGATCCTCGGGAGAGAGCCTTGCCAGAGCTTCGGATTCTGCCACGGCCTGCTCCAGGCCACTCCGGTCCAGGTTGTTGGTCGTGACACTCGCCACTCGCTTGCCAAAGACGCTCATGACCCGGACGGTCGTGTTGGTGCTCCCACCCGCTGTCGTAATACGGTTGGTCGCCGTCCTCGTGAACCCACGCCAGCCGGAATTCACGGTCACCCGCGTTTGGTCCGCTCGCGCGAGGCCGAGCACGAGCTCACACAGGTCCCGCGCTTCGTCGACGGACTGGCCTCGGCGGGAGGAGCTCTCCTGCGATTGAAGGAGGTTCATGTTTCGTTCCTCAGGCCGTATTGAGAATGTTGACGTCGCGGAAGAGCGCCGTGGGGCACCCGTGAGATACGGCGTTCGACTGACCGGGCTGCCCTTTGGCGTCGCCGAACGTGGCGCCCAGGTAATACGTGCTCGGACCACCGATCATGGACATCGAATTCCAAAACTCCGGCGTTCGCCCTTGGTAGGCGACGTCCCGCAGCATTCGGTATTTCTTCCCATCGCGGATCTCCCAGAAGACCTGCCCCGCGAACTGAAAGTTGTAGCGCTGCTGATCGATCGAATAAGACCCCCGTCCCTCCACCATGATGCCATGGTCGGTCGCGGCGATGACGTCGTCTTCACTCAGGTCTTGTTCCGCCGGCATCAGGCTGACGTTGGGCATCCTTTGAAACGGAATGCTGGCCCAGTTCATGCCGTACGCGCAGCCCAGGCTATGGTTCACGCCCGTCTCCTCGGCAATCCACGCCACCTGCTCACGGGTGGTCTGGTAGTTGACGAAAATGCCGTCCTCGATGATGGGCCAGGACGTGGCCGGGACGCCCTCGTCGTCCCAACCGATCGTGGCGCAGCCGCCCTCCTCGGTCCGATTGCCCATGAACGTCATGAGGCCCTGGCCGAGCCGGAGGTCGTTGAGCATCTGTTCCGGAGGAAAGATGAAGGACGTGCCGGCATAGTTGGCTTCATATCCCAGAGTCCGGTCAAGCTCCGTCGGGTGCGCGATCGACTCGTGAATCGTGAGCCAGAGATTCGACGGGTGGAGAATCAGATCCCACGTGCCCGCTTCAACCGGAGTCGCACTCAACTTCATGACAGCTTCCTCCGCCCAGCGCGGTGCGTTGCCCGGAAAGTCCAATCCCAAGACGTACTCCCAGCCTCGACCCGCAGGCTCCGCCACCGCCCCCCGGCTTTGGAAATCAGAGCGATCGGAGGACACCGCAGTGATGTTCATGCTCGGATTGATGCGGATGGAGGTCTGCTGGATTATCGACCCCTCACTCGTGGCGACGAGGCGGCTCTCCTTCACGGAACCGATACTCGAGGATACGAACTGCACCCCGGCCACCCCCATGGCCGCTTCGTTGGCGCGAAACAGGAGCTCCGCCTTTTCCTCGACCGAGACCTCGAAGGGATCGATCTCGTGAGGTGTCACCCAACGTCCATCCGGTACAGGATCCACAGGGGCAAGCGTCGTGGTGTTCGGCGCGACTCGGTCGTTCGCGGAAGCGATGGCCGCCGCTTCACGCGCCACGGCAGCGACGGCGTCATGGCTCAGGTCCCGCGTCGCGGAGAAGCCCCAGGATCCACCCACGAGAGCGCGAACGCCGATGCCGTAGGAGTCGCTCTTACTGACGTTCGTGATCTGCTGCTCGCGCGTGCTGATCGATTCATTCCAGTGTCGCGAGACACGAACGTCCACGTAACTCGCACCTGCCGATCGCGCCTCGTCTAGAGCCAACAGCGCAAGCTCCCGTTCGGCCGGATCAGGAGCGGGCCCACTCCCACTCACGGGTGGCTCCCCAGGACCACAGCCAAGGCTGCCCGCCCCCACCACGAGCGCGGCTCCGGCGGCTCCAGTGATCTTTACGAACTCGCGTCGATCGATACCACCGATACCGGCGCGGAGGGGGTGGTTCACGGGGTACAGAATTCCCCGCTCTCTGAGTAGCCCACGAAACTGCTCTTCGTTCATGGTCGCTCCGACTGGCAAAGGCGAGTGTGACGCTCGCAGAGTGCGTACTCATCCTGATCCGCGCCCGGCCGCCTGGCAAGTCGTCCGGGCGGCCCGAAAGCTACGAGGTGCCTACCGAGCCGCTGAGCTGACGACAGAGAACCTGCCTCGCCCTCCTCGGCAGCATCCTCACTCCTGACGAAGGGCTCGGACCGGGTCCACCGATGCCGCCCTTCGTGCCGGAAGCCAGGTGGCCAGCACCGAGGCCAGCGCCAGCGTCGTGGTGACGGCCCCATAGGTCAACGGATCCACCGGTCTCACTCCGAAGAGCAGCGAGGCCAGGAAGGAGCTCATGAGGGCGGCCCCTCCCAGTCCCACGATGATCCCTACCGCGGAGAGGCCCACCCCCTGCCTCAAGACCATGCTCTGAACCTCCAAGGCCGACGCACCGAGCGCCATGCGCACCCCGATCTCGCGGGTCCGTTGAGAAACGACGTACGATACGACGCCATAGATGCCCACGATGCCGAGGATCAGGGCCACGCCGGAGGCGACCCCGAGCACGGCCATCGTGAACGAAGTCCGCGAGGTCGCCACTCGGACCACCTCGGCCATGGTGCGAGGAGTCGAGATCGGGATACGAGCGTTGAGGGCGAGGACTTCGCGGCGAATCACAGGAAGAATCGCGGTGGCCTCACCCTGGACCCGCACCACGAGGTCGAGCTGACGTATGGCCTGGGGACCGCCCCGTCCGTCGACGACCGTTGGGAGATAGACCATTTCCTCCGCCGCCACCGCGAGTCCCTCGTAGCGTGCGTCACCCACGACGCCCACGATCTCGTACCAATCGCTCGGCCCGCCACTCAGGCGCCGCCCCAGAGCATCCTTATCCGGCCACCACCGGCGGGCGAACGCCTCGCTGACGACAGCGGCGCGCGTCCCGTCCGCGCGATCATCGTCATCAAACGTCCGCCCCTGGAGCAGCGGCACACCGAGGGCTCTGAAGAATCCTGGACTCGCAGAGTTCTGACTCCAAAAGGGTCGCTCACCCGAGCCCTCGGGGTAATCCTCGAGCCGGCCGCCGACAAAACTCTGCTGGCCACCGAGTGGGACACCCGCGACCAGCCCTACACTGATCACACCAGACTGCGCCTCCAGACGCTCTCTCACTTGCCGGAAGAAATCTGCGGTCTCAGCCGTCCCAGGGATCTCAGCCGCAGGCACAGACAAACGAACCGTCATCACGCCCTCGGTGTCGAAGCCCGGATCCACGGAGCGCAGAGCGACAAAACTTCGGAACATCAGTCCGGATCCCGCCAGAAGGATCAGCGCCAACGCGACCTGCGCGATCACGAGGCCGCTCCTCATGAGACGGCGCCCTCGTCCGTCGGTCACACTCTGGGCGCCTCCATCACGGAGCTGCCCCGCCAAATCGGAGGCCCCATAGCGCAGCACCGGCAGAAGACCAAAGATCAGAGCGGCCCCAAGCGAAACCGTGGCCGTGAAAGCGAGCACTCGCAGGTCGACGCCCACCTCCGCAATGCGCGGAATATCGGCCGGCGCGAAGCTCGTGGATACCCGCACCGCCACGGCGGCGACGCCCATGCCGAGCATTCCGCCCACCCCACAGAGAACGAAACTCTCACTCATGAACGTCCGGATCACCTGCATTCGGCTAGCCCCCATCGCGACCCGGAGGGCCACCTCCCTCTGGCGCACTTCGGCGCGCACCAGGAGTAGGTTGGCTACATTCGCACAAGCGATCAGAAGCACGAAACCCACCATCCCGAGCAGCGTCCAGAGCGTGAGACTGACGTCCCCCACGATCGTTTCCTTGAGCGGGCGGATTTGGGCGCTGAGCCCTACCTCTTCCAAGAAGGCTGGGGCTCTACTGTCGGGGTAGAGCTCGGCCAAGCGGCCGATGAGCCCCTGCAGCTCGGTGGTGGAGGACAGCACCGAGGACGTCGCGGAAAGCCGAGCGATCCCCGACGCAGAGAACGCTGCCAGCGAGGCCCGACTCTCGTCGATTACCATGGGAAGGTAGAGGCGGACGTTGTTGTCGGGATACTCGAAGCCCGCAGGCATGATCCCCACGATACGACGATTCACGCCGCTCAGGTCGAGGATCCGGCCCACTGCATCCGGATCTCCCCCGAAAAGGCTCTGCCACAGTCCGTGACTGAGCACCACGACGGGTTCAGCGTCTCGGAGTCCGTCCTCCTCCGTGAGTGACCGTCCCCATACGGCGTCAACCGCGAGGACCTCGAAAAAGGACGGCGTCACCGACTGTCCTTGGATCCGCTCCGGGTCGCCGTCATCGATGAGGTTCACGACGGTCGGGCGGTGGAGCGCCAACGTCTCCAGGGAGCCGGCTTGGTCGCGATAGAGGAGATACAGCCCATCCGAGACGGGGAGCTGGTCGGCCCCGCCTCGTCCCAAATGCTGGACGGATACGAGGCGTTCCGGGGCGGGGTACGGAAGGGCTTTCAGCAACACCCCGTCCACGAGGGTGAAGACCGCCGTACTCGCACCGATTCCCAGCGCGAGTGTGACTGCCGAAACCACCGCGAAGCCGGGACTCCGCGTGAGTCCACGGACGGCCAAGCGTACGTCGTCCAAGAAACCGGTCATCGTCATCGTTTGTTTCCTCTCCCACAGTGCATCGATAAGGCACGCCAGAATGCGAGCCCGCAGTTTCAATCGGGCCGCTCCGACGGCGCGGCCCCCTCGGTCATCGCGTGCCAAGCGTAAGCGACCTCCGCCTCCCATTCCCGTCTCCAGGCATGCCGCCTGGGACTCGGAACCAGCTGCGAGGCCCAGCCGATCACACGACGGCCCGGTGCTTCCATCAAGCCGGATCCCCACCTGCGTCGAAGAGGCGGAGCAGTGCCGGGAATCGCTCCCGCACCTCGCTCACCGCTTCTTCTCCTGCGCGCGTGAGTCGGTAGTAGCGCCGGGGCGGTCTCTGTTCCGCAGACGCTGCCGCTACGTCCTCCCACACGCCCTCGAGTGCCCGCCGCCGTTCGAGCCGGCGGAGAATCGGATAGACCGTTCCATCGGGTAGGCCGGTGGCGTCCATGATGTCGAAACCGTAGCGGTGTCCGTGCACGATGGCGAGCAACACCGCCGCGGTCGGATAAGTGAAGCTGAAAAGGCGTCCCATGAAGTCGGTTCCCGTCAGCCTCGAGGCTGACTAACACAGAATTCTAGGTAGGGTCTATACTCTGGGATAGCATGACTTGAAAAAGGGTGGCCGGAACCCGCGGAGTAGGTCCCCACCCGCCACGACAACCGTCGGCGGAACACCCGAAACGACGGGTTACGGTCTTTCTAGGCTGGATCCGGCGGCCGCACCTGGTGGAAGTCCGTGATCGCCTGCCACGCCGCAGCGACCGCGAAGAGCCGCTCCTCCCCGAACGGAGGTGCCGCCATCACGACCCCTCTCGGCACGCGGTTGCCGTTGTCAGGCTCCATATCGAAGCCGATCGGCATGCACAGCAGCGGTAGACCCGTGCCGTCGAACGCGCCCGTCGACGTCGTGAGCACCACGTCACACTGGTTGAAGAGCTGCGTGAGCATGCGATGCCGGAGCAGATTCCTAGCCTGCTGGACCTTCACGTAAGTATCCGCGCTTTGAAGCATGCCGTTCAAGAAGCGGGGGAGTCGGTCCGCGAAATTCCGCACGTCCTTGCGCAAGTGCTCGATGAAGAACGCGGTCGGGTCTCCGTGAGACCCACCGAGCGGAGCCGAAGTGAGCTCATCCCACTGATCCGGGAGTGTGACGTCAGGTACGACCTGCACCGCGGGATTGCGTTCCAACTCCTCGATGAAAGAGGTCCGCAGTTGGGTGACCTGTGTGTTGTCGCCCGAGAGGTAGTCCGGCCAAATGCCGACACGGGTCGGCCAGCGTACACGGGGGCGGTCACCCCCGAACGGGGTCGCCGCCAGGACATAGTTCGGCGCGGGAGGCAGGCCGAGCGTACGCGGATCGTTTGGGTCGGGCTGGGCGAGCACCTGAAGCAGTATCGCCGCATCAAGCGCGTTACGCGCCATGGGCCCAACGTGATCCCGCGTGTAACTCAACGGGATGACACCGTGAAGAGAGACGCGCCCAAAGGTGGGCTTGATGCATGTGAGTCCCTCCGCGTTACCCGGGCCGATCACGGACCCTCCGGTCTGCGTGCCGATCCCCACAACGGCCAGCCGGCCCGCGACGGCAGAGCCCGTTCCGGAAGAAGAGCCGGCCGGACTGTAGCGCACATCGTCCGGGGTCCACGCATTCCGTGTCGTAGGAATCGTCGTGCCGTAACGCCGGGCACGACCGCCGGCGAGGTTCCCCATCTGCGCCTTTCCGACCACGAGGCCACCCGCGGCCCGCATCAGTGATACGGCGGTAGCGTCGTAGTCGGGCCGAAATCCCTCATAGACCAAAGAACCCCCCTCCGTGAGGAGGTCCGCCGTGTAGAAGTTGTCCTTCGGCGCGAGGCAAGCGCCGCGGAACGGTGCCTCCGCACCACCCACCGGTGTTCGCGCGGCTTGAGCCAGCAAGTCCGCACGCGTGGGCCGGTCCGCGTAGGCCTGATAGATGTCGCCGTAGGCCTCGATACGGTCCACGTAGGCGTTGACCAAGTCGGCCGGCGTCAAGCGCCCCCCTCGGACGAGCGTCATGGTTTCCGAGAGCGTGAGTTCCGTCAGATCGTCGAGCACCTGAGGACGGACCGAAGGAGCGAACGCTTCGTCGGGCATGCGCATGCCCGGCGGGCCCGCGATTGCGGGCCCAGCATGCAGTGTCGCACCCACCGCCGCCGCCGAAGAAACCCACGCCATACGATTCAGAAACCAGCGACGCGATACCAACTCGTCTTGGGGAGGCATAGCGGCTACCCCTCCGTCCACGCCGTAAACGGCGCCGGAAACGGCATGGGCAAGTTGAACTGGGGGTCGATCTCGAAGCCCGCCACCTCAGCGTCCTGGCGCAAGATCGATCGCCCATTCGCGAGCAGACGTTCTTGGTCCATCGGGGCGTCGGAGTCGGACCCGGGCAACACCGAGATATCGATGCCGAGAAGCGCGTACCGGGTGCGGATATACGTATTCAGCTCTTCGTCAGTCGGAACGGGTGGGGGTACCTGATCGGCCATGATTTGGGCCTCGCTTGGGTCCTCAAGGAGTCCCGCAATCCGACAGCGGTCCGGCGGCGGCGTGCGGACTCGTCGTACATGCAGCGCCGAAGCTAATCCGAGCCGAGCCACGTCGATAGTACGGAGAGCCCCCTGTGACGCCTTTCGCGACGTGCCCTACGCGCGAGATTACGAGGGACGACGAGGGCGTTTGACAACGCACAACGAGGCGAACCTGTGTTCGACAAGAGCGAGACACTTTTCCCCATCCGGCGTAACCACACCTATCTGGCTCATTGCGCGATCGGACCGATGTACGGCCCCGCAGCCCAGGCCGCCAGCAACTTCATCGAGGCCCACTCGGAAAGGGGTGTATTGCTGCGGGACCACTACGGAGATGCGCTCACGTCTTTCCGATCCCGAGTCGCCGCACTCCTCAAGGTCGACGCCGACGACGTCGCATACGTGAGCAATTCGGCAGAAGGCCTGGGGCTGATCGCGAACGGCTATCCATTCGAGCCGGGAGACCAGGTCATCAGTTACGTCCACGAGTTTCCGTCGAACCACTACCCTTGGGTGCTCCAGTCCGAGCGCGGCGTGGAGTTGGTCCTCCTGTCCGACGTGGATCCGGTGGGCGATCTGCCTCACGGCGCCCCACGAGGCTGGTCAATGGAGGAGTTGGAGGCCAAGACAACCGAGCGGACGCGGGTGATCGCACTCAGCCACGTGCAGTTCGCGAGCGGCTACGCCGCGGATCTGGAGCGGCTCGGCAACTTCTGCAAGGAGAGAGGGATCGATCTCGTGATCGACGCCGCCCAAAGCCTCGGCGTCCTACCGGTCCATCCGAGGGAGCACGGCATATCCGCAGTGGTGTCGTCAGCGTGGAAGTGGCTCCTCGCCTCGAGGGGAGCGGGCCTCCTTTACCTGGCACCGGAGCTCAGACAGAAACTGAGAATCACGATGGCGGGCAACGCGGCCATGAATCATCGCCTCGACTATCTCAACCACACGTGGGACCCACGCGACGACGCTCGTCGCTTCGAGTACAGCACCCTACCCTGGGAGCACCTCGCCAGCATCGAGACCGTGCTCGATGAGGTCTTCCTTCGATACGGGATGGACGCGATCGCCACGGAGGTCTTCCGGCTCCAGGACCACCTGCTCGGTGCGATCGACACCGAGCGCATCCGTCCGCTGACGTTCGCCGCTCGGCACCGCTCGGGCATCTTGTCCGTTCGGACAGAAACGAACCCAAAACACCTCGTGGACCAACTGCAAGCCGAGGGCGTCGTCGCAACGACTCAGGCGGGGTACCTACGATTGGCGCCGCACTTCTACCAGACGGACGAGGACATGGAGCGCGTTGCCGACGCACTCACCCGGCTGGCTTGAGACGACCCGACCCGAAAAAACCGTTGACCGGCCTGGAATGTGCTTGCGTATTTCATATGGCACGGCGTTTTCGTGCCATTCCTTACGTTTTTGGAGAATTACATGAAACTACACAATTGTATGCTAGTTTTTTTCGGGGTCCTTGCACTCATCGTCGCGACGCCCGTCGCGGGACAGAGCCCGTTTTTCCCCGACTACGCACTTCCGTCGGCAGAGGGTTCGCCGAGCACGTTCATGGCCGCCACATACGGGCGTGGCCTGAACGACGCCTCGACTAAGATGGACGCGTTCGTGTTGACGGTCGGGAGAACGACAGATCGAGTTGCCTTTTCGGGTGGTGCTGGGCGCATCGAGAGTGGCCTCAACGAGTGGGCGCTCGGCGGCTCGGTCGGCGTCGACCTTATCGGTAAAGAGGACACGCCCGTGCAGTTGACCGTGCAGGGCGGCGTCGGCTGGATGAGCATCGACTTGCCCAGCGGGACTCTCACGAATCTGCGATTCCCGATCGGGGTCGCCCTCAAAGGCCGTCCAACCGGCTCCAGCGTGCGAGTCACACCTTGGGTGATGCCTCGTATCAACATCGCCAGGGCTTCCAGCGGTGGAACCAGTGGTACCTCGACCGACTTCGGTGTCTCAGGCGGCTTGGGGATCACCGCGCCGGGAGGCTTCGGCATTCATTTGGCCGCTGACGTCCTCGCGGTCGGGAACAATCCCCTCATGTTCTCTGTGGGGTCCCACTACGTGATAGGTCGATAACGCCAGTACGCCGGACTTCGCTCGAAGCGGCCATCATTTGACCGGATAGAGTGAAACCGAGAGTTCGGAGGCAGCCCCCTAACCAGCACGGTTAGGGGGCCGTTTTCTTTTGTTAGGAGGTGTGGATCACCCAATGTGCCCACCCTTGGGGGCTCCCCGAAGGCGAAGTCGAGTCGTGCGCGACGACCGTGGAAGGCAACATCGAGCCGGCACCCTTTGCCCCAGAACACCGATTCGTCCCATGTTTACGGTCGTCCGACCGTCCTGTATGGGAACGGTTGCGCGAACCTTGACGCTACTCATCGGCGCTACTCATCAATCGACAAGAGTCGACCCATGAAGACACTCCACGCGTATGCCATCGTCGGTGGCCTGACGGTCGCCTCCCTTACGGGATCTACTGTCCACGCACAGGATCTCGGATCGGGCGACGAACTCGCCCCCGTCGCCATGTTGAGGTGGCGGGAGATCGGGCCTGCCGTCATTGGCGGCCGGATCAGTGACATCGCGGTCGACCACGACGATACTCGCGTCATCTACATCGGCACGGCGACAGCCGGCGTCTGGAAAAGCACCAACCACGGCACTACGTGGGAGGCCATTTTTACGGATGAATCGACATCGTCGATCGGTGATGTCACACTTGCTCCATCCAACCCGAACGTCGTTTGGGTCGGAACGGGCGAGCCACAGAATCGACAGAGCTCCCCGTGGGGGGATGGCGTCTTCAGGTCCGTAGACGGTGGGCGCACGTGGACGCACAAGGGGCTCCGAGAGACACGCCACATCTCACGTATGCAGGTCCACCCGCGCGATCCCGACGTGGCCTATGTCGCCGCGGTGGGAAATCTCTGGCGAGCGAGTTCTGAGCGTGGGATCTACAAGACAACTGATGGGGGTGATACGTGGGAGCAGGTCCTCTTCGTCGACGACTACACCGGTGCCATCGACCTGATCATGGACCCCGGAGATCCCAACACACTTTTCGCGGCGATGTACGGGCGGCAAAGAACGGCTTGGGGCTTCAATGGCAGTGGCCCGGGGGGTGGGATCTACCGCACGGTTGACGGCGGGTCTTCGTGGAAGCGCCTGGAGGAGGGGCTCCCCGACGGAGAGATGGGTCGTATCGGACTCGACGTTTACAGGCGAGACGGCAACCTGGTCTTCGCCAGCGTCGAAGGACGCCGCGGGCAGACGGGTGTCTACGGCTCAACGGACCGCGGGGAGACCTGGGAGAAGCTCTCCGACACCAACCCGCGCCCCATGTACTTCAGCCAGATCCGGGTGGACCCCAACAATCCGGAGCGGATCTACATGGGTGGGCAAAACCTCATGCGATCGGACGATGGTGGCCGAACGTTCACCGACGAAGGAGCGCGCAACGTCCACCTCGATCACCACGCACTTTGGATCGATCCGAGTAACTCGGACCACCTGATTCTGGGAAGCGACGGAGGCATCTCAGCGTCCTTCGACGGATCGGAGACTTGGCGCTTCTACGACAATCTTCCCATCGCGCAGTTCTATGAAATTGGATTCGACAACAGAAACCCGTATTGGGTCTGCGGGGGGCTTCAGGACAATGGGAGTTGGTGCGGCCCGTCCAATACGCTAGACAGTCAGGGCACGCGTAACGCCGACTGGCAGAACGTAAGCGGCGGCGACGGATTCTACGTTCTGATCGATCCGGAGGATGCGAGCGTCCTCTACTCGGAGTCTCAGAACGGACGCATGGGACGAATCGATCTCACCACCGGTGAACGTGCCTCCATCGCACCGCAGCCCCAGTTCGAGCTCGACGAAGGATCACGACCCAAGAAGGAGCATGACGGCGAGGACGAGCCGGGGGAGGAGGATCGGGAGTACCGATACAACTGGAATACGCCGTTCCTCATCTCAGCCCACGACCGAAATACACTATACATCGGCAGTCAGATGCTCCTGAAGAGCACGGATCAGGGCGTGACGTGGAGCCAGATAAGCGCCGACCTCACCTTCGACATCGACCGGTCCCAACTCTCCATCATGGACGAGCTCCCAACGGACTCCATGCTGTCCCGACACGACGGTGTGTCCTTCTACAGCACGATCACCACCGTGGGAGAGTCTCCTATCAACGGGGACGTTCTCTATACGGGAAGTGACGACGGGCGGGTCATGGTGACGAGGGACGGAGGAGGCACCTGGTCGGACCTGACCGAGAGCATCCGCGACTTGCCGGAAAACACATACGTGAGTCGGATCGTGGCCTCAGGTGATCAAGAGGGCCGCGTCTATGTCACGTTCGACGGTCACTACTCGGGCGACTTCGGAGCCTACGTTTATGTGAGCGAGAACTTCGGGGAAGACTGGCGGTCGATCACAAACGGACTTCCGGAGTCGTCCGTGAACATCTTCACGGAGCATCCAGATCTCGGAAGGCTCCTCTTCCTCGGCAACGAAGTCGGCGTGTTCGTGTCGACCGATGGAGGGGGAAGCTGGCAGCCGTTGATGAACGGTCTTCCCACGGTTCCGGTCGACGATATCAAGATCCACCCTGTCCACAACGACCTGATCCTCGGGACTCACGGCCGCGGGATTTGGATCATGGAGGATATCACGCCGCTCGAAGAGCTGGCCGGCGGCGCCGTCATGTCAAGCAACCCCTACCTCTTCCGGGGAGGACGAGCAACACAGTGGCGGGAGTTCGGAATCCAGGAATGGACCGCCTCCGGCGAATTCAGGCTTCCGAATCCGCAAAATGGCGCACGGCTCCGCTATTGGATTCCAGAGGGGTTCCAGACCGTGACTGACGGTGATGACAACCGCAACGGCTCGCAGGACGGAGGCGGCCAGGAAGGGCAGGGAGACGCCCGTGGGGGCGACGACGACGCCCGTCTCGACATCAAGATCCTCTCGGCGACCGGGCAGGATATTCGTACCCTTCACGGTCCGGCTACGCCGGGCGCCCACGAGGTTGTCTGGGACTTCCGTATCGATCCGGCCTACGAGGTGGAGTCGGGTCAAGGGGGCGGCGGCGGGTTCAGGGGTGGACCACGACCCCAGGGGCCCAAGGTGCTACCTGGCGTTTATCAGATCCGGATTGATGTGGGTCAAACGACAATGTTCGGTGATCTCGCCGTCCGAATGGATCCACGCATCGAAGTGTCTCGTGCGGATCTGCGGGCTCGGCAGGCGGCGCTCATGTCCGTTTATGAGCTTCAGGCACCCGTCTACTATGCGGGCCAGGCCGTCCGTCGGATTCGAGACCGGCTGGAAGACATCGAACAACTTCTCGGGGAGGCCGACGAGGCACCCGAGGCCCTGACCCGGGAGGCGGAGGAGATCGGAGAGGAACTGGACGAGATCGACCGTGACCTCAGCGCTTTGCCCCTGGGCTCGGCTCGAGCGATCGAATCGTCGACCACCGGTCCCACAGAGGACCAACTCCAAGACGTCGATCGGGCGTGGCAGGACACACCCCCCCTCATCGAGCGCGTCAATCAGATGATCTCCGGCCGGATGCCCGCGTTTTATCAGAGACTGGACAGCGAGGGGATACGCGCCGACCCGGGTGAGGCCATCGTCATCCCGAGGAGGGGCACGGACTGACGGCCATCATGGGTGGGGACTCAGGCCAATGATGGCCCCCGCTCTGTTCGTCGTGCTCGTCCTCGCATCCACCCAATCGTCCGATGGCGGTGGATCCCCGGGCCCGCCGCAGGCCCCCGGCTTCGACACCACAGGTCTGTCCGCCTATGTCGGGTCGTTCGTCGGGCGCGGACGCTTGCCGAGCGTCGCGGTGACCGTCGTCGGAAGAGACGGGTCACGCTACCAGATGGGATTTGGACGGATAATAGACTCCGGAGAGCCCGTGACAGCGGCGGCCAAGTTCCCGGTTGGGGCCCTCGCCGGGGCCGTTACGACACTCGCCATCCTCCAGCTCGCGGATTCGGGTCGGATCGCGCTCGATGAGCGTGTGGCGCTCTATTTGCCCGACCTCGCTTTCAGAAGTGCTGAGCGCGCTCGACGGATGACCGTCCGTCACCTCATGATGCACACGAGTGGGCTGAGCGCCATGAGCGCCTTCAACCGGCGGGTGCGACTCGAGCGGCGATTGGATCACATCGATCTCTCCCACGAACCCGGCACGCGGCAGCAAATCTCGCCCATCAACGACATGATCCTCGAGGCCGTCCTCGAGGCCGTCACCGGCCAGAAATACGCAGACTGGGTTGCCGAACACGTCTTCGCTCCTCTCGGGATGCGGTCGACTACGGCTCACGGGACGGCGGTGGTGGTAGCTGCGGTGGTAGCTGATGCACCGCGGGGACATCGCTATGTCTTCGGATTGCCTGTCCCGACCGGAAACTCTGGTGCCCTCCGCGGGCCCGCAGCAACGACCATGCTCGTGTCGAGTGCCGAGGACATCGGTCGCTTTCTCTCGCTCTTCCTGAACGGAGGACGTCTGGGCGATCGCGAGATCCTGTCCGCCGATGGCGTTGCAGTCATGCTGGAGACTCCATCACTCGCCCGATCGGAGGGTCGAGCCGGATTCCATGCCGTCCTGGGTGCCCTTCCGGACGAGGGTTACGGCGTAGTTGTCCTGGCCAATCGGTCTGGAGGACCCCTCATGAGTGCTCCCGACGCACTCATGGAGGGAATCTTAGCACGACTCTCGGGGCGTGAGTCCGCACCCTACATGCCGTGGGAACGACTTCTTCACGTCGGACTGTTGATCGTTGTTGGGGTGACGGGGTTACTCGCACTGCACTGGCACCGTCGCTGGCGGGCATTGGGCGGACCCAGGGCGATGGCCCATACGGCTCCGGTCATTTCTCGGTTCGTTCTCGATCTAACCCTCGGAGCGGCGATGCCGATCATCTTCCTTTTGGGTGTGGTACAAATGCCGATCCAGGCAGTGCTCTCGGCACACCCGGATTGGGGACTCGCGACGATTCTGTTCCCCACACTCCTCGTGCCGACGGCCGTGTGGAGAAGCCTCGTCCGCTCCGAGGAGTGGCGAATCCGCGGCTGAGTTCCGCAGCCACCGCCCACGTGGTCGTCAGGTTCGACGCGCGGGGCGACATTCGGCCCAAATGCCCTCCCGCGTCCGTCGACGAGAGGCACGACCCACTCCCGAGGAGCCATCCGTTGAATCTGGAAGAGATCCAGGCCGTTATCGATAGCGCGAAGGCACGAGGTACCGACGTGCTGGAAAACTACATCCGTGAAAGGATGCCAAACGCCTCGGACAGCAAGGTCCGAGAAGCCGCGGAGGTCGCCCTCGAGATCATCGAGACCGTGCCCATCGTGCTGGCGACCGCCTCACAGGAGGCGGCAGATCGCAAACTCGCGTCGGTCGTCCAGCCGGTCCTCGATCGTGCGGCTCGGTATTTCCTACACCCGATGGATCTCCTGCCTGAGATGACCCTCGGTCTTCCCGGCTTATTGGACGACGCCTATCTGGTACTGAAGATCCTTCAGGCGCTCGAGGAGGGCCCCGACCCTATTGTGGAGTGGGACCTCGACCACCCGACGGAGTTCCTCAGGAGGCTGTTGGGAGAGAAGATCGGCCAACAACTGGACGCCGTCGCGGTCCTGGCCATCGAAAAAATGGCGGGGGGCACCCGAGGCGAGGGCGCACCACAGTTCGACGCCTGAGGGACCAAACACCACATCAACGATAGGGGGAATCGGGTATGGTGCCCATTCACCCCCGCCCACTACTTTGATCGTCGGTCTTGAATCAGTCGTCCTAGCCACCGAATCTCGAGGAGGCCGCCATGCGTCCGCTGAACCTCACTCCGTTGTGGATTCTCGCACTATGGGGTCTCGCACTCGGGTTGCCGGGTGGGATGATCGCCGCTCAGCAGAGTTACCAAATCGAGATCGCCGAGTGGGAGGTCCCGTGGGAAGCGAGCACGCCGCGCGACCCCTACGTGGCCCCGGACGGCAAGGTGTGGTTCGTCGGGCAGCGCAGCCACTACGCCGCATGGCTCGACCGAAGAACGGGCGAGTTCAAGCAGTTCCCGCTCGGGGAAGGCACCGGTCCGCACAACCTAGTGGTGGCCGACGACGGAACGGTTTTCTACGCGGGCAATCGCGTACGTCATATCGGCAAGTTGGATCCCGATTCTGGAGAGATCGAGAAATTCATGATGCCCGACGCCGCGGCGCGTGATCCTCACACGCTCGTGTTCACGGAGGAGGGCAGCCTCTGGTTTACCGTCCAGCAGGGCAACTATGTGGGCCATCTCCAACCGGAGACGGGCAAAGTAGAACTCGTGAAGGCTCCCGTGGTGGACGGTGGACGGAGCTCGTCCAGCCGGCCGTATGGAATCAAGATGGACTCGAACGATCATCCCTGGATCGCGCTCTTCAACACCAACAGGATCGCCACGGTGGATCCGGAAACTATGGAGCTCACCTCCTTCGATCTTCCGGATGAGCGCTCGCGTCCGCGCCGGTTGGTGATCGATTCGGACGACAAGGTGTGGTATGTGGACTATAGCCTCGGGCGACTGGGCAGATTGGACCCAGTCAGCGGTGAAATCCAAGAGTGGGACAACCCCTCCGGCGAGAGGTCGAGGCCGTACGCGATGGCCATCGACGCATCGGATCGGATCTGGTTTGTCGAGACCGGGGTTCAGCCCAACAAGTTCGTCGGCTTCGACCCAGCCTCAGAGGAGTTCTTCTCCGTGAGCGAGATCGGCAGCGGAGGTGGATCCGTTCGCCACATGTTCTACGAGGAGGATACCAACTCCATCTGGTTCGGAGCGGATTCGAATACCATCGGACAGGCCAAGCTCCCACCACTGAAGGTTCGGACGGCCACCGACGGCTGAGGATCGGGCAGGCGTGCCGTACGGACTCCTGCGAACATGTTTAGGGGCGGCCCTGATCGGGGCCGCCCTCTTCGGTTTCGCCTTCGCCCGGCCCGCGCCAGCTCCGAGCCCCCATGTCAGTAGCCCTCCTCTGGGCCATACCGGTGGATGGGGCGAACCCACATGCCACGTGTGCCACAGCGATGGGGAGTTGGATAGTCCGGAGGTCACCCTCGAAGTAGAGGGTTTCCCGGTAGCGTACACGGCCGGTGCTGCTTATCCCATCACCATCTCGGTCACGGGTTCGGGCCAGATATTGGCAGGGTTCCAAGCGTCCGTGCGTTTCTTGGAGGGTCCGTCGAGGGGGCTCCAGGCGGGGCATTTGGAAGCGTCGGACGGACGGGTCGTGGTCCGAACCGACACGCTCAATTCCGTGGAGTACGCACACCATACGCGGGGAGGCGCCGAATTGGTGTCGGAGGAGCACGGGGCATGGCAGGTCCTCTGGAGGGCTCCAGTCCGGGGACAGACCGTGATTCTCCATCTTGCAGCCAACTCCGCCAACGGAGACAACTCCCCGTTCAGTGACCTCATCCGTACGCTCGAGGTGGTGAGCCGCTCTTCAGCCGAGGAGCGGGGGGGCTGACAGCACCACGGTGCCGTCTCTTTCGACCCGCGCATGGGCTCCATCCATCAACTTGCGGAAACCCTCGGGGCCCACATCCACCACCGGAAGAGTTTTTCCGTACATCTCCTCCGCCACGATGGCAGTCAGTGTAAGGAATGAGTCGACCCTCGACGTCACCAAGGCGGCTGGGGCGGTACCACGCCGAATCGCCTCCAAGAGCACCGCGGTGGTCGTGCTCGAGCCTCTCGTGCCCGGGATCGCGAGAACCCGGCCCGCCGCATTTTTCCCCGACAGTGGGTGCCGGCGGTCGATGATCTCGCCCGTGCCCGAGTCGAAGCCACCCCAGAAACTCAGCGGCTCGGTGGACACGAGGAGCTCTCCCTGGGCCTCGCCCGCAACGAGAGGTCTGCCCGGAAGCCGGATTCCCTCCTCCTCCAAGCTCATGTGTCCTCGAGGTTCGAGGTTCCTCTCGGCTCGATGGGCGAGCCGAGCCAAGCGTTCAAGAGCCCGAGGAGCTCCTTCGCAACCAGCGCGATGTCGCTGGAGCTCCGCCACCAACGGGCAGGCTCGAACGGATCTTCATGGGCGGGTTGGACGGAGAGTCGCGGCGAACGGCCTATCGCCCGCCGCCACAGCGCCCGCGATCGCCGAGTGTGATAGGGCGACGTCACGATGATCACGCTCTCCCCGCCTGTCTCCGACAGCATGTCGGCCGTAGCGCGAATCTCGTCCAGCGTGTTTCTCACTGGAGTGGGGATCGCGCGAATGGCGTCAGCGGGAACACCTAGGTGTTCCAGAATCTCCCGGTTGTAGTCTGCGTCGATCAGCTGTTCGATCCCGAGCTCGGCCATCGCTTGGTACTCCTCAATTCCCGTGGCCCGGGTCAGCCAAACCTCCGGAGCCCAGCCCTCCTGGTAGAGCCGCGCCCCCCCCATCGCCCGATAGGGGACTGCCCCACTCAAGACGACAATCGCATCCGACTCCGTCAAAGGATCCGCCACCACCAACCAGCTCCCGACACGAATGAACGCGACGAGCGAGAGGACCAGTACCACGACCGAGACCCCGATGAGCGATCGGCGCCTGCTCGGCGCCGAACCCTCCACAGTGCCAGGCGGATCCATGACTAATGAGTCCCCCACAGGCTGTCGTCCCGAACAATGCGGCCCTGAACCGCGGACTCCACGCAGGCCTGGGTCGAGCCGAAGGCCATGGCGCGATCGAGAAGTCCAGGGGTGTAGTACGCGTACTTCGCCGAATTCGTCATGAGAGTGCGGATCTCGGGAGGCAACATCGGCGTCGCGAGAATACAGGTGTCCACGGTCACCTCGCCTCCGAAGTCCAAGAGGGCCGCCAGCAAGCCTGCCTGCTCGGCGATGAGCTTGACCCCCCTACCGGTGGTGACGAGAAAGCGCACGCGCGGATCCCGCCGCCGTCCCTCCAGCAAAGGACCCAACACTCGAAACTCTTCCAAGGAAAAGTGGGGCGAGCCGAGAACGACCAAGTCCAGGCGATCGCCCACGGAGGTGGAGAGTTGATCACGAGCCTGAGTGAGTTCCGGGGGTCCGATGTCCACGACTTCCGCCGGGACTCGGCCGTGCAGAGCGCCCCCCAGTGTCGCAGCCTCGGGCGTCACGCCGACCCAGTGAAACAGAGCCACCGCGCCCGACGAGGCCATGGCCGCCCCGAGACTCTTCAGTTGGTCCTCCGTCGGTACGGTGTCCAGTCCATCGAGAACCACGACTCGATCCCCGGCCAGCCTCCCGACGAGGTGGCCCAGCACAGGATAGAGTTCGTCCGAGGCGAGCAGCGCAGGGTGGAGTCCCGTAACCCTGACGAGCAGTTGTCCGGCGCGATTCTCCGTTCGGTGCAAGCCGACATCCGGGACCCTCCCGGTGATCGCAGCACAAATGTCCAGAAGATCCGGGTACCGCTCCGTCCGGGCACCGAGCACGGAGTTGGCGAAGACCACGGCGCTCGACTCGCCCCATGCGATTTGCTGGCCCAAGGCCGGACGAGCCTCGGTCTGATAGGGTGCGCACGTCCACGACGGAGTACATCCCATTCCCTGGTACGCCGTCATCTGGCGACGAGCCTTGTCGGCCCAATCGCGCGGCACGTCCCACTCTTGCCAGCCGTGTTGATCGACACCGGCCACGTTCAGGGTAGTCGGAACCACTACTTCGGCTCCCAATCCGGCAAGCCGCTCAGCATACTCTAGCGTCGCGATCCCCATATAGATGGTACTGTCGATGTGGGCCGCGGTAATGGACCGTAGCCGGGGTGCGTCCTGCACCTCTCCCATACGAACCAGTATCGACATCGACATCTTCGCGGCAGGCCCCCCTTCTCCCGCCAAGAGAGCCCTGTCCGAAGCGCTGAGTTCGAGCGTCATGGCACCACACTGGTCAGACGGCGATGAGCGAGCAAGCGTTGGGTGCTCGCGAGAAGCCGCGTCTGGCCCACCTTGGGCTGTCACACCCGACGAGGATCCAGGAGGTGACGACATGGCGACGCGCTATTTCACGCGGGCAACTTTCGATTTTCTGAAGGATCTAGAGGAGAATAACAACAGGGCGTGGTTCCAGGAGAACAAGCATCGGTACGAGGAGCATGTGCGGGATTCCTCGATACGGTTCATCACCGACTTCGGACCCCGTCTGAAGAAGATCAGTGAGCACTTCCGGGCCGATCCACGGACGGTCGGCGGCTCGCTATTTCGCATCTATCGGGACACCCGTTTTTCGAAGGATAAGCGTCCCTACAAGACCATGATCGGGATCCACTTTCGGCATGAACTCGGAAAGGACGCTCACGCTCCGGGCTTCTATCTCCACGTCGAGCGCAACGGATGCTTTGTCGGCGCCGGAATATGGCACCCTGACTCGAAGAGCTTGCACGGGATTCGCTCAGCCATCGTCGAGGACCCGCAGGCATGGAAGCGGCCGACTGGAGGCAAGCGGTTCCGTGACCTCTACGCCTTGGAAGGGGATCGGCTGAAGCGACCGCCGAGGGGCTTCGATCCCGCCCATCCGCTGATCGAAGAACTAAAACGGAAAGACTTCATCGGAGTGGCAAAGATCCCTCAGAAGATGATCACCGGTCCCGACCTCACTCGCGAGATCGCCAATATTTTCACGGCGGCGACACCCGTCGCCAGATTTCTGTGTGGGGCGTTGGCCGCGCCGTTCTGAGGCTTGAATCCCACGGCTCCCACGAGGAGTAGAAGCGCCGTGCGGAAGTTGCCCACGCGGTCCTCGAGCAGGGGCGTGAGGAAGAGGAAGTGAGCTGTGTGGATGTCGGGGTAGTCGGCTTCCCACCGGGTCATCATCTGCTCGGTGTCCGCTTCAGCCGAGGCCAACGGGACGTCGTCGCTGAGACGTGCAACGACCTGCAGATAATGAGACTGCCTCGATCCCATGTTCGCGGGGTCGATTTGGAGTGGAGCCCGCAGGTCTACCCCCGGGCGCGGGAACGAGAACCCTGGTGGCATCACGCCAACGACTCCTGCCAGATTCCCGTTGAGCCTGATGTTCTTTCCGACAATCTGCGGATCGGCTCCGAACCGGTTCGTCCAAAAATCGTGGGAGAGCACCACCACCAGGTTGATGTTGGGACGATCATCTTCCTCGATCAGCACTCGACCCATCGCGGGCTCGCTGCCCGGGAGCTCGAAGAGGTTTCCAGGTAGTGACCCACGAAGTGGTCTGTACGGCGTCCCCTTCGGGCCCAGTGATGGTGTAGGCGGCACCGGTATATGCGACCACCTGGTCCATGGATCGGTTGATGTCGCGGAAGTCCATGTATTCGGTGGGGTCGACGGCGAACTGAGGGAAGTCGAATCCGCTCTCGGGCAGAAACCTGCTATAAACCTTGACCAGCTCTTCGGAGTCCTGGTACGGAAGAGGCTCCAGCAGCACCCCGTTCACTACACTGAAGATGGCCGTGTTCGCGCCAAGCCCCAGTGCGATGGTGAGCACGGCCATGATCGTAAACCCAGGGGCCTTGCTCAGCCCCCGCAGCGCGTACTTGATCTCGGATACAAGATTGCCCGTCATGTTCCATTTCCCCCGTCGGTTCATCCCCGTATCCTCATGACGGGGCCCGCCACCCGCGGGCGCACCCGGCCTCGCATACCGCAAACGGTCACTGTGGACGCCGATGGCACCCACTATCAGATCCAACACACCTCGCAGTCGGGCCCTCCATGAGCTTCGACCAGAATCCCCTATCACCTCTGCGTACGTGCGCAGGAGGTCGTCGCCGTGGCTCTCCCGGAAGTCCTTCGGGTACAGGCGGAGCAGCCACTTCACGAGGCCGTGGCTCATCCGGTTTTGCCCTGCCCGGCGTCGAGGACCGGACCGGGCAGACCCGAGTCCCCCGCCGGCTACCGCCCCCGCACCTCCCGCCGGTCCAAAACGGCGCCCGGGAGCGCCCCTGTGAGGGCCCCCGCGTCGACGGTGAGCGTGCCGTTCACCATGACGTATTCCATGCCCTCCGGATAGAGGTCCGGCTCCATGATGGTCGCCCGGTCGTCCAGCCTACCATAGTCGAAGACCGCGATGTCCGCCTTGTACCCCTCGCGCACATAGCCGCGGTCGGGGAGACCCACGATCTGCGCCGGGAGTCCGCTCGATGACCGGACCGCAAAGGGCAACGATATCACCCCCTGCTCCTTGACGTAGTAGGCGATCTTTCGGACGAAAGCACCGTAGTACCGCGGATGTTGGCCAGGGCGGGTGAAGCCGGAGACCCCGCCGTCGGTCGACGTCGCGGTATAGTCCTGGCTCATATAAGTCTCGACGTCCTCGGCGTGGCCGGCGATCGGCCGGAAGAGCACACCCGAAGGAATCGGCTCCCCGCCGTCCAACGCGAAGCGGATGAGCTGATCGAGGGGATCCACGCCGTTCTCTTCGGCCACCTCGGCGAGTGTTTTTCCGATGAGGTCTTCGTCGGAAGGGCTCAGCACGATGATGAGGCGGTCCGCCCCTCCCTTCATGCGGAGGAGATACTCGCTGTCCCCCATGACATCCGCTCGGATGGCGGGGTCGGCTAAGTTGCGCGTGAGGTTTTCCACCGACGCAGCGGTGAGCCGTCTCCAATCCGGATCGTCGAGTCCGCCGCTCCGGTCCGCCCCTGGAGGCGCGTAGGCCCACACGGGGATGATGTCCGTGGGCCCACCCCCAAACGTCTCGTAGGGATACTGGTCCAGATAGACCTGCACGCCATCCGCACGTGCACGATCGATACGGAGCACATCGATGACCGACTGGCCCCACATGTCCGTGCCCTTGGCCTTGATGTGGCTTCCCACGACCCGAATCCCGGTTTCCCGTCCGATCCGGATCGTCTCCTTCACTCCATCGGTGCCGGTGAGGGGCACGCCGCCTGTCACCATGGACGGTGTCTGCCAGAGTGGGAGAGGCGATTGGCTCCTCTGATGCGAGTAGTAGAAACCATCGTATTCGGCCACGACCTGAGCGAGGGCGATGATCTCCTCCGTGGTGCTGAACCGCCCTGGTCGATATTCGGGACCGGCTCCCAGCCCCCAAGCACCATCCTCCATGCCTGAACGCACCAACTCCTGCATCTGGCTGACCTCGGCTTCGGTGGCCGCCCGTTCGTAGTCGTCCCCCATCACCAGGCCCCGGACCGTTCCGTGGCCCACCATGGGAACCACGTTCATGGCCACTCCGGGGGTCCGGTACGTCTCCATCTCGTTGGCGATCGGCCAGCTGGGGTTTCTGCCGTCGGGTCCGAAGACGACGGTCGTGATGCCCTGAGCGACCAGATTGTGCGCCTTACGACCCTCCACGTCGGACGAAGCGAAAGCTCGATCCGCGTGAGAGTGGAGGTCGATGAAGCCAGGGACCACGTAGAGGCCGGTCGCGTCGATCACCCGACCGGCCGAAGCCGCCGACAGATCTCCCACCCGCACGATCTCATCGCCGCGAACACCGACATCGGCATTAAACGCCGGGTTTCCGGAGCCATCTAGAACTCGTCCTCCGCGGATCACATAATCGAAGTCCTGCGCTGACCCCAGGCCCGGCAGGGAGGCTCCAAGGAGAACGGTGAGGATCAGCCACAGCCACGTAGCTCGAGGTGATAGGGGGCGAGTCATGTTGTGGATCTCCAGATATGGTAGGAGGAGGGGGGCCTCAGAACATTTGGATCCGGGGCCTCGAGGTCCTCAGGGCATCTCAACCGTCGCCTGGATGATCACGTCACCCTCGGCGACGGCGTCCACCGAGTCCATACCTCGCACGACTTCGCCGAATACCGTGAAGTTGTGGTCGAGGCTCAAGTTGTCGACCAGGTTGATGAAGATCTGCCCATCTCCCGTGTCCCGTCCCCTCGTGGATGTCCCGAGGGTCCCCCGCCAGTGGGAAAGGAGGCCGAGCTCATCTCGGGTGTAGGCCGCATCACCCGCGTACTCGTTGGCACCCGGACTTCCGCCCTGGAGCACGAAGTTCGTGACCACTCGATGGAAGGTGAGGCCATCGAAGTATCCGGAAGCAGCGAGCGACTCGAACCGTGCCGAGTGGGTGGGAGCGACGTCCGCAAAAAGACGTATCTCGATTTGTCCACCACGGGCCATCGCCAAGATCACCCGGACGCCATTCAGTCGGTCGATATCCTCGGGAGACGGAACGGGTACGCGCCCTACCGGAACGGGTTGGGCGACTCTCGGCTCACCCATCCAGTCAGAAAGGATGGCGGCGGTTCGGTCCGCCACTACCGGGTCGTAGTCGCGCACATACCGAGAGAGTTCGAGGGCACGGTCAGGCCCACCGAGCTCCGCGATTCGGTTCAAGAGAGCCATGCGGGGGTCTCGCGCGGTCTGGCGCTGTTCCAAAGAGATCCTCCCGAGAGCGACCAGTAGAGGCTGGATCACCGGGCCCGGATTCGCGGTTCCTTCCAGCAGTCCAGCGACCGTGACGAGGAGGAAGGGATCGTCTTGATCGAGTTGGCTCACGAGAACGGAATCCGCCGCGTGTCCACGAAGGCCGAACAGCCCCTGTACCGCAGCCGTCCGTACATTGGGAGAGGAATCCGCCGCCAGAGACCCCAGGGCGTCCACATCTCCCACTGCCGCCGCCGCTCGAGCACCATAAGCTCGTACGAACGCGTTCGGATGTTCCGTGAAGGAGGCCAGAAGTGGCTCAGCAACATCGGGAGACACCAAGGCGAGAGCCATGAGGGCGTGAGCGGCCCTGTGCCAGCCCAGAAGGGGGTTCGCGTCTCCGATCTCGGCCGCCAAGCCGCTCAACAATTCATTCTGACGAGCGCGGTTCTCACATGGCTGGCCGAGAAGATCCAGCGCCGCAACCGCGACGTGAGCATCCGCGTCGCTGGCGGCGCTGAATAGAAGCGGGCACTCCTGCCTGTCCGGAGCCATCGCCGCATACGACTTCACGGCCTCTACCCGTACCCGAGCGGAGACGTCGCCAAGTGCCAGAATCAGCAGCGGGATATTCCCATTCTCTGTAGACTCCCGCCCCATGGCCATGACCGCCAGACGGCGAACGTCGGCGTCGGGATCCTCCAGGGCGAGAGACATCAGTGCCTCCCCGACTTCGCCGAAGCCGGTGAGGGCCATCAGTGCAACCCTCCGCACGCGGGCAACGCTCTCGGAGCCCGTCCCGTCCGAGCCGCGCCCGAACGTCGTGAGCGTTCTCAATCGCGCGACCGTTCGCAGTCGCGTCATCACCGAAACCGACGACGCTTCCGCGGGCTGACGGCGGGCCATCGCCTCCAAGCCCATCACAGCTCCCAGGACTGTAGAACCGGGCGCATCGGAATCTCCCTCTCGCGTCAGGCCGACGAGCGTCTCCTCGGCACGGGCGAGCCGGTCCATGTCACGGTATGTCAGACGTCCCAGAGTGCGCGCCACGACCCCTTTCACATCGGGGCTCACCTCTCGCTCGAGATGATCGAACAGCAGGTCCGCGACGTCGTCTCCGTCCGTACGGAAGACGGCCTGTCCGAGCGCGTTTACCGCCTCAGAGCGCACCTCTGCATCGCTCGAGGAGAGATGCGGAGCAATCCGTAGAATGTCGTCAGGATCTTCGTGGCGCCCAAACGCGCGTAGCGACAGTGCCTGAAGTCCGGGGTCCGGTGAGGAGAGCCCCTCGCGCAGAAACTGGATTCCAGACGGGCCCGCGCCGCGGGCATCGTCTTCGTCGATGACGGCAGCCCACAGCTGGAGGTCGACATCCGGCACATCGGGGCCATCTAGGGGCACCTCGTCCCCTTCCGCGCAGCCCCAAGAAAGGAGGACGGCGGCGAGGGCCCAACGAAAAGTGGCCCGCCACCTCGGCCCGGTACCCGAACCCACCATGCGTGCCCTCGGCGTCATCGTCTCACTCCAGGCTAGTGTCCTGCGTCACTAGAGACCGAGCAGTTCCCTCGCGTTACCGGCAGTCACCCTCTCTTCGTCCTCCGTCGACAGCCCGAGGGAGGCGATAGAAGATTTCATTTTGGAAAGGCTACCGATCATGTGCGGGTAGTCACTTCCCGCGACCACCCGACCGGCTCCCGCGAAATCAAGAGCCAGCTTGAGACAGGCCGGGTCGAAATTGACTGTATCGTAATAAAAATCTCGGAGATAATCGCTCGGCAAACGTGAAATATTTGCCCGACACTGGGGGAACGCCTCGAACCCCCGGTCCAACCGCTCGGCGAGAAATGGAATCGCCCCACCGGTATGGCAGAGAACCCATCGAATTCGGGGGAATCGCTCCGGCACACCCGCATAGATCAAATGCGCAGTGGCGAGCGTGGTATCCATCAGAAACCCCACCAATGGCATGAGCATGTACTCCTCCATCGCCTCGACGCCCACGGGGTAGGTCGGGTGGATGTAGATCACCGCTCCGGCTTTGTCGATCCTTTCGTAGATGGGAAGGAAACGCTCATCGGCCAGGGGCACGCCATTCGCGTTGCTATACAACATGACGCCGGGGAAACCGAGATCCAGCACGCGATTCAGCTCCCGAAGGGCGGCCTCGGGGTTGGTAAGGGGCAGGTGAGCCAACGCCGTGAGACGGTCGGGATGCCGATCTCTGGCGGTGGCGAGTCCGTCATTCACGACGGTAGCGAGTTCGGCGGCCCGCTCAGGCGACTCAATGGCGGTCCCCGGAGCCGTGAACGTGATAACCTGCCTGTCGACACCGGCCTCGTCGAGAACGTTCACACGGAAGTCGATGTCACGATGCCCGGGAACGATCACGTTGTAATCCCCAGGGGAGTGCAAGACCGGATTCCCCTCGTCGTCGTCTGTCACACGGAAGTTACTCGACCCCGCACGGATGGCGTCCAGGAATTCAGGGGGATAGAAGTGGTTATGAAAATCAATGATCATGAACGCTTTCTCTGAGAGATGGAAGCACAGGCAAGGGTCCGGAGATATCCTCCGGCCTTGCCTCTAACGTATCTCGGTGTCCACCCCGGTCTCGCCCTCCGACCGTGCAATAATCGCCGCCCCGCACGAGTCACCAAAGATATTGACCATAGTGCGATACATATCGAGCGGCCGGTCGATCGCGAGCATGGAGCCCACAATCACGTTCACCTCCGGCCCTCCCAAGCCGATCGCCTCCAGAACGATGAAAATCACCACAAGCCCGGCAGAGGGGACTGCAGCCGCCCCGATCGAGGCCAGAAGCGCCGTCAAGACGACGACCCCCTGCGCCATGAGCGTCAACTCGAAGCCCAAAGCCTGGGCGATAAACAACGCGCCGGCACACTCGAAGACGGCGGTTCCATCCATGTTGACCGTAGCCCCCATGGGGAGGATGAACGACGCGATCTTGTTCGAGACCCCCACTTTTTCCTCGACCACCTTCATGGTGACCGGCAGGGTCGCCCCCGACGAACTGGTCGAAAAGGCGATCAACAGCGGCTCGCGCATATTGGCAAAATGGATGCGTGGAGAGATCCGCCCGAGGACGATCAACAAGATCGGCAAAGTCACGAGGAAGTGTATGGTCACACCCGACCCGATCGTAAGGGCGTAGAGGGCGAGCGGACGGAACGCGTCGAAACCGGTCGTCGCCACCATCCTCGTGATCAGGGCAAACACACCGATGGGTAGAAACTTGATGATCCCCGATGTGAGCCGCATCATGGCGTGGAACAGGCCTTCGAACAGCTGCACGAGTGGACCCCTGGTCTTGTCCGGGAGGGTCGTGAGGGCGGCACCGAAGACAATGCAGAAGAAAATCAGAGCCAGCATATCGCCGGCGGACGCGGCCTGAATCACGTTTTCCGGGACGATGTCGGTGAGGAGCTGAGCCGGGGACTCAGGCGTCGACAGCTCGGGTAGCGCCACCTGGGCTGTGCCGGTCAAGTTGGCCCCCACACCCGGTCGGATGAGGTTCACCATGAAGAGTCCGACCGTGGCGGCGAGAAAGCTGGAGAGCACATAGTAGCCGAGCGTCTTGCTGAACAACCGCCCGAGCGCACGCCCGCCACCCACCGACGCAACGCCCGAAATGATCGATGTCAGCACCAACGGCACGATGATCATCCGGAGCAACTTCATGAACAAATCGCCGATCCATCCAACCCTGTCGGCCAAAGGCTCGCCGAAAAGGGTGCCGGCCAAAGCGCCCACGAGCATCGCCATCAACACCTGCCAATGGAGCCGCCGATGCCAGGGGGCGTTCGGGTCGTGTTCCATTGCGGCTGTCCTTGTCCGAAAAGAGAGGAGCGCTCGGCGCCAAGGCCGGCCGCCGAACATAGAGAGTCGGTCGGATATCCGACAAGGAGACGACCCGCGTAGTCAACCGCCCGGACATCGTGCATCGACCACTCCGTGGGTCTGCTCTGTTCGGAATCCTCTCTCCGCCGCATGTTGTCCGGTCGGTCCCGCGGCACGGACCGCTTGATGACAGGTGGGCCACCCCGGATCGGCGCTCCGACCCTGGAACGCTCACCGCGCATCCAAAGGAGTCCATGTGAGCCCCGCCATGCTGGCCGGTCTAGCTGCCCTTCCCATCCTTCTCGGCGGCGTCTTGTTGGTGGGCTTCCGCATTCCCGCCAAGTGGGCGATGCCGGTGGTTTATGTCACGGCCGTGACCATCGCGCTGGGCGTCTGGGGCATGCCGCTTCTGGATGTTGCGGCGTCGACCGTCCAGGGACTCTTCCTCAGCTTCGATCTCCTATGGATCATCTTCGGAGCGATCCTTCTCCTGAATACACTGGAGCGATCAGGCGGAGTCGCGTCGATACGGAGGAGCTTTCATGGCATCAGTGACGATCGCCGGGTCCAGGTCGTAATCATCGCGTGGCTCTTCGGGTCGTTCATCGAGGGCGCCGCCGGGTTCGGGACGCCGGCCGCCGTGGCCGCTCCCCTCATGGTCGCCATGGGCTTCCCTGCCGCCGGCGCCGTGATGATCGGAATGATGATCCAGAGCACGCCGGTGACGTTCGGCGCCGTGGGCACTCCCATACTGGTGGGCGTTCAGGGCGGGGTGGCCAGCCCCGAATTCACGCTGGCGCTGAGTCAGGCGGGCGTGACGATGACCGAGTACGTGAGGGCCGTGACGGTCCGCGCCGCAGGCCTCCACGCGATCACGGGGGTCATCATGCCTACCTTCATGGTCATCATGATGACCCGCTTTTTCGGTGAGCGGAAGTCGTGGACAGAAGGGCTATCGATCGTTCCATTCGCCCTATTCGGGGGCATCGCCTTTGCGGTTCCGTATTTCCTGACAGCCTGGCTCCTCGGCCCCGAGTTCCCCTCCCTCCTGGGAGGTCTCGTGGGCCTCGCCGTGGTATCGGGCGCCGCCCGGAAGGGTTTTCTCGTTCCCTCGGACTCGTGGGACTTCCCGGCTCGAGAGTCATGGCCCTCGGATTGGGTCAGTGGACTGGAAGTCGACTCCGAGGATGTGGGGGAGCACCCGGAGATGTCGGCCGGCAAGGCCTGGGTTCCTTACCTGATCCTGGCGGTCCTCCTCGTGTTGAGCCGTTTGCCGTCCCTGCCTTTGGGTGCCGCGCTACGGAGCTTCAGCATCCAGTGGCCAGAGATATTCGGCACGTCGGTGAGCGCAGTGACCACACCGCTCTACCTGCCGGGCACGATCCTGATCGTGGTGGTCGGGATCACTGCGCTGCTCCACCGCATGAGTGGAGCGGCCCTCAAGAACGCGTTCGTCGACTCCAGCAAGGTGCTTCTCGGAGCCGGCTTCGTTCTCGTCTTCACCGTCCCCATGGTGCGCGTCTACATCAATTCGGGTGTCAACGCTGCGGGTCTGGCATCGATGCCCCTGACGATGGCCAGCTGGGTGGCGAGTTCGGTGGGTGGCATATGGCCGCTCTTCGCCGGAGTGACGGGGGCGTTGGGCGCCTTCATCGCTGGATCGAACACCGTGAGCAACCTGATGTTCGCCGCCTTCCAGCACGGAGTGGCCGCACGGCTGGCCATCTCGAGCTCGATGGTGGTGGCGCTCCAGGCTGTGGGTGCGGCGGCGGGCAACATGATCGCCATTCACAATGTGGTGGCCGCCTCGGCGACGGTGGGGCTCTTGGGCAAAGAGGGGGCGACCCTCCGAAAGACGATCTTGCCGACGATCTACTACCTCACGGTGATCGGCGTGTTGGGAATGATCGCCATCTACGGCCTACGAATAGCCGGGCCGCTTTGGTCGGGCTGAGGCAGGAGGGAAGCCGCTCTCGAGCGAGAGCTCACCCCTCCAACCGACGTACCAACTTCCTGAGTCCGCGCGTGTAGCTCGCGTGCTCAACCTCCAGATGATGACGGTACGTCTTCTGGTAACGAATGCCGCCGCCCAGATCCTCCACGGGGTCACGCTTTCTCGTCTTCAGCCAAGGGTTTGCCAGGCCCCCATCCCATGCGGAGCGGAGGTAGAGGGCAGCGGCTCGACACTGCCAATGGACGATGCCGAACTGGCCACTGTCAGGCTGGACGAGACCCACGACGAAGAGGTTGTCGGACTCTCGGTGGAAGACGTGCTTGTAGAGCCTAGGCATACCGTCGACGGCGCCGACGTGCTCCTCGTCCAGAAACGGGAAGGTGATCTTGTAGCCCGTCGCCCATATCAGCAGATCGATGATCTCGCTCGTACCGTCGGTGAAGTAGACGTGGTGCCCGTCCAGCCTCTCGATGTCCGGCTTCGGCGCGATGGCTCCGTGTTGGACGAAGTACGGAAGGAGCGTGTTCACGATCGGATGTGTCTCGAAAAGACGGTGATCCGGCTCAGGCAGACCCAGATCCCGCTGACGTCCGCGAAACAGACGCAATGAAATGTCGCCCACCACACGCTGAACCCGCATTGGGATCCGAAGCAGGTGCATCAGATCCGCAACCTGATCCGAGGGCATTCCCCACAGATACTTGGGCACATAATGGTAGCCCCGCCGAGTGCTGTGGAACGTGGCTGTCGCCCGGTGCGCGGCCTCGACTACGATATCACAACCGGAGTTTCCGCCCCCTACGACGAGCACGCGCTTCCCGAGTAGGATCTCCGAAACCTTGTACTCGGCCGAGTGCATCGACTCGCCCTCGAAGTGCCCCGGATATCGTGGCACCATGGGAACATTGTTGTGGCCGTTTGCGATGACCATAGCCCCGTAGCGTCGCCGCTCGCCTGATGCGAGCCGGATATCCCAACACGGCTCCCCGGTGGGTCCAGCGACGTCGCTTGGCTCAACCCGCGCGACTTCCGTTTCGTACTCGATGATCGGCGTGAGTCCGAAGTTTTCGGCGTAGCCTCGCAGGTAGGCGAGGACCTCCTCGTGGTGGGGATAATCCGGGTAGGAGGCTGGCATCGGATAGTCGGGATACTCCGTACCGGGTTTCGACGAAATCGTGTGCGTAGACCGATAGACGCGGGCGGCTGGAGACTCGTAGTTCCAGTTTCCGCCCAGATCCGGACAGGCTTCGAGAATCTCGACTTCGAAGCCGAGACCCCGGAAATTACGGGCGGCAGCCAGACCAGAGCTCCCGGCTCCGATCACACAGACGCGCCCGGAGCGATCGGAAAATTCTTCGTGATTCGACATCGCCCTATTTTAGTTGACGCGCTGCCGCCCGCCATACCGAACGGTGGCAGGGGGCGGTGGCAGGGGACGCCAAGCCGTTCACGACCGAGGAGTGGTGGAGTGACTACGAATCGTGCAGATCCGACAAGCCGCTTTTCGAACCGGGTCGCGGACGTGGGTGCGGGGACGGGCATCTTCTCGGCCATGGTCTTGGAAATCAGCTCTCACGTCATCGGCGTCGAGCCCAATCAGCGGATGCGGGAAGCCGCACAAGAGCACATTGGACGGCACTCGCGGCACTGTTCGGTGCGCATGCGATCGACGGCACGGTGAAGATAGAGTACGACACAGAGGTCTATTACGGACTACTGGACTAGCCTATTCCAGCGACTCACGCTTCTTGCGTGTCGCATATGGAAGACCCGGGGTGTTGAGGCGAGATCGGATCTCCGCTTCGGCGGAAAACGGGGCACCCTTCGCGCCTTCGAACCTGGTCTGAAGATCGAACGCGACCGTCTCGAGAGGAATCGTCATGTAGTTGTAGCGATTCTGAATGAACGGGATCACGTAGCGGCGCGCGAACTCGTGGATCCCGACAACATCGTACTGTACTACGTGGACCATTTCGTGGAAGACCACTGAATGAGGCGGAGGCGCCGGGACTTGGGAGTCGCTCACCAGAATCACGTCGCCAAAAGTGATCGCCGCCCACACGCTGAAGTCGAGCGGAATCGACTCACCTGCGTCCTCGAACTCCTTGTAGAAAGGAGGATTTTCGATGAGTGGAACCCGTCTGATCCTCGTCCGATCTAGTGTCTGGTCGCCGAAAAATCCCTGGAGAGCAGCCCTCGTAGTGTCGGGAAGCGGCTCGGCATGTACTCGGTGCTGTGCACGCTGACTCAGAATCCAGTGCCCGGCATTTTCCGCCAGGTAGGAAACCAACTGCTGCATGCTGAGCCTCTTGGGGTCCGTCAACGGGCCGTCCGGCGGAGATGGGGGTGAAGGAGCGTAAACGACTCCGTCAAAGTTACCGCCCTTACGAAGCTCGACTCAAGCGTCGGGCACGGCGTCCTCTGAGCGGCGCTCAGTCAGCCCGTAGCGCCACGGATCGGATCGACCCGGGCGGCGCGGCGCGCGGGAACGTAGCACGCGAGTAACGTCACACCACACAACAAGGTGCCGGTGAGGGCGGTCTTGCCGGGCTTAAGGGCCTTTAGATGTCCAGATTCTTGACGTACTTGGCGTTCTTCTCGATGAATTGCCGCCTAGGCTCCACATCCCCGCCCATGAGGCGACTGAAAATAGAGTCGGCCTCTGCCGCACTGTCCACCGTCACCTGGAAGATCGTTCGGGCCGCCGGATCCATCGTGGTTCGCCAAAGCTGGTCCGGGTTCATCTCGCCGAGGCCCTTGTAGCGCTGGATATGGATGCCCCGCCCTTCACCCTGCCCCTTGCCGTTGGAGAGTCTAGCGATGTAGTCCTTCCGCTCCTCCTCCGAGTAGGCATAGTGCTCCTTCTTGCCTTTCGAGACACGATACAGTGGAGGTTGGGCAATGTAGATGTACCCCTCCTCGATCAAGTCTCTCATCTGACGGAAGAAGAACGTGAGGAGGAGTGTGCGAATGTGTGCCCCGTCGACGTCCGCGTCCGTCATGATGATGATCTTGTGGTAGCGGGCCTTTGCGAGCACGAAGTCTTCTTTGATTCCGCATCCGATCGCCGTGATCATGGCTCGGATCTCCTGGTTCGAAAGAATCTTGTCGATCCGTGCTCTCTCTACGTTGAGGATCTTTCCCTTCAAGGGCAGAATCGCCTGGAAAGAACGATCCCGTCCCTGCTTTGCGCTGCCTCCGGCACTGTCTCCCTCGACCAGGTAGATCTCGCAGAGACTGGGATCGGAGATGGAACAGTCGGCCAGCTTCCCCGGAAGCACGCCTCCCTCGAGAGCACTCTTCTTCCGTGCGAGGTCACGTGCCTTGCGAGCAGCTTCTCTCGCCCTCGCCGCTGAAAGGGACTTCTCGATGATCGACTTCGCGGCCTTTGGATTCTCGTCTAGGAAGAAACCGAGGTGTTCGTTAATGGCGGCCTCGACGGCTCCCCGTACTTCGCTGTTCCCGAGCTTGGTCTTGGTTTGGCCCTCGAACTGGGGCTCCATGACTTTCACGCTCAAGATGCACGTCAGTCCCTCACGGACATCGTCACCCGACAAGCCGTCGTCATCCTTCTTGAACAGCTTACTCCTGCGAGCGTAGTCGTTGATGGTTCTCGTGAGCGCGGCCTTGAGCCCGGTGAGGTGGGCACCACCTTCATGCGTGTTGATGTTATTGACGAAGGTGTGCGTATGCTCGGTGTACCCGTCGTCGTATTGCATTGCTACCTCGATATCAGCCTCCTCCCGGCTGGCCTCGAAGTAGAAGATTTCGTCGTGAAGGGGATGCCGCGAACCACGAACATGCTCTACGAAAGACGCCAGGCCGCCCTCGTACTGATGAATCTCCTCCGCTCCATCGCGCTCGTCCGAAAGCACGATCTTGAGACCCTTGTTGAGGAAAGCGAGCTCGCGAAGACGGTTATTGAGCGTCTCGAAAGAATACGTGAGATCGTCGTCGAAGATCTCTGGGTCGGGCTTGAACACCACGACGGTCCCACTGCCCTCCGCCTTCTCCAGCACCACGAGCTCAGTTGCCTTGATGCCTCGAGCGTATCGCTGATGGTATTTCTGTCCGTCCCGAGTGATCTCGACCTCGAGCCACTCCGACAGAGCGTTCACCACGCTCACGCCCACACCGTGCAGACCCCCCGACACTTTATAGGAGTCCTTGTCGAACTTCCCCCCGGCATGCAGCGTCGTCATGGCGACCTCGACACCCGGTACGCCTTCCTCCGGATGAATATCCACGGGAATCCCGCGCCCGTTGTCGGCCACCTCAACCACGCCATCCTTGCGAAGCACGACAGTGACCTCGGTGCAGAAACCGGCCATGGCCTCGTCGATGGAGTTGTCGACCACCTCGTAGACGAGATGATGCAGCCCTCGCGCCGAGGTCGATCCGATGTACATCCCCGGACGCTTGCGGACCGCCTCCAACCCCTTGAGGACGGTGATCTGGCCGGCGGTGTAATCGCCGTGAGCCTTCTTTTCGCCGCCCTTGCTCTTTCCTTGCTCTCCCATCTACGACTCACTCGGTTGTGGATCTCCGTCGACTCCCGCGCTCGTATGCGGACGCCGCCGTCTGTGATCCTCAGTTACCTCTCGCCCTCCATCAGCGTGAGGACAATCCGGTCGATTGCACCATCCCTCTCCAGTGCCGTGTTGACCCGTTCCAGCAAAATCTCCTTCATCAGGCTCAACTCATTGAGCCACGCGCTACTCCGCACCTCAACGAACAGCGTCGACGCAGCCACTGACCTCGCACGGGTCACGCCCGCGATTTTCTCTCCCACTGCCTCTTCCCAGGCGTCCAGCGCGCCCATTCGCCGAATCTGTGTGCCGAGACCCTTTCTTTCGAGAAGATCACCGACGAGATCCCCGACCCGTGTTAGCCCGCCTTGGTTCATGCGTATATTCGCCCGTCCTTGATTCCCCACCTGAGAAGTGAGTTCTCCTGGATGGACACATCACTCTCTTTCGGCGCCGTGATGATGACCTGTCCGAAAGGTCCTTGATCCATCAATCGCATCACGCGTTCTCGGCGCCCCTCGTCGAGCTCGGCGAAAGCGTCGTCGAGGAGAAGAATCGGGTCGCTGCCCCTGGCCTCGCGCACCGCATCTCCCTCCACGAGTCGAAGTGCCAATGCTGCCGTCCGAACCTGTCCCCCCGACCCGAACTGCCGCATCTCCACCTCGGATTCGTCATCCGTCAGAGCGAATCGAAGCTCGTCACGATGGGGGCCCACCCCCGTAGAGCGCCTGCGTACGTCCCGCGACCACCCCTCCTGCAAGGCGGCCAAACAAGCCTGATAGACGGCCTCCTCCTCCCACTCGGCAACCGCGACCTTGGGTTCATAGGTCATCGACGCAGAGGAGCCTCCACTGACAGCCTCATAGTAGCCACGGAACGCTTCGCGCCACTGTGTCACCCATCTGTGTCGAGCCGACATCACCGGTGCCGCACGCCGCGCGAGGGCATCGTCCCAGGCCCTGATCTCGGAATCGGACCGCCCCGATCGAAGCGCAGCATTTCGCTGACCGAGAACATGGCGAAACTCCTGGAGGCTCCTAAGATACCCCTCCTGATTCAGCGACAGGACGATGTCGAGGAAGCGACGACGGCCAGCCGGTCCTTCGTTCACGATCATAACGTCCGCGGGAGAGAAGACGACCGCTCCCAGATGCCCGATCGCATCTCCGATGCGGGCCGGCTCCATGCCGTCGATCGTCACCTTCCGGCGACGGCTGGACCCCTCATAGGCTGCTGCGATCTCGATCGCGCCTGCCTCGCTATCCTCTGAGCCGTCGATCGCCCCAGACACTCGGAACGTATCTTCCCCAAAGGCGATGAGGTGCTCTGCCCGTGCCCCTCGAAACGATCGAAAGGTCTCCAGATAGTAGATCGCCTCGAGCAGGTTCGACTTGCCCTGGGCATTGGCGCCGACGATCGCAACTCCCTCCGGAGGAAAGGTTAGCGCCTGGTTCTCGAGGTTCCGAAAGAGCCGGAGCTTCAACACACTCAGGTGCAAAATAGAGCCGTCAGGAATGGCCTTCGACGCATAGAGAAATTTAACGATCGGGAGGCTCGGCGACCACCCGTAAACCCCCGTTATTTCCCCTTGAAGTCGGCCCTTCGCTTCTCGAGGAACGCCGTCATGCCCTCCCGCATGTCGTCCGTGGAAGCCAGGAGACCGAAGAGCGTCGATTCGTAGGCCAAAACGCTTGCCGAAGCCGAATCCTGCGCCAGATAGATGGACTCGAGCGCCATCCGGAGGGCGAGGGGTCCGTTCTTCGTGATCCCCCGCATGAACTCCTTTGCCCTGTCGAGAAGTTCCTCGCGAGGGTACACAGCACTTACGAGGCCAATGCGCTCTGCCTTGTCCGCGTCGAGCATAGCACCCGTGAGGGTCAACTCCACGGCCCGCCCCAACCCAATGAGCCGGGAGAGCCTCAGCGTGCCTCCATATCCGGGAATGATCCCGAGGCCGACCTCGGGAAGCCCGAAGCGTGCATTGTCACTAGCGACACGGAGGTGACACGCCAGAGCCAGCTCGCACCCACCCCCGAGCGCGTAGCCCCCGACAACGGCCAGAACAGGCTTGGGAAAGCGCTCAATCTCGTCAAAAATACGCTGCCCCTCCCGACTCACCCGCACCCCAGAAATCGGACTCATCTTGGCGAGCTCGCCGATATCCGCCCCCGCGACAAATGCCTTGTCCCCTCCACCTGTGACGAGCACCCCGCGCACTGCATCGTCGTCATGGAGTTCTCGAAATACGTGCCCGAGTTCTTGGACCACTTCAGAATTCAGGGCGTTGAGTTTGTCCGGACGGTCGATGACGACGGTCGCCAACTCTTCGTCCCACTGCACCTTGATATACTGCAAATCACTCATGGGGGATTCATTCAACTCTTGTTCTCATGGGACTGCCCGCGCGATTGCTCGGAAACTAGAAGGGGCGCTCGAGAGACGCTACTTCTTCAACACGCCCCTCGACCATAGCGTCGAGTACAGGCCTTGGGTACCTTGGGTCCCCGCTCTGTCATCCGCAGGTGGATCATCTGTGGGTGAATCCATGACACCAGGCTACAAGGAGCACTCTTGAAATGAGTCGGTCCCTAAACAAGGTCATGCTCATCGGTAACGTGGGGAGCGACCCAGAAATCCGAGCCACCTCATCTGGCAATCGAGTAGCAAAGCTGTCCGTTGCGACGAATCGTCAGTGGAAGGACGGTTCCGGGCAGAAACAGGAGAAAACGGAGTGGCACCGACTGACTTTTTTCGGGCGTCTGGTGGATATCGTGGAGCAGTGGGTGAAGAAGGGCGATCGCATATATGCCGAGGGGCGCCTGGAATACTCTCAGACGGAGAGTGACGGCCAAGTAAAGTATTGGACGGACATCGTCGTCGCCGAGATGGTCATGCTGGGCTCGACCGGTGGGGATACCGGTGGGGATACCGGCTTCCAAGGTCGTACCGCGTCCGCCCCCCCTGCCCCCTCGACAAGTGAGCCTATCGCCGAGCCCGACGACGACCTTCCGTTCTAGCGTCCCGACACTAGTTGGGCGTCACCCCGTGGCCGACGTCATCGTCCCAAAAACCGAGCAGATCCGACTCGTACCGGGTGGGGTCACGGGAATAATCTTCGGCCCAGCGTTCGAATTCGGGAAGTGCTAGGCGCCTGACAATTCCCTCTGTCGCCATCTGAACCATGCGATCGTAAGAGGGGGCGCCATCACCCGGAGCACCATCCCGCCGATGTGTCGCCTCAGCGAGAAGGTAAATGTCGTCCGGCGAGAGCGAGAGAAGGTGCTCGGCCACCTGCGCCGAACAGTAGTCTAGGTACTTGGTCCGTAACATGGCCTCGTTCGCACGCACGGACTCCGACGAAGAAGCATTCGGGCGGGCATCCGCCACGCCGTACCTCCCAAGTGCCTGTCAGGCACCGCAACAGCACGTCGGCCGACGTGCAAATCTGTGCCCTGCTTGCCCTTAGGTTTATCCAGGCATGCGGATAAGGTCAACCCCTCAGGTCGCGAACCGGCCCTCGACCTCAGATGGAGTTTGCTCTCGGCTACGTTCGCGAAGGTGCCGATAGATGGATCGGCGGGTGAGTCCGTACAGCATGACTCGACTCAAGAACTCTGGATCGGTCCTCTGAACCTCTTCAGCTTGCTCGGCTATATCGGCAGGAAGCTGAACAGTGATCTGGACAGAGCGAGTCTCCCACATGCGCATAAATCTCCCGAGAATCGTTGGCTCGAAAACTCGCAGAATAAGGACGTGATGGTGGCAATCCTCAGCGCGAATTTCAAATTGTGATGGAAGTGGTAACAACCTCGAGGTAGACCCATAATACTGGTCCCTGAGGGGCCGCGCAAGCCTCCTCACCAAATTGTCGTGCGCCCAACGTAAGCTCATAAGTCGTTGCACATCAACGGCTTATAAAACACTATTTCCAGACAAAACCAACTGTTCCTCGCGATCGGCGACGCTTCCGTTTCGCAGATTTCTGACCGGCGAAATTCCGTACTGATGGGCACTTACGTCGACGAGCCCCTACGGATTCGACCTATTGAACGGAATTATTTTTACCAAAAAATAACCATTCCGAGCATCGAGCGTGCCCAGCGCTGGAAGAGAGGATTAACGCTCGACTTTGGCGTCGCTCAGTGTACGGTCTGCCGGTCACCGGATGTGCTCGAGGGTCGAAGCGCGACCGATCGAAAGTGTCGCTCCTGAACATGAAGGCGCGCGAGGGTGTCGCGTGACCCGAATGTGGAGAGGTGTTTTTCGACCTCACGGAAACGGTCCTTCTCGAAGCGAGCCAAGAGTCGGCTGAGACCCAATCTGATCGTGTGGATCTCCTGTCGAGCCTCGGACAGGTTGATTGGGAGGGCGAGCCGGACCAGATATTGGATCGTGCCCCCGTCATGTTCCTCGGAGATTCGGGTTACCTCGTTGTCGCCGAAGGCCTCGAGCACGGCAGCCTCCAGGGAAGAGTCCGGCTCGGGGGACAAGGCGCGAAACACCAGCGCATTCGCATCGTAGTCGAGGTGAGCCCGAGTGAGTCCCTGCTCTCCCATCAGGATCCGCACGGAAGTACCCTCATGCAAGTCGAAATCCCGACAGATATCACGAAAGCCGATCCTCAGGATGGTCGGTCTCGTGAGGGGGCCGTATCCGACCCGTCCGAGGAGCTCGAGGGCGATCTGAAAGCTGTACGTTTCGAGTCTCGAACCAGCCTCTTCGCTCTGATCATCCTGCGACCAGTCCGCCAGAAGGAGGTTGATGTGATCCAGTGTCGGTTCATACACCCAATCGAGGACAACCAGTTCGGAGCTCAGGTCCAGGGACTTCACGGTAGAGCTTCCGAGATCGAGCACTTCTGCGGACGAGGCGAATCGTCCGTGTAGCACGAGTGCCAAGCCGATATCCTTGATCCGGCCGCCCGCTGGATCGACCTCATGAAGATCACGATACTGGACGACGGCACGTGTGAGGGGAAGCTCACAGATACCGGGAACGTCGGCCATGGCCTCCGGAGGCGCTTCGGGATGAAGTGAGGACGTTGTCACATTCATGATATTCTGATCTCCGGAGAATGGAGTCCCACCACCGATGGGCAGCATCGCCGCCCCGCATCGCGCGGGGCTATTCGGGCAAAAAACCCGGCACATCAGCCGGGTTTCACTCTGCGCTCACAACGGCGGTAAAGTCACCGTCTGATGCGGTCTTTTTCAGGTTACACTCACCTCGTACTTCTCACGATAACAATATGTTTAGGACCCTGGCAAGAGATCGGCACACCGCCTGATGCGCGCCACGGGGCTCCTTTCCTTGCTCGCCCGATGCGCTTCCGACATCTTGAGAGAAGCTTACATTCCAAGTCATCAGCCTATCGCTGGTGCGGTCCCCGACACTAGCCCACCGGAGATTTGGCCGAACACGCCCTCCTCGACCGCTCCCGTCAGCGCTCCCTCGGGTTTCTCCAGTGGGAAGACGCTACGTGGGCGTGCTTCCTCGTGACGTTTTTGGGGCGGGACCACCAGTTTCATGGATATCTCTCCTTCCGTCCCCGAGACTGCGAGGGTGACGCCGACCTTTTCCGCACCGCGGACATTTTTGTCGAGGTGTCCGAAGCCGAAATCGATCAAAAGGCCCGCGGGCTCGGTCGTCCTCTGCTACTAGCGCTTCTCTCCTCTGCAGCGCACACCCACAGAGCAAGTGACGATTCGCCGACGAAGGGACGGCGCTGGTTCCGCAACCTCCTGTCTCAGAACTCCCGTGAACTCAAGGCGGCCACCCAGCACCTGAACCCATCCAAGAAAATGGACATGGGTGAACTCCGCTCACTCTACGCCTCTTACCGATTGGACCAGGTGTGTCACTTCATCGCGCTGGTGGAGCCCGAGAACTTCGAGACTGCCGTCGACTCCATTCTCGAAGGACAGCGGATCGATTTCGGGTCCAAAGATCGCCTTCAGTTGGCCATGATGGTCGTCGAGTATATTGAATCCCGAATCCCCATGCCTCCCTTCGAACTGTGGGCTGAAGATTTCATCGACAATCGGGACGAGTACCTCCTGTACTCCCACACACTTCACCGTGAAGGTAGGCTTCCGTGACACGACCTAGACCACTATCTTTTGAGTCTTACATCTTAAGCGACCAAGTGGAGTGATGTTCTTTTGGAAGTAACGATTCAAGACAACGAGAGCCTCGAGCGGGCTCTCCGCAGGTTCAAGCGCAAGGTGCAGCGGTCCGGCCTCTACTCAGAGCTCCGCAAGCGTCGCTTTTACGAGAAGCCCTCCGCACAGCGGAAACGCAAACGTGAGGCCGCCATCCGGAGAGAGCGTCGGCGCCAGCGTCGCGGTAAGGCCTAGCGACTCCGGACTCCTCAGTTCGACCCACACGACGGCGACCCCTCCCCGGGGTCGCCGTTCTCTGTTTAGTGTGGTGTTTCAGAAGTTCGCGAGCCCCCGAGAGTGCCGAGGCGCGGGATCCTGCAAGGCGCGACGACGAGGCATAGCACCGCTATTTCGAGGAGGAGCAACGGGGGTACCCGCGCGCCGTTAGGCGCGTGGGTCGGGGCCGGATGCATCGGTGCTCGAATGGCCGAGATGGAAAGCCACCCGGTCCGTCGTCATACCTGGCCACGTAAGTAGGTCACTGGCACCGAGCGCTCGCAGCCATGCCGTATAGGCGAACGGTGACGGCAATCCGAAACGCTGGAATCGCGCCTTGAGGGCGCCGGGCGTGAGACCCACAGCCGCAGCGACCGCGCTCGTCCGAGAGTAGCGAGAGGGGAACTCGAGGACCCGGCGTCCCAGGCTCTTCACCCCGAGGGGAAGCGAGGATCCAGCCGCCTGTCCCAGGTCATGGGGAGGGCTGCCTGATCGATTAGCTGCCTCATCCGGGCCGGAGCCGTGTCGATAGGAGGGATCACCACGGCCGGTGGGGGAGAGCTGAACGACAGCACGCCCAGTCGGGCGATCTCGACGATGGGAAGGTCCTGTCCAACCGCACGGATAGCCCGTACCACACGGGCCTCTGGCCCGGACTCGATGATCGACGCCCCGGGGAAGCCCCGGTGGAGTGCGGAAAAGATGTCCTCCTCCCGCGTGAAGACGTCCTCAACCGCCAACAATGCGTGGCGGACGGAACGAAGGAGGGTCGGATTTCTGATCGGCGCGAGGACCATTCTTCAAACGTGGGTCACACGTTTCGGAAGGGCAATACTTGAGATGCCGGGTGCTCGCCTCGACAACCTTCGTCTCAAAGTGCCAGTGGTTTCGGTCGCTCCCCAGACCAATCGTAGAAACCCTTCCCGGCCTTCTTCCCGTAGCGTCCCATGGACACGATCCGCTTCAGGAGTGGTGGCGGCGCATACCTCTCCTCGCGGTACTCGTCGAACATGATCTCGGAGATCCGATAGAGCGTGTCGATTCCGACGAAATCACATAGGGTAAAGGGTCCCATAGGATATCCAAGCCCGAGGGTCATGGCTCGGTCAATATCCTCGACGGACGCGACGCCTCGCTCCAGATGCCGAATCGCGTCGAGCATGTAAGGCACCAAGAGGAGATTCACCACAAAGCCCGAGTTGTCCTTCGCGGCGATGGGTTGCTTCCCGAGGTCCTTCGCAAACGAGAAGGCAGCATCGAACGCGTCGTCGCTGGTGGCAATCGTGCGTACGACCTCCACGAGCTTCATGACGGGAACAGGATTGAAGAAGTGGAGACCCACGACTCTGTCCGGCCGTTTCGTCGCAGCGGCCATATCCGTGATCGTGAGCGACGAAGTATTCGAGGCGAAGATGGTTTCGGATCCGCAAAGACCGTCGAGAGTGGAGAAGAGTTCATTCTTCGCCTCCATGCTCTCTACAATGGCCTCGATGACGAGGTCGCACTCCGCCAATCCGGCGAGGTCGATGGAGAAGTCGAGCCGAGCGAGCGTATCGTTGCGGTCTTTCGGCTCCAGCTTACCTTTGTCGACTGCCCGAGCCAGCGACTTTTCGATTCGCTTTCGCCCAGCCTCGATGAACTCCTCACTCACTTCTCGCACGACGACGTCGAACCCCGCCTTGGCCGCGACCTCCGCGATCCCACTCCCCATGAGGCCACAGCCAACCACACCTACCTTTTCGATTTTCAACTCATCCTCCGAATGAAGAGATGTTAGAACGCTTCCACCACCACGGCGCCACCCTGACCCCCACCGATACAGGCAGATCCGAGCCCGTAGCGACCTCCTCGACGGCGCAGCTCGTGGATCAGATGAATCGTGATGCGAGCCCCGGATGCGGCCAGCGGATGCGTGATCGCGATGGCACCGCCGTCCACATTGGTGATCTCGGGGTCCAACCCAAGGTCCTTCTCCACCGCCTTGTACTGAGGTGCGAAGGCCTCATTCACCTCCACCAAGTCCATCTCCTTCAGCTCCAGGCCCGCGTTCTCGAGAGCGAGGCGGGACGCAGGGGCGGGGCCAATACCCATGACCCTGGGCTCGACGCCGACGAATCCCCACGACACGATTCGACCAATGGGCTCTAGTCCCCTCTCTTGGGCCCAACCGGCGTCGGCCAATACCGCGCTAGCCGAACCGTCGCCGATGCCGCTGGCGTTGCCAGCCGTCACGAGTCCGTCCTTCTTGAAGTACGGTCGCAGCTCGCCCAATGCCTCCAAGTCGGTGTCAGGGCGCATATGCTCATCAGATGCGAACTCTCGATCACCCTTTCGGCTCTTGAGTGAAATGGGAACGATCTCAGCTGAAAAACGCCCCGCGTCCCAGGCGGCCTTGGCCCGTTTCTGGCTGTTGACCGCCACCTGGTCAGCCTCTTCACGGGTGACGGAGTAGCGTTCGGCCAACTCCTCCGCAGTCTGCGCCATGGTGAGATCACAATAAGTGTCGCTGAGAGACTCCCAAAGGAGATCCTCGAGCGAGTTCCCTGCGGGACCCAAACGAAGCTGACCCCAACGCGCTCCTCTCAGCACGTGCGGAGCTTGACTCATGGATTCGGTCCCTCCGCAGAGGGTGACGCTGGCCCCACCCAGAAGAATCTCCTTGGCGCCCTGGACCATCGCCTCGAAGCCCGACCCACACAGCCGGTTGACCGTCAGTGCCGGGCGGTCCTCGGGAACCCCGGACCGAAGCGCGACATGCCGCGCCAGGTAGATCGCATCCGATGACGTCTGGAGGGCGTTTCCGAAGAAGGTATGGTCGATGTCGTCCGGCGTCAGTTCGGCGGCCTCGATCGCGGCGACGCTGGAAAATACTCCAAGGTCCGTGGCCGTGAAGCCCTTGAGGCTTCCCCCGAAAGTGCCAAAGGCCGTACGCTTTCCCGAAAGGATGACGACGTCTTTGGGTTGCCCTTGTGTTCCCATCTGGTCCTCGCGAATGGAGTTCTGTCGGAGTCGAACTATGGATGAAGAGCTCAGAGGCGGGACTCTTCTCGGCCTTGGATTACCCCTCCCAATGAGAACGGTTCATGGCCGGACAGGAATATGCTTCATCGTGCGACAAGGCTCTCACAAATTCGATCTCCCACCTCGGAAGTGGACATCGTGCCGCCCATATCGGGTGTGATCGCGCCGTCGCGGAACGCGGCTTGAACAGTGCTCTCCACTGCGGCGGCTTGCTCTCCCCAGCCAAAGTGATCGAGGAGTAGCGCCACACACCGGATGGCCCCCATTGGGTTCGCGACCCCCCGGCCCGCAATGTCTGGTGCCGAGCCATGAACCGGCTCAAAGAGTGCATGACGGCCCGGATGCACGTTCGCCGACGGCGCGAGTCCCAGGCCGCCGGTCAACTCCGCGGCAAGATCGCTGAGAATGTCCCCGAAGAGGTTACAGGTGACGATCACAGAGTACCGCTCCGGCCGACGTACAAGATCCATGGCCATCGCATCCACGTACATAGTGTTACGCTCGATCCCCGGGTAGTCCGCCGCCACATCCTCGAACGTCCTCCTCCACAGCGACCCCGCGATCGGCATAGCATTCGCCTTGTCTACCATGGTTACCGGGCCTCCGCCCCTCGAGACGGCGTGCTCGAACGCGGCCCTGAGGATTCGCTCTACTCCCTTCCGGGTGTTGAGATCTTCCTGCACGGCGACCTCGTCGGGAGTCCCTTCGTTCTTGGTTTCGCCGGCATTCACGTAAAGCCCTTCCGTATTCTCTCGAAAGATCTCCAGGTGGATGGGACCCGTTACGTGCTTGAGTGCACACAGGGACGGGTCGAGCGGCACGCATGGTCGGTAGTTCACGAAAAGATCGAGGCGAAAGCGAAAGCCCAGCAGTATGTCCCGAGCGTGGACGTTGTCCGGGACCCTCGGATCCCCCAACGCTCCCAACAGGATCGCGTCGTATTCGGTCGAGATGTCGCGGAACTCGTCATCAGTGATCGTGACGCCCTCGCGGAGATACCGGGCCGCGCCCATATCGAACTCCCGAAGGCGGATATCGAGGGAGTGGATGTCGGCGATGCATTCGAGAACCCGCACCGCTTCGTGGATCACTTCAGGACCGATTCCATCTCCCGGAATGATCGCTATGCGAGGCATGGTCGGTAGGGGAGTGAGAGGGTCGGGTTCGCGTAGTGTCGCGGAAGCGTTTTGGCCGTGAGAGCAGGGAAACATAAGACGAAAGCCCGACACGTCCCAGAGAACTCAACTACGGCTATCGATGCGTCTGTGCCTCCAGAACCGTCACACTACCGTAGACGGGCTCACCATGACTCGTGCTCGAGAAGACATACCGTCCCGGCGGGGCCTCCCTGAAGTCCACGAGGAAACGACTTCCGCGCTCCAACAGCGGTGGCGCAGCAAGTTGCCCGGTATCGCGAAGGAAACGATAGGCGTCCGCCGAAAGAGAATCGACGATGAACGTCACCGTATGGACTCTCCGATCCAACGTGACGAATTCGACCCATGAACCCGACACGATCTCGATACGGGGTGGGACCACATGCTCTTGGTCTCTCGCACCGGATAACTGAATGACTTCGGCGCCGTCGGCCACGGCGAACCGCGGATCCCTCCCGTCGTCCGCTCCCGCCGTGTCCTCATCACGAGAGGGCACATCATTCCCACACCCTGCCAAAACCAGGAACACGACGGTGAATGACCCGAGCAACCTAACCACGAACCTCCGTCCCGCAGGAGACGCAGAATTGCCATCCCCATTCCAGCTCCCCTCCGCACTTGTGACAGGACAACGATCGGAGGTCACCACCACAAAACGGGCAGAAGTTGGTCGAATCCACCTTGGGGAGGTCCTTGCGACACCAAAAGCACGCGGTCGGCCCCGTCTGGATCTCAGTCCGGCCAGCTACGTTCCGCACGGCCACGTCGTCCGCCTCGATATGGCCGATCACGCCGTCCTCAGAAGCCGCCGGCGGCTCAGCTGCTTCGACCGCAGACTCTGATCGTGATGGGCTTTTTGCGCCCTCATCCCCCTCGGCGGAAGCACGCTGGGGATTCAGTCGAACCTCGGCAGCCGCGAATTCACGGAACAGTGCCGAATTCGGATTCGAGCCTTCGAGTTCTTTTTGGATTTCTCGGAGCGCCACCTCGGAGTCGAGACAAAGGTACCCTCCCTCTCCGGATAACATGCGGAGCAGAGCGTCCTCGTAGTCCCCGTTGATGTCGACGCCGATCCGGTCACGGTGGGAGCGATATGGGACCAGCTGCTGATATATCTCGGCCACGGTAAACGGCTCAGTGAGGTATTCCGGTCGCGACTCCCGGATCTCTTGGAGGAGTACTTCGTGGAATCGTTCCAGCACATCCGTCGTGTGAAGCATCGCCTAGATCAATCTTCTAGATAGAGGAGGTTGGCCCGGATCGCCGCCTCGAAGAAGCTCTCGGGATCCATGAACGGGACCTCGACTCCGGCCTGTTCGTGCCAACGCTCGGACAACCGTCTCATATAATGAGCGGTGGTCTTGTGCGAAAATCCTGCATGGTCCCTCATCTGGCGTACGATCTCTTGCCACGTGCCACGGAACAGGTATCCATCCGGCAGTCGGATCTGATGGCGATCGGCCTCCCCTTGGCGCTCGCGTCGTTCGAAGATCTCCAGCTGGCTTGGATCGACCAGCGGCCCTTCGATACCGTTGACCTGAGCCTCAACCTCGGCAAGGAGACGATCGATCGCGTCCGGCGGGACCTCGAGTTCGTTCAGGCGGGTCTGCCACGGGGAGAGACGACTGTCGTCTTCCTCTACATGCCAGAGGGCCCTCTTGAGCTCGACGATACGCCAGACAGCCAGAGAATCCCAATGCTCGAGGGGCGGCACGCGTTCGAATTCCCTGAGCGATCCCTCCCAGTCGCCGCGGTCGTAGAGCAGGTGGCCAAGGTACACCCTGGCCTCGTGAAGATCCGGGTCGAGCCGGAGGGCTCTCCGAACCTGACGCCCCGATCCCACTTCGTCTCCGAGCCGATGGAGGGAGTAACCGAGTGACGCGGCAGCCTCTGCGTTGTCAGGACGAGCGGCCGAGGCCTTAGCGAAAACGTCACGACTCTCTGCAAAAAGCCTCTCTCGATAGAGGGCTCGCCCCATCGTGAGCATCAGCTCTACGTCATCCTCGAGTCCTAGATCCGAGACCCGCTCGAACAACCCGAGGGCAGCTCTTCGCTCCCCGAAACGGAGCAGGGTCTCACCAAGGCCAACGAGTGCGTCTTCGTGGACGTGGTCGAGCACCAGGGCGCGCTCGAACGCCTGCCTCGCCCAAGCATACTCCTCCCTGGCGAGCCTCGCGTAACCCAACCCCACGCACAATTCTACAGCGTTCGGATAAAGAGAGAGTCCTTCCTTGAGCAACTCGAGAGCTCCCTCGAAATCCCCGTTGTTGTAGAGCTGGTGAGCCTGTTCGTCGTAGTCCTCAGAGCTGAGGAAACCCTCTGCCATCGTGGCAAGGCTCCTTACGGGGTAGAATTCGGAGCGACCTCGGGCGCAAATTAATGGGCCCGGTCGCTGATCACCACCCTGGGTTGAACCTCGTTCGAGCGGGCCTACGCCTTCGCATATCTTACGCCACACTTGGGGCATATGAGATCATTGCGCATGCGCACCAGGAGCTGGCCGGCGTGCCGGGGACACCCGGGCTCGGCACCACGTTGCATCCTGTCACGAACCCTTTTCCGTTCTGCCCGAGTGGCTTTGGGTACACCTAGCTGGTACCTGAGTGAGGATGTCGCACACTCCAGAAGAATGGATCCCGATCCATCGTCTTCGGGCTGAACCCGCAGAACCATGAGAAATCCACCGGGGGGTGAAGGAAGCCTGGCACCCTCATAATAGAGACGCAGGAGGTCGCCAGGATTCGCGATATCGTAGGGGGTGTCGGAAAGAGAGTCGGAGGCCAGACGGGAGTTGGTCATGAGTTGTCTTGGATCCCTCGGGTCCGGCTGGTGCTCTCAAAAATGCGCCCCCGCAGGGGTGCTCTGGTCGCCGGCCGGCCGTCACCCGCTGGCTTCCAACTGGGCCGGGCCCGCCAAGATACTACGTGCCGCAAGGACTCGCCAGCGGGTAGCCCTCATGAGTCTCGCAGGAACTCTCCCGACCTAACTACATAAGAAAAGCGGCGAAAAACCGGAGTTCCCCGCCGCCCCAATGACCCATGGTGGGATGCTTGAGCGCTTCAGGCCACGTTCACGTCCCCACCTCACTCGCGGTGTCCGCTGCTGCAGCAGCGGCAGCAGTCGGGCCAGGCGCGCTGGCCCCCTCCGGCACCGGCTCTTCGACGACGGTACTCGCGGAGACCTCCGCCTCATCAGACGTGGCGTCAGGTTCATCATCCACCTCGCGCCGCACAGGCACGTTACTGATCGCCGGCTGGCAGAATCGCACGCCTACCGCACGCAGCTCCTGAAGGTCAGGATCCACCAAGTCCGGGTATCGCTCTCCGATGTAATCAATCGTTTCGTTCATCCACACCGTCATATCGTCGTCCGTCGCATTGAGCACGCCACAACGATTGATATGGCTAAATAGTTCATCACGAGCCTGCGCGAAAATCTTTTCGTTTGGCACCCACACCTCCCTCAAACGGTATGGAACGGGTAAGATATCCGTTCCGAGCATAATCAAAGTCCCACAGCCGCTAAACCTAACCGTTGGGTGGTGGTCGGCCAACAATCACATGAACCACAATTCGATACCCGATGCGGTGACGTTGGAAGTCTTCCGGCATCTCTTCACGGCTTTGGCAGAGGAGATGGGTGCGGCACTTCGTCGGGCCGCATTTTCGCCCAATATCAAGGAACGCCGCGACTACTCATGCGCCCTCTTCTCCCCCGACGGAGCACCCGTCGCGTTGGGTGATCATATGCCGGTGCACCTCGGAGCCATGCCAATGAGTGTTCAGGCCGCTCTCGATGAGCTGACCACCTTGGAGCCGGGGGACGTGATTTGCCTCAACGACCCCTTCCGGGGGGGGACACACTTGCCCGACATCACCCTCATATCCGCGGTCTACACCGACGGCAACGACAAACTGCTCGGCTATGTCGCATCTCGCGCCCACCACTCCGACGTCGGAGGCATGAGCCCCGGCTCGATGCCGCTGGCGCGGGAAATATTCCAAGAGGGTCTGCGTATCCCCCCCGTCCATCTGTACAGGAAGGGCAAACGTGAGGCAGGTGTCTGGAACCTCATTCTCGCCAACGTCCGCACGCCCATCGAGCGCGCGGGGGATCTCGACGCCCAACTCGGAGCCCTACACGCGGGCGCGTCTCGCCTTCGGGAGATCGTTCGGCGCCGCGGAGCACAGGATACGCTCTCGGCGATGACGAACCTTGCCCTCTACGCCGACCGCCTGGTCGAAGCCGGACTCGAGCACATCGCGACGGGGACCTATGAGGCCTACGACCTCCTGGACGATGACGGATTCGGCACCGTGGACATCCCTCTCCACGTGCAACTGAGGAAGCACGACGACGGACTCGATGTGGATTTTACGGGTAGCAGCAGTCAGGTCGTCGGGGGCGTGAACGCCGTCGCCGCCATCACGTCTTCCGCTACGCGATACGTGGTCCGGTGTGTGGTTGAGGCGCTCTTGGGTGAGCCGCTGCCCGCCGGTGGAGGCTCGATGTCGATGGTGAAGCTGATTCTTCCGGAGGGCTCCATCGTGAACGCACGCCTTCCCGCCAGCGTGGCCGCCGGCAACGTCGAGACTAGCCAGCGGACTACGGATGTTCTCCTGCGCGCCTTCGCGAAGGCCCTCCCGGATCTCATGCCCGCTCTCTCACAGGGCACGATGAATAATACCACCGTGGGTGGGGTGGATCCGCGGGACGGCACCCCTTTCGCATACTATGAGACCGTGGGCGGGGGGATGGGGGCGGGTCCTACGGGGGAAGGCCTTTCGGGCGTGCACACGCACATGTCCAACTCGCTCAACACGCCCATCGAGGCTCTCGAACACGCGTATCCGTTCCGGATCACTCGGTACACGATACGAAGAGGTAGCGGCGGAGACGGCAGATCGAGAGGAGGAGATGGCCTTCGCAGAGACCTCCAGCTTCTGGTCGACGGGCCCGTGACACTTCTTACCGAGCGGCGCGCCAGAGGACCGTCGGGCGCGCGGGGTGGATCGGATGGGAGCTCCGGCGAAAACGTTCTGATTCGGGAAGGTAAGGAGACCCCCCTGTCGGCGAAGGTCACGTTCGAGGCGAGGGCCGGAGACATCGTGAGCATCCGCTCGCCCGGTGGCGGAGGATGGGGAGAACCCGACGGATGAAACTTCAACTAGCCCTCGTATGTGATCATGCCGAAGAAACGCCCGACGGCAAACTCGACATTCGGGGCGTCTTCAACGACCTCGCAGCTCCCGGGTTTCCCGCAAAGCACGACATGATACTCGTTCTCGCGGTCGAGTGGGATCGCAGCGACACAGGGCGCCATGATTTTCAGGTGGACCTCCTGGGGCCGGCGGGTAATCCGACGATGACGGTTCAGGGGCACTCCGACGTCGATTCGCGTGACCGGGACCGGCCACCGGCTCGTACCCGGATCGTCATACCACTTCGTGAAGTCATCTTTCCCGAAAGGGGCGCCTACAATTTTCGCGTCCAGGTAAAGGGCCGTACGTACGACGGTCCGTCGCTCTACCTCAGCGAATCCGATTCCCTCGAAGACCCGGAGACGTGACCGACTCCACCGTTGGCAGGGAACGTCTCGCCCTGGCGGATCGTGTATGCATCGTCCTTCTCTCTGGGATCGGCGACGTCGTTCACGGACTCCCTGTGGCCGTAGCACTGAAGCGCGACCGACCGTCACGCACAGTGGTTTGGGTCGCTCAGCCCGCCCCCGCCGAGGTGCTGCGACACCACCCGTCAGTGGACGAAGTCGTCGTCTTCCGGCCCGAGGAGGGGATCGCCGCCATCCGCCAGTTGTGGAACACTTTTCAGGCCAAGCCCTGCGAGGTGACCTTCAGCATGCAGCGGTATGCGAAAGCGATATTCCCGACGTGCCTGTCGGGAGCCTCCGTGCGCGTGGGGATGGCGCCCTCACGCACCAGCGACTTCGTACGCTTCTTCAACACCGAACACACGCCAGAAGGAAATTGGCGGCACACGCAGGAGCTGTTTCTCGAGTTCCTCGACCAGGTGGGTATCGAGCGGCCGAATCCGCTCGAGTGGAGGATCACGCTCTCGGCGGACGAGAAGAGAGAGGCGAAGGCGTTTTTCGCAGAACTCGGGGAAGGTCGCGTCGTCGGGTTGGCATTGGCGACAGCGAACCCCAGAAAGGACTGGCTTCCAGACCGTTACGTGGATCTCGCGCGAGTGCTCGAGGAGGAGTTCGGCTTCCGCGTGCTCCTGCTGGGCGGACCGGGGAAAACCGAGCGCCAGGTCGCACGTGCCGTGATGGAGGACGAGGGCAACACAGCCACTTGGGGCCTTTCCGACTCCGTCCGACGCCTGATCTGGAGCATCCGGGGGTGCGACTTGGTGGTGAGTCCAGACACGTCGACCCTCCACATCGCCCACGCCCTCAACGTCCCCGTGATCGGTTTGTTTGGCCACACGAATCCCTGGCGGGTCGGGCCGTACGAACGCTATCACGACCTCATCCTGGACCGATATTCCGAGCCGGGAGAACTCCCGGACCCGGCCCACTACACCCCCCGGCACGAGCGCATGGAACGAATCACCGTTGCCGACGTCGTCGAACGGGTGCGCCTCGCACGGCAGAGTTACGGAGTTTGCGCAGCGTGACGCACCTCGACGCCGCCTCCGGAGTCACGCCCATGGAGAGCTTCGAGCTTGTCAGGGCCCGTGACGCACACATCGTGTCCCGGCCGGAGGCCACTGCTTGGGCACGCCAAGCGGTGTGTGATCACGGCTCCTTGTATCGGGCGGCCCATGAGGTGGCGACACATATCCTACACGGGCGCGGGCCGGTCCCCGTGTTGGCGAGCCCCATCGGTGACGGACTCCCGTGGGTCGTACGGCACTACCGCAGAGGCGGATGGGCGCGCTTCTTGAATGATCGCTTCTTGAGACTAGGGAAACCGAGGTGCTTGCAGGAATTGGAGACGAGCGCCCGCCTTCGAGAGCTGAATATCGTCACGCCTCGGGTGTTGGTAGCTGCGAGTTATCCCGCCGGTCCGTTTTACAGAGCGGACCTGATCACGGAGCTCGTGCCACAGGCATCCGACCTGGCGGACGTCCTGCTGGGGAACGCCGAGATATCCGCTCATCCATGGGGCCCTGAGCAACGTGAGGAGGCCATCGCGCGCACCGTTGACCTCGCGCGCCGTATGGTGACGGTCGGTGTGCACCACCCCGACTTCAACGCAAAGAACATCCTCGTCTCTCGAGGCCCGGACGGGATGCGTGTGAGCCTGATCGATCTCGACCGATGCCGCGTGACGGGCCCATCCGCTTCGGGCAGGATCGAGCCACTCCTCGAGCCACTCCTTCGTCGTCTCATCCGCTCCATCCGTAAGCTCGAGCGGGCGCGCTCCGGCAGCGTGACGGATCACGAGATCGGCCTTCTTCAGGGTGGAGCGTCGTCGCGATGACCATCCTCGAACTGGACCGTCCCAAATCCATATGCATCGTCATGCTGAGCGGGATCGGGGACGCGGTCCACGTCCTACCTGTGGCTAACGCCCTAAGGCGGGCGTGGCCCGACGTACGGATCTCATGGATCATCCAACCCGTCCCCAGGACTCTCGTCGAGGGACACCCGGCCATCGACGAGCTACTCGTTTACCACCGTCGACGTCGAGGCGCCCGGACCTGGACGGACTTCGCCGAACTCGGCCAACTCCTCAAGGAACGAAACTTCGACTTGGTGCTCGCACTTCAGGTCTACTTCAAGGCCGGTATCATCACGGCCCTGACTTCTGCCCGAACCAAGCTGGGTTTCGATATGGCCCGGGCCCGTGATCTCAATTGGCTCTTCACGAACGAGCGTATTCCTCCCCATCCCCCACAACACGTTCAGGAGCAGTACCTCGAGTTCGTGCGCCATCTCGGGGTGGACCCGGAGCCGGTAGAGTGGGACATCCACATCACGGATCGGGAGCGTGAGGAGCAGGCATCCTTCTTCGGCGAGCTGGACAAACCCGTATGCTCTGTCGTGATCGGCACAAGCAATCCACGTAAGAACTGGACGGCCGAGGGGTGTGCACGGGTCATCGAAGAACTCGAGTTCGTTCATGGCTTGCAGCCTGTGTTGGTCGGCGGCCCGTCACGCATCGAACGCGACCTGGCAGACCGTGTCCTGGCCCTCACCAAAGCCCGCCCGATCGATGCCTTGGGAGACAATTTGAGACGGTTGATCTACATTTTGGACGGCAGCGCACTGACGGTGAGTCCCGACACCGGACCGCTCCACATCAGCTGCGCTCTGGAAACTCCGGTGGTCGGCCTCTACGGGTACACGAATCCCAAGAGAACCGGCCCCTTTCGCCGTTTCTACGACCTGGTGGTGGATGGATACGCCGAATTTCCCGGCGAGCAGTACCCTGTTTCCATGGAGTACAGGGACGGGATGAAGCGCATCACAACCGACATGGTGTTGGAGAAGGTGGACGTCGCCCTTCAGCACTACGTATGACCCGCTCTTGGGGGACAATGGTGTCGAATGGACGGACCTCGAAATGGCACGCCGGCGGCTTGCTTCTCCTCGCCATCGCGGTGGCGGCTTGCGGAGGTGAGCGTCGATCGCAGAATGCGCTGCCCCCGGATGAGATCCAAAGGGCACTGCCCCGGATCGCCGCCGAGGCCCCAGCCGACGTCGCCGGCGGCAAGGAGCTCTTCGAGCTGAATTGCAGCTCGTGCCACGGCCCCGTGGCCAATGGCAGCGACCTAGGCCCACCCCTGGTGGATATCATCTACGAGCCAGGACACCACGCGGACGTGGCCTTCGTCCTGGCCGTGAGAAACGGCGTGAGAGCCCACCACTGGCGATTCGGAGACATGCCCCCGCTTCCCGGGGTCACTGAACCGATGGTTCAAGAGATTGTGGGTTATGTGCGGTGGCTCCAACGCCAGGTGGGGATCGAGTAACAATCAGTCCCACAGCATCATCTTGACAGCCAAAAATCCGAATCCGGCCACCCCACCCAGAGCAGCCTCCCATTCGCGATTCCGGTGGTAACGAGCCCAAGAGAAGCCGGAGGAACCACTTTGTCCTCCGTCGGCCCGAAACGCCGTGACACGTGGTAGGAACAGCGGAACCCCGGCCGCATAGGTCTCGTACGCCTCTCCGAACAACTCCTTCAACTCCACCGCCTCACGGAGAGCCGTCGTCCGGTATATCCACAAGAAGAAGGCCATCAGAAGGACGAAGAACAACCATCGACCCCCGGCGACGGTCAGCCCCACCCCGAGTATGAAGCTACCCAGGTACAACGGATTCCGGGTGTAGGCGTACGGCCCACCTGTCGCCAATTCGCGGTACTTGCGGATCGAGCCTGCAGCCCAAGCCCTGAGGCCCAAACCAAGCACTCCGAGACCGGTGCCCAACACCAAGCCCTGAGGCGTCGGAGCCGCCCAGAAGTAGAAAGGGAGCAGAAACAGCCAGACCACCCGGAGACGGACTTCGCGAACGGACCCGCGCACGGGATCTCGACTCAGGGCAACAAGCCTGACATGCCTACGGGTTGCTTCCCTCGGCATAGATCAGCGTACCAGCGGTCACGCTCTCGAGGTGAAGAGTGACTGAGCCTGCCACCGGAATATTGGAGCGCAGGTATACCAGATAGCGATGCTCGTCGTCCGTAAAGTGGAGCTCCGCGTCACCCCCCTCGCTGAAGAGACCCCGGCTCTTGATGGTCGGACGTACCACGATCGTATTGAACGTTCCCGCAGGAGTCTCCCTCTGGGAACGACCCTCGACCTTGATGATCACCGGGTTACCCTCTTTCTTGAAATACCGAGGTAGCGTGTACGTCTTCCCGACCTCGAGTGGGAGGGTTCTCACGAAGTACACGAAGGCGATGTCATCGAGCGGAAGGGCGGTGGCCAAATCCCCGATGATCCCTTCATCCGTCTGTTCCCAATACATCTCATCGGGATAAAACTCGAAGGACCTGTAACTGCTGTAGCTCAACTGGTGCACGTCGCTGATATACCGGCGACTCGTCAGAAGGTGGGTGTCGATCCACGAATCGTACCTATCGTTCACCTTCATGGCCCCGAAGAGAAGGCTTCCCCGTATCGCCATCTGGACGTGGTACGCCGGCTCTCCACGGATCGAATCGATCCCCAACACGGCCATGTGAGCGTTGCCGGCATTCATGATGCCGATCTTCACCTTGTATTCGAGGCGCTCTCCGGGGCCGAACGGCACCGCCGCCGCGAACGGATCGACTTCGTAGTGCCTGATCATCACGGAGTCGGTCACCGAAGGGAGACTATCTCCGAGCTGAGAATCGATCGACGTGGAGGCTTGCTGAGCGCTGACCCACATCGGCGTCGCGACGCCCAAGATAACCGCCACCATAACCAATTTCATCAATCCTCTACCTCCGCCTGAGGTCCTTCCCATCTCTCTCGTCGTACACGGAGCAGCCCACGAAGGGTTCGAATCGCCCGGAAGCGCGACGGGCGCGCCTGGATGTCATAGCGGAGACTCACCGGTGTCTCGCCCATGCGTCGGGCGTAGGGCGCCACAACCCCCAGGAGTTCCAGATTCGCGGCCCAGCCCTCCGTAGTCAGGAAGGGCCGATCACCGAAATCCCGTAGTACTTTCTTGAGAACGATAAGTCGGTACGCGCGGAATCCACTCAGCGGATCGGAAACCGGAGCGCTACCGAAAGTCCTGCCTAGCAGAAACGGCGCGACCCACCGCGCTAAGCGCATAGACCGAGGGAGCGGTATCCCATTGGCCTGGACCGCCCCCACCACGACATCCGCACCCCCCTCGATGGCATTGACCAGAGGTGCGATATGGTCAGGGCTCTCGGTGAAATCAGCCTGAAGCAGGACGGCGATATCTCGCTTGGGATAGGACGTTCGATTGAGAGCCTCCCTGAGCAATCGTTCCACAGCTCCTGGATACCCGATCCTTCGTTCCGTCGTGAGCACACGCATCGGGAGTACTCGACGGTACCGCTCCAGAACCTCCCGAGTCCCATCCGTGGAGGCATCGTCGAAGACGATCACCTCATAGTCACGCCCGAACTCCTTCATGACCTTGCGGACCTTCCAGATCAGGACGCCGATCGTCGGTCTTTCGTTATGTGAGGGAATGCAGACGTAGATCAATGAATCAACCAGGCTAGGGGTTCCGAGACAGCACACTAATACCGCGACCCGATCAAGACGGTTCCGAGTCGGGGCGGGTCTTCCAGCGGCGGTGTTGCCAAAAATATTGGTCCGGTGCCTCACGAACGTGGCGTTCGAGTATCGAGACATGCCGTTGCGTGAGCTCCTTCACGGCCTCATCGTTGGAGCCTGCTTGCGGAAGGGGAACTCGCTCGAGTGTCACGCGATAGCGGGAAGGCCACCCAGGGAGACGTAGCGCGAAGGCGACGAAAACCGGCGCATCCTTCCTGAGGGCGAACAGTGCGGGACCCCTCGCCGTCGCGGCAAGATGCCCGAAAAAGTCTACGAAGACTCCCCGCCGTTGGAGATTCTGATCGGCGAGGAATCCGACCACCCGACCCGCAGACAGCAACCGTGGCGCCACTCGAAACGCCTGATTCTTCACGATCACGTTGAGGCCGAGGCGATTGCGAGTCTCGACCAAGTGGCGATCGAAGAGTGGGTTTTTCTGAAGGTGGGCAATCGCGTTCATCGGTATGCCTCTGGCAGCGAAGGCGGCAGCTCCGACCTCCCAGTTACCAAGGTGTCCGGTAATCAGCACAGCCCCACGCCCCTCCTCTACGACCCGTCGGAAGTGTTCGAACCCCTCTATATCCGTACGCCGTACCGCCTCGTCGGACTCCATACTAGCGAGCCGCAGCGCCATCGCGGCCTCCCGGGCCAGGTGTCGGTAGCTCCGCCGGGCGACGCGACTCCGCCACGCCGGCTCGCTCCCTGGAAACGCCATGGACAGATGCCGATCGACGTCGGCCCTCCGGATCCGGAAAGCTACGCCACTCAACCACCCCAATAGGCCGCACAGGCTCAACGCGAGGCGCTCCGGCAGTAGGACGATGACGAACGACACGAACCGAAAGGCCAAGAATTCCAAATGATGTCTGAAGGCCACCGGCCTCACCATTCGCCGTTCCCGTTCTCGGGCTGCTCGGCGAACTGAATCTCATGCAGACGACGGTACAAACCAGCGGCGGCAAAAAGCGACGCGTGATCACCGCGCTCGACGATCCGTCCGTCGTCCAGCACGAGAATTACATCAGCCCGCTGGACCGTAGAAAGGCGATGCGCGATCACCAGCACCGTGCGTCCAGCAAGCAGGTGGTCCACGGCCTCCTGGACCAAGCGCTCAGACTCGGTATCCAGCGCACTCGTCGCTTCGTCGAAGACAAGGATTGGCGGATCCCTTAGGATCGCCCGCGCGATGGCCAAGCGCTGGCGCTGCCCACCCGACAAACGAGTGCCGCGTTCTCCCACGACGGTGTCGTAGCCCTCTCTCAGGGCGCACACGAAGTCGTGCGCATTCGCGGCCTGGGCGGCTCTCTCGATATCGTGTTGGGTCGCATCAGGAGCGCCGTATGCAATGTTCGCACGCACCGTATCGTGGAACAGAACCGTCTCTTGCGACACGATGCCCATCGCGCCTCGAAGACTCTCCAAGTTCAGATCTCGAACATCGACACCATCGATGGTCACCCGACCCGCGGTCACATCGTAGAATCGTCCCACGAGATCGACGATCGTCGTCTTGCCCGCTCCACTGGGACCTACCAAGGCCAGTACCTTCCCCGGTGGCACGTCGAAGGAGACTCCTCGGAGAATGGGCTCTCCAGGCTCGTACTCGAAGTCCACTTCCTCAAACCTGATCGCACCTTTGGGAGCACTCAAGATCCGAGCGTCCGGCTTATCACGAATGCCGGCGGGAGCGTCGAGGAATTCAAAAATGCGCTCGGCTCCCACGAGCCCCGGCTGTACCAGAGCGGGAAACTTCGCCGCGTACTTGACCGGCGCGAACAGCTTCAAGCTGAGCGCCAGAAATCCAACGAACTGGGCCCCGGTTAGAGCTCCGTCCACGACCACCAACCTCGCGCCGTACCAGAGAATCACGACCGTTCCGACGGTTGCCAGCGTCTCGGTCATCGGACCGGCAAGTGCCCGGAGGCGCTCAGTTCTCAGAAACGTGCTGTAGTACATACCTGTGAGGGCGCGGAAGCGGCCCCGTTCCATATTTTCAGCGCCCGCCGACTTCACGAGGCGAATCCCGGACAGGGTCTCTTGAATGTGAGCATTCACCTCTCCGGCCAGATTCAGCACTCGACGATCGCCGCGGCGCAGGCGCTTCACGAGGGGGCCCCAGATGCCCATGGTGCCCGGAAGGACGACGAAGGCCGCCAATGTCAGCTTCCAAGACAAAATGACCATGAAGCCGACGGCCACAAGAAACTCGAACACCGACGACAGTATCTTCGCCATCTCCTTGGTGATGAGTGTGCGAAGCTTCTCTACGTCGTGCGTCATCCGAGACGTGATCTGACCCACCCGCGTGCGTCCAAAGAATGCCAGGTCCAGATCCAAGACGTGATCGTAGACCTCATTGCGAAGATCCCGCGTGACCGCCTGCTCGACTCGAGCCACCAGATACGTGCGACCGAAGTCGAACACGTTCTTGAGAACGAACAAGGCGAGGATCAGGACGATGATTCCCTGGATGGCCTCGAGAGGATCTCCCTGAACATCGACGAACCGATACACGGTGCCGTCCAACAGTCGCGTCATGAGATCCGCATCGTTGACTGCAGCGTCGAGGGACGCCGCGCCCTGGTTAGAGCGACCGCTGAAGAGTGCCTCGACGAAGGGGATCAACAACACGAACGCCGAGGCATCGAGTGCCGCGAACACGAAGGTTGCCCCGACAGCCGCCAAAAAAACGAAGAGGTGCGGCCGAAGGTACGATAGGATCCGCGTATAAAGCTTCAAGCGGTCTTGTCCGTCAGCCACTCCGCAGGGCGAGACCGCTCGGACGCGGCGTCAGCCGGGCTACCGGCACGATCATCTCCTCCGGCGAAATGCCTCCGTGGAGGAACGAGTTGCGGTACCTGCGCTGGTACTCCCTCAGCTTCGTCGGATAGACGAAGAAATGATCATCCAGGGCCACCACGTAGGTCGTCCCTAACTTCCCCTCCGGGAGCCGGAGGTGCTCGTGGCGGTCCGTAGAAAACGCGGTATGTGCGTTCTCCACCCGCAGGTCCCGACCGAACTTGTAGCGGAGGTTGGCCGTGGCGTCCTTTCTCGCGTACACGGTGGCCGGGCGCCGGCACAATATGGAGCCGTGATCCGTCGTCATGATTACACTGTGGCCAGCAGACGCCGCTTCCTTGAGAACGGAAAAGGCCGTCGAGCCCTTGAACCAAGCACGCGTAAGCCCCCGGAGAGCCGCTTCGTCCCTCGCGACTTCCATGAGGATGGGAGACTCGCTACGGCCGTGGGTCATGAGGTCCACGAAGTTGAAGACCATGGCGATCACCGACCCCGGCGTCTTGAGTGCGGACCTCACCCGCGCCCGGACCTGGCTCTCCTCACGGTCCGTGAAGATCTTCTCGTAGTGTACCGGAACTTTGCGTCCGGTCAGCCTCTCGAGTTGGGCCTCAAGGAGCTCGTCCTCGAACTTGTTCAGGCTCCCCTCGTCGTCCGACTGGTTCCACCACGATGGGTAGTCCTTCGCGATCTGATCCGGAAATTGGCCACCGAAAATCGCGTTCCGCGCATAGGGTGTGGCAGTGGGGAGGATCGAGTAATGATAGGACTCCTCTATCTCGAAGTGGCGAGCCAAGAGCGGTGCGATCACGCGCCACTGGTCGAGCCGCATGCAGTCCAGCACGACGAGAAAAACGGGAGTCGGCCCCAGGAGCGGGACGAGGTGCTTCTCCACCACGTCCACAGAGAGTACAGGCCGGTCGGTCTCCTCTTTGTTCATCCAGCGGGGATACTCTCGACTGATCCATTGGCCGAAGTCCAACCGTAGATCCCCCATGAGGGCCTGAACCGTGTCGAGGAGTCCTCCCTCCCCCGCCTCGTCGAGGCGCACGTGCCAGTCCGTCAACTCGATATACACTTCTGCGAAATCCTCAGCGGTCCGCGCTTCCTGACGCTTGATGGACAACCGACCGAATCGACCGGCGAAGTCCTGTGCGACCTGTTGCTGACGGATCGACGAGCCTTCGAGGATTCGCGTCACGACGGACAGAACCTGCCGAGGACTCGTCGGCTTCACGAGGTAGTCCGCGACCCGGCGCCCGATCGCCTCCGTCATCGTGCGATCCTCAGACGATTTCGTGACCATCACCACGCGTGTGTGGGGATCCTCCCGGCGCATGATCTCCAGGACCTCCATGCCGCGCCTCCCCGGCATCTGTTCATCCAGCAGCACGAGGTCATAGGCGTTCTCACGCATGAGCACGAGGGCGTCGTCCCCATTGGTGATCGCGTCGACGTGATATCCGCGCGCCTGCAAGAACATGAGGTGCGGCTTCAGAAGGTCGATCTCGTCGTCAACCCACAGAATGCGCTTTCCGGACGGCTCCATGTCGGAAAGCTAAGGCCGGCCCGGTGTCAAAAGAAGGACGCGGGATCCTAGCGTCGCGACCAGAAGTTTCGGCGCTTGGTCTCCGTCACATGGTGATCGTGTACGGAAACCACGACCCCACGGCTTCGCCACCCTGCCTGGCCGGCGCGAAGGTCCACTGGGCCGCATCACGGAGCAGTCGATCGTTGAAGTCACCATCGGTGGTGGGGGGGCGAAGGTGCGTGGAGTCGGCCACGACACGGCCCGCCTCGTTCACGAAGACCCAGACCTCGACCTCCTGGCCCCTGAGGCCTCTGTTCGCCCGAGGAATGATCATCCCTCGGGGAGAGGGCGGCACGAGTCGGAACAGCCCGTCAGCGGCAGTGCCCCCATCCCCCAGTCCATCTCCGTTGAGGAAGCCCGGACCCTCAGCATCACCAGGTCGGTCACCGAGGATCGACGCCATCTCGATGGCTTCTTCCATCTGCATGTCATCCAACTGGACGGGGTCGAGCGTGGGCAGGGGGATCCTCGGTGGGATGATCGGTCGGGGGGGCGGTATCCGGAGGGTCACGCTTTGCATGCCCCCCGATGCGGCGCGGTTATCCCCTACCCTCGGTCCGGCCGCCGCGAACGGCGACACGTCAGAAGCGGTCCCCCACCACAGAAAAAAGACGAACAGATGCCCCACGACCGATCCCAACAAGCCGTTCCGCCAAAGCTTACGCTCCGCGATACGCCTCGCGGCGTTGCTCATCCGGAACGTGGAATCAGGGGTCAACTCAGAAATCGTAACACTCCTTAACCAGGCCTGCGGGCCGATACTAGTACTGTCGCCGGCTCTCGAGGTTTCCCTCGCCGGTAATATCCCTCATGTCCCGGCGGTTTGAGGGTAGGAGTTACGGCGCCCATAACATCGACCACAGTGCCTTGCTCCCCCCTTCCCGTTTGAACAACTTCGAGACCTTCGGCGAGGCCAGACCCTGAGAGTGAGAGAACGGACATGACTGAAACCGTGAAGAACATTCCCCTGGGCGTTCGCCCGAATATGCCGAAAAGGCCCGCAATGGATGGGGAAGCCTGGGAAAAGGTCCGGAAAGCCCAGGAGAAGATGAGGGATCGAGAATACGTCCGCTTCTCCGCCTTCAAGGTCGATCCAGCATGGCGCCGCTTACCGGTGAAGAAGCGCGGCGACCACAAGACGGAGTTCGAGGAGCTCATCGCTACCCACGGCCGGGACATGATGATCTATTCCTACGCCCTCGTCGGCACACGTGGCGACTCGGATTTTATCCTGTGGCAGGCTAGTAAGGCCTTGGACCAGCTGCACGATCTGGCGGCAGCCATGAATCAGACTAGCCTGGGAGCGTACCTCACGCTCACGCACTCGTACTTCGCCATGACCAAGCGGTCCATCTACCTCAACCGGTACGAGGAGGAGTACATCGCCACGTACGGAGGCGAGGAGGTACTCGACACGGCCCGCGTCGCCCTCAATCCGCAGGGCTCGAAGTACCTTTTCGTATACCCCATGGCGAAGACACGCGATTGGTATAAGCTCCCGCACGAGGACCGACAGCGCATGATGGATGAGCACATCCGCGTTGGCCATCAGTGGCCGGATGTGAAGCTGAACACGACCTACTCCTATGGCCTGGACGACCAGGAGTTCGTGGTCGCTTTCGAGTCGGACCATCCGGGCCGTTTCTTGGACCTCCTCATGGCGCTTCGTATCACGGAGGCATCGGCCTACACGCTGTTCGACACGCCAGCCTTTACCGGGCTGGCTCGCTCCATGAGGCAAACCCTGGATTCCGTCGGCTGACGACGGCCAGAAAACCCAACCTTTCCCAGAATCGATTGGTGGCGCAGCGGTGAGCGAGTCTCCACAACCCGAAGAGAGAGGGACAGAAAGCGCCGGGACCGGTACGAACGGGTCCGTACGAGCGAGCCCAGCACCGAGGGGGAAGAGCGAGACCGTCGGTGCCCTCTACGAGCTCACCAAGCCCGGGATCGCAGCATACGTCATGTT